>Ga0180222_1001071_pt1 | contig 32194 bp, 21 predicted proteins | sample eDN5th37CKraftOP_FD_151336 | JGI IMG/M metagenome (GOLD analysis project Ga0180222, IMG submission 151336) | Enriched Organic Plus compost microbial communities from Emeryville, California, USA - eDNA 5th pass 37_C Kraft OP (version 2) (version 2) ...
GCCGACACCCCACCAACCCGACTTAACACCGGGCCACCGGAACTCCGATCTGGTGAGGCACAGCAACAAGCATCGCCCGTCGCCGTCGACGAGACGCCATATATGGGGGGCGTTCAGGGCCGTCAACCGCCTTTTTTGCAATAATGTTTCAAGGCGTACGAAAGCCTCTGGCCGCAGGATTTACGCGACGGTTACCCCCTCGCCGCGATAAGCCAGCCGGGTATCGGGAGAAACGAAGCTTGGACGCCGCCGCACCTGAAACGGAATCGATCCGGCACCGCGTGCGAAGCGCGGTGTTCTGGCGCTCCGGCAGCCAGATCGCCGCACAGCTGGTGATGTGGGCTTCGACCTTCCTCGTGATTCGGCTGCTCTCCCCCGCGGATTACGGCCTGTTCGCGATGACGCAGGTCGTGATCACCTTCATGAACCTCGCCAACGGCTACAGCTTCGCCGGCGCGCTGGTGCAAGCCGAGCGAATCGACGAGGCGCGCGTCCGGCAGGTGTTCGGGATGCTGATCCTCATGAACTTCGGCCTGGCGGCGGTGCAGTTCATGGCCGCGCCGGCCGCCGCGGCCTATTTCCGGACGCCCGCCGTCGAATCGATGCTGCGGGTGCAGTGTCTGCTCCACATCGCCACGCCTTTCATCGTCCTGCCCCAGGCACTGCTGAGCCGACAGATCGATTTCCGCACCCAGGCACGGGTGAACATGGCGGCGGCAGCGCTGGCGGCGGTCACGGCGCCGCTGTGCGCCTATGCCGGCCTCGGGGTGTGGACGCTGGTGATCGCGCCACTCGTCCTCTTCTGGACCCGCGCCGTTGGGCTCGCGATCGTCGGCCGCTGGCTGGTCTGGCCGAGCTTCCGCTTCGCCGGCGCGCGCGCGACCTTCGGCTTCGGCGGCGCGATGCTGGTCAGCGAGCTGCTGTGGTTCGTCCAGACGCAGGCCGATGTGTTCATCGCCGGCCGGTCGATGGCCGCGCACCCGCTCGGCCTCTATACGGAATCGCTGTTCCTCGCGCAGGTGCTGCTCAACAAGCTCCTGCCCGCGCTCAACGAAGTCGCCTTCCCGACCTATGCCCGACTCCAGTCGGACCGGCCGGCGGTGGCGCGGGGCTTCCTCACCTCGGTCCGGCTGGTCATGCTGGTGGCCCTGCCTTTCTATCTCGGGCTCGCCGTGACAGCCGAGCCGCTGGTGCTGACGGCAATGGGCCCCAAATGGGCAGAGACGATCCCGCTGGTGCGCACCCTCGCGCTCGCCATGCCGTTCGCGACATTGCAGATCCTGTACAGCCCGGTCACGACCGCGCTCGGACGGCCGGGGATCACCGCATGGGTATCCGCCGCCGGCGCGGTGATCATGCCGGTCGCATTTCTCATCGGGGTCGGCCACGGCCCGATAGGCATGGCGACCGCATGGCTGAGCGGAGCGCCACTGCTGCTGATCGTGGGATCGGCGCTGTCGCTGCCGGTGATCGGCCTCGGCGCCGCCGACCTGTTCCGTGCGGCGCGGCCTTCGCTCGTCGCGGCGCTCGTCATGGCGGCGGGCGTGATCGCGCTTGATCGCATGCTTCCGCCGCTGCCGGCGCCGATCCGCCTTGTCACGCTCGCCGCTTCGGGCGCAGCCGTCTATGCGGCGCTGCTCCTGGCCTTCGCCCGCCCACTCGTCCGCGAGGTCCGCGCCCTGCTCGCGCGCAAGCGGCCGGCCTGACGCGGAACAGCCCGCCGCCGCCTCAGCCGGGATTCACGCAGAGCGTCTTGACGTTTACGAACTCGCGTATGCCGAAGACCGACAGCTCGCGCCCATAGCCCGAGCGCTTGACGCCGCCGAACGGCAGGCGCGGATCCGAGGCGACGATCGCGTTGACGAAGACGGAGCCCGCCTCGATCCGCCGCGCAAGCTGCCGGGCCTTTTCGAGATCGCGGGTCCAGAGCGAGGCCCCGAGCCCGAAGGACGTGCCGTTGGCGAGGGCGATCGCTTCCTCCTCGTCGCGCGCCCGCACGATCGCCGCGGCCGGCCCGAACGTCTCCTCGGCGAACATCGCCATCTGCGGCGTCACCCGATCGACGACGGTCGGCGGATAGAAGGCGCCGGGGCCATCCGGAATCGTCCCGCCGAGCAGCAGCCGGCCGCCTGCCTCCACCGTTTCCTGCACCTGCCGATGGAGCGTATCGCGCAGATCGGCACGGGCCAGCGGCCCGATCCCGGTCTCCTTTTGCAGCGGATCGCCCATCGTGAGGTCCCGCGCCTTCGCGACGAACAGCTCGGTGAAGCGGTCGGCCACGCTTTCGATCACAATGAAGCGCTTCGCATCGATGCAGCTCTGCCCGGCATTGGCATAGCGCGCCTTCACTCCCGCGGCAGCCGCCTTCTCCAGATCGGCATCGGCGAGGACGAGGAAGGGATCGGATCCGCCCAGCTCGAGCACCTGCTTCTTGATGAGACCGCCGGCCTGCGCCGCCACCTTTCGTCCGACCTCGGTCGATCCGGTGAGCGTCACCGCCGCGATCCGATCGTCCGCGATCAGCCGCTCGACCTCGCCGGAAGGCACCAGCAGCGCCCGGAAAAGACCTTGGGGCGCGCCGGCATCGCGCACCACGCGATCGATGGCGAGCGCACATTGCGGCACGTTCGCCGCATGCTTGAGGACGGCGCCGTTGCCCGCAGCGAGCGCGGGGGCGAGAAAGCGGAAGACCTGCCAGAAGGGAAAGTTCCACGGCATGATCGCCAGCACAACGCCAAGCGGATCGAATATGACGGCATTCTCCTGCGCGCTCCCCTCGCTCGCCTGATCGGCGAGGAAGGCGGGTGCGCGCCCGGCATAATAGTCGCAATTGGCCGCGCACTTCTCGATCTCGGCCTCGGCCTCGATGATCGGCTTGCCCATCTCCAGCGTGATGAGGCGGGCGAGCTGCGCCCTCTCCCGGCGCAGAACATCGGCGACGCTGCCAAGCAGCGCCGCCCGTTCTTCCACCGGCTTCAATCGCCAGAGCGCCTGGGCGGCGACGGCAGCGGTGAGCGCAGCATCGACCTCGGCCGGAGCCGCCGCCTCGAAACGCGCCAGCTCCTCGCCGGTCGCCGGATTGACGGATCGCATCCTGCTTTCTCCTCAGCATTGCCAACGCCGGCTGTCGGCAGCCGTTCCTCGGCGTGGCGCCGCGGAACGACGCGTTCGCGAATCGTCGATCGGCCGAGGTGGTAGGGCAGTGCCGCCGGAAACGAATGGGGGAGTCGCGCTCGCGCCTTCAGGCATGCCGCGCGAAAACTGGAGCGGGCGAAGGGATTCGAACCCTCGACCCCAACCTTGGCAAGGTGCCCGACGCGCTTACGCCACCCTATCCAGCTCCACGCTGCGGCACGATTTAACGCTATAGATCAATATGTTAATCGACATCAGTCCCGCCGAACCTATCCGGGAGGTAGCCGCCGACTTGCTTCGAAATGCTTGGAATTGGCTTCGATAGAGGGTATGGTAGGGCGATTCTAAGCAAAAATTCGACAAGGTGTTGATATGGCGACGGAAAAGATCACAAAGCGGATCGTGGACGCGCTCAAGGCTCCGAAACCTTCCAGAGATGGGGTCAAGGTTCGGGAGCATTTCGTGTGGGATCGCGAGCTGCGCGGGTTCGGCGTGCAGGTCATGCCGTCGGGTCTCAAGAGCTTCGTCATCCAGTATCGCACCCCGGAAGGGAGGAACCGGAGAGCCGTCATCGGGCGCTATGGGCTGATGACGGTCGAAGAAGCTCGCAAGCTCGCCCATGAGAAGCTGGTGGCGGTTTCCAAGGGTGTCGATCCGGTCGCCGAGGAAGCCAAGGCAGCGGGCCTGCTCACCGTCGCCGAAGTCTGCGACTGGTATCTGGCCGAGGCGGAAGCCGGGCGGATCCTCGGCCGCCGTCGGCGGCCGATCAAGCCGTCCACGCTGGCGATGGACCGCAGCCGCATCGAGGCGCACATCAAGCCGCTCCTCGGTCGCCGCCAGGTCGCATCCCTCAAGCTTGGCGATGTCGAAGGTGCGCAGGCGGACATTGCGGCCGGCAAGACCTCGAAGCCTCGCGCGGGCAGCCGCGGCGGCGCCACCACCGGCGGCGAAGGCGTGGCCGCGAGGACCATGTCGACGCTGCATTCCATTTTTGAGCATGCGGTTCGCCTCGGGAAGATCGAAGCCAATCCCGCGAAGGGTGTGCGCAGGCTCGCCAGCGCACCGCGCGAGCGCCGGCTCAGCCGGAGCGAGATCGAACGGCTGGGCAAGACGCTGCGGGCGGCCGCGGAGGAGGGCGAGCATCCGACGGGGCTCGCCGCCATTCGCTTCCTCCTCCTGGCCGGCTTTCGGCGCATGGAAGCGCTCGGGCTGCAGCGCACCTGGCTGGACGAAGAGGAATGCGCCATCCGCTTTCCGGATACCAAAAGCGGCGCGCAGATTCGTGTGATCGGCCAGGCCGCCATCGATCTGCTTCTCGATCAGCCCAAAACCAAGTCCCCCTTCTTCTTTCCGGCCGATTGGGGCGAAGGGCATTTCATCGGCGTGGTGCGTGTTCTCGATCGCGTCTGTCAGAAGGCCGGGCTGGCGGACATCACCCCGCACACGTTGCGCCACACCTTTGCGAGCCTCGCGGGCGATCTCGGCTTCTCCGAGCTGACGATCGCGGCGCTGCTCGGCCATTCCGCCAGGGGCGTCACACAGCGCTATGTCCACATCGACGAAGCGCTCAGGATGACGGCTGACCGGGTGGCCGACGAAATGGCCGACCTGCTCGATGGGCGGGCGACGCCATCGCGTTCTCGCTCCGGACGGCGTGATCGGTCCCAGCAGAAGCAGACGCTGGAGGCGACCGGGGCATGAGTGTCCGAAGTTTGCGGCAAACTTCGGACACCAAAGCAAGCCCTGTTTGTCCGAAGAATGTAGCACTTTTCGGACACGATCTTGCCTTTGTCCGAAAAATGTATCATATTTCGGACATGACGACCTTAGCGCATGATACCGACCTTCGCTCCCGGCTGCTCGCCCGGATCGCCTCCAGCCCGAACGAGGTCTGGACGCCCGGCGATTTTGCCGACCTTGGCAGCCGCGCCGCAGTCGACAAGACCCTGCAACGCCTCGCCGCCGCAGGCGATCTGCGTCGGATCGACCGCGGTCTCTACGATCAGCCCCGCAAGAATGAGCTGACTGGCCGCCCCGCCGTGCCCGATTATCGCGCCGTCATCCGCGCCGTCACCCGCCGCGACCAGGCGCGCGCCGTGGTGGACGGCATGACCGCCGCCAACGATCTCGGCCTCACCACCGCCGTGCCCGCGCGCATCGAGGTGTTGGTTGATGCACGCCTGAAGCCGATCAAGCTCGGCAAGCAGGAAATTCATTTCAAGTTCGCCGCACCCAGCCGCCTCTATTGGGCAGGCCGGCCGGCCATGCGCGTTGTCCAGGCACTGCACTGGATGCAGGACATGCTTGCGCAGGACGACGAGCGCGCCCGCGTCCGGACCGCGCTGCGCCGCCTTTTTGCCGACCCGAAGCACGGGCAGCCTATCCGCGACGATCTGCGCGCCGGACTATCGGCGCTGCCGATCTGGATGCAGGAGTTCCTGCGAGGCCTGCTCAGCGCAACCGATGCGGACGAGGGCCAGCCATGACCGACGCCGCGTACAGGCAGGTCATCGCCGCGTCGCCGGGTGACCGGCTCGATCTGTTTCTCACCACCGCCAATCGGCTCGGCACGCCGGTCGGCAATGTGGAGAAGGATTTCTGGGTCTGCTGGACGCTGAATGCGCTCTATCACGAGCGACCTGCTGGGGGACCTCGCCTCCTATTCAAGGGCGGCACATCGCTGTCGAAAGCCTATGGCCTGATCGAGCGCTTTTCCGAGGACATCGACGTCACCGTCTTCCGCGACGACCTCAATGAGGCCGCTTCGGTCGAGGAACTGGAGGCTCTGTCGAACAAGAAACGTCGCGCCAGGCTCGATGCTATCCGGGACGCGTGCCGTGCCTATATCACAGGCCCGCTCCACGAACTTCTTAGCGCGCGGCTCGCCGAGGCAACCAATGGCGCCGGGCGCGTCGAGATCGACGAAGCCGATCCAGACGGACAGACATTGCTCGTCTGGTATCCCGAAGTCGAGCCGCGCGACGGCACCTATGTGCGACCGGCCGTGCGCATCGAATCCGGCGCAAAGTCAGCGCTCGATCCCAACCGTCCCACTACGATTCGACCCTATGTCAGCGAGGAGGCTGATGGACTCGACCTAACCGTCGCCGGCGTCACCACGATCGAAGCCACCCGCACCTTCTGGGACAAGGTGGTGATTGCCCATGGCTTGCGCCGCTGGTACGAACGGCGCGGTGTTCTCCGGCAGGAAGGCCAGCGCGTGTCGCGACACTATTACGACCTCCACTGCCTGCTTGGCTCGGAGGTCGGAAAAGCGGCGCTTGCAGATCGCGATCTTGGCGCAGACTGCGTGCGCCACGCGCGCATGTTCTTCGACCGCCCCGACTATGATCTGGCCTCCGCCACCCCGGGCTCATTCGCTATCGCACCTATCAACGGAATGGTCGAGGCGCTCAGTCGCGACTATGCAAACACCACGGCCATGATCTTTGGGGTCGCTCCTGGATTCGCGCAGATATCGGCTTCCGCCTTCCAAATTGAGCGGGTCATAAACAGCCGCGTTTAGTCAAACCGATTGCACTACAACCTGCGAAGATATCAGTCATGCAGTGCTTTGCGCAGGGCATCCGGCGCGTCGGCGTAGAAGAGAACTTGAACCTTGGTGGCTACATCGTCCGACAAGTCGATCAAGGCCCTGCGACTGGATACGGGCACGAGGACGGCGTTGGCGCCTTTCTCCATTGCGAGCTCGATTACGTCGATCGGGTTGTGGATCGGTTCGATAGAGCCGCCCAGGGTAATTCCGCCGGCGATGACCAAGCCACCCTTCAAGGGCTTGCCGAGCAAGGCGGAGCAAAGCCCGACGAGGACGCCGACGCCAAGTTGCTCGCCGCTCTTCGCGGCGTCGAAGGATCGAAGCTGGAGAGCAAATTCGTGCTCGCGTGGATTGCGCTCGCCGACGAGTTCCCGTGACCTTGCATAGAGGTTCTGCTCCGCGATGCGCGCGCTTTCCCGGAACGGGCCGGGGGGAGACTGGTTCAGGATGCGAACGCCACCGCCGGGGCTTTCGGTCACTTCGATACGGAACAATCCCGTACTTTCATCCTGGCCGCCCGGGCTGATCGCCCAGACCTGGCCGGCAGGTAGAGGGTCGGAGCCGATGCTGTCCTCACTCTGCAACTCCGGAGTCGAGACGAACTTCTCCACCCCGTCCAAGCCGATCACGTAGCTGAATTGCGTGTTGCGAAACTCGGCCGAGCCGATGCGCTTCTGCTGCTCCTTCACGCGACGGCGAACTTCCAGGGCGAGACGTACTGCCCATTCCAAATCGTCGTCCGGCACGGCGACGGTCGGATCGGGATAGAGAAGCTTCAACAGGCCGGAGACGGTCTTATTGACCGCATTCTGATCGCGGCCGGAAAGGGCGCCGCCGAAATGCACGCGCCCCTGGAGCACGTTGACGCGGCTTTGCGAGCGAAGGCCCGAGAAGCACTCCGCGAGAACATCGCTGACGAGGCCGAAGCGGTCGGTGAACAGCTCCTTGCTTATCTTGGGCACGTCCCATCCCGGCAGGTAGCAGTGGATGCGGTCCATGAAGGCCGTGTCGTTCCGCATCTCCGGCGGCATAGGTCCGAACAGGTGCCCCACCCGCTGCTGGTGCTGCACGTCCACATCGAAATTGCCGACCATGACGATACTGCCTTCGGCGCGGATGCTCTCCCGGCCGCGTGAAAACTCGCCCGACTCCATGTAGCCCTTCATGATGTTGACGCCGTCCTTCTGATCGAAGGAAATGCCCGACACCTCATCGAAGCAGACGACGTCGTACTGGCAGACAAGGCCGCGCTGCCCATTCGCCATGTTAACGAACATGCGCGCGACCGTGGCCTTTCCGCCGGAAACGAGGTGCGCATAAGGAGAGACCTGTTGGAAGAGATGGCTCTTGCCTGTGCCGCGCGGGCCGAGTTCGATGAGATTGTAGTTCCGCTCCACGAACGGGATCATGCGGAGCAGCGTCGCGTCTTGGGCGCGGGTGCTCAGAGCAGCGGGCTCTAGGCCGATGCTACGCAGGAGGAAGTCCTTCCACTCGCGTGTGGTCAGTTGGCCGCGGCCAGCGGCGATCTTCTCCAGAATGTCGCGTGTCGATAGCTGAATTTCACGGAGGCTGAGGACTTCAAACGGCCTGCCGCCCTTCTCTTGCGCGATACTCGCGTCGTAGCCGAGTTCGATCTCGGCATAGAAGCCGCCCGTCAGCATCCGCTCATGATCCAGGACGATCTTGTCCGAGATGCGCACGTCGTTCAGGCGGAGGCTAGGCAGCGTTGCCAGATAGCTGTCGGTCTTGGCGTCGAGCCGGGCAGTGATGATGTCGATGATGCGGACGGAGCCGCGGTCGCGCGCCTTAGACTTGAATAGCTCCTCTTCGCCCGCGCGCACCGTCCGGTCGGAGAGTTGCGACTGCACCATCTGGAGACCTTCCTCGATCTCCTCGGGCACGGTGCTGGCGCAGTAGCGGCCGAGCATGAACTCGACAACATAGGTCGGCACGGGGAACTGGCCGCGAAAACGGCGCACCAGATCCTTGCGTACGATGTGGCCCGGGAAGGCTTCCGCCGCCTTGCGATCAAGGTCGTCGAGTTCGATCACGTCAATCCTCCCCGACCGTCAGTGTACGGTGGGCCAATACCCGACCGTCATCATCCAGCACGACAAGGCATGCGGCTTCACGCTCGTGTTCGTCGCTGACCAGGAAGGACGTGCGGCCGCGCTCGTCCAAGACCCGGCCGCCCTTGATCAGGCTCGGTCCGCTGGTCTCCGAACCGAGGCGCAGATCGATGCGGAGGTCGGCACCGCCGGTGACTTCGACGCGCAGGCGCAGTCCCTCCCATCTGGTTTGCCCAACATTGACTGCCCGCTTTGCGCCATCGCTCGCCACCTCCAGGACGGGCAGGATGCATTCCTGCGGGCTGACGCCGCCATGCGCGTACTCATAGCCCGCATAAAAGGACCGCGCCCCTGTCGCCGTCGCTACCGAGACCTCGGGGTTCCAGGTCCACGGAACCTGGAGATAGGACGTTTGCGCCTTCGCTTTAACCAAGGCGCAGCGTGTTCGCTTGCCGTTGGGCTCCACCAGACCGACATCAAGTGCCGCGTGGGGTAATCCGTCCGGCATCAGCAGCCAGCCATGGTCGGTGACGATGCGAAGGCTCCGCCCGGACCGCACCAACTGAAGGATGCGGTCGGCCGCATCGCGGATGCCGGCCGAGAGCCGCTCGGCAAGGCGCGCACCCAGCGCGTGCCCTTCTTCGTCGAAGCGCCCTGTCTCCGCCCAGAGCTTCACGTCGGGAAGGAGGGCGTTACCTGTCTCCCAGCCATCCGCTTCCATCAGCTTGAAGAGCACGGGTTTCGTTGCCGGCTTGCCCTCCGGGGAGAGCGGCAGAACGTCGGATGTGGTAGGCGGACCGTTGAGCAGGGACGCCACTGGTGAGACCATCGGCTTGCACGTCGCGGTCACGGTCGGAAACCCGGACCACATCCAGCCCAGCGAAACCTTCACGCCCTCGGCTTCGAGGCGGCGGACGAGCTCGCGGGCAAGGTCCATGCGCAAACCGTCCACGAACAAGATCGTAGTGGCGTCAGGACCAGGCTCGGACGGAGCGGCGAGCTTCACTTTGCCGACCCGGATCAGCTCCTGGAGCGCGACTGCTCCCTGTTCCATCCAGGGCAGATAGACCGCACGCAGTGCGGCGGCTATGGCCTCACGGTCGAGCTCGCGCGGCGCCGCTGCGAGCGCGCGCATCGCGGCCCAATCCACATCGGCGCCTGCCGCGACATAGGCTTCGGCCAATGCGTTGCCCTCATGGCCCGGCAGAGGCCTGGCTGCCGCGACCTTCACGAGGAAGGAGAGGGCCTGCGCCAGGGGCGCTTCGCCGCGCCGCGCCCAGACCGTCTCTCGCCGCCAGGCATGTTCTTCGTCGAGCCCGGCAAGCTGCTTCCTCGCGGCTTCTGGCGATAGGTCGGCAAGCGACAGAAGCGCTTCCCTCAGCTTCTTCTCGTCCTGAGCATTCAGGCGCGGATAGGAATCCCGGTTCTCAGAACGGTCGAACAGCGTTCCCGGCTCTTCGAGACCGAGATAGGTGACGACGTTCTCGAACCCGGTAGAGGCGGCGAAGCGCGCCCACACCTCCGCCCACCGCCCTGCGCGCTTGGCTAGACGCCGCACGGCATCTTGCGGGGACAGCTTGCGCGGATCAAACTTCAATTGTTTTTCGGCAATGTTGGCGAAGGCCGCGAAACGCGCCGGATCGCCCATCTCGGTGAAGGCGCCGTCGATCCAGTCGAGCATGTCGGCGGCGAGGTCAGGGGCAAGCAGGGCGTTGAGCTGGTCTGCGCTCCAGCGTTGGCCGCGCAGCTCCTCGACGGGGCGAGTGCAAAAGCGCAGCGCCGCGTGCGAGAGCGCTGCACGGGTCGCGTTGTCGTCGGCAATGCTGAGTTTCAGCGGTCCACGTTCGGAGGTGAGGAATCCACGCAAAGTCCAGTCCTTGCCGTTGACATGCCCGAACACGGTGCCTGCCACCGTGAACCAGACCAGCGGCTGTAGGAGAGGCGGGCAGTCGTCGGCGCCCTTCAGCGTCTCGCGGGCGACGCCGGGCAGATAAAGAATCGCCGTGGTACCCTCGGGAATATTGACGGCGGGAACGGCCCCGGCAACGGCAGCTCGCAGCCAGACCGCCGGTCCCGTCCGTGTCCCCGAATCGAACTCGCCGTAAGTCAGCAGCTCCGGAAGCCGCTCTCGCAGCGTGGGCAGAAGTGGCTCGAACTCCCGGTTCGCGTCGCACCACACCACCGCCTCCGGCGGCGCCTCGGCCGCCGCGTTGTAGCTCGCGGCGTCATGCAAGGCGGTGACGAGGGCATCGAGAGGCGTCGTCATGCGGCGGCAACCTCGAACTGGCGTGCGACATCCTCAGGACCATGCGCTACCAGCGCCAAGAGGATGCGGTCGCATTGGGAGATCAGCTCGGGATCGCGATTGGGGCGGAACGGGATTTTTCCACCATGGAAGAGGTTGTTTCGCACGGTCTTGACACAGTCGATCACGAATGCCCAATCGTCCCGCGGCTCTATTGGCCTCCATTCGTGCCGGTCCGTTTGCTTGTTGGGCGGAGAGTCCCATAGATACTGGTGCGCGGCCTTCAAACCGTCGGGAAGAGGCTGCCCTCTCATCGCCTCTTTGAAGGCGCGCCAGGATGGCTGATAGGCGCCGTATTGGATCGCCCCGAAGCCTCCGGCCTTCATGGCGAACTCCAAACGGGCAAAGTTCAGGAAGTACCCTAGCAGCAGGTTTCTTAGCGCCTCGTCTTGGGGCCAGCCCTCCCACCGATTCATTTCGCCGCCTCCACCCGTTTCGTTGCGGCCTCACGCGCGGCGCGCTTCTCGGCCAGTGTGGTGTGATGGTCGTTGCGGCGCTCACCGTTGAACACGTCGTACCAGGGGGCTGAGGGGACATCCTTTCCGCGATCCTTGTCCTTCAGGATCTTCGATAGGTCATGGGTCAAAACGCCCGCGATGATGAAGGGGCGGATATTCTGGCGCACACCATCGTCTAGGTCGGGGTCCCAGCCGAGCGGCTGCTGGGCGAGCGATTTCCAGCGCACGAAGATGTCGTAGGGCTTCTCGCCCTCCAGAATCTTCTCCAGCTTCTGTTGCAGCTCTCGTCCCTTCTCGTAGCGGAGCTGGTTGCCCTCCGCCTGGGCGCGTGCCAGCCAGTCGCCGAGCATGGTGTAGGTCAGCTTGCGCAGGGCGGCCTGGTCGAAGCGGTTGTAGTGGACGAAGACCGAAAAGCCGTCCTTCAGCCCGTCCCAGATGTGCCAAAGGAAGGGGCGCTGGCCGAACAGGGCACAGTGTTGGCGGAAGGCGCGGTCGCGCAGCCAGGCTTCGAGCGAGCCGTCACGGGCCTGCTTCTTGTCCAAAACCTCGTCTCCTTCTGCGACCAGGCGGCGCTCCAGAGCGTCGGACCAGTCGGTGCCGAATACGGCGGCGAGATAGGCGCGCAGACGGTCTGCCAACGGCTTCTCGCCGGCGACGGCCGGGACGCCAAGCAGGCCGTCATTGTCGCCAGCCGGGAGTTCTGCAGCTTTCGCGATCCACGCTCGCGCCTCGTCGGATAGGCGCATGTCGGGATCAGCTTCTGCGGGCCAGCGGTAACCGCCGAGACGCGCGAGCGCAGTAAGAAGCGTTGTGCCATGCTCTGCAGGCTTCGGATGCCCGTGAAAGATCCACTGTGTAGGATCGTTTGAAATGGGTTTGGGAAGCCCATTGGAATGGCGGTCAGAGGCCACCTTCTGCCAATGCTTTATATCAAACGGTACTTTTGCTAGCACAGCATTGTTTGCTTTCATGCTGGGCTCTATTCTTCTCACTAGCTTTTCGTACTCCGGTGATGCGCAGAACTCCCAAATCGCACTTGCATGTTTTGGGTCAATTGCGACGAGAGCTGAGACATTGCTGTCAAAAGCTTCGCCAAGATAAATCGAAGCTTGCAAGCTACTCATTTGGCTCACCACGCATCCAGCGCGACCGTGAGCCCCCAATCCTTGCAATCGCGCTATATGGCGCCCGCCATTGCTGAGATCGACTACTCCGTCGAGACCGCCAAACGATTTTGTTCTTTCAACAGTTGTCTGAATAAAGCGCCATTTGTCAGATGGAAGAAGGGGCTCCCAAAACACGCGACGATATCGTGGATCATCTCCCGTCTTTATTCCCTGGTAACTCTGCGCAAATGTCTCTAACAATCGGCCACTATTGAACTCTCCCAGGATAATTCTCGCATCTGGGTTCTTGATTTGCTGGGACTGTTTGAGCTCGGATGTTCGGCCGAGCTTCAGATTGATTTGTTTTTCTGTAGCGCTCTCCTCGTTGTTGCAGTCAATTCCAATAAAAACAGCATCAGATGTGGGGTTGTGATTCGAAATTGATACAAGAACTGTGTTAACGACTTCGCCAGAAATCGTCTCGAACGCTTTCGATCCCAGAGCGCACATGAAATCGAGTTTTTGTTGATCAAGTATCTGTATGCGGAAAAGTTGATAACTGCCTAGGAACGTCCAACTTTGTGGCGTCACCGCGCAGTACGTTCCGCCTTTGGACGCGAGTCCTCGCATGCGAGCGATCATTGCCGAAGCCAAATCGGCTTTTGCCGCTTCGAAGCGGCGCGAGATGTAGTCCGCTAACGCTTGGTCCTGTTTACCGCGACCAAGATAGGGGACATTTGTCGACTGAAGAACGTATGTACGATGCAGTAGCGCGGCGGCGTCAGCCATACCCCGAGCTGCAACGACGCCCTCAACCTGCTCAGGCTCAGCTTTTCGTGCCTTTGCCAGCAACGGTGTGAGAAGCCGCTCTATCATCCGCAGCTTCTCTGCTTCAAAGAGATCGCCGCCGGCAGGCTCTAGGAGGGTTCCGAGCACCGGCGCTTGAGCGAATAGGTCGTGGAGTGCCGCTAGAGCATATTCAAGTTCCGCATCACCGTCTGCAAGCGCAACGAAATCCCGCTTCGGCAGCGGTGGCGGAGCCCCGACCCACGCAATGTGTGGCAACGGTAGAGTCTGCCATCCGCCAATGCGCCAAGCTGTAAGCGCCACAGCGAAGGCCGCGATCTGCACGCACCGCCCGTCGATCTCCAGCCCATGAAGATTGTCGCGCAACACGGTAGCGATGGCATCGGCGGGCGACAGATGCTCCTCGGCCTGCCTGAGCGCCGCGAGGATCGCCAGCGCCTCGGTCAGGAAATGCCCGGACCCACAGCAAGGGTCGAGCATTGTGATCGCCTTGGCCTCCTTCGGCCAGCCTGGGTAGGTGCCCGCCGCCGGCCGCCAAGGACCATCGTCGCCCTCACGCACGAAGCGCAGCATCTCGAAATTGTAGTCGGGCAGCGAACACGCCGCGCGCAGTTCGATCTCGTCGGCCGCGGTCTGCGCAAGCGCCGGATCGGCCGCAAGCACCTTGCCCGCCCACCAGGCGCCTAGTGTGTTGTGCAGGAGGAAGCGCACCATGTAGGGCTCGGTGAAGAGCTGCGTGACAGCCGGGAGCTCGTCTGCCCCGATCTTCACCCCCGACTTGTTGACCGTGTCCTTCTCCGCCGCACGCCAGAACTGATAGGTCCAGCCGAGGCTGTCCTCAGCCTCAAAAACGGACGCATCGAGGTCCGTCACCAGCCGATTGAGGGCCTGCGTGTGGACCGGGTCGAACTCGACAGCAAGCACCGGGTCGTCCAGCCGGAACACGCCGGGCAGCATGGCGGCCGCATAGCGTTCCGCCACCGCCCAACCATCGGGCAGCCCTTCTTCCTCGGCAAGTTCGCGGCAATCCGCGAGGGTCACCGGGACGTCATGCTGGGGATGGCGCAGCAGGTCCCGCTCGGCCAGGAACCGCGCGAACAGCATGCGGTGCCAATGAGCATAGGCCGTCGCCTCGACCAGGCGCTTGGTCTCTTGTGTTTCGGCCGCGCGGTCAAAGCCATTGCCGAGAGCGCGGGCGTGCGCTCGCAGCCGCCGACGCAGATCCTTCTCCGCATCGTTCAGGTAGGGGGGCGCCTTGCCGTCGGCGACGCCTAGCCGCTGGATTGCATCGCGCGCACCTTCCTCGGCTACGTCGCGTGCCTGCCGCACGGCCTTTTCCAGCGCGCGGCGGAGGGGGGTGGGGAGGTAGCGGTCGCTCATCTCGTCACACCTTCGGGATCACGGGACCGTCGCCCAGCGCCTTGGCGATCCGCTCGCGGACCCTGGCGAGCCAGTCGTCGAGTTCCGCCTCGCTCTTCAGTAGCGCGCCCGGCAGGTTCACGGCGCGCGCCTTGGGCTCCAGCAACGCGGCGGCGGCGGCCAGCGCATCTTCGATGCGCGCCGGCAGCGCCTTCACCATGTTCTCCCATTCCGACAGTCCACGCTGCGACAGCGCCTCAGCGATCGCCCGTGGCGTGTCTACGGTCGGCTTGGTCACCATCAGCAGCCCGCATTCCTGGCGGATGCTATGCTTCTGTTCCGGCGACAGCTTCGCCCAGGTTGGGTCGTCGGCGAGCCGCTGCTCACCTTTCTGCCATGCCGCCTCCCAGGCCGCATAGGCGGCGTTGAGCTTCGCCCGCAACGTCTCCGCCGCCGCCGAGATCAGGGGCGGGACCGGATCGGGGTCCGCGAGCAACCGCCGTCCGTCCCGCAGGTCGTCGAGATCACCCTGTTGTTCCGTGGCGCCCAGGGCGACCAGACGTTCCGCCAGGCGCCAGTTGGGCAACCGGTCGCCGATCTTCTGGGCGGCCGCCTTCCATGCCTTCAGCTTGTCGCGCAACGTTGCCGCGTCCGCCGCGAGGGCGGCAAGGAGGTCATTGCCGGAGAGCCCCTTGTAGGAGGCAATGTTCGGCACCGTCTCCGGCTCCGGCGCGGGCGGCTCGCCACCGGACTGTCGGGCGGCCGTTTCGAGGCGTTCGAGAAGCGCCGTCAGCACCAAGTGTTCCTGGTTGTTCTCGAACGCGATGCCCGCGTCGGTCAGCAGGCCACGTACCGGCATACGTTGCGCGATGGTGATGATCGTCGTCTCGCCGCGGAAAGTGCAGGTGCCGAGCTTCTGGCGCGGCAGATCGGGAAGCGAAGCGGGCTTCCCATCGTCACCGGTGACGCGGACCAGCCCCGCGTTGGCCAGGACGATGAGCGCACCGTCGACGGTGTCCTGCGACCAGCCATAGGGCGGGCTGGTGAACTTCGAGCGCAGGTCCGAGCCTTTCCGGCCGGGGCCGAGCTCGGCCAGCAGCGCCTTGCACACGGGGTGGTTTTCCGGCGCGCCGGCGTGATCCACCGCCTTCATGGCGTCCGGGTCCTTGCGCATCGCCCGGTCGCGCACCTTGTCCCAGCCGGGGTGATCGCCGTCGGCAAACTGCGGGTAAAGGCGGGCAAGCGCGTTGGTCGCCCCTTCCTTCACCGCCTCGCCCGGCGCGCCGGCAATCAGCTTGCCGCCCGCCTGATAGACACGGGCCTGCGCCACCGCTTCGCGGACAATTTCCTTGGCGACGGCCTGCGCCTTGTTCGCACGGGATTGCATGGCGGATTGGGCCTCGCGCCCAGCGTCGGTCTGCGGCACCCCGCGCACTTGCAGGACGTGCTCAGCGGCGCGCCAAGTCGTGAGCGCCGTCGTTAGTTCGTTGTCGCGTGTCGGATGACGCGGGATAAGCAGATGAACGGAAGGATCCGATGTCGATGCCGCCGCGATGTCTTTCTCCACCGTCGTCAGGTCTTCGTTCCACCCGCTCCTCAGCCGCAATGGGATGCCATCTGCCGGAGCCTTGTCGTCGGGACGCAGTCGGTGGATGCGCCGTTGCTGACGGCTGGAGCCGTGCGTCACGCCAGCGGCGCCTGCCAAGGCGGTCTCGATCGCCTCCTCGAGCAGCTCGCGTCGTGACCGGGTGAGTCCCGACTGATCGGCCAGAATGGCCTTCTCTTCGCTGCGATACGCGGATTCCCATTCCGCGCTCTCTTTCGTCTGCAAGCGCCATTCACCGCCGACCTCGATCACCGCCCCGTCGGCTTGAAGTTCATGCAACAAGTCGGGCACTTTGCGGCGCAGTTCGTCTTCTCCGGCGAGGTCGACGATCAGAAGGTCGGCGATGGTCTCCGCTTTCGCACGGACGCCATGGTGGTCCGCCTCCGGCGCGATGCGGCCGAGCATGTAGACCAGCATGAGGATGCGCGCCTTTAGCTGATCCTTGTCCGGTCCACTGCGCAGGGATTCAATGCGATTCCGCGTCTCGCCCGGCAAAAGCCCGGCGTTGTACGCCTCGGTCGAGAACCGTCCGTAGAGGAAGTCGACCGGCACCGCGTGACCGAGCGGCTTATCGCCATAGGTGCGCGCCGCGTCGAGCGTGGTCCGCAGTTGCCCCCGCAGCGTTCCGCCAAGACCGGTGCGGTCGAGTTCGCGCAGGATGCGCTCCCAGACCCGACGACGAGAAGGAAGCAGCGGCCAGTCGAGCACTGCGTCGTCGTCGTCCTGCACCGTGTGCGCCAGACGGCTGCCGCGCAGGTGCCGGCTGATCTCGCCCGCATTAGCGTTCAGCATGCCGCGAATGGGCTTTTCGGCGCCCGTTTTCTTTCGCAGGACGGTTTTTCGGATGACCGCATCGACATCCGCTTCGCCGAGCGCGATCTGCACCGGGAACCGGTCGAGAAGCTTTTGCAAATCCTGAACGTCGCTCAGAGCCTGTTGACCGGTCGCGACGAGAAGCACGCGGCCGTCGAACCGACCGGCCAGCCGTTCAGCTATCGTCTGAATCTTCAGCGTCAGACCAGGGTCTTGCCGGATGAATTGCTGCACTTCGTCGAGCACGATCAAGGTCAATGGCAACTCGGTTCGACCCAGCATGAGGGCTTGCCGAACCATCGTTTCGAGGAGATCGACGGTGACCGCTGGCGGCTCGGGGAACTGCGAACGGAGCAGTCCGCTTAGGTCCTTTGGCGAGCCCGCGAGATCCGGTTTCTCTTTCAGCACTGCGGCGCCGAAGCGGGGCGACAGAATGAAGTTGCGAATGTCGGTATCAAACGTGCTGCCCAGCGCCTTGCGAACACTGTCCAGTATGCCGAGATCGGCCAGCCAGAACGCGACCTGGGCCGCGCGAAGATCGCTTGGCAACCCAACTGCCCGCAGCACGATGCCAAGCGTGGCCTCGGCCGGATCCGAGGGACCTGTGCCGAGCGTATCGCCCGCTGCCACAACACCGCCCGCCCGCTTCGCCGCGATGCGCAACTCTTTCAACGGTGCTGCCACCTCTGGCGGTAAATGATGGATCAGCCCTTCGGCCGTGGCACCGTCGGGAAACTCCAGGTTCGTCCACAATGCGGCGAGCATGCTCGCAAGGTGGGACTTGCCGGAGCCATAGAACCCGGAAATCCATACCGCCGGCGCGCTGCCGCCTCGGCCAACGGACCCCAGGAATGCCTCCAGGATTCGAGCGAGGCCGTTGGCATAAGCGCCGTCGCATACAAAGGTAGTGAGCTCTCCGCGCAGCGTTTCCAGAGCTTCCGATGCCGGCGGGAACGAAATCTTGGCGACACCCTGATTGGCCAGTCTGTATTCTGCCGGATCGGTATGGAAAGTTTCACGGTTAAGCATGGCGTCGCCCCTCACAATGCGTTGTCAGCCGGGATCGGGATGGCGTGATAATTCCATCCGTCCCGTGCATCGAGCAGACGGTACACGCCGGCGGAGTGTTTGCCGGGGAATCCGACAAGAAGCCGCCCAGAGATGGAGTCCGCGACACGGCTGATCAAAGTCGAGACCCGCGCGACACCGAACAGCGCACCGCAGCCGTCCACGGCCAGGATGTCATTCGCGGTGCAGGAGCGCAGGGCATCCTTCAGTTCGTTAACGAGACTGTTCTCAATTTCAGGCAGGAGCCCTCGGATTTCAGCAGGTTGCTCGACCAGCGCATCGAAGAATTCGTGCTGCCCAATCCAGGAACCGAACCAGCCCGAGAGGGAGACTTGTCGCCAACCGTGCCCGGCCTTGAGCGTCGCATGCTCGAACTCCGCAAGACGACCCGTGAAACGACGTTGGAGCGACTTGTCGTACCAGACGATCCAGACGCGGCCCGCGGGAGGCGCGTCTTCGGCCCAAGGTAGCCTGACTTGCTTGCTGTAGGCGGCGAGGATGTCGTCAAACGTATTCAAGTTCCGGCACCCCCAATGCGGTCGCCATCGGCTGGCGGACGGATATTTCGGTCACATCGCCGGCTGAGCGGACGCGAGCTAGCCCGATAGCTTCGGCTCGCCGCAATGCGTCAAGAGCTTGTTCCGGCGACAGGTCCAGAACCATCATCCAGCCGGAGCTCAGGATAGCCGGCCCGCCGAAGCCGGATGCAGTCGCAATGAGTGCGGCCAAAGCGACTGTCGTTGGAGTGGGCGTCACTCGCTGCCGTAGTTTCTTGACAGCGCCCTTCAGATGCCCACTCTGGGTCCATGACGAGGCACAGTTCTGAGCGAGAGACCGCAGCATCTTTTCGCTGAAGCGTTCGGGAAAGGCTGCGACGAATGCCTCTTCAAACAATGGCCGTTGCAGGCTTTGCCCCACGGAACCTGTCATGACGACAGGTGCTGTCTCCCGCAGCAGCGGGTCACGCGCCAAAGCAACGAGCAATGCCCGCAAGCGGCGGCCCTGAATGTCGCCTTTCCACGTCCTCATGAGCGCCTTCGTCAAAGGCGGCTGATCAACGAGCCCATAGAGCGAGGCCAAATGCCTAAAAGTCAGCCGCCTTGTGTTGCTCGTCGCCTTGCCGATTGCGTTCTCATCGATAGCGGCCGATCGAAACTCTTCCGGCGTCGATGCGCCAGTGCCGATCAGGGCTTCGAGTTCGCGGAACATCATCGTCTTGGATTGATGCGCTCCGCCCCCTGAGAGCTTCATGCCGAACAAGGAAAGCTTAGCGTCTTCGGCACGTGCGCCGCACCAAAGTGTAGTCTTTTGTTCAGTTCGGGTGAGCGATCCGCCATTGCTCGCCATATCAGTCCTAGTTCGAAGCGCGAGCATAATGCAATCCAACCCACACCACGCCCGTATTCACTTCATGGGCAATATTAACAAATATCCCTTTGAACAATCGCCGCCTAAGCTCCTGTTTCAGATTCGAGTCGGGCATCAGACGGCTCCTTCAGCATTTCGCGATTGACCTTCAGCAGACGTCGGCGACGCCAGAAGGACGATCTGTTGGTCTTGTGGGGCACGTGTGCTTGGATCAACATCCAAGCCCAAGCGCTTCAGCGTGTAATAAAGAAGAGCCTTACGAACCCTTACATGCGCTTTCCCGTCACGCATGCCGTAGTCGAGCGCGATAACCTTCTTCTGCGTATCAGAAAGCCCGGGGTGTGGTCCAATCTCCAGCGTGATCTCTTGTTGCCAATCCTTGTCTTCGCTTGCGTCAGCTTCGCAGGGTTTCGAGGCCCGCGTCTCTAAGATGCGAGACAGGAGGAAATCCTTGAAGCTCCGATCGGCACCACAAAACGCGCGAGCATGCCATCGAAAACCGTCAAAACCGAGTGCGTGCGGAGATATCCAGCGCCATCTGGGTTTAGAACTCGACAGCGATTGATACCGGATCTCCACTGCCGCGTGCTGGCGTATCGCCGATAGTACCGACCTCAGCACTTCGGCCCTAATACCCCGAGCAGGGCTTGGGGCGACGCCGAATGACGGAAGATGACCGAGCCATGCATGGGAAGGATCAAGAATGCCGTCAGCGATCGAGCGAAGCTGATTGAGATAGCCATGGGGGTCGGGCTTCAGGAAGCAGGGCGTAAACTTATCGCTGGCGACGTAACGCTTGGCACTCTTATCATAAATGGCATTCTGAGGCGCGCGCTCCTGATAGAGCGTCAGGTCCTTCGACGCCTGGGGCACGGACACGTCGAACATCTCGATGATGTCGGAGCGGTTGACGCCGCCCTCCCAGAACAGCCGGAACTCGATGAACTCGAGCCGGCGCTCCACGCCCCATTTCAACGCCGCGGCGCCTTCCAACATTGCTTTTCGTCTCCGTGCGTCGATGGGGATAAAAAGTATATGGACATACCGACGCGATCCGTGTAATTCTTATTCCCATCTACCGCGCCAGTCAATGGTGATCGGCGCGAATTTCACGGGGGCAAGACGATGCCGAAACGTGGTTCAAAGGGCGAAGTCACCAGCAAGCGGGCGGCGAGCGCTGCCGCCAAGGTGCTGCGGAATCCCAAGAGCAGTAAGGCCGCCAAGACAGCGGCCGCATCGGCGCTCACCCAGCGTCCGAACAAGAAGTAATCCCGGAAAGGAAGCGGTCATGGCCGTCGCGAGTCGATCCACCCTCGTGGTTCATGGCCGCCTCGCCATGCGGGAACGCCGCCTGGCGGCGGCGCGCGCCGGCCGTCATGGCCTGAAGGTCATGTCCTTCGAGCAGGCGGCGGTGCGGCTCGCCGGAGGTTTCGTCCGGCCGATCAATGAGGAAAGCCTGCGCGCGGCGATCCAGGCCGCCCTGCCGTCAACGCCGATGGGCGAGCTCGAGAGCATCAAGTCACTGCCCGGCATGATCGACGCGGCGGCGGACACCCTGCACAAGGCCTGGCGCGCCGGTATCGACCTTGCGGCGCGCGCGGCCGAGCATCCGCGACTCGAGGCCATCGCGCGGTTGGAGGCGGCGGTCCTGGCGCAGCTTCCCGCCGGCATGATCCGGCCCATCGACATCGTCGCCGCCGCGACCAGCCGTATCGCCCATGCGCCCGCCGTTCTCGGCCCCATGGAGATCGCCGGCCTCACCGAGCTCTCGCCCATCTGGCGGCCGCTCCTTAGGGCGCTCACCGCGCATATTCCCGTGCAATGGACGGCCGGGCCGAGGCCGGCACCGGCCTGGCTGGAAGGCACCGGCGTCGCGGTGTTGCGCGCACCCTCGGAAACCCCGGAGGTCAGCGCCGTCAGCGCCGCGACGGCCTATCACGAAGCCATCGAGGCCATGCGCTGGGCGCGGTCGCTACTCGCCTCCGGGCGGGCGGCGCCGTCCGACATCGCGATCGCCGCTGCCTCGCCCGCCGACTATGACGATCACTTTCTCGCCCTGCGCGCGGACGCCAATATCGACCTGCACTTCGTCCATGGCGTCAGGGCCGTCACCACCCGTGAAGGCCAGGCGGCCGCCGCGCTGGCCGATATCGCGGTTCGCGGTCTGTCGCAGTCCCGGCTCCGCCGCCTCGCCGCCCTGTGTCGGGACTCCGCGCCGTTTGAGTCGCTTCCCGAAGGCTGGCTGCGCGTCCTGCCGGCCGATGCGCCGATGTCGACGCCAAACGCCTGGAACCGCTTGCTGGGGCGATTGAAGTCCGAGGACTGGCCGGACGGCGCCGATCACACCCCGGCCTTGCGCGCAGCCATCGACCTGCTCGCCAAGGGGCCGGACGCAGCGCCGGAGATCGGTGAGGCCTTCCTTACCGGCCGCGCGCTCGCCATCTGGCGCAAGGCCCTTCTCGCCGGACCGGCGGCCTCGATCGACGCCACCCTCGAAACACTGAAGCAGGACGACGGGCTGGAGGCTTGCGTGTCCGTCGCCTGGATGCCGGCCAGTGCGCTCGCGGCCTCGCCGCGCCGCTTCGTGCGGCTGATCGGCCTCAACTCCTCGCGCTGGCCGCGCGGAATCGCCGAAGACCGGCTGATCCCGGACCATATCATCCCGACTGCCGAACTCGACCCGCTTCCGGTGAGCCTCGCCGATCGCCGCGATTTCGAGACGATCCTGGCGACCACGGACGGCGAAGTCGTCCTCTCGCGCGCCCGGCGCGACAGCGACGGCCGCCTGCTGGGACGCAGCCCGCTGCTCGCCGGGCATGGCGAGGAGGTCTATCTCCGCCGCAACGCCGTGCCGGCCCACGCCTTCAGCGAAACCGACCGCCTCATGGCCCGGCCGCAGGAGTTCAGCGCCGATCCGCAGGCGGTCAGCGCGCAAGGCTGCTGGCGCGACTGGCGGCGCACCGAGATCACGGCGCATGACGGGCTCATCCGGCCCGATCATCCGCTCATTCTGGCAATCCTGGCCCGCACCCAGTCGGCCAGCTCGCTCCGGCGTCTGCTGCGCAATCCGCTGAGCTTCACCTGGGTCTATGCCTTTGGCTGGCGCGTGCCCGAAAGCAGCGCCGAGCCGCTCGTGCTCGATGCGCTGGGCGTCGGCGATCTGGTTCACATGGTACTCGACCGCGCTTTGCACGACCTGGAAAGCGCCGGTGGATTGGCATCCGCCGACGCCGAGGCGGTCACGGCGGCTGTGGACCGGGCCGCAGGGGTTGTCGCCGCCGATTGGGAGAGCGAACGCGCGGTTCCGCCGGCCGTCATCTGGGGGCGCACCCTGGATGATGCCCGGCTGTTGGCAGGCCGGGCTCTTGCATATGGCGATGCGCATCTGCCGGGTGCCCGCTCCTATGGCGAGGTGCCCTTCGGCGGGGCCGAGCCCAAGTCGGACGCGGCGACCCCGTGGGATCCCGGCGTACCGGTCACGATCCCCGATACCGGGTTCAATATCGCCGGCTATATCGACCGGCTCGACATCGCGGGCGACGGCAAGCGCGCGCTCGTTCGCGACTACAAGACGGGCCGGGCTCCCCGGGCCGCGATCCGGCTGAACGGCGGACGGGAGCTTCAGCGCTGCCTCTACGCCTTCGCGGTGAAGGCGCTGCTGGGCGACGATATCGCGATCAGCGCTTCACTGCTGTTCCCGCGCGAACAGGTCGACCTCCAGCTCGAAGATCCCGAGGCGGTGCTCGCTGAGATCACCGGATATCTGAGTGCGGCCAGGATCAGTTTCGCCGGCGGCGCCGCGCTGCCAGGCCCCGACACGGGCGGCGACTATGACGACCTCGCCTTCGCCCTGCCGGCGAACGCCAGCGCCACTTACTGCAAACGCAAGCTGCCGGCTGCGACCGAACGGCTCGGTCAAGCCGCTCAAATCTGGGAGGCGGAATGATGAGCAGCGTGTCAAAGGCCCTCAAGGATGACGGCGCGCGCCGCGACGCGATCAGCCTCCATGATCGGTCGATCCTCGTCGAAGCCGGTGCGGGCTCTGGCAAGACCGCCGTCATGGCCGGACGCATCGCCGTCATGCTCGCCGAGGGCGTCGCTCCGCGGGCCATCGCCGCCGTCACCTTCACCGAGCTGGCGGCCAGCGAGCTTCTCTCGCGCGTCCGCGAGATTGTCGCCGACCTCTCGGCCGGCGACGTCGCGACCGAGCTGCGCGTGGCGCTGCCCGAAGGCCTGTCGCAGGCGCAGCGCGACAATCTCGCGACCGCGAGCGCCGCGATCGACGAAATCACCTGCTCGACCATTCACGGCTTCTGCCAGCGCCTGATCAAGCCCTACCCGGCCGAAGCCGACATCGATCCCGGCGCCGGCGTCATGGACCGCAATCAGGCCGATCTCACCTTCCTTGAGATCGTCGACGGCTGGCTGCGGGAGCGTCTGTCCGGCGACCAAGGCGGCATCCTTGCCGAAATGGTGTTGCACAGCCCCGGTGAAACCGTGGCGCTTGTCCATAAGATCGCCGAGAATATGCGGCGCCGCCGCACCCTCGCGGCACCGCCCGTCTCCCCGCTCGACGGTCATCTGGCGGCGTTCCGGCAGGCGACAGCGGATTTCGCGGCCTTCATGAGTGGAGCGGCGGCGACCGAGCCGGAAACTGTCGTGATCGTCGAGCGGCTGGCCGAGATGGCGACCGCGCTCGCGGCCGGTCCCGATCCCACGACACCCTCGGGCTTGGTTGGGCTTCTGACCTCGCGTCCGCACCCGGACCTTTGCACCAAGGCAGGCACCTTCGCCTCCTATCGCAAGAAGGGCAAATGGACCGAGGCGGCGAAGCACGCGGGCCTCTCCAAAGCAGATGGTGAGCGGCTGAACATTGGCGCAGAAAGCCACTACACCGCCTGCTGCGATGCCTGGACTTCGCTTCTTCAGGCGGCGGCCAGCCAGGTTCTGGCGGCGCTGATCGAGGAGGCGCGTCCGATCCTGCAGCGCTATCGCGACCACAAGCGCGCGAGCGCCCAGCTCGACTTCGATGATCTAATCTTTGCCGCGCGCGATCTGCTGTGCGACCATGATGATGTCCGCCGCGCACTCGGACAGCGCTTTGCGCGCGTCCTGGTCGATGAGTTCCAGGACACCGATCCCCTGCAAACCGAAATCTTCTGGCGGCTGTGCGGCGATCCGGTCGATGGCGATCCTGACTGGACCCGATTCCGGATCCGGCCGGGCGCGCTTTTCCTGGTCGGCGACCCCAAGCAGGCGATCTATCGCTTCCGCGGCGCCGATGTCAGCGCCTATGTGCAGGCGCGCGACGCCTTTCACGCTCAGGATCCCGACAGCCTCCTGTCGATCTCCACCAATTTCCGCTCCTGCGCGTCGATCCTCACTTTCGTCAACGAGCGCTTCGAGGCGGTGCTGTCGGCGGATGGCCAACCCGGATTCACAGCCCTCGACCCGTTCCACGACGATCCCGGCGACGGCCTGTGCGTCGCGGCGCTCGACATCGCTGTCGCCGACGAAAACGGCAAGGCCAGCGCCGAGCAGCAGCGCGACGCCGAAGCCGACGCCGTGGCCGAGCTGTGCGCGCGCTTGATCGGCAGCCAGCCCATCATCGACCGGCGCAGCGGCGTGGAACGTCTTTGCCAGCCGGGCGACATCGCCTTGCTGGCGCCGACCAGCGCCGAACTGTGGCGCTATGAGGAGGCGCTGGAACGTCGCGGCATTCCGGTGGCGACGCAGGCCGGCAAGGGTCTTTTCCGCCGCCAGGAGGTCCAGGACCTGATCGCGCTGACCCGCGTTCTGGCCGACCGGCGCGATACGCTGGCGCTCGGCGCGTTGCTGCGCGGCCCCCTGGTCGGCCTCACAGAAGAGGAACTCCTGGATATTGTCTGGACGCTGCCGCGTTCCGAGGAACAGCCCGACCGGATTCCCCGTCTCGATCTCGGCGTCGATCCTGCCGCCATCGCTCATCCGCTCGCCCGCGAGATCATCGAAAAGCTGCAGGCGCTCTACCGCCGCAGCAACAGCACGACGCCGCACGAGCTTCTCTCGCAGGCCGTAGACGTGATGCGGGTTCGTCCCCTCCTTCTGGAGCGCCATCGCGGCCAGGCCGAACGCGCACTCGCCAACGTCGATCTCTATCTGAGCCTGTCGACGGGCTACGCGGTGCGTGGGCTTCGCGCCTTCGCCGAAGCGATGACCGCAGCCTGGACCGACGAGGCACGCGCCGTGGAAGGCCGGCCGGACGCGCAGGAAGAAGCCGTCGCGCTCTTTACCATGCACGCGGCCAAGGGCCTCGAATGGCCAATCGTCATCCCCGTCAACACCATGACGGGCGTCATGGCGCCCGACAGCGCGGTGATCGACCGCCAGACCGACACATTCTATTGCCCGGTTCTCGGCGTCGCGCCCGAGGGCTATGAGACCGCGCGCCAAGCGGAAAAGGACGAGCTGGATCGCGAACGCATCCGGCTCTGGTATGTCGCGGCGACGCGCGCCCGCGAGCTCCTCGTTCTGCCCCGGCTCGATACGACGCCCTCGAGATCGGCCTGGATTGGTCTCGTCGATCTGTCGCTTGCCGATCTGCCCGGCCTCGATGTCTCGCATCTGCCGCTCGGGGAGGCAGTCGCCGGCGCTGGCGCGGGCAATACCCAGACGCGCGACACCTTCGCGGCCGAGGCTGCGGCCATCGCCGCCCGGCAGACGCGCCTCACCTGGCTGGCGCCGAGCCGCGACGAGAGCACGTCCGGCGCCCTGCTCCAGGAGGAAGAGGCCGGAATCTGGATGGGCTCGGGCGATGACCAGCCGCGTGAACTTGAAGCGGCAGTCGCGGTCCAGGGCGGCCGCGAGCGCGGGCTGATCCTCCATAAGCTCATGGAGGAAGTCCTGACCGGAGAAACCGATGCGGTCACGCCGGCCCTCACCGAACGCGCCAACGTGCTCATTCGGGCGCTCGGCCGTTCGCCGGTTGCCGATCCGGCGACAGGTCTTTCGGCCGAGGAACTGGCGGGCTGTGTCATGCGGACCCTGGCTCTGCCCGAGATCGCGGCATTGCGCCCGGCACTGCTAGCCGAGTTTCCCGTTTACGCCGCCCGCGCGGATGATGGCGAGGAGACCGCGACCGCTGGCATCGCGGACGCGCTGACCTTGACTGCCGAGGGTCGCCCCGGCGTCGTCGTCGACTGGAAGAGCGACGTGAACCCCGATCCGCAGACGCTCGATCACTATCGCTCGCAAGTTCGCGCCTATCTCGACATGACCGGCGCCGAGCGCGGGCTGATCGTGCTGATGACCGCGGGCGCCGTGATCACCGTCGCGCCCTCGGCTCCAACAATGGTCATTGACGCCCGACAGCAGACCTCAGGTGCCTAGTGAGCCTGTTTCCTTCAGCTCCAGCTCGAAAGACCGACAGCCCTTTTTGAACAACGTTGGCCGTATATATTTCTACCGAAGGGACCAGCCTAATCTGGCAGCAGGCGATCTTTCGATCATGTGACTCGCGAAAGGTGTTGTATGCTCTGCACGGTGAGTTTCCCCGCAAACTGGATCAATGCCTCACGATTTGAAGCGGCGCTGCGGGATTCGTGCGGACCACACAACAACAACACGACAGAGGTCGTTTTCGCGTTTCCTGTCGGTTGCAAGATCATGGTCGATGGCGCGATCCGTCTGCTTTCACTTGCCAACCAGCTCGCCTACACGACACGCCGCGTGCGCCTGAATTTCGAAGAGGGCGAATCCGGAACCATGGGCTACCTGAACCGGATGGGCTTCTTCGATCACCTCTCAACCGATGTCGAAATCCTGCCTTCAAGGCCGTTCTATTCCGGGGCGCGCCTTCATCGGGGCGGTAACAGCATGTTGGTCGAGATCGCCCGAATCAACAAGGATGAGCGCGACGAGGAGTTACCGACCCGCTTGAGCGACGCCATTTCCTATGCATGCAGCAGCCGTCTAGACGTGGAGGAACTCAAAGGCGCCACCTGGACGATCTTCGCCGAACTTATCGACAACATTTTCTCGCACAGTGCCACGCAACTGGACGGCTATGCGGCTCTTCAAGTTTACTCGGGCGGCAACCGTCTTTCTGTGGCCGTCTCCGACAGCGGCCTAGGCATCATGCAGACGCTGCGACCGTCCTTGCGCACCGAGTTCCCCAAGCTGGCACAGCTCTCGGATACGGACCTGCTTGTGGAGGTCTTCCGCCAAGGGCTTTCCCGTCATGGGGCCGACCGGGGTTGCGGGTTGAAGGGCTGCGCTGCCAAAGCGATCAAATTCGATGCGTCGCTGGACGTGCGCCTTCCAAACCAGCGCGTCCTGCTAAAGCCAGCCCGTGGCGCTTATGAACCAAACCGCGCCTATTGCTACGAAGGCCTGCCGCTGCTGTGGGGCACACATATTGCCTTTGCCTTTGGGCTGGGTGCTTGACGTCTCACCCGAATCTGATTAAATGAACCCGATGAACGAGGTGACGACGCGGGTGCTTCCCCTGATTTCATACATGGACCGCCCTGAAGGATGGGGGCGCAGCCAGGGACGAGAAGTCTATCAGCGTCTGCTCGGCTTTGTGGAAGACCACGCCGGCACGGTCGTCTTCCGCGTATCGATGAAGGATGTAAAGCGCGTGGACATATCCTTCGCGTCCGAAACCATCATCGAACTGGCCCGGCGATTTCGCCGTACCAAGGGGTTCTGCCTAGTCGATCTGACTGATCCCGACATGATCGAGAATATCGATGCGGCAGGCGAAAAGAAGGAACAGCCAGTGCTGGTGTGGCAGGGAAAGAACGCAACACTGATTGGCCTTCAGCCGAGTGAAGGCACGCGTGAGGCGTTTCAGTTCGCGATGAGCCGTCCGCAGACACGCGCGGCAGAATTTGCGGCGCAAAGGAACCTCTCGATCGCGAATGCCAGCATGAAGTTCAAGCAACTCTGGGAACAGGGCTTTCTTCTCAGGCGCGAAAGCGCCGCCGACACTGGCGGCGTCGAATTTGTCTACTGCCCTGTCGGGTAATTTTTTTGAGAGCCGTTAAACAGATTCATTGAACGAGATCGAAAGGGAGGACGATGCAAATGCCAAACACAACCGAGCCGCACAAGCGCAAGCCCAGGCGGCGCATCACAACGCCCGCAAGGGCAGAGCAGGAAGAAGGACCCCATGACCGCTAAACTCACATTTCATCCGCTCGGCAATGCCGACTGCACGCGCTTCGATCTTGCCGACGGCCGAAAGCTGCTTGTGGATTATGCCGACATGCGCAACCCCGAAGACCCATGGGATCGGCGCATCGATCTGCCGACCGAATTGAAGTCTGACCTGCGCGCTGCCAAGCGCGACTACTACGATGTCGTGCTGTTTACCCACCTCGACGACGATCATTGCTGCGGGTCCGGGGATTTCTTCTGGCTTGACCATGCCGCCAAGTATCAGGGTGAAGGCCGCATCAAAATCCGGGAATTGTGGGTCCCTGCTGCCGCCATCCTCGAAGAAGGTTGCCAGGACAGCGCGCGCATCATCCGGCAGGAGGCCCGCTACCGCCTCAAGGAGGGCAACGGCATCCGCGTGTTCTCCCGACCCGCGAAACTGAAGGAGTGGCTGGAGAAGAACGGCCTGACCTTGGAATCGCGCGCGCATCTTATCACCGATGCAGGGCAGCTCGTGCCGGGGTTCTCGACTGCCGGGCCGGAGCGGGTGCAGTTCTTCATCCACAGCCCGTTCGGCTGGCGGCAGGATGATAACGGAATCGTCGACCGCAACCAGGACAGCGTCGTGTTCCAGGCGACCTTCCTTGAAGGTTCGCGTGAAACTCACGCGCTGTTCATGTCCGACATCAACTACGATTCCATCGATCAAATCGTGCAGACCACAAGGCGTCACAAGCGGGAAGATCGGCTGCGCTGGGATATCTTCAAGATCCCGCATCACTGCTCGTACCTGTCAATTGGCCCCGAGAAAGGTGAGGACGAGACCAAGCCCACCCCCGACGTGAAATGGCTGTACGAAGCACAGGGTCAGCCGCGCTGCACGATGATGTCCACCAGCAAGTCGATCCCGGTGAAGGGCAGCGCTGAAGACAAAGATGTGCAGCCGCCGCACCGAGAAGCGGCCAACTACTACAAGCGTGTGGCCAATATGAAGGACGGAGCCTTCAAGGTCACGATGGACCTGCCCTCATCAAGCAAGCCCAAGCCCTCGACCATCGAAATCACCGAGCGGGGCGCGACGCTGCTGTCGGTGTCGGCAACGGTCGGTGCGGCCAGCGTGATCTCGACCCCGGCGCGGGCGGGCTAGCGCATGACCTTGCACGCGTGGTGGACCAGCTTCGGTGCTGAAGTCGCCGACATCGGTGAACTGACGCCGGTTCTCTCAAGAGAACTGGCGTCCCTCGCCGTGCAGGGATCGCTGCCCGGTATCACCCTTGCTGGCCTGCGACAGTCATCCGAAAGCGGCCACGCCGCAGTAGCCTTGGATGTCGATGTCGAACGTCCACAGGACCTGGCCTACCCGATCAAGGCCGTTGAACCCGTTGCCGTCGTATTCCCCTTCACCGAGGGTCCGTTCAGCGTTGTATCGCTGCGTCCGGACTTCCCCGATACGCTGCATCAGAACTGGTCGCCGCCGGGCGGCCCTTGTGCCCTGTGCATAGATGACCGCCCATGGGCTGAAGCCCGACTGACTGTGTCCGCCCAGGACATCGCGCGTCGTATTCAGCTTTGGCTCGCCAGGGCAGCGCGGGGCGAATTGCACGACCCGGCGCAACCACCCGATCCGTTGTTCTTCAGCTCGCAAATCGGCCTGATACTTCCTGCCGCCGCGCTGGTCGAAGGACAGGAGCCTATCGAACTAGCGGGCATGATACGGCCCGACAACGAGAACCTTATCATCTCGCGCCCCGCCGTGCCGAATGATCCTCATCCCCCAGCCTTCACGGTGCTGGCGTTTCAGGCCGAGCCGCAGGCCATGGCCCGGCTTCGTCATGCGCCGGACACGCTCACGGCACTTGCTGCCGAGCTTGAGCCGCACGGCATCCGCCTCATTGACCAACTGAAATCGCGCCTGAAGACATGGAAAGGCCTTGGTCCGGACCATGTGCGCCGCCTTTCAACGCGGCTCGCCATTGTGGTCGCCTTTCCGATCGCTGTCGGAGAGCGGCCCGGCGTCAATGACGTCCGCGCGTTCCTGACCTACGACACCGCCGGGGACATCGGGGTCGCGCTCGGCGTGCTCTATGCCAACAATACCGGCGTCGGTGATAAGCGCGGCTACATGCTGGCCTTTCCGGAAGGAGCAGCCAGCTCCGACCCGTCACGCATCGAGCCGGCTCAGGTGCATTTCGCGCTGAACCGCGATCTCGCCGCAGCCGTTGCGGGTCACGCAGGGCCCGACCGCCGTCGTGCGGTCCTGATCGGTGCAGGTTCTCTCGGCTCTCAGCTCTCTGCCGATCTCGCGCGCGAGGGCGCGTTTGAATGGACGATCATCGATGAGGATCATCTCCTGCCGCACAATCTCGTGCGCCACGCCCTATTTGCCACAGATATCGGCGCACCAAAGGCCGCCGCGCTCGCACACCGGCTTTCGGGGCTCCTCGGCGAACCTGTGGCGGCCATTGCCTGCAACGTGCTGAAGCCGGATGACCAGGCTGCGCCCAAGTTCGCGGCCGCACTGAAGGACGCCGATATTATCATTGATGCTTCCGCGTCCGTTGCGGTCTCCCGGCACTTGTCCGATCTGCCGGATGTGACGGCGCGCCGCGTCTGCGCTTTCTTCAATCCCGCCGGAACCGCAGTCGTCCTTCTCGCCGAAAGCGCTGACCGCGCGCTCACCCTGCGCGATCTGGAGGCACAGTATCACCGGTTCATACTGACGGAGCCGTCTCTGGCGAGACATCTCGGCACAGACGGTCCCGGCGTGCGCTACACCGGATCCTGCCGAGCTCTGACCAACCGCATTCCGGCAAGCAATGCCGCCATCCTGAGCGCGCTCGCGGCCAAGGGTATCGCGTCAGCGCTGGCGGACGATGGTGCCGCCATCACCATCTGGACTCTGTCCACCACGGGGGAAGTCCAGCGTGTTCAGCGAAAGGGCGCGGCAGTCACCCGTGTCTCCTTCGGTGCATGGACCGTCTCCTATGACGCAGACCTCCTTGATCGTCTTGCCACCATGCGGCACGCGAAGCTGCCGAATGAAACGGACGGGGTTCTCCTGGGAATCGCGGATATGAGCCGTCAATCGGTCCACATCGCACACGCGCTCCCGGCCCCGGAGGACAGCCGCGCCTCGCAAACCGGATTTGAACGCGGCGTCGCCGATCTAGCCGGACAGGTCAGCGCGGCGGTTGCCGCGACCTTGTATCTGTCCGTCGTCAGAACATTCGGCACAACTCGCGGCGTAGATTAGCGGAGTGCGGGCCTCGTCTTGGGTGTCCGCCGTCAGCACCAATGGCACAGATTTGAGGTTGTGATTTAAGGAGGGTTGGGGCTTCGTCGTAGTGACGAAGGAACGAAGATGAAGGCCCAACCCTCCTTGAAAAAATCGCCGACCAAGGCC
>Ga0180222_1001079_pt1 | contig 32047 bp, 28 predicted proteins | sample eDN5th37CKraftOP_FD_151336 | JGI IMG/M metagenome (GOLD analysis project Ga0180222, IMG submission 151336) | Enriched Organic Plus compost microbial communities from Emeryville, California, USA - eDNA 5th pass 37_C Kraft OP (version 2) (version 2) ...
TGGTGATCCACGGCACCGGGGGCGAGCCGCTGCCGGGCGGCGCGACGATCGCGGCGCGGCTCGACCACCGCATCGCGATGAGCTTCGCCATCGCCGGGCTCGGCACGAAGGCGCCGGTCGAGATTGATGACATGAGCCCAGTCGCGACCAGCTTCCCGGCCTTTTCCGAAACGCTCGACACGCTGGTCGCGGCATGATCATCGCAGTCGACGGGCCGGCCGCGAGCGGCAAGGGGACGATCGCCAAAGCGCTCGCGAGGCATTTCGGCCTGCCCCATATGGACACGGGCCTGCTCTATCGCGCGACCGCGCTCAATCTGCTGGAGATGGGCGGCGATCCGGACAGCGAGTTCGCCGCCGCGCGCGCCACTGACATCTCGCAGATCGACTTCGACGATCCCGAACTCCGCAGCGAGACGGTCGGGAGCCTCGCCTCGCGCATTTCCGCCTATCCACTGGTGCGCGCCGCCCTGCTGGAGCGGCAACAGCGCTTCGCCAGCCAGGCCGACGGTGCCGTGCTCGACGGACGCGATATCGGCACGGTGATCGCCCCGCAGGCCGACGCCAAGCTGTTCGTCACCGCCCGGCCGGAGGTGCGCGCGGAGCGGCGCTTCGCCGAGCTGAGGCGCCAGGGGCGCAACGTCCACCTCGCCGACGTGCTCGCCGACATCCGCGCGCGCGACGAGCGCGACATGGGGCGCGGCGCCGCCCCGCTCAGGCGTGCCGAGGACGCGGTGACGCTCGACACCAGCGACCTGACGATCGAGCAGTCGATCGCGGCCGCCATCGCGGCGGTCGAGGCGCGCCTCGCCGAACGCGCCAGCCCCTAGAAGAAGAGCTTGCGGATCGTGAGGCGGACCTCGCGGCCGACCGGGTCGAGATAGGCCGGCTGGTAGCTCAAGGGCGTGTTGCCGAAGGCGTCACGCACGCGCTGGCGCGAATTGAACAGGTTTTCGACGCTGAAGCTGATCCTGAGGCCACGCGCCCAGCTCTCGCGGCCGAGCCGCCCGACCTGGCTCAGGTCCGCGAACAGGCGAAGGTTCGCGACGGCGAGGTCGGAGAAGCGAAGGTCGCCATTGGGATTGCCCGGCCCGGCGCGCACCGTGGTCGCGCTCCGCCAGTCGGCATCGAGGCGCAGGCCGAGCCCGCCCTTGAACACACCGGCCCGCGCCTCGAGCTGGTGGCGGGGCTGGCCGCCGCCCGCGCCGCTGGCGTCGCCGTTCAACAGGTCAAGCTCGGGCAGACCCGGCCGGATCAGCACGTCGTTGCTGAAGATCCAGGTGTGGTAGAGCGAGAACTGGAGCCGGCCCGCGCCGAACTCGCGCCGGTCGAAACCGCCGCGCCCGCCAGGCCCGCCGAATCCGCCGAAGCCACCGCCACGGCCGAAACCGCCGAAGTCGCCGCGACCGGGGCCGCCTTCCGGCCCGCCCCGTCCGCGCTCGCCCCGCGGCGCCTCCGCGCCCGGCCCGCCGGGTGGCAGCGCCGCCCCATCGGGCGGCGGCGGGGCAAAGCCGGGACGCTCGCCCTCGCCCGGCGGCTGGAGGCCGCGGCGGCGCGCCCGCTCGGCGAAGGCGGCGCGCATCGTTTCGGCGAGCCGCGCGCGCTCCGCCGCGGAGGCGCGCAGGGGCACCGAGAGGTTGAGGCCCCAGCGCAGCTGCCTGCGCCGCTCGCGCGCGAAGTTCACGGCGCGATTGTCCACCTGGACCAGCTCGCCATCCTCGTCGCGGATGAAGCGGTCCGGGAATGCGGCCTGAATCGCCGCCGTCGCCGCGGGGAGGCTGGCGATCGCGTTGGTGGTGCGGATGCGCAGATAATCGGCGGTGAGGTTGAGCCGGGGGCTCTCCATCACCGTCGCATTGAGGCCGAGCTTGAACACATGGCGCCGGTCGGCGGAAAGGTCCGGGTTGCCACCGTCGATCCGCGTCACGAAGACGGTGCGGCCGGTCTCATAGTCGAACACCGGCACCTGCGGCGTAAGCACGACGGGGTTACCGAGCTGCTGGACGCTTGGCGCCCCCTCCTGCCGCGACATCGACCAGAGCAGGGTCAGGCGTCCGGTGGGCTTCCAGGTGAGGCCATAGCCCAGATCCGTCACCGCGCCGAAGTCGGAGAGGCGGTTTACGGCGAAGTTGAAATTGGCGGAAAGGTCGCCGATCGCGTCGAGGAAGTGGCGGCGACGGCTGGTAAGCGGCAGGTCGAGGCTGACCTGGCCGTTCAGGTTGCCGCGATTGAGATCGGCCGCGCGCTCGGTCCCGCCCCTCACCGAGCGGGTGTCGAAAGCCAGCGTTTCGGCGCCGAGCTTCACCGTGGTCGAGAGCGCGCCCGCCGGCAGGTCGGCCAACGTGCCGTTCGTCACGAGCTGGACGTTCGCCGTGTCGGAGACCGAGCGCGCGCGGTCGATCAGCAGCGGCCCCAGCATCCCGGCGCGAAGCTCGCCGAACGGGTTGACCGAGGGATCGCCCGCGGCGAGCGCCGCCTGGTAGGCCGAATAGTCGATGCCCCGCACGGTGCGTGTATTGGTCACCGCGTGGTCGAAATTGCCGGTCAGCGTCCAGCTCCAGCCGGACAGCGTCCCCTGGAAGGTGGCGCCGGCATGGCCGGTCCAGCTGCCGACATTCTGGGTAAGCGTCAGCCCGTCAACATAGCGGGCGAGCGCGACCTCGCGGGTGAAGGGCGAGAAGGGATTGGCGGCCGGAAGCGCGAGGGTCACCTCGGGCACGCCGTTCAGCGACTCGCGCCCGCTCGCCTCGAAGCTCGCGTTGAACGAGGCGGAGACGTTCCGCCCGATCGGCCGCGCCCAGACCGCGTCGACCTGGAGCTGGTCGGTCAGCGGACGGAGCGTGCGCTCGCGCGAGATGTCGCTGACATTGGCGATACCGGCGCGGGCGGCGAAATCGGCGAGCGTCGGGTTCCCGTTCGGCACGCCGGCGACGGTGACGCTCGTGCCCGCGAGCGCGCTCAGCGCCGGATCGATCTCGCTCCCCGGCCCGCCGAGCCCGGTGACATTGCCCGCGAAGGCGAAGGGCAGCCCGCTCGTCGCGGGGACGATGTCGCGCTGGCTCTCGCGCAGCGCGGCGCTGCGCTGGTAGCGAATGTCGAGGTTGAGCCGGTTGTCGGGGCGGATGTGCAGCAGGTCAAGGCTGGCCCGACCGCTCTCGGCGCCGCCGTCGGTCGAAGTGCCGGCGGCAATCTGCCCCGTCACCGCCCGGAAGCGGCGGCGCAGCACGATGTTCACCACCTTCTGGTCGGCCGAATAGCCGTAGCGCAACGCGACCTCCTCCGGGAGGATATCCACCCGCAGGATCGCCTCGATGGGAATGTTGCGGATCTCGCGGAAGCCCGAGATGCGCCGTCCGTTCAGCAGCACGACCGGCGCGCCTGCGCCGCGGCCCTGCCCGCTGCCAAGCTGCGGCGCGAGCTCGGCCAGCAATTCGGTTACGTCGCTGACGCCATAGGCGCGAATGTCCGCCGGACCGAGCCGCAATTCGGGCGGAATGTCTCCGATGACGGCACCCGGCAGCGTCTGGCGCGCGCCCGTCACGACAATGGCGTCCTCGTCGGCCTCGTGGAGGTCCTGCGAGTCATCCGGCTGCGGCGCGGCGGCGCCGTCCGCGGCCGGCATGGACGGCGGAAGGCTTTCCTGGGCGAACAGGGCGGCGGGCGCGCAGCCGAGCAGCAGGCCCGCCAGAATCGTCGGTCGAAACATCATGCCTCGTGCCTGAACATTCCGGATGCTGAACCGGCAATGGACGACGAATGTCGCCAGACTTTCCCCCGCCGGGCACATCTTCGTCGCAAATTGTGTCGGCCGCCTGCCGCGATCCGGCGGCGGGCGCAAGGCATTGACTTTCGCGCCATAGCGGCTAGATGCGCCGCTTCGCCGGCGGCCCGTCCACCGCGCGATGACCGTCCGAGACCGCTGGTGCCGCGAGCAAGATGCGCGCGGCTTAATCTCCAGCCTAGACGGGGAAGAGTTTGACGTCGCGGCGCCGTACGATGGTTTGCCCCGGCCCTAGCCGAAGTCTTCTTCGGGCCAGCATCTTTCCCCTTCGGACATGCGTGCGCGTGGCCAGTGGCCATGCGGGCGCGAGCGCCTGCCGGATGGTCCGGCCGGCGAATTGAAGGAAAGTGCTTATGGATCGAGCTCAAAAAGCCGAGCTGGTCGCCGAGCTGAAGCAGACGTTCTCCGAGACGAACGTGGTGGTCGTCACCCGCAATCTCGGGCTGAGCGTGGCCCAGTCCACGCAGCTGCGGAACAAGATGCGCGAGGCCGGCGCCCGCTACAAGGTGATCAAGAACCGGCTCGCCCTGCGCGCACTGGAGGGCACGCCCTACGCGCCGATCAGCGAGATGCTGACCGGCCCGACGGCGATCGCCACTTCGTCCGATCCCGTCGCCGCGGCCAAGATCGCGGTCGAATTCGCCAAGGCCAACGATCGTCTCGAGATCGTCGGCGGGGCGATGGGAGCGACGCTGCTCGACGTGAACGGCGTGAAGGCGCTCGCCGAGCTGCCGTCGCTCGACGAGCTGCGCGCGAAGATCGTGGGCCTCATCCAGGCGCCGGCGACGAAGATCGTCCGCACGATCAACGAACCGGCCGCCAAGCTGGCCCGCGTGTTCGGCGCCTATGGCGCCAAGGACGCCGCCTGACCTTAATCCGGAACCGAAACTTCGGGGCGCTGGCCCCAGACAAGGAGACTTAAAATGGCAGACATCAATGCGCTTGTTGATCAGCTCAGCGAGCTGACCGTTCTCGAGGCCGCCGAGCTGGCGAAGGCGCTCGAGGAGAAGTGGGGCGTCTCGGCCGCCGCAGCTGTCGCGGTTGCCGGCCCGGTTGGCGGTGGCGCCGGTGGCGCTGCTCCCGCCGCCGAGGAGAAGGACGAGTTCGACGTCATCCTCACCGGCGACGGCGGCAAGAAGATCAACGTGATCAAGGAGGTCCGCGCGATCACCAACCTCGGCCTCGGCGAGGCCAAGGCGCTGGTCGAGGGCGCGCCGAAGCCGATCAAGGAAGGCGTCTCCAAGGCCGAGGCCGAGGAGATCAAGAAGAAGATCGAGGAAGCCGGCGGCACCGTCGAGCTGCGCTAAGCGGGTTCGGTCTCCCGGCCCGACCGGGAACCGACGCTTCGATCCGGAAGGGCGGCCTCGCGGGGCCGCCCTTTTCGTTTGCGCCGTCGCCGTCGGCGACGTGCCGGCTTGACCGCGCCGCCGCGTGGCCGTTAAGGGAATGTCCATCGAACTGCGCTAGGCGTGGCTCGTGCATCAAGAGTGGGCCTTCGGGCCCACGCCAACCTGCCCTCCCGGGCAAGGTGGCGGTTCCCCAGGCGGGGGACGATGCGGCCGGACCGGCAATTATACGGGGTCTTCTGGCAGCAGCGTCCTTCGCGAAGAACGAGGAGAAGGACGCGTCATGTATCTTGCCGAGCGAAAATCGGGCGAATGCGCCCCCGCCCCTGCCGCCAAGTGGCGCATCGCGCTTGCGGGCTATGGCGTCGTGGGCCAGGCGCTCGCGCGCCGGCTCGAACGCGAGCCGGACTTCGAGATCGTCGCCATCCTCGTTCGCGATCCCGCGCGCGCGCGGGCCGTCGCCCCGCCCTGCCCGGTCACCGACGACCGCGCCGCCTTCCTCGAAACCCCGGCCGACATCCTCGTCGACGTCCTTTCCTGCGACGCGACCGGCGAGGCGCTGAGCCTCGAAAGCCTCGCCGCCGGGCGGCACGTGGTGAGTGCCAGCAAGCGCGTCGTCGCGCGCGCCCGCGCCCGGCTCGCGCGGCTCGCCGAAGCGCATGGCGGCTCGCTCCATTATTCCGCCGCCGTCGGCGGGGCCGCGCCGGTGCTGGAAACGGTGGCGGCGGCGCGCGCGGCGGGCGGCGTCGCCGAGGTCGCCGGCATCCTCAACGGCACCGTCAACTTCATCCTCGACCGGCTCGCTCACGGCGCGGACTTCGACGCGGCGCTTGCCGAGGCGCGGGCCGCGGGCTTCGCGGAGGAGGACGCCTCCAGCGACCTCGAAGGTCATGACGCCGCCGCCAAGCTGAAGCTCGTCGCCGCCGAGGCTTTCGGGGTGGACCCGGCCGACGTGCCGCTGCGCGCCGAGGCGCTGGACCGGACGCTTGCCGAACGGATCCGGGGCGCGCGCTGGATCCAGGTCTCGCGGGTCGATCGCGCCGGCGGCGAAGTGACGCTGCGCCCCGCCGCGGAGGCCGGCCTGCCCGCGCTGCCGGGCGAGTGGAATGCCGTGAAGGTCGTCGCCACCGACGGCACCGTCTTCGAATGCGCCGGGCGCGGCGCCGGCGGCGCGCCGACCGCCGAGGCGGTGTTCGGTGACCTGTGTCGCGTGCGGGAGGCGGCGCGATGCTGATGACCGCAAGCGCCAGGCCGCGCGCCGACGCGGCCGACATCGAGGTGCCGATCCCCGCGCACCTCTCCCGGCTCGGCCCCCGCACGCTGGCGCGCATCGCCGGCAATCCTTCCGACCCGCTGATCGTCGCGCTCGGCGGCATTTCGGCGGACCGCTTCGTCGCCGCGGGACGCTATCGCTCGATGGGCTGGTGGCCCGGCCTCGTCGGCCCCGGCCTCGCCGTCGATCCGGCGCGCCATCATATTCTCGGCCTCGACTTCGCCGCCGACGAAAGCGGCCGCTACGCCCCGACCACGCAGGAGCAGGCGGAGGTGCTCGCCGCCGCGATCGAGGCGGTGGGCGGCCGCCCGGCGACGATCATCGGCGCCTCCTATGGCGGCATGATCGCGCTCGCGCTGGCCGAGCAACGGCCCGAGCTGGTCGAGCGGCTGGTCATCATCTCCGCCCCCGCCGAGCCGCATCCGGCCGCGACCGCGCTGCGCGAGCTGCAGCGGCGCATCGTCGCGCTCGGCCTCGAAACGGGCCGCGCGCTCGAGGCGCAATCGATCGCGCGCGGGCTCGCCATGACGACCTATCGCACCCATCAGGAATTCGCCGGCCGCTTCGCGGGCGGCATTCCCGATGCCGATCCGCTCTCCGTCTCCGAGCCGGGCGCTTACCTGCGCGCGCGCGGCGACGCCTATCGCGAAGTGATGTCGCCCGAGCGCTTTCTCAGCCTGTCCGGCTCGATCGATCGCCACCGGGTCGATCCGTCGCGGATCGCGGCGCCGACGCTGGTGCTCGCCGCCTCGAGCGACCGGCTGGTCCCGCCCGAGCAGAGCCGCGAGCTTGCCGCCGCGCTGCCCGACGCGCGGCTGCACGTGCTCGATTGCCTGTGGGGCCACGACATGTTCCTCAAGGACGCGGCGCGCCTGGGAGAACTGATCGCGCCGTTTCTGGAGGACGCATGACGGACAAGCGCGACCCCGCGACGATCCTCGCCGCCGCCCGCCGCGACGCCGATCCGGCGCATGGCGGCATCGTGCCCCCGCTGTGGACCAGCGACACCTTCCGCTGGCCGAGCGCGGAGGAGAAGCCGCCCTACGACTATGGTCGCACCGTGAACCCCAACCGCGACCAGCTCGCCGAGGTGCTGGCCGAGCTGGAGGGGGCGGCGGGCGGCGCGATCACCGGCAGCGGCCAGTCCGCCGCCCTGCTCGCTTTGCTGCTCGTATCGGGAAACGCCCACGTCGTCGCGCCGCACGATTGCTATGGCGGCACCTATCGACTGATCCAGGGCCTCGCCGCGCAGGGGCGCCTTTCCGCCAGCTTCGTCGACATGGGCGATCGCGAAGCGCTCGCGAAGGCGCTGGAGCGCGCGGCCGCGCTGGTGTGGATCGAAACGCCGAGCAACCCCTTGCTGCGGATCACCGACATCGCCGCCGTCGCCTCGCTCGCGAAGCAGGCCGGCGCGCTCGTTGTCGCCGACAATACGCTGCCGACGCCGCTGCACCAGACCCCGCTCGCGCTCGGCTGCGACCTCGTCTTCCATTCGACCACCAAGGCGATCAACGGCCATGGCGACCTGTTCGGCGGCGCGCTGCTGGCGAAGGACCCGGCGCTGGTCGAGCAGGTGCAGTGGTGGGCGAACGCCGCCGGGCTCAACGCCGGCGCGCGCGACGCCTGGGAGACCCTGCGCGGCGCGCGCACGCTGGCGCTCAGGCTCGACCGGCAGGAGGCGAACGCCCGCGCCATCGCCGCCTGGCTGGAGGCGCGGCCCGAGATCGAGATCGTCCACTATCCGGGCCTTGCCAGCCATCCCGACCACGAACTCGCCGCGCGGCAGCAGAAGGGGCCGGGCTTCATGCTGAGCTTTCGCGTGAAGGGCGGCGACGCGGCGGCGACGCGCTTCCTCGAGGGGCTGGAGCTGATCACCCTCGCCTCCTCGCTCGGCGGCCATGCCACGCTGATCTGCAAGCCGGCGAGCATGACCCATCGCGGCATGCCGCCCGAGGCGCAGGCGGAGGCTGGCATCACGCCGGACCTGCTGCGCCTGTCGGTGGGGATCGAGGCGGAGGCGGACCTGATCGCCGATCTGGAGCGCGGCTTCGCGCGGCTCTGACCGTCAGGCGCCGCGCAGCACCTCCGCGAACAGCGCGGGATCGACATTGCCGCCGGAGACGACAACGACGCTGTCCTCCGGCACGTCGCCCGCCTTGCCGGCGAGAAGCGCCGCAAGCGCGGCCGCGCCGCCCGGCTCGGCGACGATTCGGAGCGTCGAGAAGGCGAAGGCCATCGCCGCCTTCACTTCCGACTCGCTCGCCGCAACGCCGCGCGCCCCCGCCGCGCGGAGCACGTCGAAGGTGAGCGGCGAGACCAGCTTCGTCCGGAGCGCGTCGCACAGCGTCGCCGGCGCCGGCTCCGCGACCGGCACGATCCGCCCCAGTTCCAGCGAGCGGCCCATATCGTCCCAGCCCTCCGGCTCGGCGGCGACGATTCGCGATTCGGGCAGCGCGAGCGCGATTCCCGCCGTCAGCCCCCCACCGCCGCAGGGCACGATGACGAGCGGCGGCTGCCGGCCGAGCTGTTCGGCGATCTCGACGCCGACCGTCCCCTGCCCCTCGATCACGTCCACATCGTCGAAAGAGGGCACCAGGGTCGCGCCGCGCTCCGCGGCCAGCGCCGCCGCGATCTCCTCGCGGCTCTCCCGCGCGCGATCGTAAAAGACGATCTCGGCGCCGGCGGCTCTCGTCGCCTCGATCTTCACCCGCGGCGCATCCGCCGGCATCACGATCGCCGCGCGGATGCCGAGCCGCTCCGCCGCGAGCGCGACACCCTGCGCGTGATTGCCGGAGGAGAAGGCGACGACGCCCCGCGCCCGCGCCGATTCGTCCAGCTGGAGAAGCCGGTTGGTCGCCCCGCGCAGCTTGAACGCGCCGCCCTGCTGGAGACATTCCGCCTTTACCCAGAGCCGGCGGCCGCCATGCGCGAGGAGCAGCAGGGGCGTTTTCGTGACCCAGCCGGCGATCCGTTTCGCCGCAGCATGGACACCGTTCGCCGTCGGTCGCCGATTCGTCATTCAAGCCTCTGGGAATCCGAAGGAAAATGCAGGTCTTTACATGGGGGGCCGACGCACATATATCGCGCGCCGCTGCCCCATGGGGACTTCCAACCGCAAGGCAGCCTTTCGTCAACTACCCGTTGGAGGTCCCTTGAGTTGCACAGCCACCATAATGCGCTGGGGCTAGCCACGTCCCTCAAACCGGTTCAGCCGGTCACGCTCATTCGTCCGCATGCCGCGCGGCGCGCCGCCCGCTTCTTCGTCGAGAAGTTCCCGGGCCGGTCGCTCTACGCCGTGAAGGCGAACCCCTCTCCGGACCTGCTGAAGGTCCTGTGGGAGAGCGGAATCACGCATTATGACGTCGCCTCGATCGCCGAGGTGCGGCTCGTCGCCGAGACGCTGCCGGAGGCGACGCTGTGCTTCATGCACCCGGTGAAGGCCGAGGAAGCGATCGCCGAAGCCTATCATCAGCACGGCGTGCGCACCTTCTCGCTCGACACGATCGAGGAGCTTGAAAAGATCGTTCGCGCCACGGGCGGCGCGACCGACCTCAACCTGCTGGTGCGCATCCGCGTCTCCTCTGATCATTCCAAGCTCAGCCTCGCCGCCAAGTTCGGCGCCGAGCCGGAGGAGATGAAAACGCTGCTGATGGCGACCCGCCAGGCGGCGGACGCGCTCGGCATCTGCTTCCACGTCGGCAGCCAGGCGATGACGCCCGCGGCCTATGCGGAGGCGATGGAGCGCGTGCGCGCCGCGATCGTCGCCGCCTCGGTGACGGTCGACATCGTCGATGTCGGCGGCGGCTTTCCGTCGCGCTATCCCGGCATGGAGCCGCCCCCGCTCGACCTCTATTTCGAGACGATCCACCGCAGCTTCGAGGACCTGCCGATCTCCTATTCGGCCGAGCTGTGGTGCGAGCCGGGCCGTGCGCTCTGCGCCGAATATGCAAGCCTCGTCGTGCGCGTCGAAAAGCGGCGCGGCGACACGCTCTACATCAACGACGGCGCCTATGGCGCGCTGTTCGACGCCGCGCATATCGACTGGCGCTTCCCGGTGCGTCTGCTGCGGGAGACGCCGTCCGAGGCGCGCGACGTGCCGTTCAGCTTCTACGGGCCGACCTGCGACGATCTCGACCATATGGCCGGGCCGTTCGAGTTGCCGGCGGACGTGGGCCCCGGCGACTATGTCGAGATCGGTATGCTCGGCGCCTATGGTTGCGCGATGCGAACCCGGTTCAACGGCTTCGGCTCCGACCTCACGGTCGTCGTCGAGGACGAGCCGATGACCACGCTCTACGGCGACCAATCCGACGCGGCGGTTTCGTCGAACGTCGTGACGCTGTAACGGCAGCGAATTCGTTTCGTCAGTCCCGCGCCGGCGGGCGCCGGCTTTCCGCTATTGGGCGCCGGGCCGCCGCCGTCGCGGGGCGACGTGTTGCTTCCTTGGAGACCACCAGATGACCACCACCCCGATCAACGACACCCGCAAGGCGGAGCTGCTGGCGAAGACGGTCGAGCATATCGACATCAAGAGCTTCGACGCGCGTCCGATCGTCGAGGCGATGAAGAAGATGAGCTTCACCAGCCGCGACCTCGGCCGCGCGGCGGAGATCTACAACCAGATGCTCGCCGACCCGGACTGTTCGATCATCCTGGTCGTCGCCGGCTCGACCAGCGCGGGCGGCTGCATGGACCTCTATGCTGAGCTGGTCGCCAGCAACATGGTGGACTGCATCGTCGCCACCGGCGCCACGATCGTGGACATGGATTTCTTCGAGGGCCTTGGCCACAAACACTACCAGGCGCTCGAGATCCCGGACGACGACACGCTGCGCTCGCTCTACATCGACCGCATCTACGACACCTATATCGACGAGGAGCAGCTGCAGGACTGCGATCACACCATCGCGAAGATCGCGGACTCGCTCCCCGCGAAGCCCTATTCGTCCCGCGCCTTCATCCGCGAGATGGGCAGGTGGCTGGCGGAGAACGGCAAGAAGCCGAACAGCCTGGTCAAGCTCGCCTACGAGCATGACGTGCCGATCTTCTGCCCGGCCTTCACCGACAGTTCGGCGGGCTTCGGCCTCGTCAAGCACCAGGTCGAGGCGATGAAGGCGGGCCGGCCATATCTCACCATCGATTCGATCGCCGACTTCCGCGAGCTGACCGACATCAAGATCAAGGCCGGCACCACCGGCCTGCTGATGATCGGCGGCGGCGTGCCCAAGAACTTCGCGCAGGACACCGTCGTGTGCGCCGAGATCCTGGGCCATGAGGATGTCGAGCCGCACAAATATGCGGTGCAGATCACGGTCGCCGACGTGCGCGACGGCGCCTGCTCCTCCTCGACCCTCCAGGAGGCGGCAAGCTGGGGCAAGGTCAGCACCTCGCTCGAACAGATGGTCTATGCCGAAGCGACCTCGGTGCTGCCGCTGCTCGCCAGCGACGCCTGGCACCGCGGCCACTGGCGCGAGCGCGCGAAGCGCGCCTACGGGACGCTGTTCGACTGAGCGGCTGACGTCGCGTCGCGCCGATCTAAGTTTCTCACGGGAGGGAGGAACCTATGAACGCGCAGATACTCGCACCGGTCGTCGCGCTCGTCGCGTGGTCGATGGTGATGATGATATGGATGTATGCGACGCGGCTTCCCGCGATGCGACGCGCCGGCATCCGCCTCAAGGGGCGCGTCGGCAGCAAGGGCGGCGACCTCGACGGCGTACTCGATGCGAAGATCCAGTGGAAGGCGCACAACTATAACCACCTGATGGAGCAGCCGACGCTGTTCTACGCGGTGGCGATCAGCCTCGCCCTGCTCGGCGGCGGAGACGTGTGGATCAACGTCGCCCTCGCCTGGGGCTATGTCGCCTTCCGCATCGCCCACTCGCTGATCCAGGCGACGGTCAACGTCGTAGTCTGGCGCTTCCCGGCCTTTCTCGGCGCCAGCTTCTGCCTGCTCGGTCTCGTCGTCCACGCGGGCGCGCGGGTGATCCGTCAGCTGTTCTGAAGGTCAGTCGAGCCGCGCCCAGTACCAGCCGCCGCGCGGCTCGACCGTCACCGGCGCGGCGAACAGCTCAGTGAGCGTCGCCGAATCGAGCAGCTCGGCCTTGGCGCCGTCGCGCAGCAGCCGGCCTTCGCGCAGCATCACGACGCGCTCGATCTCGGGCAGGATCTCCTCGACATGGTGGGTCACCATCAGGATCGTGGTCCCGTCCCGCGCGAGGGCGCGCAGCGTCTCCAGGAACAGCCGCCGCGCCGCCGGGTCGAGCCCGGCGCAAGGCTCGTCGAGCAGCAGCGCGCGGGGGCGATGGACGAGCGCGCGGGCGATCAGCACGCGGCGCGCCTCGCCGGTCGAAAGGCTCGCCATGTCGCGCCCGACGAGATGCGCCGCGCCCATCCGCGCGAGCGCTTCGCTGGCGGCAGTGCGCATCTCCCCGGTCAGCGGATGGCGCCAGAGGCCGCGTGCGTCGAAGAAGCCGGACGCCACCGCCTCGAACACCTCCAGCCGCTCGTTGCCGGTGAAGTCGCCCTGCAGCAACGGCGATACGATGCCGAGCAGGCTGCGCAGGTCGCGCACGATCCACTGCTCGCGCCCGAACACGCGCATTCGCCCGCCCGCGCGCGGATAGAGCTGGCGCGCGATGAGCCGGACCAGCGTCGACTTGCCCGATCCGTTGGCGCCGAGGATCGCGACATGCTCGCCCGGCGCGATGCGAAGGTCGAGCGAGTCGAGGATCGGCCGGCCGTCCTCCAAAATGACGCTGACCCCCGAAAGCTCGATCAGGGGGGCATCCTCGACGACGGCTTGGGCGGCGGCGCTCATGATCCCCTCAAAGCGCGCCCGGTCGCGTGAAGCAAGCCGCCAGCTCGACATGGGTCGACCAGCGGAACTGGCCGACCGGCTGCACCCATTCGAGGCGATAGCCGCCCGCCACCAGCATCGCCGCGTCGCGCGCGAAGGTGGCGGGATTGCACGAGACATAGGCGATGCGTGGCACCCGCGAAGCCGCGAGCCGCGCCGCCTGCTCCTTCGCGCCGGCGCGCGGCGGATCGAGCAGGACGGCGGCGAAGCGGTTCAGCTCATCCACCTCCAGCGGCCGGCGGAACAGGTCGCGATGATCGACGAGAAGGCCGCGCCCCGCCCCTTTGAGCGCCAGCACCGCGTCGCGCGCGCCCTCCGCCGCATAGATGCGGCAGGAAAGCGCCAGCGCGAAGGTGCCGAGCCCGGCGAACAGGTCGGCGACGACCGCCGCTTCCCCCACCGCCTCGCGAACCGCCGCGACCAAGGCCGCCTCGCCGTCCGCCGTCGCCTGCAAAAAGGCGCCGTGGGGCAGCGCGACCGGAGCGCCGCTGAGCGTCACCGTCACCGGCGTCGGCTCCCAGATCGTCTGCGGCCCGTAGCCGTCGTCGATGGCGAGGCGGGCGAGCCCCTGCGTCCGCGCGAACCCGGTCAGCGCCTCGATCTCGGCGAGCCCTTCGGCGGCAACGCCTTCGAGCAGCAGGTCCACGCCCTGGTCGGCGAGCGTCATCGTCGCCCCCGCGCGGCGGGTAACGAGCCTTCGCAGCGGTGCGACGAGAGCGAACAGCTCGGGCCGCAGCACGTGGCAGTCTCGCATATCGACGATGCGGTGGCTCGCGAGCGCATTGAAGCCGACCGCGCCGCCCGCCACCTTGAGCTGCGCGCGGCGGCGGCTGCGCGGCGGCGAGAGGTACGGCGGGCGGATCTCTGGTTCCGGCACGCGCTGCGCGGCGAGCGCGGAGGCGATGCGATCGCGCAGATAGTCGGCATAGGCCGCATCATCGACATGCTGGAGCTGGCAGCCGCCGCATTCCAGGAAATGCCGGCAGGGCGGCGTTTGATGATACGGGCCCGCGATGATCGCGCCGTCCGCCGCAATCCGGTCGCCCGGCGCGGCCATCGGCACGTAGCGCCCGTCGCCCGTCACCCCGTCCCCGCGCGCGGCGAGGCGGACGATGATATCGCCCCCACTCACAGGCAGTCGGCGCAGGCGGCGGGAAGGCGCGCGACGAGATCGTCGGCAATCAGGAACGGCCCGGCCAGTTCCGCCGCGCGGCCGTGCAGCCAGACGCCGGCCGAGGCCGCCTCGAAGGGCACCAGGCCGGAGGCGCGGCGCGCGGCGATGATGCCGGCGAGCACGTCGCCCGTGCCGGCGCTGGCGAGCCAGTGCGACGCGCCCGCGTGGATCGCGGCGCGCCCGTCCGGCGCGGCGACCACCGTGTCCGGCCCCTTGTAGACCACCACCGCCTGCGCCCGTGCCGCCGCCGCGCGGGCGCGCTCGACCTTGCTCCCCTCTCCGGCGCCGAACAGCGCGCGAAACTCGCCCTCGTGCGGGGTGAGGATCGGCGGATGGGGAAGGCGCTGGAGCCGCTCCACGCCCTCCTCGGCAAGAATGCGCAGCGCGCCGGCGTCGAGCACCAGCGGGCGGCCCGCCGCCAGCGCGGCGCGCAGAAGCCGCCGGCCCGCTTCGTCGGGCGCAAGGCCCGGCCCCATCAACAGCGCGCCGATCCGATCGTCGTCGATCCGCTCCAGCGGATCGCCGGGCTTCTGGATCACCGCCGCTGGCACGCCGGGAACGAAGCTGTGCGCCTGTAGCCGCACCGCACCCGCGCCCGCGCGCAGCGCCGCCCCCGCGGCGAGGGCGCCCGCGCCCGGCATCGCCCCGGCGACGATCGTCACCAGCCCGCGCGAATATTTGTGCGCTTCCGGCCCCGGCGCGGCGAGGCGCGGGCGGGCGATTTCGCTGAGGTCGCTCGCCGCCTCGATGCCGATGTCGGCGACGACGATCCGGCCCATGTGCCGCGCGGCGGGCTGGAGCAGGTGGGCGGGCTTCAACGTCTGGAAGGTGACGGTGACGTCGCAGTCCGGCACCGGCGAAAGGATCGCGCCGTCGTCGGTCGCGACCCCGCTCGGCAGGTCGATCGCCGCGACCACGCGCGCGGCGGCGGCGAGCGCGCCAAGCCACGCCGCAAGATCGGTGTCGAGCGGACGACCGAGCCCCGTGCCGAACAGCGAGTCGACGAGGAGCGGCGCCGGCGCGGCCTCGCTGATCGACTCGACCAGCCCGCCCCAGGCGGCGCGCGCCGCCTCGGCCGCCGGCGTTTTCGGCGCGCCGGTCGCCGCGACGCGCACGGCCTGCCCCGCCTCCCTTAGCCCGCGCGCGACGACATAGCCGTCGCCGCCATTATTGCCGGGGCCGCACAGCACCAGCGCCGGCAGCGGGCCGGCGAAGCCCCGGATCGCCTCCGCGGCGGCGCGCCCGGCGCGCTCCATCAGCGTCTCGACACTGGTGCCGGCGGCGATGGCGCGCTCCTCGGCGGCGCGCATCTCGGCGGCGGTGAGGATGATGCGTCCCTCGCTCATGGCATTACCCGCGCCGGCAAGAGGTAGGCATCGTCACCGATCGCGACCTCGATGAGGCGATCTGAGATCACGCGGACGCGCGCCGGCTCGGCGCCGTCGGCCGCCACCACGCCGCGGCCGTCGCGAGCGATCCGCAGCCGGCGAAAACCGCCGTCGGGCTTGCGGACGACCAGCACCCGTCCTTCCGGCCCCTCCGCCAATGTCACCGTGCAGTGGCGCGCGAAGGCGTCGGCGCCGCTGCGGCACTCGATGCGCGTTTCCGGAGCGGCGGTCTCGTTTCGCCCGCTCTCGCCCGAACAGGCGACGAGCGCCGCGGCGAGCATCGGCAGGGTCCGCGCGGCGCGGCTCATGTCTCCGCGCGCAGCGCCTCGAGCCGCTCGCGCACCTCCGTCCCGGCGAGCAGCTCGTCGAACAGCCGGTCCTGTTCGGGATCGGAGCGGACGCCCTGCGCGGTGAGACGGATCGAGCGCTTGAGCACCGCGAGGCTGGCGGCGCTGTTCCCCAGGATGCCCTTGAGGATCGACTTGGCCGCGCCTGGGGCCTCGACCATTTCGACCAGGCCGATGCGCCGCGCCTCCATCGCGTCGATCATGCCCGCGGTGAACAGCAGCCGCGCCGCCTGCCCCGCGCCGACCAGCCGCACCAGCCGGTGCACGTCCTCCTGGGGATAGGCGATGCCGAGCTTCGCCGGCGTGATCGCGAAGCGCGCCTCGGGCGCGGCGATACGCAGATCGCAGGCGATGGCGAGCGCGACGCCGGAGCCGTAACACGGCCCCTCGATCAGCGCGACGGTGGGGATTTCGAGCGCGCGCAGCCGGTCGAGCGCGGTGCGGATGCGCTGGCGCAGCCTCGCCGCTTCGGCGACCTGGCCCTCGAAAGCGTCGAACTCGGAGAGATCGACGCCGGCGCTGAACGTGCCGCCGGCGCCGGTGACGACGAGCAGCCGCGCGTCGGTGCGCGCCACGTCGGCGATCCGTTCGGCGATCTGGTCCCAGCCCTCACCCGTGATCGCGTTGCGCGCCGCCGGGCGGTCGAGCGTCAGATAAACGATTTTCCCTTCGCAGCCGAGCCGAAGCATGGCCGCGTTTTGCCGCGCCGCCGTCGCTTTGTCTCGCAAAAAAGAAGGGACGCGCTTCCGGAGCGGCGCCAGGACCGCGACGCCCGCCCATTTCCGGACGGGGGCCGCGGACGAATGTCGGCGCGCGCCCGGCGCGCCTCGACTCGCTGCCCGGTCGGACGCAAGCGCCGTGCCACGACGCAAATCCGCGCGATGCGCTGGTTAACGGCCGTGCAAGCCCGTCCCGATCCGGGACCGGCGGGTCGGCGGGGACGGGCGGTCAGCGAAGGCGCGTCGGCAACACCCACCAGTCCGGATGCGCCGCCGCGATCCCGGCCGCCGCGGCATCGCGGGCCTGCTCGCTCTCGAACAGGCCGAAGCAGGTCGCGCCGGAGCCGGACATGCGGGCGATGCGGGCGCCCCCGAGCGCCGCCAGCACGTCGCCGATTACCGGCGCGATCGCGCGGGCTGGCGGCTCCAGGTCGTTGCGCCCCGCATCCCAGTCGATCAGCGGGCCGCGATCGACGCCGTCCCAGCCACGATAGACTGCGGCGGTCGGCACCGCGACACGCGGGTTGACGAGCAGCACCGGCGTTCCGGCGAGGTTCGGCAGGTCGAGCGGGGTCAGGCGGTCCCCCCGCCCCTCGCCGCGCATCGTCCGGCCGGCCAAGCAGGCGGGGACGTCCGCGCCGAGCATCCCGGCGATCTCGGCGAGCCGTTCGTCGCCCTTGTCGAGCCGCCAGAAGCGCCGCAGCAGCCGCAGCGCCGCCGCCGCGTCGGCCGAGCCGCCGCCGATCCCCGAGGCGACCGGCAGGCGCTTGTCGAGCGTCAGCGCCGCATTCGCCGCGACCCCGGCCGCCGCCGCCAGCGCCCGCGCCGCGCGCAGCACGAGATTGTCCCCCTCGCCCTCCAGCGCGCCCGCGAACGGGCCGGTGACCGTCAGCGTCAGTCCGTCGCCCGGCGCGACGCTGAGCTCGTCGCCATATTCGACGAAGGCGAAGACGGTCTCGATACGGTGATAGCCGTCGGCCTCGCGGCCGCGGACGTGGAGGGCCAGGTTGAGCTTGGCCGGCGCCGTCTCGCGCATCAGGGGATGACGGAGGCCATGCGGAGGCCGTTGGCGATCTTGGCGTCGATGCGCGTTGCGTCCTCGCCCTCGGCATAGACGCGCGCGGCGCGCCAGGCGAAACGCGCCTCGATCCGCCGCCCGACCGAATAATAGGCGTCGCCGAGATGCTCGTTGATCTCGACATCGGCGGGCGCGCCGCGCGCGGCCGTCTCCAGCAGCGCGATCGCCCCTTGCCTGTCGCCCTTGAGGTAGAGCGCCCAGCCGAGCGAGTCGGTGATCGCCGGATTGTCCGGCGCGAGCCGGTGCGCCTCGCGCACCAGCCGTTCGCCCTCGGCCAGGTCCTCGTGGTGGATGAGCAGGCCGTAGCCGAGATAGTTCAGCACCAGCGGCTGGTTCGGCGCCGCGCGGGACGCCCGCTCGAGCGCCGCGCGCGCGGCCGGCCAGTCGCCGGCGCGGTCCAGCGCGCCGCCCTGGGCGAAAAGGATCTGCCATTCGGCGACGCGGTCCTGCCCGCCGTGCGCCTCCAGCGCGCGGGCGAAGGCGCGCGCGGCCTCCGCCGGCCGGTCAAGCGCCATCAGCACGTCGCCCAGCCGCACCCAGTCATCCGCGCCGGCGCCCGGCGCCTCGGCGCGCGCGCGCGCGAGGCCCAGCGCCTGCTCGGTCTCGCCCGCGGCGACGAGCAGCCGCGCGCGCTGCCCGCTTACGGCAAAGGCGAACGGATCGTCGTCGCTCACATGGCCGAGCGCGGCGATTCCCTTGTCCGGCATGTCGAGCTTGGCGAGCAGCTCGGAGGCCACCATCCACGGTTCGCTGCTGGCCGGGTCGACCCAGCCCGCGACGCGGCTGAGGCCGAGGCCGATCGACGTCAGGCCCCTCGCGTCGAGATCGAGCGCGATCCGCACAAGGAGCTCGGCAAGCCCGCTGTTTGCGCCCTCGAAACTGCCGGGCACTGGACGCCGGGCCTCGACCAGCGCGCGCGCCGCGACAAGGGGCGGCTCGTCGCCCTGCAGCAGAGCGAGCGCGCCGGCCCGGTCCCCGCGCGCGGCCAGCGCGCCGGCGCCGGCGACGCGCAGGTGGATCGCGCGCAGGCTCTGCGCGCCGGTGGCGGCGGCGAGGACCTGCCCGGCGTCGCGCCGCCCCATCGCGACCGCCAGCAGCGCGCGATGCTCCTCCGCATAGCCGCCGGGCGGGATCTCCGTGCCGAGCGCGGCGATCGGGTCGCCCCGGCGCGAGGCAAAGGCGAGCCAGGCGCGCAGCACCGGCACCGCGAAGGCGAAGACTCGGTCGCTCACCACGACATCGATCTGCCGGCGCGCCGTCGCCCAGTCGCGCCGCTTGAAGGCGTCGGCGACGAGCAGGAGGCGTATGTCCGGGCGCAGTTGGCCCGCATTTTCGAGGATGCGCGCCGCGCGCAGCGCCAGCGGCCAGTCGCCCGCGGCGACGCCGTGGTCGAGCGCCTGCGCGGCGACGATCTGGTTGTCCGGCGAGGCGTCGAGCACCTCGGCGAAGGCGGCGCTCGCCCGCTCGTCGGCGCCGGCGGCCGCGGCGGCGCGCGCCTCCAGGTAGCGCATCGGCGCGCGTTCGGGCGCCTCGACGCGGGCAAGCGCCGCGTCGGCGGCGAAGATCAGCGCCCCGGCCAGGAGGGCGCGCGCGGCCTGCCTACATATTGGGGTAATTGGGGCCTCCTCCGCCTTCCGGCACGACCCAGTTGATATTCTGGGTCGGGTCCTTGATGTCGCAGGTCTTGCAGTGGACGCAATTCTGCGCGTTGATCTGCAAGCGCGGCTTTCCCCCTTCCTCGACGAATTCGTAAACGCCCGCCGGGCAATAACGCTGCTCCGGCCCGCCATAGAGGGCGAGATTGACGTTCACCGGCACGTCGGGGTCCCTGAGCGTCAGGTGGATCGGCTGGTCCTCCTCGTGATTGGTGTTCGACAGGAACACCGAGGAGAGCCGGTCGAAGCTGATCACCCCGTCCGGCTTGGGATATTCGATCGGCTTCACCAGGTCCTTGCGCCACAGCCCCTCATTGTCGGGCTTGTGCTTCATCGTGAACGGCAGGCCGATGCCGAGGTAGCGCATCCACATGTCGATGCCGGCGAGCAACGTGCCCATGCCGCCGCCCCACTTGGCGACGAGCGGCTCCACGTTGCGGACCATTTCGAGTTCCTTCGCGATCCAGCTCGCGCGCACCGCCGGCTCGTAATCGGCGAGCACGTCGGCGCTCCGATCCGCGGAGATCGCGGCGAAGGCGCTTTCGGCGGCGAGCATGCCAGACTTCATCGCGGTGTGGCTGCCCTTGATGCGCGGCACGTTGACGAAGCCCGCCGCGCAGCCGATCAGCGCGCCGCCGGGGAAGGCGAGCGTCGGCACCGACTGCCAGCCGCCCTCGTTGATCGCGCGCGCGCCATAGGCGACGCGGCGGCCGCCCTCCAGGAAGTGACGGATCGCCGGATGCTGCTTCCAGCGCTGGAACTCCTCGAACGGCGAGAGCCAGGGATTCTTGTAATCGAGCGCGACGACGAAGCCGAGCGCCACCTGCCCGTCCGCCTGGTGATAGAGAAAGCCGCCGCCCCAGGCGTCGGAAAGCGGCCAGCCCTGGGTGTGGATGACGCGGCCCGGCTCGTGCTTCGCCGGGTCGATGTCCCACAGCTCCTTGAGGCCGATGCCGTAGGTCTGCGGCTGGTGCCCCTCCTCAAGGTTGAAGATGCGCTTGAGTTCCTTCGTGAGACTTCCGCGCGCGCCCTCGGCGAACAGGGTGTAGCGGCCGTGCAGCTCGATGCCGGGCTGGTAGTCGCTCTTGCGGGTGCCGTCGCGGGCGACGCCCATGTCGCCGGTCGCGACGCCCTTCACCGAGCCGTCGTCGTTGAACAGCACCTCCGCCGCGGCGAAGCCGGGGAAGATCTCGACGCCGAGCGCCTCCGCCTGCCCGGCGAGCCAGCGGCAGAGATTGCCGAGGCTCACCGTATAGGTGCCCTTGTTCGACATGAAGGGCGGCATGAGGGCGTGCGGGAAGCTGTACTTCTTCCCGCGCGTCAGCACCCAGTGCTCGTTCTTCGTCACCGGGACGGTGAGCGGGCTGTCCAGCTCGCGCCAGTTGGGGATCAGCTCGTCGAGCGCCCTGGGATCGACGACGGCGCCGGAGAGAATGTGCGCGCCGACCTCGGAGCCCTTTTCGAGGATGCAGACCGAGACGTCGCGCCCCGCCTCCGCGGCAAGCTGCTTCAGCCGGATCGACGCCGCGAGCCCCGCCGGCCCCGCGCCGACGATAACCACGTCGTAGGACATCGATTCACGTTCACTCATCCGCCGCGGACTCCCCTCGTCGCGTCCAGGTCACAGTCCGGCAGATAAACGGGCCCCGTTCGATTGACCAGCCCGGCCCGCGCTGACTCTATAACCGCGAAATTACGGGGTTCGAGCGGGACATGAGTGGGGCCTTGGCCGCAAGCGCGCTAGAATGGTGGCGCGACGCCGGCGTCGATACGATCGTCGCGGAGACGCCGCGCAACTGGCTGGCGCAGGCTTCCGAGGCCGCGCCCGAAGCGGAGGCGTCTGGCGCTGGCGCGCGTCGGACCGACGCGCTTCCCGGCGATATCGCCTCCTTCCGCGCCTGGCTGCTCGAAAGCCCGGACGTGCCGCTCGCCGAGCCGCCGGCGCGGCGCGTCGGCCCCGTGGGGGATCCCGCCACGGACCTCATGGTGATGATCGCGATGCCGGCGAGCGGCGACGCGCTGCTGGCGGGCGAGCCCGGGGCGATGCTCGAACGGATGATGCGGGCGATCGGGCGCGATCTCGGCTCGATCTACCTGGCGCCGCTTTCGGTCGTGCGCGCGCCGACCGGGCGGCTCCGCCCCGAGGAGGCGACGGCGCTCGCGCCGATTGCCCGCCACCATATCGGCCTCGTCCGGCCCAGGGCGCTGCTCCTGTTCGGCGACGAATGCGCGCTCGCGCTGACTGGCGCGCCGGCGATCCGGGCGCGCCAGCGCTGGCACGATGTCGAAACGCCGGCCGGCCCGGTGCGCGCGATCGCGACGATGAGCCCGCAATTCCTGGTCCGCCAGCCGGCGCGGCGCCGCGAGGTCTGGGAGGATCTGCAGATGCTGATGGAGGGCCTGAAGGCATGAAGCCGATCACCGCCATCCTGCTCGCGGCGGGGCTGGTCGCCGCCGCAACGCCGGCTGCCGCGGCGATCCCCGAGGCAGCGCCGGCGCGCGCGCTAGCGCGTCGCGACGCGGAGGTGCCGCGCGTGCTCAGCGCCGCCGAGCGCGAGAATTATCGCGCGATCTTCGCCGACCTGCGCGCCGGCAACTGGGCCAGCGCCGCCGGCCGGCTCGACGGGATGCCGCGCGGCGAGCTGCACGATCTCGCCCGGGCGATGCTCTACACCCTGCCCGGCTCGCCGCGCGTCGAGGCGGGGCCGCTGCTCGACCTGCTCCCGCGCGCCCGCGAGCTGCCGCAGGCGCGCGACCTCGCCCGCCTCGCGACGCTGCGCGGGGCCAGCGAGCTGCCCGACCTGCCGACCGCGCGCGAACTCGTCACCCTGCCGGGCCAGCCGCGCCGCACGCGCGGGCCGCGCATCGTCGGCGATCCCGTCGCCAACCAGCTCGAACCGCTGATCAACCCGCTGCTCGTCAACGATCGCCCGCGCGAGGCCGAGAGCCTCTTTGCCGCCCGCGCCGAGGATCTCACCGTAGAGGCGCGCACGCAGTATCAGCAGCGGATCGCCTGGGTCTATTACCTGAACGGCTTCGACGGCGACGCGCTGCGCATGGCCGAGCAAGGCGCGCGCGGCGAGACCGAATGGGCCGCGCTCAGCGACTGGGTGGCGGGCCTCGCGGCGTGGCGAATGGGCAACTATGCCCGGGCGGCGCACCATTTCGACGCCGTGGCCGCGAGCTCGCGCGACGTCGAGCTGGTCGCGGCGGGCCATTACTGGGCCTCGCGCGCGGATGTCGCGGCTGGACGGCCCGAACTCGCCCAGGGCCGGCTGCAGGCCGCCGCCCGGCTCGGCGAGACCTTCTATGGCCTGCTCGCGCAGAGCGCGCTCGCGGTTCGCCAGCCGCCGGCGACGCGCGAGCCGTTCACCGAGGACGACTGGCGCGCAATCGGGCGGGAGAGCAACGTCCGCGCCGCCGTCGCGCTGACCGAGATTGGCGAGGACTCGCTCGCCGGCGACCTGCTGCGCTGGCAGGCCCGGATCGGCGATCCGCGCAACCATCTCGCCCTGCTCCGCCTCGCCGCCCGGCTGAACCTCACTGGCGCGCAGATGTGGCTTGCCCGGAACGCGCCGCGCGGCGTCCGCACCAGCGTCGCCGACCGCTATCCGGAACCGAGCTGGCGCCCGGCGCGCGGCTGGCGGGTCGATCCGGCGCTGGTCTTCGCACACGCGCTACAGGAATCGGGCTTCCGCCCGGACGCGGTCAGCCCGGCCGGCGCGCGCGGGCTGATGCAGGTTCGGCCGGGGAGCGCGAACGACATGGCGCGGCGCCAAGGCCAGCTGTTCAACGTCGGCCAGCTCTCCGACCCGGTCGTCAATCTCGATTACGGGCAAGCCTATCTCGAATTCCTGCGCGACCAGGACTGCACCAACGGCCTGCTGCCGAAGGTGATCGCCTCCTACAATGCCGGGCCGCTGCCGGTGTCGCAGTGGAACACGCGCTTCGACCAGAGCGACCCGCTGCTGTTCATCGAATCGATCCCTTATTGGGAGACGCGCGGCTACGTACCGATCGTGCTGCGCAACTACTGGATCTACGAGGGCCGCGAGGCCGATTCCTCGCCCAGCCGCCGCGCGCTCGTCCAGGGGATGTGGCCGCGCTTCCCCGGCATGCCGGGGCCGATCGCGGTGCGGATCCCCCCGCGCAACGTCCAGACCGCGATGGGCACGGACTGACGCTCCCGGGCGCCATGTTCTTGATATGTTCCTCGCTTCCGCCTAGAAAAGGCGGATGCGGCCCGATGTTCGTCCCGGTCGCGGCGCGCCCGAAAACAGGACGCCGACGCGCTTCAACCTGAAGGCCCGCGAGGCCGACGGGGACTGGATCGACGCGCGCGAGGAACTGGACGGGCCGCTGCCGCCGTTGCGTACGACCGTGACGGTCGAGCGGCCGAAGACGATCATCAGCCGCAACCAGTCTCCCGACGTCGGATTCGACCGCTCGATCAACCCCTATCGGGGCTGCGAGCATGGCTGCATCTACTGCTTCGCGCGGCCGAGCCACGCCTATCACGACCTCTCGCCGGGGCTCGATTTCGAGAGCCGGCTGTTCGCCAAGCCGGACGCGGCGAAGCTGCTTCGCGCCGAGCTGGGCCGGCGGGGATACCAGGTTCGCCCGATCGCGATGGGCACCAACACCGATCCCTACCAGCCGATCGAGGGCAAGTGGCGGATCACCCGTTCGGTCCTCGAAGTGCTCGCCGAGACGAAGCATCCGGTGACGATCACCACCAAGTCGGATCGCGTCACGCGCGACATCGACATCCTTGCCGAAATGGCGAAGCGCGATCTCGCCGGCGTCGCCCTTTCCGTCACCTCGCTCACGCCCGCCGTCGCGCGCACGCTGGAGCCGCGCGCGCCGGCGCCGCGCAAGCGGCTGGCGGCGGTGCGGCGGCTCGCCGAGGCGGGCGTGCCCACCTATGTCTCGATCGCGCCGGTGGTGCCCGGGATCACCGACCACGAGATGGAGGAGATCGTCGCCGCCGCGGCGGAGGCCGGGGCAATCGGCGTCTTCTACCTGCCGGTGCGCCTGCCCTATGAGGTCGCGCCGCTATTCCGCGCCTGGCTCGACGAGCATTTTCCCGAGCGCGCCGGCAAGGTGATGCACATCATCCAGTCGCTGCGCGGCGGACGCGACAACGATCCCGAATTCTTCAGCCGGATGCGCGGGCAGGGCCCGTGGGCCGAGCTGCTGCGCACGCGCTTCCAGCGCGCGGTGAAGGCGAACGGCCTCAATGTCGAGAAGCGCCCCCTGCGGACCGACCTGTTCGAGCGGCCGCAGGGGGATCAATTGAGACTGTTCTAGCGCTTCCCTACCCGTTCGCCGCGATCTTCACGGGCTTGAGCGAACGCACGACCATCCAGAAGGCGTCGCACCAGGCGGCGGGCACGTCGCGCGGGACATTGGCGCCGAGCAGGTCGCCCAGCACGGGCACGAGCGCATCGCCGAAGCGCGAATAATAGCGTCCGTCGATGCCGACTTCGCGATGCCGCTCGGCGACGCCGTCGAGCGGCCGCAGCGCGCCGGTGCCGCTCAGGCTGTGCGCCTGGTCGAGCAGCAGCTCGGCCAGCTCGCGGGCGATCGCCTCCGCATGGCGCGCCCCGCGCTCGCGCGCGACGCCGCGGAGCGAACAGGCGATGCGGGCGATCATGGCCTCCTTGTGCTGCCGCACCAGCGGCAGCGTGCGAACCAGAATGTCCTGCAGGTGCCGGTTGATCGTGGGTGTCGATGACATTGCTTGCTCCCTCGCGGCCGCGCCGCCACCGGGCGGCCGGCCTTCCTCTCCGGAAGAATGGACGTCTCGCGTCGCGGGGAAGCCCCACGAACGCGCCTATGGTCTGTCTGTGGAAGGAACGCCCTCGCGGGCGGACGTCAGTGGACGCGCCGCCCCGAGGGCGGCGTGCGTGCCATCAGGCTGCTCCCGTGCAGCCGAAAGCGCTCGAAAGAGGGAAAGCTCCTCATGCCCTCAAGATAGGCCTTGGCGTCCGCCGGAACAAGCCGCGCGGGCCTTACAGGCCGGTCGGATCGGCGACATAATCACGCTCGCGATAGGCGAACCAGTCGAAGTCCGCCGGGCGCGCGGCTCCCGCCATGTCCTGGCAGGCCATGCCGACAAAGGCACCGGTGAAATTGGGCAGGCCCGGCGCGCTCGCCTCGTCGGAGAGGATCGAGACGTCGAACACCTCCGGGAGCCAGGTCCACGCCTCCTGCCCCGCCGGATGGAAGGCGAAGCGCAGCCGCTCATAGTCCACTTCGGCGCGCAGCTCGATCCGCCCCGGCGGGACGGGGATTGGCGCGGCGAAGGAGTCGGCCTGCGGCGAATCCGGCAGCGCCGACATCACCCCAATGTGCCGGCCGAGCGCCTCGTCATGGCTGACGTGGAGATAGTGGAACTTCGCGCCATTATAATAGCAGACCAGCCCGGCCGCCTGCTGGTAGTGCGCCGGCTCGAACTCCATCGCGCAGGCGGCGGAGTAGCAGAAGGCCTGCTGCCGCCGCGCGACGAGCGCCTGGGTGAACAGGCTGCCGATGCTCTCGCGCCCGTAGAGGCGGAGGTAGCCGGGCCGCTCCTTGAGGCTGAAGATCGCCTCCGGTTCGGGCGTGCGCAGCCACTGGAAGTCGATCGGCAGATCGGGGGAGTCGAAATCCTCGCGCTGGTCGATCGACGGGCCGCGCTCGCTCTCGACCACTGGCAGCGCGTCGCCCGCCTCGGTGCGCAGCCAGCCGTCCGCGCCCCAGCGCATCTTCTGGATCGCCGTCTCCCGCCCCAGCACGCAGCGGCCGCGGTTCGGTAGCGGGCGGCCACAGAGATAGACCATCCAGGCCTCGCCCGCCGGCGTCTCGACGAGATCGGCATGGCCGGCGCGCTGGAGCGGCGCGTCGGGCCGGTCGCGCGCGGTGAGGACATAAGTGTCGGGGTGGAGCTCGTACGGCCCCTCGATGCGTCGCGCGCGCGCCATCGTCACCGCATGGCCCCAGCCGGTGCCGCCCTCCGCGATGATGAGATAGTAATCGTCCCCGCGCCGGTAGAGATGCGGCGCCTCGGTGAAGCCGATGGCGGTGCCCCTGAAGATCAGCCGCCGCTCGCCGACCAGCCGCCGCGCCGCCGGGTCATATTCCTGCAGGACGATGCCGCCGAAGCGGTTGCGGCCCGGCCGATGGTCCCAGAGCATGTTGACCAGCCACTTGCGGCCGTCCGCGTCGTGGAAAAGCGAGGGATCGAAGCCGCTCGAATTGAGGTGGATGGGGTCGGACCACGGCCCCTCGATCGTCTCGCTCGTCACCAGATAATTGTGGAAGTCGCGCAGGCTCGCGCCCGAGGCGCCGGCGGTGGTGGTGCGGCCATAGCGCTTCACGTCGGTATAGACGAGGTGGAACAGCCGGCCGTCGTGGCTGAGGCAGGGCGCCCAGACGCCGCAGCCGTCGGGAGCGCCCCGCAGGTCGAGCTGGCTGGCGCGATTGAGAGGGCGGGCGACCAGCCGCCAGTTCTCGAGATCGCGGCTGTGGTGGATCTGGACGCCCGGATACCATTCGAAGGTGGAGGTCGCGATATAATAGTCCTCGCCGACGCGGACGATCGACGGATCGGGGTTGAAGCCGGGGAGGATCGGGTTGCGGATCATGCCGCCGCCTTTCGCATCCGCCGCGCGCGCCACTCGGTGGCGATGCCGAGCAGGAACAGCAGCGCGCCGAAGACGAAGCCGGCGAAGCCCGCCGCGCCGAGCGAGCCGATGCCAACGCCGAACCAGAGGAAGCCGGCCATGCCGCCGCCGAGCAGGATCGGGATCCAGCCGCTCTCGCGCCGGCTGTCCTGCTCGGGCGCGCGCACCAACGTCCAGAGCAGGGCCGCGGCGATCAGGTCCAGCACCGAAAGCGCGACGAAGAAGGGCGTGTAGCCGATCCGCGCCACCAGCGCGCCGATCAGCAGCGTGAACAGCAGCACGCCGAGATTGGCGAGCGTCCCGGCCATGCCGGCCACCGTCCCCATCTCGTTGCGGCGAAAGAGGTCGCTCGCCATGGTGATGCAGGTCACCGAAAGCGTCTGGTGGGCGAAGCCGCCGATGCTGAGCAGCGCCACGGCGAAATAGGGGCTGGTGACGCCGCCGACGAAGATCATGCTCGTCATCAGCAGCGCCCCGAAGGTGAAGGTCCAGCGCCGCGCGTCGGTGAGGTTCACGCCGCGTTGCTGGAGGCGGACCACCAGCGCCGGCCCGAACAGGCAACCGAGATCGGAGGCGACGAAGGGCAGCACGATCGCGATCGCGAGCTCGCCGATATTCATGCCGCGCACCTCATGCAGGTAGAGCGGCATCCAGAAGGTCAAGGTCGCCCAGGTCGGGTCGGCAAGGAAGCGCGGCAGCGCGATCCCCCAGAAATTGCGCCGCCCGAGCAGGGAGAGCACTGGCGGCCTGTCGTCCCCGGCGCGGACATGCGCCTCCTGGCCGGACTGGATCAGCTCACGCTCCTCGCTCGACAGCTCGGGATGGGTCTCGGGCGGCCGGTAATAGCGCCGCCACAGCAGAACCCAGAGCAGGGCGAGCAGGCCCGCCGCGTAGAAGGCGGCGCGCCAGTTCCACCAGGCGATGGCGATCGCGACCAGCGGCCCCGCGAGCGCGATCCCGGCCGAGGCGCCGAGATTGTAGATGCCGCCGGCGAAGCCGCGCTCGCGCGCCGGGAACCATTCGGAGACGACCTTGAGCCCCAGCGTGTGCGACGTGCCCTCCGCGAATCCGAGCGCGCCGCGCAGCGCCGCGAGCCACTGCCAGTTCGTGACCCAGCCATGCCCGACGATCAGCACCGCCCAGAGCGTCGCGAACAGCGTCATGCCCGCCCGCAGCCCGACGAGATCGAGAATATAGCCGACCACCGGCTGCAGCATGATGAAGGCCTGGAAGATGCCGGTGACCCAGCTGTACTGCTCCTCGGTCATCGGCACGTCGGCGCGGAAGGTGTCGGTGGCGACGACGACGCCGAGCGTCTGGCGGACGAGATAGTTGATGATCGTGCCCAGCATCACGATCGCGATGATCCACCAGCGCAGCCGCCGCGTGCGAAGCCAGACGCCCATCCCTTCTCCCGCGCGGGCGGCTTCCCGGCCGCCCGTCATGTGAGCGCTACCATAAGCAAGCCGGCGCGCCTGTCCAGCCGGAGAGAGCGAAGCGGCGGCGCCCTCCCTTCGCTCGCTCCCCGCGCAGTCGCGGGACGTCTCGCCCTACTCCCAAAGCCCCTCAATCCGCGCGATCGCCGCGACTAGCGCCTCGGCGGTGCGGCGATGGTCGGCGAGGTCGGGATGGTAGTCGCAGCCGGTGCGCGCCAGCTCCCCGATGTGGAAGGTGAGGACGGGCCGCGGCGCGTCGCGGTTCAGTTCGGCGGCGACGCGCTCCAGCTCCGGAAAGAACAGGTCAGAGCCCAGCAGGATGAAGCGCGCCTGCGGCTGGCGGCGCATCAGATCGCGCACGAAGGCGACGTAGCGCGCGCGCCAGTCCGCCTTCAGCGCGGCGTCGTCCGCCCAGCGTTCGCCGGCATGAAGCGGCGTCGAGAAATCGTTGGTGCCGAGGCCGATGACGATGAGCTGCGGGCGCCAGTCGTCCCGCGCGAAGTCGAACGGCGCCGGCTCGCCGGGGATCGCGCGCGGGTAGATCATTGGAAGGCTGCGGTCCGGTGCGCCGCCGTCGTAATTGCGGACCACCCCGAAGCCCGAATAGGCGACGATGCGATAGTCGGCGTCAAGCCGGCGCGCGACGAGCGGGCCGAACGCCTGGCCCGTGTCCGTCGTGTCGTGGACCTCCTGCCGGGTGCAGGCGCGGTCGTGCGCGGTGTTGCCATAGCCGACCGTGTAGGAATCGCCGACGAACTCGATCGCGCGTCGGCGCGCCGGCGGTTCGAGCGCCGCGCCGCCGGCATCGACGGCAAAGCCGAGGAAGCGCGCGCTTCCCTCCTGGCTCTCCGTCACCTTGTCGAGCCGCACGACATGCTCGCCGGAATCGAGACCGCCGACATGGACGCTGAGCTCGCCCGGGCCGATCAGGAGCGCCCGCTCCTCCCCGTCGACCGAGAGGCGCAGCCGGTCCGCGCCCGGCGCGGCGGCGACGCCGACGCCGGTGCCGCGAAAGCGCGCCTCGAAATAGACGCCGGGCCACCCGAACCGCCAGCTCCCGTCCGCTTCGCGCACGGCGCGCCCGCCGACATGGACCGGCAGCGCCTCCTGCGCGGCGGCGGGGGCCGCGACCAGGAGCAGAAGGGCGAAAGCGCGCCACCACATGGGCGAAGCGTAGATCGATTTTGGCGCGAAAGGAAATGGGGCGCGCCGTTACTCCCCCGTCGGCGCCCACGCGGCGAGGACGCGGGCGGTCATCGCCTCGCAGTCGGCGCCGGCGAAGGGGAAGCTGCCGGTGAGCGCCTCCCGGACCTCGGGCGCGAGCGACTCGCGCAGGCGGCGGCGGGCGCGAAGGTGGCGCGTCTTCACCGTCGCCGGGTTGAGGTCGAGCGCTGCGGCGACTTCCTCGACGCTCTGCCCCTCGATCTCGCGCAGCACGAAGACGATTCGAAACGGATCGGGCAGCGCCGCGATCGCCTGCTCGAGCAGCCGCCGCAGCTCGGCCCGGGCATGGACCCGGTCGGGCGCCGTGCCAGCCATCGAGCCCTGCATCAATTTCTCCCGGTAATCGTCGAGCACGGCGACCTGCGACGCGTCGAAATGCGCCCGGCGCCGTCGCGCGGCGCGCTGCCGCGCCAGCGCCTCGTTGATCGCGATGCGGGTGAGCCAGGTGGACAGCGCCGAGCGCCCCTCGAACCGGTCGATCGCGGCGAAGGCCTTGAGATAGGCGCTCTGCACGGCGTCCTCCGCCTCGGCGCGGTTGCCAAGGATCGCGAAGGCCGCGCGAAACAGCCGCTGGTTGTTGCGCGTCGTCACGATTCGCACCGCATGGGCATCGCGCGCCGCGACCAGCGCCGCGAGCGTCCTGTCGTCCAGCGACTCATAGTCGCGCTGGATGAGCGCGGTCATCCGCCCCTCCCTTTCCTGATCACGCCGTTGGATGCCGGCGCGCGGCCAGGGGTTCCCGTCAGCCGGCCTCGGCCTGCCGTTCGAGTTCGAGCTCGTCCGCTAGGCTCTCGCGGTCGCGCCCGCAGGCGAGCGAGGCGCGCATCCGCCCGGCGCGACGGAAGCGGGCGATGAAGTCGCGCGCGGCAAGGTCGCCCTCGATGCTGATCTCGTCCCAGTAGCGGACGTGGCCGACATAGCGCAGCGACACGCCATATTGCTCGGTCCAGAAGAAGGGCACGGCGCGGTAGGGCGTTTCCACCCCGAGCATGTTGCGCGCCGCGACCTGGCCCTGTCGCTCCGCCACCACCCAGTGCTCGATGCGCAGCGGTCGGTCGTCCACCGGGTCGGGCGAGGCGGCAACGTCCCCGGCGGCATAGATGCCGGGCACGGGCGTCGCGAGGAAGCGATCGACGACGATGCCGTCAGCGACCGCGACGCCGCGCGGGGCGAGGCCGGTGCGCGGGCGCACGCCGACACCGGCGAGGACGAAATCCGCCTCGATCCGGCTGCCATCGCTCAGCGTCAGCGTCCCGCCGTCGAAGTCCGCCGCGGTGCATCCGAGGTGGAAGCGCACGCCATTCGCCTCGTGCAACTGCTGCAGGAACAGCCCGACCTCGCGGCCGAAGACGCGCGCGAAGGGCACCGCATTGTCCGCGACCACGTCCACCTCGAGCCCGCGTTTGCGCAGCGCCGCCGCCGCCTCGAGCCCGATGAAGCTCGATCCGATCACCGCCGCGCGCGCGCCTGGCTTCAGCCGACGGACCAGCGCCCGCGCGTCGGCCAGCGTGCGCAGCAAATGGACATTGTCGGCATCGAAGCCGGGGACGGGCAGCCGCACCGGCTCGGCCCCGGTCGCGATCAGCAGCCTGTCGAAGGCGAAGCGCGCGCCGCCCGCGATCGCCGCGCGGCCCGCGACGTCGATCGCCGAGACCTCCGTGCCGAGCCTCAGGTCGATCTCCTGCTCGCGATAATAATCGTCCTCGCGCAGCGGGATCCACTCCTCAAGCGCGGTGCCGGCGAGATAGTCCTTGGAGAGATCGGGCCGGTCGCAGGGCGGGTCCGCGTCGGCGCTGAGCATCGTGATCGCGCCGTCATAGCCGAGCGCGCGCAGCTCGTGGGCGCAGGCGAAGCGCCGCGCCGCCGCCGACGATGACGACCGACCTCACATCGGCCGCGATGGCGGGCCGAGGCGCGGGCGCCGCCTCGAGCTTCTCGCGCACGAACAGGCGGTCGCCCGCCTCGTCCGCCGCCCGCGATCGACCGCAGCGAAGGCGGGCGCGTGCAGCGCCGCCCCGGTGCGCAGGTCGAAACAGGCATGGTGCCAGGGACAGCGCACGACGCTGCCCCGCGCGAGCCCGTCGCCGAGCGGACCGCCATA
>Ga0180222_1001084_pt1 | contig 31960 bp, 27 predicted proteins | sample eDN5th37CKraftOP_FD_151336 | JGI IMG/M metagenome (GOLD analysis project Ga0180222, IMG submission 151336) | Enriched Organic Plus compost microbial communities from Emeryville, California, USA - eDNA 5th pass 37_C Kraft OP (version 2) (version 2) ...
GATGAGGAAGCAGAGGCGATGGAAGGCATGGAGACGCTGGCACTGGCCGCGCTCGGCCTGCCGGATCCTTATGCGGAACCAACAGGGGATTGAAGAGCGCCATGGCGGAAGAAAGCGCGTCCGGTTCGAAGGAAGCGGACAGTAGCGAAGGCAGTATATGGCGGGGCCTGAAAGCCCTGCTGTTCGGAGAAGGCGGCGAGCAGAGCCTGCGCCGGGAACTGGAAGACGCGATCGACGAATATGACGAGGAGGCGGAGGAGAACCGCCAGCCCGGCGGCAAGGGCGACCTCTCGCCGCTGGAGCGCCAGATGCTCCGCAACCTGCTGCATTTCAGCGAGCATACCGTCGACGACATAGCGGTGCCCCGCGCCGACATCATCGCGATAGAGGAAGGCGCCAGCTTCGCCGATCTCGCCGCGCTGTTCGTGGAGGCAGGGCACAGCCGCATCCCCGTCTATCGCGGCACGCTCGATACCATCGTCGGCATGATCCATGTGCGCGACGCCTTCGCGGCGATCGCGCAGGGCGGCACCCCGCCCCGGACGCTGGAACCATTTATCAGGCAACCGCTCTATGTCCCTGAAACCATGGGCATTCTCGATCTGATGGCGGAGATGCGGGCCAAGCGCACCCATCTGGCCATCGTGCTCGATGAATATTCCGGCACCGAAGGGCTGCTGACCTTCGAGGACCTGATCGAGGTGATCGTCGGCGAGGTCGAGGACGAGCATGACGAGACGCCGGAGCAGATGCTCGTCGCGCTGGAGGACGGCCTGTGGGAAGCCGACGCCCGCGCGGAGCTGGACGATGTGGCCGAAGAACTCGATCCGCGCCTTGCCGAGGTGGAGGAGGATGTCGACACGCTGGGCGGCCTCGCCTTCGTGATCGCCGGGCATGTGCCGCAAGTGGGCGAGATACTGACCCACACGCAGAGCGGCTGGCGCCTAGAAATCGTCGCCGCCGATCCGCGCCGGGTCAAGCGCCTGCGGCTCCACCCCCCGGCGCACAAGGGGGATGGGGAAAGCTGATCCCGTCGTTCGCTGTAGAGCGGGTTTCGGCCAATCCTTGCCATTCCTATCCCGTCATGCCAGCGCAGGCTGGCATCTTGGGAGGCGGCGCGCGCCATGGCCTGAGACCCCAGCCTGCGCTGGGGTGATGGTAGAGGCGAAGGTCCGCCAGCTACGCCAAACCGTCATCCGCAACCACGCGTCCGCACATTATCCGCCACCCCTCCCCTTATACGTCGGAACATGGAAATCCGGCGGCTTGTCCGCGATCCAGCGCAGGAAGCGGGCCATCGCCTCGCGTTCCTTCAGTGCGTCGGGAAGCGGGGGCAGCCTCGCCAGCTCCGCATTGGTGAAACAGGCGTGGATCGTCCGGTGGCAGAGCGGATGCACCGGCACCATCGCGCGCCCTCCCCGGCTTTTCGGCACCGGATGATGCCATTCGACACGGGCGCCCAGCGGCCGGCCGCACAGCCAGCAAAGCCCTTCTCCGCCTGTTCCCGCACCGGTCAAATATGCAGCCCTTTCACCACAGTTTCGCGCAAAAAATCGGCCCGCGCGCGCCCCCGCGCGCCTCTTTACTTTGCGTTCTTCCGGCCGCTGTCTATAGAGGCCGCATGTCGTCCGCTCCCCTTCGCGTCGCGCTGTTCAGTGGCAATTATAATTATGTCCGCGACGGCGCCAACCGCGCGCTGAACACCCTTGTCGGCTATCTGCTGCGGCAGGGGGCGCAGGTTCGCGTCTATTCGCCGACGGTCGCCCGGCCCGCCTTCGCGCCGACCGGCGATCTGGTCAGCCTGCCGAGCATTTCCATACCCGGCCGCGCCGAATATCGCATTCCGCTGGGCCTGTGCCCGCGCGTGCGGCGCGATCTGGGCCGGTTCAACCCCGATATCGTCCATATCTCCAGCCCCGACCCGTCGGCCCATCGCGCGGTCAGCTGGGCGCGGGCGCGCGGGGTGCCGGTGCTGGCCAGCGTCCACACCCATTTCGAAACCTATTTCCGCTATTACAACCTCTCCTTTCTGGAGCCGGTGGCGACGGCGATCCTTCGCCGCCTCTACCGCCGCTGCGACGCGCTGGTCGCGCCGTCGGAAAGCTTCGCGCAGGTGCTGCGCGCGCAGCGGATGAACTACGACATCTCGCTCTGGTCGCGGGGCATCGATCACAGCCTGTTCAACCCCAACCGCCGCGATCTGGCATGGCGCCGCGACCTCGGCATCGGCGACGGGGAGGTGGTGATCGGCTTTCTCGGCAGGCTGGTGATGGAAAAGGGGCTGGACGTCTTTTCCGAAACCATCGACGTGCTGAAACGCCGCAGCGTGCCCCATCGCGTGCTCGTCGTCGGCGACGGCCCCGCCCGCGGCTGGTTCGAGGATCGTCTGCCCGGCGCGGTGTTCGTCGGCTTTCAGGCCAATGAGGCGCTTGCCCGCGCGGTGGCGAGCATGGACGTGCTGTTCAACCCGTCCGTCACCGAAACCTTCGGCAATGTGACGCTGGAGGCGATGGCCTGCGCCGTGCCTGCGCTGGGCGCGCGGGCGACCGGTAGCTCCACCATCATCCAGGACGGGCGCACCGGCTTCCTGTGCGAGCCGGGCGCGGTATCCGCCTTTGCCGACCGGCTGGAAAGCTATGTGCGCGATCCGGAGCTGCGCATCCGCCACGCGCAGGCATCTTCTCTCGAAGCCGAGCGTTATCACTGGGACCCGATCAACGAGGCCGTGCTCGACGCCTATAAACGGCTGATCGCGACGAGCCGGAAGAAATAGGACGAGCCATGGCGGACCTGTTCGGAGACGACCCGGTACAGCCCTCCTCCCCCGCCACGGCGGAAAATGCCCCGCTGGCCGACCGGCTGCGCCCCGCGCGGCTGGAGGACGTGGTGGGTCAGGAACATCTGACCGGCCCGGATGGCGCGATCGGCCGGATGGTGGCGGCGGGCAAGCTCTCCTCGATCATCCTCTGGGGCCCGCCCGGCACCGGCAAGACGACGATCGCGCGTTTGCTGGCCGATGCGGTGGGCATGCGCTTCGTGCCGGTTTCGGCGGTGTTCAGCGGCGTCGCCGACCTCAAGAAGATCTTCGCCGCCGCGCGCGAGCATGCCCGGCTGGGGCAGCGCACCCTGCTGTTCGTGGACGAGATCCACCGCTTCAACCGCTCGCAGCAGGACGGCTTCCTGCCCTATGTCGAGGACGGCACGATCACGCTGATCGGGGCGACGACCGAAAATCCGAGCTTCGAGCTCAACGCCGCGCTGCTTTCCCGCGCGCAGGTGCTGATCCTGCGGCGGCTGGACGCAGCCGCGCTCGAACGCCTGCTGGACCGCGCGGAGGCATTGATGGACCGCCCGCTGCCGGTCGATGCGGCGGCGCGCGAGGCGCTGATCGCCAGCGCGGACGGCGACGGGCGCTTCCTGCTCAACCAGGCGGAAACGCTGTTTTCGGTGCGGATCGACGCGCCGCTCGACCCGGCGGGTCTCTCCGCGCTGCTGCACCGGCGCATGGCCGTGTACGACAAGGACCGCGAGGGCCATTACAACCTCATCTCCGCGCTCCACAAATCGCTGCGCGGGTCGGATCCGCAGGCCGCGCTCTATTATCTGGCGCGCATGCTGGTGGCGGGGGAAGAGCCGCTCTACGTGCTGCGGCGGATCGTGCGCTTCGCGGTCGAGGATATCGGCCTTGCCGATCCGCAGGCGCTGGTGCAGGCGCTCGCGGCGAAGGATGCCTATGATTTCCTCGGCTCGCCGGAGGGGGAACTGGCGATCGTGCAGGCCTGCCTCTATTGCGCGACCGCGCCCAAATCCAACGCCGCCTACGCCGCGCAAAAGGCATCGTGGAAGGCCGCGCGGGAAACCGGATCGCTGATGCCGCCGCCCAATATCCTCAACGCGCCGACGAAGCTGATGAAGCAGATCGGCTATGGCGAAGGCTATTCCTACGATCATGACGCGCCGGAGGGGTTTTCCGGCGACAATTACTGGCCGGAGGAAATGACGCCGCAGGTCTTTTACGCGCCGACCGATCGCGGCTTCGAAAAACGGATAGCGGAACGCATCGCCTGGTGGGACGAATTGCGAAAAGGAAAAAACAAATAGTTGATTATCAACAACAAATTCAAATACCCTTTGCGATATCGAGCCGCCCACCCTATCTTTTGCACCATGCCCATGAAGCCGATGCCTGATTTTTCCGCTCTTTCCTTGAGCGAGATTGCCCGTTTCGAGCAGGAACAGCGTCTGCCGCCGGTCGATCAATGGCATCCCGATCATTGCGGCGACAGCGAGATGCGGATCGCCGCCGACGGCACCTGGTATCATCAGGGCTCGCCGATCGGCCGCCCGGAAATGGTGCGCCTGTTTTCCACCATCCTGCGGCGCGAGGAGGACGGCAGCCATGTGCTGGTGACCCCGGCCGAAAAGCTTTCCATCGCTGTCGACGACGCGCCCTTTCTGGCCGTCACCCTGAACAGCGAGGGCAGCGGCGCCGAACGCCGCCTCGCCTTCCGGCTCAACACCGGGGAGCCGGTGACCGCCAATGCCGATCATGCGATCCGCATGCGGGGAACGGCGGAGGAGCCGCGCCCCTATCTGCACGTCCGCCGCGGGCTGGAGGCGCTGATCGCACGCCCGGTCTTCTACGAACTGGCGCATATCGCCATGCATGAGGCCGACAAGGGCAACGGCCCCATTGGCCTGTGGAGTTGCGGCCACTTCTTCCCGCTGGAACCGGGCCGATGACGCTGGCCGCGCAATTGCGGACGCGATTGCACGAAGGCCATGCCCGTCCCCTCTCCGTCACGCTGGCGGACACGCGCATCGGCGTGATCGCGGCAGACTCGCCCGCCGGTTCGGAACTCTCCGCCAGCCCGTCGCGCGAGCCCATGCGGTTCGCCCCGGCGGCGGTGCTCGTCGCGATCACCGACCGGCCTTCCCCCGGCGTCATCCTGACCCGCCGTGCCTCGCATCTGCGCAAGCATGCCGGGCAGGTCGCCTTTCCCGGCGGACGGGTCGACATGCAGGACAAGGATGCCATCGCCGCCGCGCTGCGCGAGGCGGAGGAGGAAATCGCCCTGCCCCCCGCCCAAGTCGAGGTCGTCGGCATATCGGACCGCTACCAGACCTTCACCGGCTTCGACATAGTGCCGGTGCTGGGCGTCATCCCGCCCGACCTGCCCTTCCGCGTGCATGAGGCGGAGGTCGAGGCGCTGTTCGAGGTTCCGCTCGACTTTCTGCTCGATCCAGCCAACAGGATAAGGCGGGAAGTGCAGCTCGCCGGGGCGCTCCACCATTATTACGAGATATTCTGGGAGGATTACCGCATATGGGGCATAACCGCCGCCATCATCGCCAATCTGTCGAAGCGGCTGGGCTATGACGACGACATCGCTGCCTGACGCGGCGTGGCGGCACCGCCCCGGCTTCGACGAGTTGTGCCGCCTGCTGGATGTGGAGGGGGACAGCGTGCGGCTGGTGGGCGGCGTGGTGCGCGACGGGCTGCTCGCCATTCCGGTCAGCGACATCGACCTTGCGACGATATTCCCGCCCGAAGAGGTGATGCGGCGGGTGGAGGCCGGGGGGATGAAGGCGGTGCCGACCGGCATCGCCCATGGCACGATCACCGCCGTGCTGCCCGATCATCACCCGGTCGAGATCACCACGCTGCGCCGCGACGTCAGCACCGACGGGCGGCGCGCGACCATCGCCTATACCGACGACTGGCGCGAGGATGCGGCGCGGCGCGACTTCACGATGAACGCGCTCTACGCCAGCCCGCTGACCGGGGAGGTCCACGATTATTTCGGCGGGCTTGAGGATCTGGCCGCGCGACAGGTGCGCTTCATCGGCGACCCGCGCGCGAGGATCGCCGAGGATCATCTGCGTATATTGCGCTATTTCCGCTTCCTCGCCCGCTTCGGCGCGCTGCCGCCCGACGCGGCCTCTTACGCCGCCTGCGTCGATCAGGCCAACAGCCTGATGGCGCTGTCGCGCGAGCGCATCGCCGACGAGGTGATGAAGCTGCTGGCGCTGCCCGACCCTTGCGCGGTGCTGGACCTGATGATCGAGGGCGGCATCTTCCTGCCGGTGCTGCCGGAAATCAGCCGCGCCGGGCTGGAACGGCTGGAACGGCTGATGGCGCGGGAAAGCGCGGCCGGTCTGCCGCCCTCGCCCCAGTTGCGCCTCGCCGCGCTGCTGCCGCCCGATGCCGAGGCGGCGGAGAAGGTCGCCGCGCGGCTCAAAATGTCGAACAAGGCGCGCAAGCGCATCGCCGCCGCGCTGACCCCGCCGCCCGCCCATGACGACGCGCGGGAGCTGGCCTTCCGCATCGGGCGGGACGGCGCGATCGATCATCTGCTGCTCGACGCCGACACGCCGGTCGAGGAAGTGGCGGGCCTGCGCGACTGGCAGGTGCCCGACTTCCCGGTCGGCGGCAAGGATCTGCTGGCGCTGGGCGTGCAACCCGGCCCGGCGGTGGCGCGGCTGCTGGGCGCGATCAGGGAGAAATGGATCGCGGCGGGCTTCCCCCCGCGTGAGGTCGCGCAGGCGCTGGCGGCTCAGTGCGTGGCGGAGGCCGAGCGCGCCGACCAATAGTCGAACGCCTGATCGGCGGTCATCGGCCGCGCGAAATAATAGCCCTGGCCGAAGGTGCAGCCCATTTCCTGCAACTTGGCGGCGACGTCGGCATCCTCGATCCCCTCGGCGGTCGCCTTCATCCCCAGCGCCTCGGCCAGCGACAAGATCGCGCGCACGATCTCCAGCTTGTCGTGGTCGGCCATCATGTCCGACACGAAGCTGCGGTCGATCTTCAGCATGTCGATGGGCAGGCTTTGCAGGCTGGCCATGTTGGAATAGCCGGTGCCGAAATCGTCCATCGCGATGGCGATGTGCGACCGCTTGAGCGCATCGAGCAGGAAGGAGCAATTGGCCGGATCGCTGACGAGCGCGCTCTCGGTCAGCTCGACGGTCAGCCGCTCGCCGTCCACGCCGGTCAGGCGCAGCGTGTCGCCGATCATCTTGAGCACGTCGTCGCGCGCCATCTGGATCGGCGAGAGGTTGACGTTCATCCGCACCGGGATGCGCTCGCCCAGCCGCTCGTCCCAGCGGCGCAGCTGCTCGACCGCCTCCTGCAACGCCCAGCGGCCCAGCTGCACGATGAGGCCGGATTCCTCGGCGACGGAGATGAAATCGGTGGGCGGAATGGTGCCCAGCACCGGATGGGTCCAGCGCGCCAGCGCCTCGAACCCGGTCACATGCGAGGTGGACAGGTCGATGATCGGCTGGAACATCAGGTGCAGGCCGCTGCTTTGCAGGCTGTCGCGCAAATGGCTTTCGAGGAAGAACCGCTGCCGCGCCGCGCCAAGCTCGCCCGCGCGATAGATTTCCAGCCGCCCGGTCGTCTTGGCGACGCGCGCGGCGGTCTGCGCCTGCCGGATCAGCTGGTCCGGCTCGACATCGCCTTCCGCCGCCAGCGAGCAGCCGATCGCGCAATCGACGGAAATTTCGAGATTGGACAGGCGGATCGGCGCCTCGAACGCGGTGTTGATGCGGTTGGCGAGCGCCATCAGCCCGGCAAGGCCGGTGGCGAAGCTGTGGCAGATGCCGAAATCGTTGCTGCCCAGCCGCGCGAGGACGATGTCGTTGCCGACGCAGGCCTTCAGCCGCGCGGCCACAGCGAGGATCAGTTCGTCCCCGGCCATGGTGCCCAGCGCCTCGTTGATGCGGCTGAACCGGATCAGGTCGATGATGAGCACTCCGACCGTCGAGCGCGCGGCCGCGCCGCTGCATTGCGACGATCCGCAGCAGCGGCCCAGCGCGCCCTCCACCGCCTCACCGAAGCCGATGCGGTTTGGCAGCGCGGTCAGGCTGTCGGAAATCAGCTCGCGCCTCAGGCTCACCTCGACCCGGCGGTCGGCGGTGCGGTCGATCGCGCTGATCAGGATCTGGTCGTCCATCGGCTGGCGGTCCCGTACCCAGGCGAGGGTGCAGTCGAACACTTCGGGGCCGAGCGGGGTCATGCGTTCGATCTCGAACCGGCTGACCTCATGGCCGGACAAGGCGAAGCTGGCGAGTTCCGCCTGCAGGCGCGCGGTGGCGCCGGGGTCCATCTCTCCCCGGCCGTGCGTCATCGCGGAAAAGCTGCGCTCGAAGCGGTCGTTCCATTGCCGCAGGCGGATGGCGCCGTTGCGCCACTGGGCCAGAGCCGCCGGATGCGGCAAGGCCGTCAGCAACGGGGACGGCACGGATATACGCCCATCCTCGCCGCGATCGCACGGCGCTTCGCAGGGAATATATTCCGTCCCCGCCCAGAAATCTGGCGTAAATCCGTCCATGGCACTGTTAACGACCGTAATTTCAATCTTTTAAATCGCAGCGCCCCTTTGCCCGCTTTTCACGCGGATTCGGAGGCGCCCGACGGCCCATAATAATTTCCATTTCTTTTCGAGGGGTTAAGGAAGAACGGCAATTGCGCTTATTTCCATGATGAGGCTTGCAGGCCTGCTTGCGGAAGGGCTGCTCTTGGGTTGAACGACATAGCCCAAATGTCATGCTGAACTCGTTTCAGCATCCATCAAGCCCCCACGCTCCTCCGCTCAATTCGGTGAAATGGACCCTGAAACAAGTTCAGGGTGACGGTAAAGGCGAAGGTCGGCCATTGGCCACCCGTCACCCGCCAGTCGTCACGAAAAGCGGTTGTTGCGCGGGAAGCCCTGTGGCGGCATGCGGCCGGAGGCGCCGCGCGCCACGCGCCAGAGGCTGAGGTCCATTTCGGTGCGCGTGCGGCCCGTCTCGCCGCCCATCGTCCAGCTGAGGCCATCCTCCAGCCGGAAGGCGATGGCGTCGGAAAGCCCGCCGTCGCGATAGCGTTGCAGCTGCACCCCCTGCCCGCGCGCCATTTGCGGCAGTTCGTTGAGGCGGAAGATCAGCAGCTTGCGGTTCTCGCCGATCACGGCCACGCTGTCGGCGCCTTCCGCGATCGGGTGGACCACCACCAGCCGCGCGCCCGCCTTGACGTTCACCACCTGCTTGCCCTTGCGCGTTTCGGCGATCACATCGTCCATCGCGGCGACGAAGCCGCGCCCGTCGCTCGCCGCCAGCAGCATCCGCCCGCCGGGCCGGGCAGGCAGCAGCGCGGTGATCGCCGCGTCATTCTCGATATCCACCATCACCCGCACCGGCTCGCCGAAGCCGCGTCCGCCGGGCAGCTTGTCCGCGCCCAGCGTGTAGAAGCGGCCATTGGCGCTGGCGAGCAGCAGCTTGTCGGTCGTCTGCGCATGGAAGGCGAAGGCGAGGCCGTCCCCTTCCTTGAACTTCAGCGTCTCGGCCGAGGCGAGGTCGACATGCCCCTTCATCGCGCGGATCCAGCCGCGCTGCGACAGGATGACGGTGATCGGCTCCTTCTCGATCATCGCCTCCAGCGGAATTTCGCGCGGCGGGGCCGCTTCCTCTATCGCCGTGCGGCGGCGGCCCAGCTCCGTTTCCGGGCCGTAGCGCTTGCGCAGGTCGGCAAGGTCGCGCTTCAGGCGCTTCTTCTGGAGCTTCGGATCGGCGACCAGCTTCTCCAGCTCGCCCCGTTCCTTCACCAGCGCCGCATGCTCGCGCTGCAGCTCCATTTCCTCCAGCTTGCGCAAGGACCGCAACCGCATGTTGAGGATGGCTTCCACCTGCCGGTCGGTCAGGCTGAACTCGGCCATCATCACCTCCTTGGGCTCATCCTCGGTGCGGATGATCTCGATCACCCGGTCGAGGTTGAGATAGGCGATGATATAGCCGTCGAGCAGCTCCAGCCGCGCGGCGATCTTTTCCAGCCGATGGTTGGAGCGGCGCACCAGCACGTCGATCTGATGCGCGAGCCATTGCGTCAGCACCTCGCGCAGGCCCATCACCCGCGGCGTGTGGCTGGCGTCGAGCACGTTCATGTTGAGCGAGAAGCGATTTTCGAGGTCCGACAGACGGAACAGGCTGTCCATCAGCACATCGGGTTCCACCGTGCGGCTGCGCGGTTCCAGCACGATGCGGATCTTCTCGTCGCTCTCATCGCGGATGTCGGCGAGGATCGGCAGCTTCTTTTCGGTGATGAGATGCGCGATCTGCTCGATCAGCTTGGATTTCTGCACCTGATAGGGGATTTCGGTGACGACCGCGATCCAGGCGCCGCGCCCTTCCTCCTCCTTGTGCCATTTCGCCCGCACCCGCATCGACCCGCGCCCGGTCGCATAGGCTTCGGAGATGATCGACGGATTGTCCACCAGCACGCCGCCGGTCGGCATGTCCGGCCCGCGCACGATCTGCATGATCTCGGCATGATCGGCATCGGGCTTGTCGATCAGCAGGCTGGCCGCGTCGATGATCTCGCCGACATTATGCGGCGGGATGCTGGTCGCCATGCCGACCGCGATGCCGCTCGCGCCATTGGCGAGCAGGTTCGGGAACAGGCCGGGGAACACCTCCGGTTCCTGCTCCTCGCCATTGTAGGTGGGGCGGAAATCGACCGTGCCTTCATCGAGGCCCGCCATCAGGTCGGCGGCGGCCTGCGTCAGCCGCGCCTCGGTATAGCGCATCGCCGCCGCATTATCGCCGTCGATATTGCCGAAATTGCCCTGCCCGTCGACCAGCGGCGTGCGCAGCGAGAAATCCTGCGCCAGACGCACCATCGCGTCATAGACGCTGGCGTCGCCATGGGGGTGATATTTGCCGATCACGTCGCCGACGACGCGCGCGCATTTCTTGTAGGGCGTGGTGTTGCGCGCCGGATTGGCGATCAGCACGTCGGGCGCCGCGCCGCCCGGCTCCATGCGCAGCAGGCGCATCGCCCAGAGCAGGCGCCGATGCACCGGCTTCAGCCCGTCGCGCAGATCCGGCAGGGAGCGCGCGGTGATGGTCGAGAGCGCATAGACGAGATAGCGCTCGGACAGGGCATCGTCGAAAGGATGGTCTTTGATGGCGTCGAACGGATCGCGAAAATCGGACATGCCCCACGCGATAGCAAGCGGCGGGCGTTGCGTCGATGGTCTTGTGTGTGCGACAGCACCGACATATTTCTTTCCCTTACCCTGAAGGAATCCCGTTCATGGACCTTGGAATCACCGGCAAGACCGCCCTTGTCTGCGCCTCCAGCCGGGGGCTGGGCCGCGGCTGCGCGCTGGCGCTGGCGCGCGAGAGCGCCCGCGTCGTCATCAACGGACGCGACACGGCGCGGCTGGAACAGACCGCGCGGGAGATCGCGCAGGCGACCGGGGCGCAGGTCGTCGCCGTCGCCGCCGATGTGGGCACGGCCGACGGGCGCGCCGCACTGCTTCAGGCGGCCGGGCCGGTCGACATCCTCGTCAACAATAATGGCGGCCCGCCGCCGGCGGATTTCCGCGCGCTGGATCATGACGCGCTGATCGCCGGGCTGGAAGCGAACATGCTCACCCCGATCGCACTGGTGCAGGCGGTGCTCGACGGCATGGTGGAACGGCGTTTCGGACGGATCGTCAACATCACCTCCTCCTCGGTCAAGGCGCCGCTGCCCGGCCTCGACCTGTCGAGCGGCGCGCGCATCGGGCTGACCGGCTTTCTCGCCGGGGTGGCGCGTCAGGTGACGGCGCATAATGTGACGATCAACAATCTGCTGCCCGGCTCCATCGACACCGACCGCATCGCCGCGCTGGATGCGGCGCTGGCGGCCAGGGCGGGCGCCACGCCCGAAGCGATGCGCGGGAAGCGCGAAGCATCGATCCCGGCGGGACGCCTCGGCACATCCGAGGAATTCGGCGCGGCCTGCGCCTTCCTCTGTTCCGCGCAAGCGGGCTTCATCACCGGGCAGAGCCTGCTGCTCGACGGCGGCGCCTTCCCCGGCGTGATGTAAGGCGAGCAAAGGAGGAGAGCGTCTTGACCCATTTCCGGCATTGGAAATCCACGCTTGCCGGGGCGATGCTCCCGCTGATGCTGGCGGGCTGCGGCTCCGCGCCCGACCGCGCGATGAGGGCGTCGGAAGACCTCTCCGTCGCGCCGCCCGCCGCGCCGGCAAAGCAGGCCGCACTGGAAAGCGGCGGCGATCGGCAAGACGCCATTCCCATCTCCCAGCCGCAGCTTGCCTACAGCTATCGCTACGGCTTCCGCCTGCCGTCGAACCGGGTCGCGGAAACGCAGCAGGCCCACGCCGCCGCCTGCGAGAAGCTGGGCGTGGCGCGCTGTCGCGTCATCAGTCTCAGCCGGTCGGGCGATGAGGACCGCCAATATGGCGAGCTGAAGCTCAGCATCGACGCGAAGCTCGCGCGCTCCTTCGCCGCCGATCTGGGCGGCATCGTCTCCGGCAAGGGCGGGGAACAGATCGACGCGGGGATCACCGCCGAGGATCTGTCGAAGCAGATCGTCGACACCGACGCCCGCATCCGCGCCAAGACGCTGCTGGCCGACCGGCTGACGCAATTGCTGGCGACGCGGAGCGGATCGGTCGCCGATCTGGTCGAGGCCGAGCGGGCGCTGTCCCAGGTGCAGGAGGAACTGGACCAGGCTCGCACCTGGCTGGCCGAGATGAAGGGCCGCGTCGCCATGTCCGACATGACGATCGCCTATTCCTCGACCCCGACGGCGAGCAGCAGCCTCCTCTCCCCGGTGCGCGACGCGATCTCCTCGGCGGGCGAGATACTGGGCTTCAGCGTCGGCGCGCTCATCCGTTTCCTCGTCGCGGCGCTGCCGTGGCTGCTGGTGCTGTGGGGCGCGGTGAAGCTCTACCGCAAGCTGGGCGGCCGCTGGCCGCGCTGGAGATGGCGGCGCGGGGGTACACAGGCGGAAACGGAGGGGTAATGCCTCCAACACCCGTTCGGGCTGAGCTTGTCGAAGCCCTGTCCTTCTTCTTGCCCCAAGAGAAAAGCAGCCCTTCGACAAGCTCAGGGCGAACGGGGTGGAGAGATACCCGCTACCCGCCCCGATTTGCACCTCCCCCCGCTTTGGTATAAGGGGCAGTGCGAACCGGCCCCGGCATCGCTGATCTTTCCATGATTCGCGCGCCGGGGCAGATTTTTTGGCATGTTTCACTACGAGTAGGCACCCCGAAATGGTCCGTCGCCGCCAGATTTACGAGGGCAAGGCTAAGATTCTGTATGAAGGCCCGGAACCGGGCACGCTCATCCAATATTTCAAGGATGACGCGACCGCGTTCAATGCCCAGAAAAAGGGCACGATCAACGGCAAGGGCGTCCTCAACAACCGCATTTCGGAGCATGTGTTCACGCTGCTCGGCAATATCGGCGTGCCCACCCACTTCATCCGCCGCCTCAACATGCGCGAGCAGCTCGTCCGCCAGGTCGAGATCGTGCCGATCGAGGTGGTGGTGCGCAATGTCGCGGCCGGCTCGCTCAGCCAGCGCCTCGGCATCGAGGAAGGCACGCAGCTGCCGCGCACGCTGATCGAATATTATTACAAGGACGACGCGCTCGGCGATCCGATGATCACCGAGGAGCATATCGCCTGCTTCGGCTGGGCCAGCCAGGAAGAGATGCACGACATCGCCGACATGGCGATCCGCGTGAACGACTTCATGAGCGGGCTGTTCGCCGGCATCGGCATCCGCCTCGTCGACTTCAAGCTGGAGTTCGGCCGGCTGTGGGACGGCGATTTCAGCCGCATCATCCTCGCCGACGAGATCAGCCCGGACGGCTGCCGCCTGTGGGACATGGCGACCGGCGAGAAGCTGGACAAGGACCGCTTCCGCCGCGACCTCGGCGGCGAGGTGGAGGCCTATCAGGAGGTCGCCCGCCGTCTCGGCCTGTTGCAGGACGAAGGCGGGGAGCCGACCGTGCTCGACCTCGACACGCACCGCAAAAAGCGCGGCAACTGACATCAGCGGGGCTTGCCCTTGCCCCGCGCCGGGCATAGGGGAGGCCCCATTCAACTATCTGGCCAGCCAAGGAGTCGCCCAGCCATGAAAGCCCGTGTCTTCGTAACGCTCAAAGGCGGCGTCCTTGATCCGCAGGGCAAGGCGATCCACCATGCGCTCGAAGGGCTGGGCTTTTCGGGCGTCAACGATGTGCGCGCGGGCAAGCTGATCGAACTGGACCTTGCGGACGGCACGTCCGATGCCGATATCGACGCCATGTGCAGCAAGCTGCTCGCCAATACGGTGATCGAGAATTACCGCATCGAGAAAATCGGCTGATTTCCGAATCATAAGGACAGCAGGGCCATGAAAAGCGCCGTCATCACCTTCCCCGGCTCCAACTGCGATCGCGACATGGCGACCGCGCTCGAACTGGCGAGCGGCGTCAAGCCGGTGATGCTGTGGCATCGCGAAACCGAAATTCCGGCGGGCATAGACCTGATCGCGGTGCCGGGCGGCTTTTCCTATGGCGACTATCTGCGCTCCGGCGCGATGGCCTCCCGCTCGCCGGTCATGGCGGCGGTACGCGAGGCGGCGGCGCGCGGCGTCAATGTGCTGGGCGTGTGCAACGGCTTCCAGGTGCTGACCGAATCGGGCCTGCTGCCCGGCGCGCTGATGCGCAACGCGGGCATCCATTTCGTCTGCCGCGACGTGAAGCTGACCGTGGAGAACAGCCGGAGCGCGTTCACGTCCCTCTATGCGCAGGGCGAGCAGGTGGTCTTTCCCGTCGCCCATCATGACGGCAATTTCTTCGCCGACGACGCGACGCTGGATCGCCTCGAAGGCGAGGGCCGCGTCGCCTTCCGTTATGCCGAGCAGGTCAACGGCTCGGCCCGCAACATCGCGGGCATCCTCAACGACGGCGGCAATGTGCTGGGCATGATGCCCCACCCGGAGCGCGCGGTGGAGGACGCCCATGGCAACACCGACGGCGCCCGCATGTTCCGCGGCCTCGTCGAAGGGCTGATGGCAACCGCCTGACGCGCTTGGCGGGTTGGGGGTGGTTAGCTGCCACCTTCCTGCATCCGTCACCCCGGCGCAGGCTGGGGTCTCAGGCCATGTCCCATGCGGCCTCCCGAAAGGCCAGCCTATGCTGGCATGACACGGTTACAGGGCCGGAAATTGCCCGAAAACCGCCACCAACTCCCCGCGAGCCTAAACCTTGGTGTGGAACGGCGAGAAATCCGTCCCCTCGTCATAGATATCGAGGCCCTCGCGCCGCTTGAGGCCGCCCACCACCATATAGGTCACCGGCGTCAGCAGGATTTCCCAGCCGGTCTTGAGCACGAACTGCGACACCACCACCATCATCAGCTGGTCGAGCGGCCAGCCGTCCTGCCCGTAGAAGGCGAGCGGGTAGAAGAGCAGGCTGTCGAACCCCTGCCCCACGATCGTCGAGCCGATGGTGCGGGTCCACAGATATTTGCCGCCGGTCCAGATCTTCATCTTGGCGAGCACGAAGCTGTTCGCGAACTCCCCCACCCAGAAGGCGGCGATCGACGCCGCGACGATGCGCCAGGTGCTGCCGAACACCGCCTCATAGGCGCCCTGGTCGGTCCATCCCTGCGCGGGCGGCAGGGCGACCACCACCGCGCTCATGAACGCCATGAAGATCAGCGCTGCGAAGCCGGTCCAGATCACCCGCCGCGCCCGCGCATAGCCGTAGACCTCGGTCAGCACGTCGCCGATGATGTAGCTCAGCGGAAAGAACAATATCCCCGCGCCGAAGGACCATGTGCCGATCAGCGGCAGGTCGATTTCCGACCGCTTGGCCGCGCCGATGATGTTGGAAAGCAGCAGGATGGCGACGAAGGCCGCCATGATGAAATCATAATAGCGCAGCGGCCGCCCGGCGAGTTGGGAGGCGGCGACATGCCGGACGGTCTGTTCGCTTGTCATGGCGCCGTCATATCCCGCTTTGCCTGCGCTGCAAACCGCGCTATGCGCACAGGCGCGATCCCTTTTCCACTGCGGGGAAGGATCGCGGCAAAGCCATGGCCCGGCCCCGTAGCTCAGCTGGATAGAGCATTCGCCTTCTAAGCGAATGGTCGCAGGTTCGAATCCTGCCGGGGTCGCCAACGCCCATCCGACAGTATCTTGCCCGCCCAAAGGGACATGGCCGGAGCGCCATTAAGGGGCTATGCTCCCGGCCGGATCTTGGCTATTCCCGCCCGACCATCGACCGCCCGCATGCGCCGGCTTCCCCGCCATCGCATCAGCACAGGACGGCGATGGGCACGGTGAGGATGGCCGGCGCGCCCGAAGGGCGGCGCGATCGCTGGATCGCGACGCGATATCATGGCGCCGGATAATCTCCGACCCGACCGGGCCGGAGTTCAGGAACCATGAGGGAGAACTGGTTTGTCCGATCCTATTGCCCATCCGCATTTCCGCGGCCTCGTCATGTCCGCGCAGGAAGCCGCGGCGAAAATTTCCCATGGCATGACCATCGGCATGAGCGGCTTCACCGGATCCGGCTATCCCAAGGCCGTCCCCGTCGCGCTGGCGGAACGGATCGAGGCCGAGCATGCCGCCGGGCGGCCGATGCGCGTGAAGGTGTGGACCGGCGCTTCCACAGGGCCGGAGCTGGACGGCGCGCTCGCCCGCGCCAACGGCATCGAGCTGCGCCTGCCCTATAATTCCGACCCGATCGCGCGCGAGCGGATCAACAAGGGCGAGATGGACTATCTCGACATGCATTTGAGCCTCGTCGCGCCAATGGCGTGGCAGGGCTTTCTCGGCGATCTCGACGTCGCCGTCATCGAGGTGACGGCGATCCGCCCCGACGGCACGCTGGTCCCCTCCTCCTCGGTCGGCAACAACAAGACCTGGCTCGACCGCGCGAAAATGATCATCCTCGAGGTGAACCGCTGGCAGAACCCGGCGCTGGAGGGGATGCACGACATTTATTACGGCACCGCCCTGCCGCCGCATCGCGTGCCCATTCCCATCGTCCGGGCCGACGACCGCATCGGCCAGCCGACGCTGATCTGCGACCCCGCCAAGGTCGTCGCGGTGGTCGTCACCGACTCGCCCGACCGCAACGCCCCCTTCACCCCGCCCGATGCGTGCGCCCATGCGATCGCCGGGCATCTGCTCGATTTTCTCGCGCATGAGGTGAAGAAGGGCCGCCTGCCCGAAAATCTGCTGCCGCTGCAATCGGGCGTCGGCAATATCGCCAATGCGGTGTTGCGCGGCCTTGTCGACGGACCGTTCCACGACATGACCGCCTATACCGAGGTGATTCAGGACGGCATGCTCGACCTGCTGGACAGCGGGCGGCTGCGCATGGCGTCGGCCACCGCCTTCTCGCTGAGCCCGGAGGCCGCCGCGCGGGTCAACAAGGACATGCACCGCTATCGCGATCGCATGATCCTGCGCCCGCAGGAGATCAGCAACCATCCGGAGGTCGTCCGCCGCCTGGGCTGCATCGCGATGAACGGGCTGATCGAGGCCGACATCTACGGCAACGTCAATTCCACCTGCATCATGGGCTCGCGCATCCAGAACGGCATCGGCGGATCGGGCGATTTCGCCCGCAACGCCTATATCTCGATCTTCGTGACGCCCTCCACCGCCAAGGGCGGCAAGATTTCCGCGATCGTGCCGCAGGCGAGCCATGTCGATCATATCATGCAGGACGTCGCGGTGATCGTCACCGAACAGGGCCTCGCCGACCTGCGCGGCCTCAGCCCGAAGAAGCGGGCCGAACTGGTGATCGGCAACTGCTCCCACCCCGAGTATCGCGACGCGCTGCGCGACTATTACAATCGCGCGCTCAAGGGCGCCTATGGCCTGCACGCGCCCTCGCTGCCCGCAGAAGCGCTGTCCTGGCACCAGCGGTTCATCGAAACCGGATCGATGAAGATGTGATCGAATGCGGGCAGCGGCGTCTCCGGGCGTCGTTACCAGCAGGATCAGAGAATAGCGGGGCTCTGGCCCACATCCGTCACCCCAGCGACCCGAAGGTCAACGCTGGGGTCGCAGGCCCTGTCGCTCGCCGCCTCCTGAGATGCCAGCCCCCGCTGGCATGACGGGAAGTATAAGGGGGATCGCCCCGAACGGTCGGGAATAGGGGGCTCGCCCCCTGTTGCCGGACCCGCAAGCCCCTATATGAAGGGCATGGCTCCCCGCCCTGCTCCTTCCCCTCTTCCCGCAAGGATCGAACGCTGGTTCGACGCGCGCGGCTGGCAGGTTCGCGTGCATCAATTGGCGATGCTGGACGCGCACCGGCGGGGGCAGGACGCGCTGCTCATTTCCTCCACCGGATCGGGCAAGACGCTCGCCGGTTTCCTGCCCACGCTGGCCGACCTCGCCGAGCGCCCCATCGAAGGACTGCACACCCTCTATATCTCGCCGCTCAAGGCGCTGACCAACGACATCGAGCGCAACCTTTCCGCGCCGATCGCCGAAATGGGGCTGCCGATCAGCGTCGAAAGCCGCACCGGCGACACCAGCGGCGCGGTGAAGGCGCGGCAGCGCACCAAGCCGCCGCATATATTGCTGACCACGCCCGAATCGCTTTCCCTGCTGCTCAGCCACCCGGATGCGCCCTGGCTCTTCCCGTCGCTGCGCCGGGTGATCGTCGATGAGGTCCACGCCTTCGCCCATGGCAAGCGCGGCGATCTGCTCGCGCTCTGCCTCGCGCGGCTCAATGCCCTCGCGCCCGGCCATGTCCGCGCCGGCCTCTCCGCCACCATCGGCGATCCCGCGCCCTATCGCGACTGGCTGTCGCGCGCCGGGCGGGGCGAGGAAGTGGCGCTCGTCACCGGCAAGGACGGCCCGCCGCCCGATATCCGCATCGTCGTTCCCGAAGGCCGCGTGCCATGGTCCGGCCATTCGGCCCGCTATGCCGCGCATCAGGTGATGGAGGCGGTGCGGGAGCATCGGCTGACGCTGATCTTCTGCAACACGCGCGGTCTTGCCGAGCTGACCTTGCAGGAGCTCTGGGCGATCAATCCCGATAATCTGCCCATCGGCATCTTCCACGGCTCGCTCTCGCTGGAGGTCCGCCAGCGCGCCGAACAGGCGGTCGCGGAAGGCAGGCTGCGCGCGCTCGTCTGCACCTCCGCGCTCGACCTCGGCGTCGATTGGGGCGATGTCGATCTGGTGCTCCAGCTCGGCGCGCCCAAGGGGACGGCGCGCCTGCTCCAGCGCATCGGCCGCTCCAACCATCGCGCCGACATGCCCAGCAAGGCGTGGATCATCCCCGGCAACCGCTTCGAATATCTGGAGGCGCGCTGTGCCCTCGACGCCATAGCGGAAAGGCAGCTCGACACCGAGCCGTGGCGGCCCGGCGCGTGGGACGTGCTGGCCCAGCATATCATGGGCATGGCCTGCGCCGCCCCCTTCGACGCCGACGCCCTTTATGCCGAGGTAGCCACCACCGCGCCCTATCGCGACCTCACCCGCTCGCAGTTCGACCGGGTGCTGGGATTCGTGCGCAACGGCGGCTATGCGCTGGCCGCCTATGACCGCTTCCAGCGCATCCGCCAGAATACGGACGGCCTGTGGGAGGTCAGCCACCCGCGCTTCATCGGCCAGTACCGGATGAACGCGGGCATCATCGTCGAGGCGCCGATGGTGACCGTCCGTTTCCGCAACGGGCGCAAGCTGGGGCAGCTGGAGGAAGGCTTCGGCGCCACGCTCGGCCCCGGCGACACCTTCCGCTTTTCCGGCCTCGACCTGGAGGTGGAGGCGATGGTGGACAATGACCTCATCGTCCGCGCCACCCGCAAGTCGGCGATCATCCCCAGCTATTCGGGCACGCGCATGGCGCTTTCCACCAGCCTGTCGGACCGGGTGCGCGCACTGCTCCACGACCCCGGCGAGCATGACCGCCTGCCATCCGACATCCGCGAATGGCTGGCGGCGCAGGCGCGCTTTTCCCGCCTGCCCGCCGCCGACGAACTGCTGGTCGAAACCTTCGAGCACAAGGGCCTGCATCATATGGTGCTGCACAGCTTCGAGGGGTGGAATGCGCACCAGTCGCTCGGCATGCTCATCACCCAGCGGATGGAGCAATGCGGCCTCGACCCGGTCGGCTTCGTCTCCAACGACTACAGCCTCGCCGTCTACGGCCTGAAACCGATAGCCGATCCCGGCGCGCTGCTCGACCCGGAGGTGATGGACGAGGAACTGCGCCGATGGCTCGACCGGTCCTATCTGCTCAAGCGCGCCTTCCGGGAGGTCGCGGTGATCGGCGGGCTGGTCGAGCGCCAGCATCCCGGCAAGCGCAAGACAGGCAAGCAGGTCACCTTCTCGACCGACCTCATCTACGACGTGCTGCAACGGCATGAGCCCGACCATGTGCTGCTGCGCGCCGCCTGGGCCGACGCCTCGACCAAGCTGGTCGAGGTGGGTCGCCTCGCCCGCCTGCTGGAGCGCGCGCGGGCGACGATGGTGCATCGCGACCTGCCCCATGTCTCGCCGCTGTCCGTGCCGGTGCTGGTGATCATCGGCCGCGAAAGCGTGAGTGGCGGCGCGGCGGAGGAAGAGCTGATCGCGGAGCTGGAGGCGATCATCGCGGAAGAGAGCGACGTGCCGGCGGCTGGCAGCGTCCCGGTTTGAATTCCTGTTTGAAGCATTTCCCACACCCGTTCGCCATGAGCTTGTCGACCCGAAGGGCGAGCGAAGCTCAACGGCTGCTTTTCTCTTGGGGCAAGAAAGGACAGGGCTTCGACAAGCTCAGTCCGAACGGTTTTCGCAGGACCCAAACGCCGTCCATCGATTTCACCTTGATCGATCCCGCGAAAGCGGTCATATGCCGCCATATGGTTCCCCTTTTGTTCCATGGCGAGACGGTGCATCCGCTGCGCAGCGGCGCCTTGTGGTGGCCTGCGGAGCGGGCGCTGCTGGTCGCCGACCTGCATTTCGAAAAGGCGCGATTCTACGCGGGGACGGGGCAGTTCCTGCCGCCCTACGACAGCATCGAGACCGCGCGCCTGCTCGCCGCGCAGGTCGAGGAATTGCAGGCGCGGCAGGTCATCTGCCTCGGCGACAGCTTCCACGACGCGGCGGGCGCGCTGACCCTGCCGATGGAGGCCCGCGCGATACTGGAAGCGCTGCGCGCGCGGCTCGACCGGTGGATATGGATCACCGGCAACCATGACGGCGCGGCGGCCTTTTCCTTCGGGCACAGCGTCGCGGAGATGACGCTGCGCGGCCTGGCCCTGCGCCATGAGGCGACCTCCTGCGCGGAGCCGGAGTTGAGCGGCCATTTCCATCCGAAGATCCGGCTGCGCGCCCGTGGCCAGTCGATCGCCCGGCGCTGTTTCCTGATGAACGAGACGAAGCTGATCCTGCCCGCCTTCGGCGCGCTGACCGGCGGCCTCGACGCGCGGCATCCGGCCATCCACGCGGCGCTGCGTCCGCCCGTCACCGCGCTGGTTCCGGGCCGGGGGCGGCTGCTGCGCTTTCCGGTGGAAGGGATGCGCGCCGCATGACCGACATGCCGCCACCCCCCGATCTTGCCGATATCGGCACGGAGCCGCTCTCCGCCGCGTTGCAGGGCGCGGCGGCGGTCACGCGCGGCGTGTGCCGCCTGTTCCGCCGCCACGACATCTTCACCGTCACGGAGATGCCGCTGCGCAACAACCGCCGCGCCGACCTGATGGGCCTTTCGAAGAATGGCGACATCGTCATCGTGGAGATCAAATGCGCGCGCGGCGACCTGCTGGGCGATGCGAAATGGACCGACTATCTCGATTTCTGCGACCGCTTCTATTGGGCGGTCTGTCCGGAGATTCTCTGCGAAGAGCTGCATCAGGACCGGTTCCTGCCCGAACGGACGGGGCTGATCGTCGCGGATGCCTATGATGCGGAGATAGTGCGCCCGGCCGGCCTCCACCCGCTCGCCGCCAGCCGCCGCAAGGTGGAGACGCTGCGCCTGGCCCGGCAGGCGATGCGCCGCCTGACCGGCATCAGCGATCCCGGCTTCGGCCTGATGATAGATCAGGATTAAAGGCGGATCGACATTTCGTTCAGGTGGAGCCGAGAAGCGTGCTCTTCGAGCATCGGAGCGCAGCGACCTAAAGGGTCGTGAGCACCGAAGCGCAGCAGAGCGCGGTTCGCAGGCCCGCATGAGCGGAATGTCGATCCGCCTAACGAACCGCGCCCCATAGCGAGGACGCGCGTATATACCCCTTCTTCCCGCCGATATCGATCAGGCACCAGTCGCCGCTGCAATCGCCCAGTCGCCCGACGACGCCCTTTTCCGCCCGGAACAGCAGTTGCGAGCGGTCGTCCGGCTTTTTGTACAGCCGCCCCTGCGGCACGGAGACGATCGCGGTGCGGGTATCGCTGAGCAGGCGGACATGCATCCATCCCTGCGCGCCCGATTCATCGGTGATCTTGCGCCAGTTGCCGTGAATCTGCACCACCCGCACCGGCAGGTCGCGCCGCCGGTAGACCCAGTTGGACGGATAATCGAGGCTCGGCCCCACGCGCATGCGCGCCTCGTTGGCCGAGATCGACGCCCAATAAGGCGGAGTGCGCGTCTGCGCCCGCGCCGTTTCGGAGCCGCCGATCAGCAGGAAGGCCGCGAAGAGCAGCAAGGCGAAAGCGCCGGAAAATCGCGCAGGCGCGGTCAGGGAAAGGGCTGTTCTGGTCACGCCGTCAAAAATAGCTTTTTGCTCCGCCCGCACAAGCCCCCATGCGGGCGGTCACGGCGGGAAAGCACCGGAAAATTCGCCTGCGGCAAAAAGGCGCGCGCCTCGCGGCCTATCGGGCTTGACCTGCCTGCCCCCATGGGATTAGCGCGATAGTCATGCTGAAAAAAGACCGCCCCGCCCGTCCCAAGGTCATCGTCACGCGGCGCCTGCCCGCGACTGTCGAAGCCCGGATGACCGAGCTGTTCGACGTCACGCTGAACCCGGACGACCGGCCAATGGACCGCGCGGCCCTCGCCGCCGCGATGGCGGACTGCGACGTGCTGGTCCCGACGGTGACGGACCATCTCGACGCGGAACTGATCGGCGCCGCGCCCGACCGGTTGCAGATGATCGCCAATTTCGGCAACGGTGTCGATCATATTGACCTTGCCGCCGCGCGCGCGAAGGGGATCATCGTCACCAACACCCCCGGCGTGCTGACCGAGGACACCGCCGACATGGCGATGGCGCTGATCCTCACCACCCCGCGCCGCTTCATCGAGGGCGACAATATCGCGCGCTCCGGCGACTGGCCGGGCTGGAGCCCCACCTTCCTGCTGGGCCGCCGCATCGGCGGCAAACAGCTCGGCATTGTCGGCATGGGCCGCATCGGCCAGGCCATCGCCCGGCGCGCCCGCGCCTTCGGCCTCACCATCGCCTATCACAACCGCCATCGCCTGCCCGTGGCGGCGGAGGAGGAAAGCGGCGCGATCTGGTATGACGATCTCGACCGGCTGATGGCGGAAAGCGACATCCTCTCGCTCAACTGCCCGCTCAACGCCGACAGCCGCCATCTGATCGACGCGCACCGCATCGCGCTGATGAAGCCCTCCGCCTTCCTCATCAACACCGCCCGCGCCGAGGTGTGCGACGAGGAAGCGCTGATCGAGGCGCTGGAACAGGGACGGATCGCGGGCGCCGGTCTCGACGTCTATCATGACGAGCCGCATATCGACCCGCGCCTGCTCGCCCTGCCCAATGTGGTGACGCTGCCGCATATGGGATCGGCCACGCATGAGGCGCGCGAGGCGACCGGCGAGAAGGTCATCGCCAATATCCGCACCTGGGTGGACGGCCACCGCCCGCGCGATCAGGTGCTGGAAGGGCTGATCTGAAAACCGCCCCGGCCCGCCGCCGCGCCCATGCTGCGGCTCGACAAGCCCTGACTTCTTTGCCACTGTCCCGGCCATGAGGGAGAAGGAACTGAGGCTGGCGCTGATCTGCTATGGTGGCATCAGCCTTGCCGTCTACATGCACGGGATCACCAAGGAAATCTGGAATCTCGCCCGCGCCAGCCGCGACTGGCACCATGGCGGGACGGTCGCGGACAAGGGCCTGCCCGGCCTCTATGCGGAAATTCTGCGCGACATAGAGAATGAGGCCGATCTGCGCCTGCGCGTGGTGATAGACATCATCGCGGGCGCCAGCGCGGGCGGCATCAACGGCATCTTCCTCGCGCAGGCGGTCGAAACCGGGCAATCGCTCGAACCGCTGACCGACCTGTGGCTCGACAATGCCGATGTCGACAAGCTGCTCGACCCCGATGCCCGGCCCGCCGCGCGCTTCACCAAATTCTGGGCCGCGCCGATCGTCTGGATGGCCGCGCGGCGCCGGGACGACACGATCGAGCGCACCGTGTCGGAGGAAACGCGCGAGGAGGTGCGGGAAAAGCTCTCCCACTTCGTGCGTTCCCGCTGGTTCCAGCCGCCCTTCGGCGGGGAGATCTTCACCGGGATGATCATCGACGCGCTCGACAGCATGGCGGCTTCGCCCAGGGAAGCGCCGCTGCTGCCCCCGGCCTATCCGCTCGACCTGATGGTGACGGTCACCGATTTCGAGGGCTATCCCGAAACGCTGCGCCTCAACAGCCCGCCGCAGGTGCTGGAGATAGAGCATCGGCTGACGCTGAACTTCCGCCAGCGCTACCGCAGCGAGCGACTGGCCGATACGGCGGAGCTGGCCTTCGCCGCGCGGGCGACCGCCAGCTTTCCGGGCGCCTTCCCGCCCTTCACGGTGAAGGAGCTGGACCGCGTGCTGGTCCGCATGGGCCGCACCTGGCCGGGGCGCAGCGCGTTCCTGGCCCGCGCGCTGCCCAAGCATGCGGCGCTGGAGCGGGCGGAGGACGCGGTGCTGATCGACGGTTCGGTCCTCACCAACGCGCCGTTCGCGCCCGCCATCGCCGCGCTGAAGAACCGCCCCGCCCGCCGGGAGATCGACCGCCGCTTCGTCTATATCGATCCCAAGCCGCTGCATCATGCGGTATCGCGCGAGGAGGCGGAAAGCGCCGCCCCCGCCCCGGACTGGAGCAGCGGCGACCGGGACGGGGACGGCAAGGAGGCAAAGCCCCGCAACGGCACCATCGCACCGGGCTTTTTCCGAACCATCTTCGGATCGCTGAGCGACATTCCCCGCGAGCAGCCGATCCGCGACAATCTGGAGGCGATCGAGGCGCGCTCTCGCACCATCCGGCGCATGCGGCGGATCACCGAGGCGCTGCGTCCGCAGATCGAGCAGGAGATAGAGGACAGCTTCGGCCGCACGCTGTTCCTCGACCGCCCGACCCCGGCCCGGCTTTCCGCCTGGAGCACGCGGACGCAGAAGCGCGCGGCGGCGGCGGCGGGCTTCGCCTATCCGGCCTATGCGATGGTCAAGCTGTCCTCGATCGTCGAGGAAAGCGCCGACATGCTCTTCCGCCTGGGCGGCGACGGCAGCCCCGCCTCCCGCGCCGCCTTCCGGCAGGCGTTGTGGGAGCATGTGCGCTCGCGCGGGCTGGACAATATCCGCCGCGAGAGCGAACGCGGGCCGGAGGTCGACCTCGTCGGCTTCTTCGTCGATCACGATCTGGGCTTCCGCATCCGCCGCCTGCGCTTCATGGCGCGGCGGCTGACACAGGCGATGGACAATCGCGACCCCGAATTGCAGGACGCGGTGGGCGCGATGCGCAAGGCGATCTACGGCGCGCTGACCAGATATCAGGAAGCCGAGGCGATCGATTATTTCAGCGACCAGATCGTCGCGGCGGCCCATCTCTGCCCGGTCGATCCCGGCCGTGCGCTCGATGCGTTGGCGCAGGCGCGCGCGCTCAAGGCGCGGGACCGGGAAACGGAGGTGATGCTGGCCGACGCCCTCAACGAACTGCCGAGGGGCGAGCGGCGGCAGATGCTGCTCACCTATCTCGGCTTCCCCTTCTACGACATCGCCACCCTGCCGCTGCTTCAGGGCGAGGGGCTGGACGAATATGACCCGATCAAGGTCGACCGCATTTCGCCAGAGGATTGCTCCGGCCTGCGCTCAGGCGGCGCGGAAGCGACGCTGAAGGGCATAGAATTCAACAATTTCGGCGCCTTCTTCAGCCGCGCCTATCGGGAAAACGACTATCTCTGGGGGCGGCTGCACGGCACCGAGCGGCTGATCGACATCGTGCTCTCGACACTGTCCGGCGATCAGGTGCAACTGCGGGAACGGGCGGACAGCTACAAGAAGCGGGCCTTCACCGCGATATTGGAGGAGGAAAAAGACCGCCTGACCCATGTCGCCGACCTGATCGCCGAGTTGCGGGAACAACTGGCGCGGGATGGCGGGGTGGGAAGCACAGGATAAGGACAGCTATCCTATCCCGAATGTCAGGAACCGTTCGGGCTGAGCTTGTCGGAGCCCTGTCCTTGTTCTTGCCCCAAGAGAAAAACAGCCGTTGGGCTTCGCCCGCCCTCCGGGGTCGACAAACTCAGGCGAACGGTGTGCGATACCCCCGGCTTCGTTTCGTTGGTCCTTGCGAACTTCCATCCCCGCGAAATCCAGAGCGGAACCACCCGGCATCCAGGGCCTGTCGAAATTCAGTTCAGGTGGAGCCGAAAATTGTGATTTTTGAGCATCGGAGCGCAGCGACCTAAAGGGTCGTGAGCACCGAAGCGCAAAAAATCGCGATTTGCAGGCCCGCATGAACTGAATTTCGACAGGCCCTAGCCCAGATCGTCCCACATTTCCTTGATCTTGCTGAAAAAGCCGGTGGATTGCGGGCATTCCTCGCCGGTTTCGGTTTCGCGGAAGGCCTGTAGCAATTCCTTCTGCTTCGGCGTCAGGCGGGTAGGCGTTTCGACGTCGATCTGCACCACCATGTCGCCGCGTCCGCCCCGGCCGTTGAGCGCAGGCATGCCCGCGCCGCGATGGCGCAATTGCTTGCCGGACTGGATGCCCGCCGGGATCTTGATCTTCACCGTCTGCCGGTCGAGCCCCGGCACCTCGATCTCCCCGCCCAGCGCGGCGGTGGTGAAGCTGACCGGCGCGCGGCAGAACAGCGTCGTGCCGTCGCGCTCGAACACCTTGTGCCGCTTCATGTGGAGGAAGATATAGAGGTCGCCCGCCGGCGCCCCGCGCGCGCCCGCCTCTCCTTCGCCGGCCAGACGGATGCGCGTGCCCTCGTCCACGCCTGCGGGGATATTGACGGACAGCGTCTTGCGCTTGTCCACCCGGCCCTCGCCGCGGCAGGACCGGCACGGCTCCTCGATCACCTGCCCCGCGCCGTGGCAGGACGGGCAGGTCCGCTCGACCACGAAAAAGCCCTGCTGCGCCCGCACCTGGCCATGGCCGTGACAGGTCGAGCAGGTGCGGCTGCCGGTGCCGGGCGTCGCGCCCGATCCGTCGCAATCGTCGCACCGGGCGGAAACGTCGATGGTGATTTCCTCGGTCCGGCCCGCAAAGGCGTCTTCCAGCGAAATCTCCATGTCGTAGCGCAGGTCCGCGCCGCGCCGCTGCTGGCGGCCGCGACCGCCCGCCGCCGCACCGCCGAAACCGGCCGCGCCGAAAATGCTCTCGAAAATATCGCCGAGGTCGGAAAAGCCAGCGCCGCCGCCAAAGCCGTTGCCGCCGCCCGGACCGCCATTTTCGAACGCCGCATGGCCGAAGCGGTCATAGGCCGCGCGCTTCTGGTCGTCCTTCAGGCAGTCATAGGCCTGATTGATCGCCTTGAACTTCGCCTCGCTGTCCTGACAGCCAGGGTTGCGATCCGGATGATATTGCATCGCCAGCTTGCGATAGGCGGATTTGAGGGTCGCGCCGTCGGCGTTCCGCTCGACGCCCAGCAATTCATAATAATCGGCCTGCACACTCACGCGCCTGCCCTCCCGCTACGGATATGGGGAACCCCATGAATGCGGGCGGCATCGCGCGGATGCCGCCCCCGATTCATGGCGCCGAAAGCATATGCCTTCGTCATGGTCCTCAGGCCTTGTTGTCTTCGTCCACTTCCGAGAATTCGGCGTCGACGACATCGTCATCGGCCTTCGCCGCACCGGCATCGCCGCCCGGAGAAGCCGCGGTGGCCTGCTCCTTCTCATAGATGGCCTGGCCCAGCTTCATCGCGACCTGCGCCAGTTCCTGCGCCTTGGCCTGCATCGCTTCGACCTCGCCGCCCTCGACGGCGGACTTGGCCGCCGCGATCGCGGTTTCGATCTCGCCCTTCAGCGCGGCATCGACCTTGTCGCCATGCTCTTCCAACTGGCGCTCGGTCGTGTGGATGAGGCTCTCGGCGTTGTTCTTCGCCTCGGCCGCCTCGCGCTTCTTCTTGTCCTCTTCGGCGAAACGCTCGGCATCCTTGACCATCTGGTCGATATCGGCGTCGGAAAGACCGCCGGACGCCTGGATGCGGATCTGCTGTTCCTTGCCGGTGCCCTTGTCCTTGGCGCTGACATTGACGATGCCGTTCGCGTCGATGTCGAACGTCACCTCGATCTGCGGCACGCCGCGCGGCGCGGGCGGGATGCCGACGAGGTCGAACTGGCCGAGCAGCTTGTTGTCCGCCGCCATTTCACGCTCGCCCTGGAAGACGCGGATCGTCACCGCCTGCTGGTTGTCGTCGGCGGTGGAATAGACCTGCGACTTCTTGGTCGGGATCGTGGTGTTGCGGTCGATCATGCGGGTGAACACGCCACCCAGCGTCTCGATGCCGAGGCTCAGCGGGGTCACGTCGAGCAGCAGCACGTCCTTGACGTCGCCCTGCAGCACGCCCGCCTGAATGGCCGCACCCATGGCGACGACTTCATCGGGGTTGACGCCGGTATGCGGTTCCTTGCCGAAGAAATCCTTCACCACCTCGCGCACGCGCGGCATGCGGGTCATGCCGCCGACGAGAACGACTTCGGAAACCTCGGAAGCGGAAACGCCCGCGTCGGCCAGCGCCTTCTTGCACGGCTCCAGCGTCCGCTTGATGAGGTCGGCGACGAGGCGCTCCAGATCGGCGCGCGTGATCGACTTCACAAGGTGCTTCGGGCCGTTCTGGTCGGCAGTGATGAACGGCAGGTTGACTTCCGTCGTCTGCGCGCTCGACAGCTCGATCTTCGCCTTTTCGGCCGCTTCCTTCAGGCGCTGGAGCGCGAGCTTGTCCTTGGTGAGGTCGATGCCCTCTTCCTTCTTGAAGCCCTCGGCCAGATATTCGACGATCTTCGCGTCGAAATCCTCGCCGCCCAGGAAGGTGTCGCCATTGGTGGACTTCACCTCGAACACGCCGTCGCCGATCTCCAGGATCGAGATGTCGAAGGTGCCGCCGCCAAGATCGTAGACCGCGATGGTCTTGCCGTCCTGCTTCTCAAGCCCATAGGCGAGCGCGGCCGCCGTCGGCTCGTTGATGATGCGCAGCACCTCAAGGCCCGCGATCTTGCCCGCGTCCTTGGTCGCCTGACGCTGGGCGTCGTTGAAATAGGCCGGAACGGTGATGACCGCCTGCGTCACGGTTTCGCCGAGATAGCTTTCGGCGGTTTCCTTCATCTTCTGAAGCGTGAACGCGGAAATCTGCGACGGCGAATACTCCTCGCCGCCCGCCTTCACCCAGGCGTCGCCATTCGGCCCCTTGGTGATGGTGTAGGGCACCAGCTCGGTGTCCTTGTGGGTGATGGGATCGTCGTAGCGGCGGCCGATCAGGCGCTTCACCGCGAAGATCGTGTTGTCCGGATTGGTGACGGCCTGACGCTTCGCCGGCTGGCCGATCAGGCGCTCGCCGTCCTTGGTGAACGCGACGATCGACGGCGTGGTGCGCGCGCCTTCCGCATTTTCGATCACCTTGGGCTTGCCCCCGTCCATCACCGCAACGCAGCTATTGGTCGTCCCCAGGTCGATGCCGATAACTTTAGCCATGTATTCCTCTTCAACCCCAAAAGTTCAGCGGTTTATGGCAATGCACCGCTATCAGACGAGCCGACGCACCACCTTTCGCCATGCGATATAGGAGCGCTTTTTCTTGGCACAAGAAGGCTTGCGCACTAGCTATGCGTCTTGAACGAAAATGATACGTTTTTCGGAAAGGAAGCATCATGTATTTCTCCCGCTTCGCCACCGCCCTGACGGTGCTGGCCGCGCCGCTCGCGCTGGCCGCCTGCGCGGACCCCGCGCCGCTCTATGTCGACCGCGCCTGGGTGCAGCTCAACCCCAATGGCGAAGGCCCGGCGGCGGGCTATTTCACCGTCCATGGCGGGGAGGAAGCCGTGAAGCTGCTGCGCGTTTCCAGCGAGGCCGCGCAGCGGATCGAGATGCATGAAAGCATCAGCAAGGACGGCATGATGACGATGCAGCCGGTCGAGAGCGTCGACATTCCCGCCAAGGGCGAGGTGAAGTTCGCGCCGGGCGGCAAGCATCTGATGATCTTCAACGTCAATCCCGCGATCGTCGAAAGCGGCAAGCTGACGATGGTCATGATGTTCTCCAACGGCGACCGGCTGATCGTCGACGCGCCGATCCAGAAGGGCGGCAATGCGACCGGCGGCCAGCAGGCGATGGGCGGCATGCATGATGGCGCAGCGAAGGAAAGCGCCGCGAAGGAAGGCGATGCGGGCGGCGAGCACGCCTCCCACTGACCGGGCCGCCGGGCATTCTTCCCGCCATGACCAGCCGCCCCCTAACCATGGGAGAACGCGCTCTCGCCGCGTCGATCTTCGGCGCGGCGATCGATTATGGCGCGGTGCGCATATACCGGAAATGCTGGTGGCCGCTCCAGCCGCGTCACATCACCATGGCGCCGGACGGCCACCTCTGGTTCCATCCGAATGCCAGTCATTATTGCAGGGATTTCTGCGCCGAAACTCCGCTGGGCCTGCAAGCGCATTTCCTGCACGAGATGACCCATGTGTGGCAGGCGCAGACGAGGGGGCGCTGGTATCTGCCGCTGATGCGACACCCCTTTTGCCGCTATCGCTACGACCTGCTGCCCGGCAAGCCCTTCGCCGCCTATGGCATAGAACAGCAGGCGGAAATCGTCCGCCATGCCTTCCTGCTGCGGCAGGGCGTCGGCGTGCCGGAAAAGCCGCCCCTGCCCGTCTATGAGGCGTTGTTGCCCTTCGCCCGCCGAGAGGGCGCATAAGAAAGCGTTCGGGCTGAGCTTGCCGAAGGGCTCAGGGCGAACGGAGGTGGGGACGTCCGCTTTCCGCCCCTCCCACGTCATACCAGCGTAAGCTGGCATCTCAGGAGGTGGCGCGCAACATGGCTTACGACCCCAGCCTGCGCTGGGGTGACGGTAAAGGCGAAGAGTCAGCTAACCACCCAACCCGGTTCCCGAGCCCATGCCAGCAGGATATAATCGCCTTCTTTCTACCTCCTTTTACTTCAAGCGCTCGATCTTCGCGGCGGCCTCGTCGATCAGCGCCGCGACATCCAATATGGTTTCCGCGTCGGCGCCTTCCTTCTGGAGGCGGATGCGCAGCGATGCCTTGAGATTGTCCATCGCCCGCCGGACCGGCGCATAATCGGCGGAGGGCCGGGCCTGTTCCGCCAGCGAAGTCAGCCGGGCGAGCAACGCGTCCCGCTCCTGCGCATGCTCGGCGAGATAGGCTTCGCCCTGCGGCGTCGCGGCGAAACGCTTGCGCGTGCCCTCGCTGGGCTGCTCGGCGATCTGCTCCATTTCCGACATCATCGTGAGCGCGGGATAGACCATGCCGGGGCTGGGCACATAGGCGCCGCCCGACAGCGTCTCGATCTCGCGGATGAGGTCATAGCCGTGGCGCGGTTCCTGCGCGGTGAGGTGCAGCAGCAACAGCCGCAGCCCGGCATTGTCGAACAGGCGCCTGCGCCCGCCACCGCCGCGACCGCCCCGGCCTTCGCCGAAACCGCCGGGTTCATCGCCGAAGCCCGGCAATCCGCCGCGACCGCGTCCGAAGCCCCGGCCGCCTTCGCGCATGCCGCGCATCGGCGAGTCCGCCCCGCGCCCTCCGCGGCCACCCCGCCCTTCCATGGTCGCGCGCCGCTCCCGGCCGACGCCGCCAGTTTCGGGACGCTCCCGAAAAGCGCGGCCTCTGCCTCCGCCCCGGCGTCCTTGCATATCCAATTTCATCATTCTTCCTTCGAACTGTTCCGATAGCTCAAAGATATATCTTAAATTCACAACGAGTCAAGATTAAAATATATCTTAGATGGATTTTCCGTAAAAAAGGGGTGGCCACCAAGCCGGTGCCACCCCTTTTCCTTC
>Ga0180222_1001085_pt1 | contig 31915 bp, 33 predicted proteins | sample eDN5th37CKraftOP_FD_151336 | JGI IMG/M metagenome (GOLD analysis project Ga0180222, IMG submission 151336) | Enriched Organic Plus compost microbial communities from Emeryville, California, USA - eDNA 5th pass 37_C Kraft OP (version 2) (version 2) ...
GCTCGAGGCCTTCTGGCGCGATTTCAAGCCGAAGACGGCCGAGGTGATGGAGCGCAAGCCCAGCGAGATCACCGCGGCGCTCGACGAGTTCCTCGGCCCTTATCTCTTTCCCGACAAGGGCGACGGCAGCGATCCGCGGCTATGCCCGGTCTGCCATCAGGGGCGTCTGTCGCTGCGCGGCGGGCGCTTCGGCGCGTTCATCGCCTGCTCCAACTATCCCGAGTGCAAATATACCCGCCGCTTCGCCCAGGCCGGGGCGCAGGATGCCGGAGCGGACGAAGGACCGGTCGTGCTCGGCACCGATCCCGAGACGGGACAGGAGGTGACGAAGCGTTCCGGTCGCTTCGGCCCTTATGTCCAACTCGGCGAAGGCAAGGAGGCCAAGCGTGGCTCGATCCCCAAGGACGTGCCGGCCGAGGATTTCGATCTCGATTGGGCGCTGCGCATCCTGTCGCTGCCGCGCACCATCGGCGATCATCCCGAGACGGGCAAGCCGATCACCGCCAGCATCGGCCGCTACGGTCCCTATCTCGCGCATGACGGCAAATATGCACGGCTCAAATCCACCGCCGAGGTGTTCGAGACGGGCATGAACGCGGCGGTCTCGAAGCTGGCCGACGCTGCCAATGGCGGCGGCCGGGCGCGCGGCAGCGCGCGCGAGCCGTTGAAGGCATTCGGGGATTCGCCGGTCACCGGCAAGCCGGTGAAGCTGATGGAGGGCCGCTTCGGCCCCTATGTCACGGATGGCGAGACCAACGCGACGCTGCCCAAGTCGGCCGATCCGGCGACGCTGGATTTCGAGACGGCGCTGCGTCTGCTCGAGGAGCGGGCGGCGAAGGGGCCTGCCAAGGGCAAGAAGCCGGTAAAGCGCGCCGCCGCGACGGCGAAGAAGGCGCCCGCGAAGAAGAAGGCCGCAGCGAAGAAGGGGTGATCTTCTGTCATCCTCCCCGTTCCGGGGAGGATGAGACTGACCTCAGGCCGCCGCCTTCTCCCGCTCGCGCATCTCCTGATTGAGCATCTCGGCCAGGAGGAAGGCGAGCTCGATCGACTGGCCGGCATTGAGCCGCGGATCGCAATGGGTGTGATAGCGGTCGGCGAGGCTCTGCTCGGTGATCGCGATCGCCCCGCCGGTGCATTCGGTCACGTTCTGGCCGGTCATCTCGGCATGGATGCCGCCGCCATGCGTGCCCTCGGCGCGGTGCACCGCGAAGAAGCCGCGCACCTCCGCGAGGATCCGTTCGAACGGCCGCGTCTTGTAGCCGTTCGCCGCCTTGACGACGTTGCCGTGCATCGGATCGCACGACCAGACGACCGGCCGGCCCTCGCGCTTCACGGCGCGGACGAGCGCAGGCAGATGCTTTTCGATCTGGTCATAGCCGTAGCGCGTGATCAGCGTGATGCGGCCGGGCTCGCGGCCGGGATCGAGCGTGTCGAGCAGACGCAGCAGCGTGTCGGCATCGAGGCTGGGCCCGCATTTGAGGCCGATCGGATTGCCGATGCCGCGCAGATATTCGACATGCGCCGAGCCCTCGAAGCGGGTGCGGTCGCCGATCCACAGGAAATGGGCCGACGTGTCGTACCAGCCGCCGGTCAGCGAATCCTGCCGGGTCAGCGCCTGCTCATAGGGCAGGAGCAGCGCCTCGTGGCTGGTGTAGAAGGCAGTGCCGTTGAGCTGCGGCACCGTCTCCGGATTGATGCCGCAGGCGGCCATGAAGTCGAGCGCGTCGCCGATCCGCTCGGCGATCTGGCTATATTGCTGCGCCCAGGGGCTGCGGCCCATGAAGTCGAGCGTCCAGGCATGGACCTGGTGGAGATTGGCATAGCCCCCCTGCGCGAAGGCCCGGAGCAGGTTGAGCGTCGCCGCCGATTGGTTGTACGCCTTGATCAGCCGTTCCGGGTCGGGCTGGCGCGCGCCCTGCTCGAAGGCGATGTCGTTGACGATGTCGCCGCGGTAGCTGGGCAGCGCGACGCCGCCCTGCTCCTCGGTCGGCGCCGAGCGCGGCTTGGCGAACTGGCCGGCCATGCGGCCGACCTTCACGATCGGCAGCTTGGAGGCATAGGTGAGCACCACCGCCATCTGGAGGATGACGCGGAAGGTGTCGCGGATGTTGTTCGGGTGGAACTCGGCGAAGCTTTCGGCGCAGTCGCCGCCCTGCAGCAGGAAGGCATTCCCTTCCGCCACGCGGGCGAGATCCGCCGTCAGAGCCCGCGCTTCGCCGGCAAAGACGAGCGGCGGATAATGGCCGAGCTCTTCCGTCGCGCGGGCAAGCGCCGCCGCGTCGGGATAGTCGGGCATCTGCCGCGCCTCATATTGCGTCCAGCTCTCGGGCGTCCAGTTCGTCGCCATCTCACCATATCCTTTCAGGCCGGCTCCTTTGAGCGTTCGGAAGCCGGAAAGCAACCGATCATGCCCGCCATTGCTGGCGAGAAAAACTGCGGTGGGGGATCGCGCATCTTCACGCGCGCGTCGCGCCGCCGGTGCCCAACGACACATCCGCGCCGGGCCTGCGAAAAATTCCAGTCGTGGCGGTGCCGTAACCAACGCGGTTGTGAGCCTGCTCACACCTCGCCCTCGATGCCCATGGCACCGTTCCGATCGCGCTTGACGGAGACGGGAAATGGGGATTCCTTTTCTTCCGGGGGAGAGAGGGGCATGGATGTCTGATATGCTGATCGCGCAGATCTCCGACATCCATCTGGGGTTCGATCCCGGCAATCCGGCCGAGTTCAACCGCAAGCGCCTGGATCGCGTGCTGCGCACCTTCGAGGAGATGGAGCGCAGGCCGGACATCGTGATCGCCTCCGGCGATCTCGTCGATCGGGGGGATGTCGACTCCTATCGGCGACTGCGGATCGCGCTGGACGGGTGCCAGATCCCGGTCTTCCCCTGTCTCGGCAATCACGATGTGCGCAGCGCCTTCCGGCGGATCTTTCCCGATTACGACATGCCGGACGGCTTCCTCCAATATGTGCTGGATGCCGGCCCCTTGCGCATCCTGGTGCTCGATACGCTGGAGGAAGGGCGCCACGGCGGCGGCTTCTGCGCGCTGCGCGCCCGCTGGCTGGCCGATCGCATCGCCGAGGAGCCCGACCGGCCGACCGCGATCGTGCTCCATCATCCGCCGGTGGAGACCGGAATCGGCTGGATGACGAGCCTGCCCGACGAATATTGGATCCTGCGGCTGCGCGACGCGCTGGCCGGCGCACGCAACGTCGTCGGGCTGATCTGCGGCCACGTCCATCGCCAGATGACGACGATATGGGAGGGGCGGGTGGTCGCGGTCTGCGCCTCCAGCGCGCCGCAGGTCGCGCTCGATCTTTCCGTCATCGATGCGGAACAGCCCGATGATCGGGCGATGATCGTCGCCGACCCACCTGCCTATGCGCTGCATCTGTGGACCGGCGAACGGCTGGTGAGCCACTTCGACGTGGCGGAAGATCATGTGACGCTGGCCCGCTATGACGAGCGGATGCAGCCGCTCGTGGCGACGTTGATGGGGGAAGGCCGGGGAATCTGACGGCGGGGCTTCAATCCGGGCGCGCTTGGCATTAGCTAGCGACGATGCCCGAGCTTCCCGAAGTCGAAACCACGGTCCGCGGCCTGCGCGGCGTCCTGGAGGGCGCATGCTTGTCCCGGGTTGAGCCGCGCCGCGCCGATCTCAGGCGCGCGATTCCCGTCGATCTGCGCCAGCGGCTGACCGGCGCGATCGTGACGGCGCTCGGGCGCCGCGCCAAATATGGGCTGATCGAAACGGACCGGGGCGATACGCTTATTTTCCATCTCGGCATGTCGGGCCGCTGGCGCGTCGATCCGGCGGATATCGGCGTTCACGACCATTTGCTGATCGAAACTGCGGAGGGGCGGCGGCTCGCGTTGTGCGATCCGCGCCGCTTCGGTTCGCTCGATCTCGTCCCGACCGCCGATCTGGCCGGCTTCGCGCCCTTTGCGGAGCTCGGGCCCGAGCCGCTCGGGCCGGGCTTCACCGGCCGCTATCTTGCAGAGCGGCTTGCCGGACGCGTCGCACCGATCAAGGCGATGCTGCTCGATCAGCGCATCGTCGCGGGGCTCGGCAACATCTATGTATGCGAGGCGCTGCACATGGCGAAGATCGCGCCGAGCCGCGAAGCGGGGCGCATCGCGCGCGCCAGGCTCGATTCGCTGGTCGGCGCCATCCGCTCGGTGCTGGAGGCGGCGATCGAGGCGGGTGGATCGACGCTGCGCGACTATGCCCGGCCGGACGGCGAACTCGGCTATTTTTCGAAGCAATGGCGGGTCTATGGCCGCGAGGGCGAAGCATGCCTGTGCGGCCGTCCGGTCCAACGCCGGGTGGACAGCGGGCGATCCACCTTTTTCTGCGCGGCCTGCCAGCGCTGAGTCGCGCCACGCAGCTGTTCCCCGTGACGGCCACGGTTGACCGGCGGGCCATCTCTGTGTAGAGCGCCCGCCGTGCCGGTGCGGTTTTCCGCGCCGTTTTTGTTTCAAGCATCGAGGACGAGCATGGCGAACACGCCGCAAGCAAAGAAGCGCATCCGTCGCAACAATCGCCGCGCCGAGATCAACGGTGCGCGCGTGAGCCGTATCCGGACCTTCGTGAAGAAGGTCGAGGCCGCGATCAACGCCGGCGACAAGGCCGCCGCCGCCGCCGCGCTGGCCGCGGTGCAGCCCGAGCTGCAGCGGGGCGTCTCCAAGGGCGTGCTCCATCGCAACACCGCGTCGCGCAAATTTTCGCGGCTGACGAAGGCGGTCGCGGCGCTCGCCTGAATCTGATCTGGGTTAAAAATTTATGACACCCGTCGGGAGCCAGATTCCCGGCGGGTTTTCTGTCATGTGCACGTGCGGCATGTTGTGGATAATCCATGATTCGTTGCCGCCGCGTCCCTTGCCGGTTGCCGAAATAATATAGTGAAAACAAAGATTTATCGGAGCCGTCCACGCACTTTCGCCATTAGGCGCTGTCAATATCAATATTTCAGTTCCGTGACCTTTTGTCCCCTTGATCGGCGACGAAATCTCTCCCTAAAAAGACGTGTCAGGCAGGCGAATCTCGCTTGCATGGGCAAAGCATCGATCATGGTTGCAGTGGGCGGCTGCGGGGGTCCGTAGCGCAACGGAAGAGTGTTCGCATCTCTCGGCGGCATGGGGCTTGCCGGGGAGAGGGAGCTGTTTGAGTGGCGCAAACGGGAAGGCCAAGCTGCGTGTTCGAGGGGGAGCAAGGCGCCGCATCCGAGGCTTCACCGCTGGATGCGGCCTGGGCCGCCATCCGGGCGGAGCTCAAGCGCAGCTGCGGCGCGCGGACGTTCGACGGCTGGCTGAAGCCGATCAAGCTGGAGGATTTTGATGCCGACAGCGGCACGGTCCGCCTGTCGCTTCCCTCGCAGTTCATGGCGAACTGGGTGGAAACCCACTTTGCGGAGCAGATCCGCGCCGCCTGGCGCGCGATGCTGCCGATCGTGCGCTATGTGACGATCGAGGCGGGGGCCGAATCGACGCGGCCTACCCTCGTTACCGCCGAGTTGATCGAGGAGCCGGAGCCGGCACCGGCTGGGCCGGCGGAAGCGGGCCCGGTCGCAACGGTTCCGGCCTCGGCTGATGCCTCCCCTTTCGAGGCGCGCTACAGCTTCGAGAGTTTCGTGGTCGGCAAGGCGAACGAGCTCGCCTATAATGCCGCCCGCACGCTCGCCGAGGGCGGGCAGCTCGCCTTCAATCCGCTGTTCCTGCATGGCGGCACCGGCCTCGGCAAGACGCACCTCATGCACGCGATCGGCCAGGAATGGCTGCGGCGCCAGCCCGGCTCGCGCGTGATCTACATGTCGGCCGAGAAGTTCATGTTCGAGTTCGTCTCGGCAATGCGCGCAAAGGACACGTACAGCTTCAAGGCCCGGCTGCGTGCGGCGGACGTGCTGATGATCGACGATGTCCAGTTCATCTCGGGGAAGGATTCCACCCAGGAGGAATTCTTCCACACGATGAACGAGATCATTAGCGCCAAGAAACGGCTTGTGATCACCGCGGACCGCTCCCCCCAGGATTTGGAGGGCATCGAGAGCCGGATTCAGTCGCGCCTCACCTGGGGGCTTGTCGCGGACGTCAATCCGGCGGATTTCGAGCTACGCTACAACATCCTCGTCAAGAAGCTCGAAGCGATGCCCGAGGCGCAGGTGCCGCGGGAGGTGGTGATGTTCTTGGCGCGCCGGATCAGCTCCAACGTCCGCGAACTCGAGGGGGCGCTCAACCGCGTCGTCGCTTATGCCCTGCTCACCGGCCGGGAAATCGACATGGCCTTTACCGAGGAAACGCTGGCCGATCTGCTGCGCGCCAATCAGCGTCGGATCACGATCGACGAGATCCAGCGGCGGGTCTCCGATCATTATCGGATCCGCCAGGCGGAGATGTCGTCCGCCCGCCGCGCGCGCGAGGTGGCCCGGCCGCGACAGATCGCCATGTACCTTGCCAAACAGCTCACGCCGCGCTCGCTTCCCGAGATCGGCCGGCGCTTCGGCGGGCGCGATCACACGACCGTGATCCATGCGGTGCGCCAGATCGAGAAATTGCGCCAGAGCGATGCGGAGCTCGATGCGGACGTGCGGCTGCTGATGCGCCAGCTGGAGGGCTGAGCGGGCGGGCACCGGTCCGGCCCCGCCCGGCCGGTAATCGCCCTGTTCTTCCATGGCCGGGATTCGCGGCCGGCGCGCGCGAGCATCTGCCGCGCATTCTTTCCTTCGGTGAAGCATGGCGAAATCGCCATTCACCCCGCCGCCTTGGGCGGTTTCCTGTCGTTCGCCTGACCAGCCGCGAGGGCGTCAGCGTCTCTCGGGCGGTGGAATCGTGATCTTCACTGTCTCGCCCGAACGTCCCGGGAAGTTGGTGAACATCGCCTCGACCAGATTCGGCACCAGCTCGGTCAGCTTGTCGTCGCGCGAGCGCGCCTTGGCATGGCCTTCGAACAGGCTCTGACCGTCGGCGGCGCGCTTGATCTGCATGTCGAGATGGCTGGTGTAGACGGTGTAGCTGGAAACGTCGGGATAATCTCCCCAACCCCAGAAGGGATCGTTCCAGCCCCAATAATAGCGGCCGCGCCAGCCGCCCCACCCCCAACCATAGGGCAGGCCCCAGCCCCAGGACGGGCCGAAGCCCGGCGTGGTCTGGATCTTCTCCACGCCATGATCGACGCCATAGTCAACGAGCACGACGAGCGTGGCGTTTTTCGGGTCGCTGGCCTGGGTGTAGCCCTGCGCCGACAGCCGTTGGCCGATGATGGCGGCATATTGCGCGAATTCGAGACCGCCCTCGTTGGCCGGGTCGGCCGGCTGGATCACGAAGCTCTGCCCCTGCGGCGGCGGCATCGCCTGAAAGCGCGCGACATCCGCCTGGAAGGGCGTGGCGCAGGCCGAAAGAGCCAGCAACGCCACCGGCGCAGCAAGGGAAAAGATTTTTTTCTTCAGTGCCATGGCTCGCGACCTCTCGGGCGGAAAACCCGGATATGGGGGGATTGTTCCTATCGCAATCGGCACCTGAACGGGGTTTGAACAAGAGATGAACAGTCAGGGATCGATGCGGCGCATGCGCCCGGCAGCGCGGCGGCCTGAACCTGGCGGTCCGCCTATTGCGCCGCGAGGCCGAGCGCGCGGTAGGCGCCGTCGAGCGTCGGCGCCGCGAGATCGCGTGCGCGCGCGGCGCCCTTTTCCAGCTGCGCGTCGAGCTCCGCCGGATCGGCGAGCAGCGCATCGAGCCGGGCCTTGATCGGGCGCAGCGCTTCGACGAGCAGATCGGCGAGGGCGGGCTTGAACGCCCCGAAGCCCTGACCGGCGAAGCGCGCCAGCACCTGCGCCACGCTTTCATCGGCCAGCGCCGCGTAGATGCCGACGAGATTGCGCGCCTCGGGCCGCCCTTCGAGCAGCGCGGAATCGTCGGGCAGCGGTTCCGGATCCGTCTTCGCCTTGCGGATCTTCTGCGCGATCATGTCCGCATCGTCGGTGAGGTTGATGCGGCTCATGTCCGAGGGATCCGATTTGGACATCTTGGCCGCGCCGTCGCGCAGCGACATGATCCGCGCCGCGGCTGGTGGGATGATCGGCTCGGGCAGGGTGAACAGCTCCACCCCATAATCCGTGTTGAACTTGGTGGCGATGTCGCGCGCCAGCTCCAGATGCTGCTTCTGGTCCTCGCCGACCGGAACGTGGGTCGCCTGGTAGAGCAGCACGTCGGCCGCCTGCAGCACCGGATAGGCATAGAGGCCGACGCTCGCGCCCTCCCGGTTCTTGCCGGATTTCTCCTTGAACTGGGTCATGCGGTTGAGCCAGCCGATCCGAGCGGTGCAGTTCAGCAGCCAGGCGAGCTGCGGATGGGCGGGGACGCGCGCCTGGTTGAACAGGATCGCACGGTCGGTGTCGATGCCGGCCGCGATCAGCGCCGCGGCCATGCCGCGCACGTTCGCGGCGAGCTCCGCCGGATCATTATGGACGGTGATGGCGTGGAGATCGGCCAGGAAGAACAGGCACTGGCCGGCATGGTCCTGCATGCGCACCCAGTTGCGGATCGCGCCCAGATAATTGCCGAGATGCAGGTTGCCGGTGGGCTGGATGCCGGAGACTGTGCGCATGGTCATAGTGATGCGCCGTGTCGCGGATGGATCGGGCTTCGTCAAGCGCGGCGGCCGGGTCCTGGATCGGAGGCGGCGCTGCGAAGCGCGGCGCGCCGGCGGTAGTCGCTGGGCGTCACGCCATGCGCCTTGCGGATCAATGCGGTAAAGGCGGAAGGCCCGCTGAGTCCGAGCCGGTCTGCGATCGCCGCCATCGGGAGCTGCGTCTCACGCAGCAGCGCCTCGGCGGCGGCGAGCCGGCGTTCGCGCAGATAGGCGCCGGCCGAAAGCCCGGTGCTTTCCCGGAAGGCGCGGCGGAAATGCCGCTCGCTGAGCCCGCACAGGCCGGCGAGCGTCTCCACGCTGATGTCGCCGGTTCGCGCCTCGGCCTGCTCGCGCACGCGGCGCAGCTGCCAGGGCGCGAGGCCGCCGCGCCGCGGCGCGCCGCCTTCGGCTGCGCGTGCCACCTCGATCAGCGTCAGCACCGAGAGTGCCGCGATTCGCGCCTCCGAGGCCAGCCCCGGCCGGCGCGCCTCCTCCCCGAGCAGGCGCACATAGCCTGCGACCGTGCGCGAGCCGAGATCGAAGAAGATGTCGGGAACGTATGGGCTGTCGAGCGCGGGCAGGCGGGGCAGGGGCAGCCGATCGCGATCGAAGCGGCACCAGATCATGCGCCGCCGCGCCTCGGCGGGGATGCGGACCTCGAGTTCGACGTCGCCGGGCACCACGACGAGCCGCCCGAAGCGGTGGAAGGTGGTGCCGAGCGTCGGGTGGAAACGGCCGACGCTGCTCGCCGGCCCATCCTCCGCGAACAGGCCGATGCTGATCTCCTGCGCCCGGTGCCGACGAAACGCGCCGCGGACCGGGTCGTGCGAGGCGATCGTAACGGTGGTGCCGCCCGCACGGATCGCCGTCTCGATCGTCCAGCCTGCCGTCATCCTCCGTCTCCCGGCGATGCTCTTAGCACGCCCATGCGCCGCCGGTCATCGCCGCCTTTCGTCAAGGCGGACGGATTTGCGCGGGCCGGACGCAAAGGCGGTCGCCACGCTTGGCAGCGGCTTCGGCGGCGGGCCAGCAAGGGGCCGCGAAAGGAGCGAGAAGATGCCGGAACCACTGCCCTTGGATGTCGTATGGGCCGCTTTCTGTGATCGGCTGAAGCAGGCAGGGAGTCTCGTCCTGCGTCCGGAGGCGCCGGTCTCGGAACTCGATCGGGCGGAAGGCTATCGCTATCTCACGCGCCTGCTGCGGGCCGGGCTGGAACGCTCGATTGAGTTCGCCGATCCCGATTTTCCGGTCTTCTATGCACTGTCGCACGAGACCATCAAGATCGGCAGCGACAATCCGGACAATATCTATCGCAATGCCGTGATCTCCGGCGATCGGCGCTACCGGATCACCGGCCGGCTCGGCAATGCCGCGCTGCTCAGCTTCGGCACCAAGGCGGACGGGCTTTCGGCGGAAGGCACCATCCGATCCACGGGCGAGATCGACATTGCCGCGATGCAGGTCGATGCGGACGGCAGCTTCACGCTCACCGTCGCCTGCGATCCCCAGCCCGGCAACTGGCTGCCGATGACCGCGGAGAGCTCGATGCTGCTCGTGCGGGAGACGCATGGGCCGCGTGAGGGGCGGATTCCCGCGCAGATGACGATCGCCTGTCTCGACGGTCCGGAATCCCCGGCGCCGCTCGCCGCCCCTGCCTTCGCCGCAGCCTTGGAGAAGGCGGCCGCCTTCGTCGACGTGACCGCGGGCGTGTTCGCGGACTGGATGGCGCGCTTCCAGGAGCAGCCGAACCGGTTCAGCGAGGTCGACCAGGCGGAATGGCGCCGGCTCGGCGGCGATCCCGCCATCTTCTACCTTTGGGGCTATTGGGCGCTGGCGCCGGACGAGGCGCTCGTCGTCGAGACCGAGGTTCCCGCCTGCCGCTACTGGAATGTGCAGGTGAACAATTACTGGGACGAATCGCTCGATTACCGACACTTCCAGATTCATCACAATGATCGCACCGCGCGCTACGAGCCGGACGGCAGCGTCCGCATCGTGCTGGCGCACGAGCGGGTGCCGGGGTTCAACGCGATCGAGACCGCAGGCCATGGCTGCGGCGCGATCATGTGGCGCTGGGTCGGCGCAGCGGCGCACCCGATCCCGCGCTGCCGGGTGGTGAAGCGCGCCGAGCTGGCGGGCGCCCTGGCATAGACGGACGGCCGGCTCAGCGCCCGCGGCGCAGCTGGGTCCTGAGCTCGGCGACGGTGAAGGCGCGGGTGACGAACGCCATGACGAAATAGACGGTGGCGCCGATGCCGATCAGCACGGCGAGGCCGATCACGCGCCCGAGGAAGGCGCCGTGGAGATAGGGATCGACCCGCGGGTTGAGCAGGATGAGCACCGCCGCCATGGCAAGCGTCGCGAGCGCCAACCGCGCGGTGCGCGAGCGCAGCCGCAGATCGCTGCGGAAATGATCCCGCCGGTGAAGCGTCCAGTAGAGCAGGCCGGCATTCACCCAGGCCGATATGGCCGTGGAAAGCGCGAGGCCGACATGCGCCAGCGGCCAGATCAGGATCAGGTTGCCGATGAGGTTCACCAGCATCGCGACCAGCGCGATCCGCACCGGCGTTCGTGTGTCCGCGCGCGCGTAGAAGCCGGGCGTCAGCACCTTGATCAGCACATAGGCCGGCAGGCCGAGCGAGAAGGCGGCGAGCGCGTGGGCGCTGGCGATCGTGTCCGCCGGCGTGAAGGCACCATGCTGGAGCAGGGCCCGGATCAGCGGCGTCGCGCTCACCATCAGCGCGGCCGTGGCGGGCAGGGTGAGCAGCAGCACCAGCTCGATCGCGCGGTTCTGTGTGTGGAGCGCGGCGTCGCGGTCGCCCCCGCCGAGCTGGCGCGAGAGTGTCGGCAGCATCGCGGTGCCGACGCCGATGCCGATCAGGCCGAGCGGCAGCTGGTTCAGCCGGTCAGCATAATAGAGATAGGAAACGGAGCCCTGCGGCAGGAAGCGCGCGGCGAGGGTGGTGGAGATGAGCAGGTTGAACTGCACCGCGCCGGCGCCGAGCGCCGCTGGCCAGATCAGCTTGAGGAGCGTGCGCACGTCCGGGTTGAGCCGCGGCAGCCGCAGCCGGAGCACGATCCCGGCGCGCCGGCATGCCCAGATCAGCCAGAGGAGCTGCATCACGCCCGATACGGTGACCGCGATCGCCTGGGTGCGCGCCGTGTCGGTGTCGCTGTGCCCGCGGAAGAAAAGCAGGCCGGCGATCAGGCAGACGTTGAGCAGCACCGGCGCGGCCGCGTTGACCCAGAAGCGGTTCACCGAATTGAGGATGCCGCCCAGCAGCGAGACGAGGCTGATCAGCATCAGATAGGGGAAAGTGATTCGCGTATATTCGACGGCGAGTGCGAACTTCTCCGGCCCGCCGTCAGGAAAGCCGCCGGTCATCGCCCAGACGATCGGGCCGGCGGCGATCATCATCAGCGCGGTGAAGCCGACCAGGATCGGGAACAGCACCGACAGCACATTTTCCGCGAAGACGAGCGCGGCGGGCAGGCCGCTGCCGGGCTTCTCGGCATCGGCCTTGGCCGCCGTGCGATTGAACATCGGCACGAACGCGGCCGAGAAGGCGCCTTCCGCAAACAGCGCCCGAAACAGGTTGGGCAGCCGCCATGCGATCAGAAAGGCGTCCGAGGCGAAGCCGGCGCCGACATAGCGCGCCATCAGCATGTCGCGCACGAAGCCCAGCACCCGGCTAACCAGGGTCAGCCCGCCGATGGTGAAGGTGTTGCGGACCAGGCTCATGCCGGGCGCGCGCCGGGCTCGGGACGGATCGAGCGCGCGCTCAGGCTTCCCCGACCGGCTCGGAATTGGCGAGCTGCGCTTCCGCCTGCTGCATGTAGAGCGCGCCGAAATCGATCGGCTCGAGCATCAGCGGCGGGAAATTGCCGTCGCGCACCGCATCGGCGATCACGCGGCGCGCGAACGGGAAGAGCAGGCGCGGCGCCTCGGCGAGGAGGAAGGGTTGGATCTGCTCGGCCGGCACGTTGCGCAGGCCGAACAGCCCGCCATAGGCGAGCTCGACATGGAAGGCGGTCTTGTCCGCCGCTGCGGCGGAAACCTCGATCTTCAGCACCACCTCGTGCACGTCCTCGCCGATCTGTGAGGAGCCGATGTTGAACTGCACGTCGATGCGCGGCTGGCCCTGCCACTGGAAGACGGCGGGGGCATTGGGATTCTCGAAGGAAAGGTCCTTCACATATTGGGCGATGAGGCCCACCTGCGGCAGATTGTCCTCGCCGTTGGCGTCCATGTTGCTCGTCACGAAATCATTTTCCTCGGCCATGGTGGCTTTCCCGTATCTAGACCGGCCCCCCGGCCGTCACATGGCCCGGGCGCCTAGCAGGCGAGTCGGGGCAGGGCAATGGCGGATGGCGGGAGGGGCGGGCACTGCCGCAAACAGCCGCTCTCCCCGGGCGAGCAGGAGCGGTTCGAACGGTTCGGAGCGCCGTTCGAAGGCTGCATCACGGATAGGCCGCGCCGACGAAGAACAGCCCGTCCGGCGGGGCGTTGTGGCCGAGGGCGTTGCGATCGCGCGCGTCGAGCGCGTCCGAGAGGTCTTGCGGACTCCATTTGCCCTGGCCGACCAGCGCCAGGCAGCCGACCATCGAGCGCACCTGGTGATGGAGGAAGGAGCGCGCCTCGGCGTGGATCGCGATCGCCTCGCCGTTGCGCGTGACATCGAGCCGGTCGAGCGTCTTCACCGGGCTCTCGGCCTGGCACTGGGCGGAGCGGAAGGTGGTGAAATCGTGCCGGCCGACGAGGATCTGCGCCGCCGCATGCATGGCTTCGGCGTCGAGCGGAGCGGCGATCCGCCACGCCCGGCCGGCCTCCAGTGCCAGCGGCGCGCGGCGGTTGACGATGCGGTAGAGATAGCGCCGGCCGATGCAGGAGAAGCGCGCGTGCCATGTGTCGGGCACGGCCTCGCAGGCGAGGATCGCGATCGGCGCGGGGCGCAGCCGGGCGTTGAGCGCCTCCATCAGGCGGAAGGCGGTGATCGGCCGCGCGATATCGAGATGCGCCGCCATCGCCTCGGCATGCACGCCGGCATCGGTGCGCCCGGCCGCCTGCACGGCGGTCTCCTCGCCGGTAATCGCGAATGCGGCCTCCTCGATCGCCTGCTGCACGCTCGGCCCATGTGCCTGGCGCTGCCAGCCCATGAACGGGCGTCCGTCATATTCGACCGTGAGGCGGAAGCGGGTCATGCGAGCCGCGCGCCCGCCGGGATCGGAAAGCCGCGCAGCAGCTCGGCAGGCGTCATCGCCGCGCGGCCCGCGCGCTGCACCAGCGTCGGCCGCAGCATGTCCGCGCCGCAGGCGATGCCGAGCGCGTCGTCGATGATCGTGCCCGGCTCTCCCATGCCCTCGGCGACTTCCGCCGCCAGCAGCTTGATGCGCTCGCCACGCCATTCGAAGAAGGCGCCGGGCACCGGATTGAAGGCGCGGACTTGCCGCTCGGCCTGGGCAGCGCCGCCGGTGAAATCGAGCCGGGCCTCGGCCTTGTCGATCTTGGTCGCATAGGTCGCGCCCTCCTCCGGCTGGGGCTGCGGCACGATCCGGTCCAGCCCGTCCAGCGTCGCCACCATCGCCCGCGCGCCCATTGCGGCGAGGGTTTCGGTGAGCGAGCCGGCGGTATGGCGGTCGATCGGGCAGCGCTCGACCCGCAGCATCGGGCCGGTATCCAGCCCCCGCTCCATCTGCATGATGGTGACGCCGGTCTCCGTATCGCCGGCCAGGATCGCCCGCTGGATCGGCGCCGCGCCGCGCCAGCGCGGCAGCAGCGATGCGTGGACGTTGAGGCAGCCGCGGCGCGGCGCGGCGAGGATCGGCTGCGGCAGGATGAGGCCGTAGGCGGCGACCACCGCCACGTCGAGCGCGAGCGCGGCGAAGGCGGCCTGCTCAGCGGCGTCCTTGAGGGTGGTCGGGGTGCGGACGGGGAGGCCGAGCGCCTCTGCTCGGCTCTGCACCGGCGATGACATCAGGGCCTTGCCGCGGCCGGCGGGCCGGGGCGGCTGGCAGTAGACGGCGGCGATGTCGTGCCCTGCGGCGGCGAGCGCGTCGAGCGTCGGCACGGCGAAGTCGGGCGTTCCCATGAAGGCGATGCGCATGCCGCCCCTTGAAACGCTGGCGGCGCGGCGCGCAAGCCCCTATTCGTGCGCGCATGGCTTCCCCGGAGATAGAGGCGCTGACCCAGGCGCTTGCACGGCTTCCCGGCCTCGGCCCCCGCTCGGCGCGGCGCGCGGTGCTGCATCTCATCAAGAAGCGCGAGGCGGCGATGGCGCCGCTCCTGCGCGCGCTCGAGGCGGTGAACGAGCGGCTCGTCACCTGCCATGTCTGCGGCAATGTCGACACCGCCGATCCCTGCTCGATCTGTGCCGATCCGCGGCGCGATGCGCGGCAGCTGTGCGTGGTCGAGGAGGTGGCGGATCTGTGGGCGCTCGACCGCGCACGCCTGTTTCCCGGCCGCTTCCATGTGCTCGGCGGGCGCCTCTCCGCGTTGGAGGGGGTGCGGCCGGAGGATCTGGCGATCGATTCGCTCATCCGCCGTATCTCCGAAGGCGGCATCGACGAGGTGGTGCTGGCGATGAACGCGACGCTCGAAGGGCAGACCACCGCCCATTATATCGCGGAGCGGATCGAGGGCTTCCCGGTCCGGCTGACCCAGCTTGCCCACGGCCTGCCCGTCGGCGGCGAACTCGATTATCTCGACGAGGGCACGCTCGCCCAGGCGCTGCGCGCGAGGCGCCCCGTCAGCTAGGCTTTTCTCGCCTTTCGCTTATCGCGATCGGCTTGAAAACGAGGGTCTTCTGCCCTAGCTCACCAGCATGGCCATCCTACCCATCATCGAGACGCCGGATCCGCGGCTGCGCACCAAATCCCAGCCGGTCGAGGCCGTGGACGACGATCTGCGCGCGCTGGTCGCCGACATGTTCGAGACGATGTACGATGCGCCCGGCATCGGCCTCGCCGCCATCCAGGTCGGCGTTCCCAAGCGCGTTCTCGTCATCGACCTGCAGGAGGAAGAGGACGCGGATGGCAAGCCGATCCGCAAGCCGCAGGTGTTCATAAACCCGGAGCTGTTCGATCCGTCCGAGGAGCTGTCGGTCTACAATGAAGGCTGCCTCTCCGTGCCCGAGCAATATGCCGAGGTGGAGCGGCCGGCGGTGATCCACGCGCGCTGGCTCGACGAAAAGGGAGAGAAGCACGAGGAGCGGATCGAGGGCATGCTCGCGACCTGCCTGCAGCATGAGATGGATCATCTCGAAGGCATCCTCTTCATCGATCACCTGTCCCGGCTGAAGCGTGACATGCTGCTCAAGAAGCTCGATAAGGCCCGCAAGCAGAAGCGCGCGGCCTGACGCGCGATCCCATCCTCCTGGGAGGGCGAGGGGGGATCATCCGCCGGCGTCTCCGGACGATCGGCTGGTCCGCTTGCATCGAGAGCGCGGCGCGCGGCGGCATCGTTCATCACCGTTGCAAATGCTGCGCCCGCGGTGCAGGGTTCGCGCTCTGTTCCGCCTGGGTGACGCATGGATAGCCTGATCCTCTTCTTCGCCATCTTCGCCGCGATCGTCGCGGGTGCCGCGATCGGCTGGCTGATCTGGGGAAATGCCGCGCAAGCCGCGCGGTTGGAACGCGACGAGTGGCGGGAACGCGCCGCCAAGGCGGTCGCCGATCTCAACCTCGCGCTCGGCGAGGCGAAGCATGTCGCGACGCTGCGTGCCGAGCTGGCGTCGGTGCGCGCCGAGGCCGCGGCGGCCAATGCCGATCGGGCGGCGCTGGCGGCGGAGCGTGATGCGCGCGCCGAAGCCTATGAGGCGCAGCTGCGCCAGCTCGTCGAGGCTCGGGAAGCGCTGTCGGCGCAGTTCAGCGAGGTCGGCGCCCGCCTGCTCGGGGAGGCGCAGCGCCAGTTCCTCGAACGGGCCGATCAGCGCTTCCATCAGGCGGGAGAGAAGAGCGAGGCGCAGCTCAAGGCGCTGCTCAGCCCTGTCGAAGCCACGCTGAAGCGCTATGAGGACGGGCTGCAACGCGTCGAGAAGGAGCGGGTGGACAGCTATGCCGGGCTGCGCGAGGCGATCGAGCATGTCCGTGCCGGCCAGAGCCAAGTGCGCGAGGAGGCGGCGCGACTGGTCAATGCGCTGCGCTCCAGCCCGAAGGCGCGCGGGCGCTGGGGCGAGCAGTCCTTGCGCAACGTGCTCGAGCAGGCGGGGCTCTCGCCCTATGCCGATTATGAGGCGGAGGTGTCGGTCGATACCGAGGACGGGCGGCTGCGGCCCGACGTCATCATCCGCTTGCCGGGCGGGCGGCGCTTGATCGTCGATGCCAAATGCTCGCTCAACGCCTATCTCGACGCGGCCGAGCAGGTGGACGAGGCGCTGCGCGTCGCGCTGCTCAAGAGCCATGCCCAGGCGCTGCGCACCCACGCCGCGCAGCTCGGCCAGAAAGCCTATTGGGATCGATTCGGCGAGGCTGCCGACTATGTGGTGATGTTCATCCCGGGCGAGCATTTCCTGTCCGCCGCGCTCGAGCAGGACGAGGCGCTCTGGGAATGGGCGTTCGAGCGCCGCGTTCTCCTGGCGACGCCGACCAACCTTGTCGCGATCGCGCGCACCGTCGCCAGCGTGTGGCGGCAGGAGAAGCTCGCCGAGGAGGCCAAGGCGATCGGCGCGCTGGGCAAGGAGATGTATGACCGCCTCGCCGTGGCGGCCGGACATCTGCGCCGGGTCGGAACCGGCCTCAACAGCGCGGTCGACAATTACAACAAGTTCGTCTCCAGCTTCGAGGGCCGTGTGCTCGTCTCCGCCCGCCGCTTTCGGGAGCTCAACGTCGAAACCGGCGCCAAGGAGCTGGAAAGCGTCGAGGCGGTCGAAGCTCTGGCACGCGAGCCCGCCGCCGACCTCCTCCCGCCGCCCGACGCCCAGGCGGCGGAGTGAATCCAGCATCGGCCGAAGCTGGCCCTGCCGGTGACGCGAGAAAGAGGACCGAAACCGGAGGAGAAAGCCGCCGTGCTGGGTGGATGCGCCCATTGTCGCGCATGAGGCGCAGCGCGGCCTAGCGTACCGCCTTCAGCTTCTCACTCCGGAAGCGCGTGAAGTCGCGGATCGAATCCATGCCGGCGAAGCGGTCGCGCAGGGTCTCGGGGCCGGCAGTGATCGCGAAATAGTCGAGCACCGACGGCTTCTCGCGCGCCATCACATATTGGAAGTGGACGCGCGCCCAGTCATGGTTGCCATGCGCATAGGTCTCGGGCGGCATCGCCTCGCGGAAGAGGCCGCTGATCAGCTTCGGGTTGCGTCGCCCCGGATCATGGTCGCCGATCGCCGTCACCGGATCGGTGAGCGCGAAGCAGACCGAATCGCGCGGGGAGGAAATGTCGATCCAGTCGATCGCGGCGTTGCCGGCGACCTCGGTCAGATCGTCGCGCATCCATTGGGCGTGGGGATGCCAGGCGAGGCAGGGGATGGTCTGGCCGAGCGTGAGCAGCCCGATGCGTGGTCCGGTCGTGCCGAGATCGGGAAAGCCGCGCAGCGCGCTCGCCAGCACGGAGACCGCCATCTGCGCGCCGAGCCCGTGCCCGACGAGCAGGATCTCGTCGGCTTCGCCCGCCTGCCAGTGCGCCACCAGCCGCTCGGCAAACAGCCGTCGCCGCTCGACGATTCCGCCGACGCGGCCGCGCGCGTGCCGCGAGGTGAAGCTGATGATCCGACCGAGCCAGCTCAGATTGTAGCGCGCTTCGATCGCGCGGCCCCAACGCAGGCAGAGCGCCGCAACCAAACCGCCGAGCGCGGTGCTGGCCACCGTCGCCCCCCAGCCGCCACGCAGCCCGATCTGGTAGCCGACGGTGACGAGCAGCAGCGCGGCGAGCAGCTCGGCGATCAGGAACATGACCGGTAGTGCCGCCGAGATGCCGACCGGCCAGGACCAGGCGAACATCCGGCGGTAGATGCCGTTCACCACCCCGTCGACCGCGCTCACCAGCGTGCGGGTCACGCCGCGGATATGGCCGCGCGCCCATTCCGTGCGCACGATGTCGTCCCAGCGCCAATATTCGTAGCGCGTCTCCACGTCGATGCCGTCGATCCGCGCGCGGATGTCCCACGCTCCGATATCCGGCGCGCACTGCCGGCGCCTGCCGATCTCGATCGTGTGGCCGGAGACGGCGGCCTGCTTCGCCGCTTCCTCGATATAGCTGTGATGATACCAGGTGGCGCCGCGCGCGTCGAAGCCGGCCAGGAAGGCCACGATGCGCCGCCGCACCTTCCCGCCGCCATCCTGTCCGGCGGTCATCGCGCACGCCACTGGTTGCGGACCTCATAGGCCATCACTGCGGTGGCGACCGCTGCATTGAGGCTGTCGGCCTTGCCCAGCATCGGGATCTTCACGAGCAGGTCGCACGCCGCCTCATAATCGGGCGGCAGGCCGGCTTGCTCGTTGCCGACGAGGATGAAGGCCGGCGGCGCATAGCGCGGCGCCTGATAATCCGTGCTGGTATCGAGGCTGGTGCCGATCAGCTGGCCCGGCCCGGCGCGTAGCCAGGCGATGAATTCCGGCCAGCGCGCCTGGGCGATCCTTTGCGTGAAGAGCGCCCCCATCGATGCTCGCACCGCCTCGACCGAGAAGGGATCGACGCAATCGTCGACGAGGATCAGCCCGCCCGCGCCGACGGCATCGCCGGTGCGCAGGATGGTGCCCAGGTTGCCGGGATCGCGCAGCGATTGCGCGACGATCCAGAGGTCCGCGCTGCTCCGGTCGATCGCCGCGAGCGGCTGCGCGAACTCCGGATAGACGCCGATCACGGTCTGCGGATTGTCCTTGCCCGACAGCTTATGGAGGATGTCGCGATCGGTTTCGATCGCTTCGCCGCCCGCCGCCTCGGTCGCTGCGGCCAGGCGGGCGACCAGCGGATGCCCCGCGGAATCCGCGGCATAGAAGAGGAAGTGGGGCAGTCGGCCCGCTTCCTCGGCCTCGGCAAGGATGCGCAGCCCCTCGGCCAGGAACAGGCCCTCCTCGCGGCGATGCTTCTTGTCACGCAGCGATCGCACCCGTTTGACGAGCGGATTGGAGAAGGCGGTGATGCGGCGGGGCAGGGCGGGTCTCTTTACGGCACGAGCGTCAAACCAGCGCCGCTCCTCCCGAGGGGGAGCCGAGCGAGGCGAAGATGATCGGGTGAAACATGCTCCCGGCATGTTCCAGCCTCGTCGGGGACGAAGCGATCTGCGTCACTATCGAAGGCCCTGCTCCAGTCAATCCTTCGATGGGCCATCCGCGAATCGGACCGGCCGGCAGCGCCCGCCACGAAGAGGGGGTGCTCAATCTTCCCCGAACTTCGCTTCGACGAGCTGAGCCAGGGCGGACACCGCCTGCTCGGCGCCTTCGCCGGCGGCGCTGATCGTCACCGTGTCGCCCATCGCGGCGCCGAGCATCATGAGCCCCATGATCGAGGTGCCGGCAACGCGTGAGCCGTCCTTCTCCACCTCGATCGCGGCGGGCTGCGCGCTCGCCAGCGTGACGAACTTGGCGCTGGCCCGGGCATGCAGCCCGCGCTTGTTGCTGATCAGAACGGTCTTCTCGAAGGCGTTCATGCAGCCTCTCCCAGCACTTCGGATGCGACGGAGATATATTTTCTGCCCGCCTCGCGCGCGGCGGCCACCGCGGCCTTAACCTTCATCATCTTGCGCGCGCCTTCAAGCCGGATCAGCATCGGCAGGTTGATCCCCGCGATCACCTCGACGCGGCCCGGTTCCATCAGCGAGATGGCGAGGTTGGACGGCGTGCCACCGAACAGGTCCGTCAGCAGGATGACGCCGCTGCCGCTGTCGACCGCGGCGACGGCGCGCGCGATGTCCGCCCGGCGGCTTTCCATATCGTCGTCAGGGCCGATGCAAATCGCCTCGATATCCTGTTGCGGCCCGACCACATGCTCCATCGCGGTCACGAATTCCGCCGCGAGCCGGCCATGAGTCACGAGCACCAATCCGATCATTCCTGCACCCGTTTATCATTTACCCCGCGCCGTATTCGGCGTCCCCTCCAGCGAGTCGTGCGGTGTCGACGCAAGATCCCGATGGGACAGGGTGGGCGAAAAACCGTTCCTCCGCAACCGTTCTGCGATTGTCTCGGCGACATGGACCGAACGATGCCGCCCGCCGGTGCAGCCGAATGCGATCGTGACATAGGCTTTTCCTTCCGCGCCATAGCGCGGCAGGAGCAGCTCCAGCAGGCCGCCGATCCGCTCCAGCGCCTCGTCATAGGCCGGATCGGCGGCGATGTAGGCGGCGACCTCGCGATCAAGGCCGGTGCAGGGCCGCAGCCGATCGTCCCAGTGCGGGTTGCGCAGGAAGCGCATGTCGAAGACGAGATCGGCGTTGCGCGGTACCCCGCGCGAGAAGCCGAACGACATGACCGAGAGCGTCGGGGTCTCGGCCTCCTCGCTCCCGGCGAAGCGCGTGCGCAGCTCGTGCTGGAGCGCATTGGTCGCGGTATCGGTCGTATCGATGACATGATCAGCCCAGCGCCGGAGGGGGCCCATGAGTTCCCGTTCACGGGCGATGCCATCGGCAGCCGGCCGGTCGAGCGCGAGCGGATGCCGTCGCCGCGTCTCCGAGAAACGTCGGGCGAGCTCCGCGCCACTGCAGTCGAGGAACAGCGTGTCGACGGTATGCCCATGCTCCTCGCGCAGCCGCTTGATGCGCCGGACGATGCTTTCCGCGTCGAAGCCCCGCGTCCGGCTGTCGATGCCGAGCGCGAGCGGGCGCTCCTCGTCCGTGGTGCCCTCGGGCAGCGGCGTGTCGAGCAGCCGGTCGAGCAGCAGCAGGGGCAGGTTGTCCACCACTTCCCAGCCCATGTCCTCCAGCGTCTTGAGGGCGGTCGTCTTCCCGGCGCCCGACATGCCGGTGACGAGCAGGATCCGCTTCGGGCCGCGCCGCATGCTCATCCTTTCGCTCTCGGCAGGCCGTAGCGGGCCAGCGCCAGCTCGGCCTTGATCGGCGCCGATGCCTCGTGCGGATCGAGCGCGATCGCGGGAAGGGCGACACCTGCGATCGTCCGCGTCACGCCTTCTTCGGGCATGCGCGCCGGCGGCTCGTCGAGCGCGAGGAGGAGGGCGATTTCGGTCTCGCCGGCGGCGGGCATCTCGACGATGCCGATGCCCCGGACCTCGATCTTTCCTGCGATCGTCGCCGGTGCGCTTGCCAGAAGCCGTTCGCCGCTGCGGCGCAGGCGGGTATAGTCGTCGCAGACGAGCCGCGCGCCGCGGTCGATCAGCCGGAGCGCGAGGTCCGACTTGCCGGCTCCGGAGCGGCCGGCGATCAACACCCCGCGGCCGTCGATCGCGACGCAGCTCGCGTGGATCGTCTCGGATGGCCCGTTCACAGCGCGGCCGCCGGCAGGCGGATCAGGAAGCGGGCGCCGGATGCGGCATCGTCGCGATCCTGTACCTCGATGGTGCCGTTATGCCCCTCCACAATCGCCTTGGCGATGGCGAGGCCGAGGCCGCTGTGCCGGCCGAATGCCTCGCCCTCGGGACGGATGCTGTGGAAGCGCTTGAAGATCGCCTCGCGCGCGCGCGGCGGCACGCCCGGCCCCTCGTCGTCGACCCGGCAGACCACTTCCTCCCCGTCGCGCGTCGCGGCGATCTGGACGAGCCCGCCGGGCGGGCTGAACGAGATGGCGTTGTCGATGAGATTCTCGAAAACGCGCACGAGCCGCGATTCGTCGCCGAGCACCACCGTCGAGCCGGCGTGCGGACGGGCGAAGGCGACGCGCACATCGCCGTCGATGCCGCGGGCCTCCCGTGCGGCGACGAGCGACTGCAGCATCGCGCCGAGATCGATCGGCTCGAAGCTCGCCCGCGACAGCTCGGCATCGAGCCGCGACGCCTCGGAAATGTCGGTGATCAGCCGGTCGAGCCGGCGCACGTCGTCCCGGATCACCTCGACCAGCTGGGCCTGAAGCGCGGGATCCGTGACGAGATCGAGGCTGTCGACTGCCGACCGGAGCGAGGCGAGGGGATTCTTGAGCTCATGCGCCACGTCCGCGGCGAACGCCTCGGTGGCGTCGATGCGCTGGCGCAGCGCCTGGCTCATGTCCGAGACGGCGCGGGCGAGCATGCCGATCTCGTCCCGGCGGGCGGGCAGGCGCGGCACGACCACCTCGCGGGCACGGCCCAGCCGCACGCGGTGCGCGGCGAGCGCAAGGCGCTGGAGCGGCCGCACGATGGTACGCGCCAGGAACAGCGACAGGAGGACCGAGACGATCAGCACCGATCCCAGGATGATGCCGAGGATCGAGCGCTCGGCGCGGACGAGGCGGGTGATGTCGCGCGCGTTGCTGGTGAGCAGCAGCACATGGCCGGGCCGGGTAGCGAGCGCGGCCGCGGCGGAAAGCACGGGCGTCTTGTCGGGGGCCGAGCGCAGTTCGGTGACCGCTCCTCTCCTGGCGAGGGCGGCGCGCGCCTCCGGCCATGCGGCGAGGCGGTCGACGCTCGGCTCGGCGAAGGGCGGCGGGCGCTCGGCACCGACGATGTCGTCGATCACGCGGTCGAGGAAACGCGCGACCCGCTTCTGCCACGGCTCCTGATGCGGGTCGCGCAACTCGTAGGTCGGCAGGCCGTTCTTCCAGCTGTCGACGATGCGCGTTCCCGAGGCGTCGTAGACGCGCAGCCGCACCTTGGCGCGGTCATCCATCTGCTCGACCAGCGGCTGCCATCCGGCGGGCGGCGCGGCGGCGAGGGCATCGGCGATCAGGCTGGCTTCGGTGGCCGCGAAGGCCATCCGTTCATCGATGATCCGTTCGCGATAGCTGTCGAGATAGAAGAAGCTGCCCGCGAGCAGCCCGATCGCGAAGATGTTGACGGCGAGGATGCGGCGGGTGAGGGTCCAGCGCGAGGAGAGGGCCAGGCTCGCGCGCAGCTCCTCACTCCTCCGAGAAACGGTAGCCGACGCCATAGAGCGTCTCGATTGCCTTGAACTCGGGATCGACCTGCCGGAACTTGCGGCGGAGCCGTTTGATGTGGCTGTCGATGGTGCGGTCGTCGACATAGACGTCGTCCTGATAGGCTGTGTCCATCAGCTGATCGCGGGATTTGACAAAGCCGGGCCGCTGCGCCAGCGCCTCTAGGATCAGGAACTCGGTGACGGTCAGCGTCACGTCCACGCCCTTCCAACTCACGCGGTGGCGCGCCGGATCCATCTCCAGCCTGCCGCGGACGATCCGCTCCGGCGGTGTCTCCTCCTGGCCGGGCTCAGGCGCGCTGCGCGCCTCGGTGCGGCGCAGGATCGCCTTGATCCGGGCGATGAGCAGCCGCTGCGAGAAGGGCTTGGTGATATAGTCGTCGGCGCCCATGGCGAGGCCAAGCGCCTCGTCGAGCTCGTCGTCCTTGCTGGTGAGGAAGATCACGGGCACCGAGCTCTTCTCGCGCAGGCGGCGGAGCAGCTCCATGCCGTCCATCCGCGGCATCTTGATGTCGAGCACGGCGAGATCGGGCGGATTGTCGGTGAGCGCCTTCAGCGCGGTCTCGCCGTCGGAATAGACCCGCACGGCGAAGCCCTCGGATTGCAGGGCGATCGACACCGACGTGAGGATGTTGCGGTCGTCATCGACCAGCGCGATCGTTGCCGACATGGCGCCCGCGGAGCTCCGGATAGTGGTTGCAACCGCCTAGCCCATGGTTCGCGGGACCGCAACAGATGCCCGGCCGACGCTCGCTTCTCCTTGTCCAGCGTTGTCATTTTGACCGATGCCGATGCTTCTTATATTCGGGGCCGGGGACAGGGACGTCCCGGAACATGACCAGCCTGTGGGAGACCATAATTGTCCATTCGTGTGCCCGATCACGGACTCGACAAGCAGGGCTTCGATGCCCGCGCCACGATTCATTGGAACCTGACGACCGCGCCGCTGATCGAGACCGCGGTGATCCGCGCCGAGGGCATTCTCTCCAAGGATGGTCCTCTCGTCGTCGCCACCGGCCGCCACACCGGCCGCTCGGCCAATGACAAGTTCATCGTCCGGGATGCCGAGACCGAGGGCACCGTCTGGTGGGGCAAGACCAACAAGGGCATGACGCCGGAGCATTTCGCGGCGCTCAAGCGGGATTTCCTGGCCCACATGGCGACGAAGGACACGCTCTTCGCGCAGGATCTCTACGGCGGCTCGCAGCCCGAGCACCGCGTCAATGTGCGGGTGATCACGGAATTCGCATGGCACAGTCTCTTCATCCGGACGCTGCTGGTCCGTCCCGAGGAGGCCGCGCTCAAGGATTTCGTTCCGGAGTTCACGATCATCGACCTGCCGAGCTTCCAGGCCGATCCGGAGAAGCACGGCACGCGCAGCGAAACGGTGATCGCCGTGAACTTCACCGAGAAGCTCATCCTGATCGGCGGCACCCGCTATGCCGGTGAGATGAAGAAATCGGTGTTCGGCATCCTCAACTACAAGCTGCCGGTCAAAGGCATCATGCCGATGCACTGCTCCGCCAATATCGGCCCCAACGGCGACACCGCGGTGTTCTTCGGCCTGTCCGGCACCGGCAAGACCACGCTTTCCGCCGATGCCAGCCGCACGCTGATCGGCGACGACGAGCATGGCTGGTCGGATACCGCCGTGTTCAATTTCGAAGGCGGCTGCTATGCGAAGATGATCCGTCTCTCGCCGGATGCCGAGCCGGAGATCTACGCGACCACCAAGCGCTTCGGCACGGTGCTCGAGAATGTCGTGATCGATCCGCAGACCCGCGAGATCGACCTCGACGACGACAGCCTCGCCGAGAACAGCCGCGGCTCCTATCCGATCGACTTCATCCCGAACGCGTCGAAGGAGAATCTCGGCCCGGTGCCGAAGAACATCATCTTCCTCACCGCCGATGCCTATGGCGTGCTGCCCCCGATCGCCAAGCTGACGCCGGACCAGGCGATGTACCACTTCCTCTCGGGCTACACGGCGCGCGTCGCCGGGACCGAGATCGGCGTGACCGAGCCGTCGGCAACCTTCTCGACCTGCTTCGGCGCGCCCTTCATGCCGCGCCATCCCACCGTCTACGGCAATCTCCTCAAGGAGCGAATTGCCAAGGGCGGCGTCGATTGCTGGCTGGTCAACACCGGCTGGACCGGCGGCAGCTACGGCGTCGGCTCGCGCATGCCGATCAAGGCGACCCGCGCCCTGCTCAATGCGGCGCTCGACGGCAGCCTCAACGATGCCGAGTTCCGTATCGATCCCAATTTCGGCTTCAAGGTCCCGGTGTCGGTCCCGGGCGTCGACAGCAAGATCCTGGATCCGCGCGCCACATGGCCCGATCCCGAGGGCTATGACGCGACCGCGCGCAAGCTGGTGCAGCAGTTCATCGACAACTTCGCCCAGTTCGAGGAGCATGTCGATGCGGGCGTGCTCGAGGCGGCGCCCAAGGCCGCCTGACCCACCTTTCCATCCTTGCTTCCCGAAAACGCGTCGGCGACGAGCCGGCGCGTTTTTGCGTGGGGACGTTATCGTCCTGCGTCTTGATCCATGTTAATCCTTGCCGGTCGGCTCACGGCATGAGGAGACGGTGATGGGTATGCTGGATGGCTTGCTGGGACGTGCGGGTAATCTTGATCTCGGCGCGCTCGCCGCGCAGATCGGGTTGAGCCCGGAGCAGCTTTCGAGCGGCGGCGAGGCTCTGCTGTCGCGATTGGCCGGCGGCAGCGTGGATGCGGCCGCGGCCGCGCATGGTGCGGCCGCCGAGACGGGGGTGCCTGCCGACAAGCTGCAGGCGCTTCTGCCGGCGCTGGCCGGTCATCTCGGCAGCGAGGGTGGAGTGCAGGGGCTGCTCGGCCAGCTCACCCAGCCTGGCGGGCTGCTGGCGTCGCTCGACAAGGACGGCGACGGCAATCCGCTGGACGACATCGCCGGGATGGCGAAGGGGCTGTTCAGCTGAGGCTCCGGCGGCAGCCGGACCCCCGAAGCGGGGCGCCGTCTGCCGCCGTCCGGCCGCCGGGGATCAGGCGGCCAGTGCGTCGCGGTAGCGCGGCGCCACCTCCCGGCGGGAGAGATTGGGGGCCATGGCGAGCCGCGCCTCGGTGAGGCGTGCCCACTGATTCTCATCCGCCAGCGGCGGGATCGTGACGGTCTCGCCCCGGTCGAGCCCGGTCAGCGCGGCATCGACGAGATCATCCACGTCCATCACGATCTCCGGCGGGAAGGCGTTCACATCCTTTCCGGAGCGCTCCCAGATCTCGGTGCGCGTGGCGCCGGGCAGCACCACCTGGACGTGCACGCCCTTGTCCCGCAGCTGCGCGGCGAGGGACAGCGACAGGTTCAGGAGATGCGCTTTCGATCCGCTGTATATCCCGTCATACATTTCGGGCGCGAGCGCGAGCACCGAGGACATGTTGACGATGGCGCCACGTCCGTGCGTCGCAAACGCCCTGGCGGCGGCCGAGGCGAGCAGGGTGGGCGCGGTGATGTTGAGCGCGATCAGCCGCTCGATCGCCGCGGGCTCGCTGTCGAGCGCCCCGCCGTTCAAGGACATTCCAGCATTGTTGACCAGCATTGCGATCGCGGGATCGGTCGCCAGCCGGTCTGCGATCCGGGCGACGTCGGCCGGAACCGTCAGGTCCGCGGGGGCGACCTCGATCGCCCGGCCGGTCTCGCCGCGTAGCCTCTGCGCGAGCGCCTCCATGCGCGCGCCGTCACGCGCGACGAGGATCAGATCATAGCCGCGGCGGGCGAGCCGGTCGGCATAAACGGCGCCGATGCCGGTGGAGGCGCCCGTGATCAGGGCGGATCGGGAAACGGGGGTGGACATGGCTCAGACTCCTTCCGACTCGGCGGCTGCCAAGTCACTTGCATTTTGATAGTAACGTGACTATCATTATGCAATGGACGTGGAGAAATATTCGGATGGCCCCTGCCCGGTGGGGCGCGGCCTTGCCCGCGTGGGTGATGCCTGGAGCATGCTGATCCTGCGTGATGCGAGCCGCGGGCTGACCCGGTTCGATCAGTTCCGCGCCAGCCTCGGCATAGCGCCGAACATCCTTGCCCGGCGCCTGAAGGCGCTGGCCGAGGACGGGCTGCTGGCGAAGCGGCGCTATTCCGAGCGCCCGCCGCGGGACGAATATCTGCTGACCGAAGCGGGGCGGGATTTCCTGCCGATCCTGCATGCGATCGGCGCATGGGGCGCGCGCCATCATGGCGGCGGCGCCATGGCACGCGCCATCGACGTCGAGACCGGCGCGCCGATCGAGCCGCTGGTCATCGACCGCAGGACGGGTGCGCCGATCGGAAGCCGGCCTCTGCGTCTCGTGCTCTCCGGTCGCGACGAGGGGGCGCCGGACGGCGCGGCGGCCTAGCGAGGGTCCTCGCGCTCGCGCAACTGCTGGCGGAAGCTTTCCAGCCGATCCCACAGCCTTCGGCATCCCCGAACTCGAGGAAGCTGTAACAGGCGGGATGCGACAGGCGCGGAGGCGGATCGACTGGTAGAGGCTGATCGGCCGCCGCCTCAGGGAAGCGCCGCGGTGACGATGATCTCCACCCGATATTCCGGAGCGGCGAGCCGTACCTCGCCCGTCGCGCGGGCGGGAGGCTCGGCGCCGCCGATCCATTCCTCCCAGACGCGGTTCATGGCCGGAAAGTCGGCCATGTCGGCGAGCCAGATCGTCGCCTGGAGAAGCCGCGAGCGATCGGTGCCCGCCTCGGCGAGCAACGTGTCGATCGCGGCGAGCACGGCCCGCGTCTGCGTCTCGGCATCTTCGCCGGGGGCGCCGATCTGCCCCGCCAGATAGGCGATCCCGTTGTGGATCACCGCCTGGCTCATGCGCGGGCCCTGCCGCAGCCGCCGAATGGTCTTCATCAATTTTCCTTCCGCTGGTTTCCGGTCAGGATGCGTAGCGCGCATAGCCGAGCCCCCTGGGGTCGACCGGCGGCGCGGTACCTGCGATGAGGCTGGCGATGAGCCGGCCGGACCCGCAGGCCATCGTCCAGCCGAGCGTGCCGTGGCCGGTGTTGAGGAACAGGTTCGGGATCGGTGTCGCGCCGATGATCGGCGGACCGTCGGGCGTCATCGGGCGTAAACCGCTCCAGAAACCGCTGTCGGCTAGGGCAGCGGCGCCGGGGAAGAGATCGTCGAGGGAGTGCTTCAGGGTCGCCTCGCGCCGAGGCGGCAGTTCGCGGTCGAAGCCGCCGATCTCCGCCATCCCGCCGACCCGGATGCGGTTGCCGAGCCGCGTGATCGCGACCTTGTAGCTTTCGTCGAGCACGGTCGAGACCGGCGCGCGGTCGGCATCGGCGATGGGCAGCGTGATCGAATAGCCCTTGACCGGGTAGACCGGCAGCCGGAGGCCGAGCGGTCTCAGCAGGGCAGGCGAATGGCTGGCGAGGGCGATGAGATAGGCGTCCCCGGTCGTCTCCCCGTCCTCGGTGCGCACGGCCGCGATGCCGTTCGGACCGGTTGCCAGCCCTTCGATCCGGGTATCGAAGCGGAAGCGGACCCCCTTTTCTTCCAGCCATCGGGCAAGAGCGTGCGTGAACATGCGGCAATCGCCGGTTTCGTCCATGGGCAGGCGCAGGCCGCCCACGAACGGGCTGCGCGCTGCCGCCAGCCCTGGTTCGGCCGCCACGCAGCCGTCCCGATCGAGCAGCTCATGAGCGACGCCATAATCGCGAAGCACCGCAACGTCGCCGACGCTCGCATCCAGCTGCGCGTGGGTGCGGAACAGCTGCAGCGTGCCGAGCGAGCGGTGATCATAGGCGATCGCCAGGCGCTCGCGCAGCGCGATCAACTCGTCGCGGCTGAACTCGGCGAGCCGCACCATCGCGCGCTTGTTGCGGGCATAGCGAGCCGCTGTGCAATTGCGCAGCATGGCGAGCAGCCAGCGCAGCATGGCCATGTCGGGTTTCGGCCGCAGGATGAGCGGCGCATGCTCCATGAACAGCCAGCGCAAGGCCTTGAGCGGAATGCCCGGTGCTGCCCATGGCGAAGCGTAGCCCGGAGAGATCTCGCCGGCATTGGCGAAGCTCGTCTCCAGGGCGGGCCCTGCCTGCCGGTCGATCACGGTCACCTCGTGGCCCGCCTCGGCGAGATAATAGGCCGAGGTGATGCCGATCACGCCCGCACCGAGGATCACCACCTTCATCGTGCCGCTCCCGCCGCGACGGTCTCGGCCTGATCTCCGTCGAGATAGATGCGCTGGTGGCGCGTGCCGAGCCGGGTGAGGATTTCATAGGGGATGGTCCCCGCGTCGTGCGCGACGCGCGCCAGCGATTGCGACCTTCCGATCAGCTCGACGAAGCCGCCCTCCTCGATCGCGCCGCGGGGCAGGCCGGTGATGTCCACCGTCAGGCTGTCCATCGAGACGCGGCCGACGATCGGCAGGCGGCGGCCCTTGAACCAGGCCGCGCCGACCCCGCCCAGGCCGCGCGGCCAACCGTCGCCATAGCCGATGCCGACGGTCGCGAGCCGGCGGGGGGCCGACGCGATATAGTCGAGCCCGTAGCCGACGCCGTCTCCCGCTGCGATCTCGCGAATCTGGAGGACGCGCGCGTCGAGCGACAGGACCGGCTGCAGCCCCGCTGCCGCATGTCCCTCCGGCGGCGCGCCGAACAGCGCGATGCCCGGCCGGACGAGATCGAGATGGTAGCGAGGCGGGAGGAGGACGCCCCCACTGTTCGCGATCGATGCCGGAACGGCGGGGAAACGCCGCCGTACATCGAGGAACCGATCGAGCTGGCTGCGATTTGCGGCGTGATCGGGCTCGTCGGCGCAGGCGAGATGCGTCATCACCAGTTCGAGCTTCACCTCACGCGCGAAGGCGGGATCGTCGGCCAGCCCGGCCGCGGCAGCGGGATCGAGGCCGAGGCGGGACATGCCGCTGTCGATCTGCAGTGCGGCGGGCAGCGCCTTTTCCCTGGTCCTGGCGAGGGCGCGCCACCGCGCCACCTGGCTTTCCGAGTTGAGGGCCGGCACGAAGCCCCATTCGGCGCATGCCGCTTCGCCGCCGGGATCGAGGCCGTTGAGGATGAAGATCGTGCTGCCGACGCCGATCGCGTCGAGCAGATCGAACGCCTCGCAAAGCTGGGCGACGAAGAAATCGCGGCAGCCTTCGCGGTGGAGCGTGGGGGCGACCTTGGCGGTGCCGAGCCCATAGGCATTCGCCTTGACCACGGCGCCGCATCGCGCGGGCGCCGCTCGACCGGCCAGGGCGCGGTAATTGGCGCGGATCACGCCGAGATCAATGCGCAGCTGCGATGAAAAGCCCGGACAAACCGCTTTCGCCATCGGTACCTCCTGCGATGACGCTAGCCGCGATCTCTTCGAATTTTTTGTCTGATCGATGTGTAAAGATGCTCATGGATCGTCTACGCGGCATGATCTGTGAAGAAATGGAAGATTCCACATGCCTGCTCTCGATGAGGCGGACCGCCGGATCCTGACGCAACTGCGCCTCAATGCCCGTATCACCAACAGCGCGCTTGCCGCCGAGGTTGGTCTTTCCGCCTCCGCGTGCCTGCGGCGCGTGCGGCTGCTCGAGCAATCCGGCGTAATCCGCGGCTATACGGCGATCGTTTCCGGCGCCTTGCCGGAGGAGGGGACGGTTGCGATCGTCCAGGTGGAGCTCGAACGCCAGACCGAGGAATATCTCGCGCGCTTCGAGCGGGCGCTGCGCAGGCATCCGGAGATCCGGGAATGGTATCTGATGACCGGTGCCGGCGATTACATCCTTCATGTCCTGATTGCCGGGATCGACGAATATGGCGCGTTCCATCGCGAGGTGCTCTCGCGCTTGCCCGGCGTGTCGCGGATCACCTCCAGCTTCGCGATGCGAAGCAACCGGAGGGCATGATGATCCCGCGCGCGCCGCATCGCCCAGGCGTGGCGTACCGTCTGTGGAGCACGGCCTATCTGCTGCTCACAATCGTGGCGCTGCTCTGGGCCGGCAACGCCATCGTCGGGCGCGCCGCCCGCGCGAGCGTGCCGCCGTTCACCCTGGCCTTCGTCCGCTGGGCCGGCGCGCTGATCCTGCTGCTGCCCTTCGTCCACCGCCGGCTGCGCGAGGATTGGCCGCTGCTCCGCCGCCACTGGAAGGCGACGCTGCTGCTGGGGCTGATCGGCGTCGGCGCGTTCAACGCGCTGCTCTATTCGGGACTGCAGTTCACCTCGGCGACGAACGGGGTGCTGATCCAGGCGCTGGTGCCGCCGTTCATCCTGCTGTTCGGTTTCCTGCTGTTTGGCGAACGCACCGGGCCGGTGCGGATCGGCGCGGCGCTGATATCGGCGATCGGCGTCGGCATCATCGTCCTCGGCGGCGATCTTGCGATGCTGCGTA
>Ga0180222_1001086_pt1 | contig 31901 bp, 23 predicted proteins | sample eDN5th37CKraftOP_FD_151336 | JGI IMG/M metagenome (GOLD analysis project Ga0180222, IMG submission 151336) | Enriched Organic Plus compost microbial communities from Emeryville, California, USA - eDNA 5th pass 37_C Kraft OP (version 2) (version 2) ...
CAGGCGCGAGCTGGTGCTGGCCGAGCCGGCGAAGTTCGCACCGCCCGCCGGCGCGACCGCGGTTCCGTTCGAGCTCGCCGAGCGGATTCCGATCGTCGAGGGAAGGCTCGACGGCCTGCCGGCGCGCATCAGCATCGACACCGGCTCGCGCGTCTCGCTGACGCTGCATTCGCCGTTCGTGAAGGCGCACGGGCTGGTCGCGAAGTACCAGGCGGCGCCGGAGGCGATCATCGGCTGGGGCGTCGGCGGCCCGTCGCGCGGCCGCCCGGCGCGCTTCGGCCGGCTGGAGCTCGGCACGCTGGCGGTCGACGGCATCGCCGGCGACCTCTACACCGGCGACAAGGGTGCGTTCGCCGCGCCGGATCTCTCGGCGAACCTCGGCGCCGGCGTGCTGAAGCGCTTCACCGTGGCGTTCGACTATGCCGCCAAGCGCATGTACCTGGCGCCCAACGACGCCTACGCCAGGCCCGACGCGTTCGACCGCAGCGGCCTGTGGCTGCTGCGCGCCGGCGAGTCGCTGAAGATCGCCGACGTCGCCGCCGGCAGCGCCGCGGCGCGCGCCGGCCTGCGCGAAGGCGATCTGATCGCGGCGATCGGCGGCGAGCCGGTCTCGCGCCGGTCGCTGGACGCATGGCGCCAGCGCCTGCGCGAGCTGCCGGCGGGCACGAAGCTCGCCGTCGACTATCGCCGCGACGTCACCGCGGCCAAGGCCGAGCTGGTGCTGGCCGACCGCATCCGGCCGGCCTGGTCGCCAGCGCAGTAAGAAACGGGGTCAGGTCCACTTTTCGCGGCGAGACGTCCATCCCGCCTGGAGTGGCTCTGACCTCGTTCGAGGAAGAAGTGAACCCGACCCCTTTTCGGGGTCGCCAAAAGAACGGGGTCGGGTTCACTTTCGCGGCGAGCTGCTCCAGCCCGCCTGGAAGCGACGCCGATCCCGTTTCTTCGGAGAAGTGAACCTGATCCCGTTTCGGGCTACAGCACGCGGCAGAACACCGCCTTGAGGTAGCGCGACTCGGGCACGTGCGCCTGCCAGGGATGGTCCGGGCCGGCGCCGGTCACCTGCAGCACCTGCACCGTGCGGTTGGCGTAGAACGCGGCGCGGCGCAGCATGTCGAGGAACTGCTCCTCGCTGACCAGGCCGGTGCACGAGCAGGTCAGGAACAGGCCGCCCGGCCGCACCGCGCCGAGCGCGAGCTTGTTCATGTCGAGGTACTTCTTCAGCGCCGGAATCACCTGCTCGCGGTCGCGCGTCATCTTGGCCGGGTCGAGGATGACGACGTCGTACGGCTCCTTGCCGTGGCCGGCGGCGTCGCGCAGCCAGTGGAAGATGTCGGCCTGCACGAAGCGCACGCGGACCTTGTTGAGCCTGGCGTTCTTCTCGGCGAGCGCGAGGATCTCCTCGTCCAGGTCGACGCCGACCACCTCGTCGGCGCCGCCGATCGCCTTGGCGTAGATGCCGAAGCCGCCGGAGTTGCAGCACAGGTCGAGCACGCGCTTGCCGGCGCACAGCTCCGACAGGCGCTTGCGGTTGTCGCGCTGGTCGGCGAAGAACCCGGTCTTGTGCTTGGTGCCGGGCGCGGCATGGAACTTCACGCCGTGCTCGTGGATGACCACCGGCGCCGGCGGCGCGGGCAGGCCGCAGTCGAAGCTCTCCTGCTTCTGCACGTGCTCCTCGGCGAACCAGTACAGGTCGGCGCCGGGGAAGTGCTCGAGCAGGCAGCGGCGGATCAGGTCGCGCTGGCGGAACATGCCGGCCGAGAAGTACTCGATGACCAGCGTGTCGGCGAAGCGGTCGACGACCAGCCCGGACAGGCCGTCGCCCTCGGAATGCACCAGGCGGTAGGCGTCGGTGACCGCGTCGAGCCCGAGCACCTCGCGGCGCAGGCGCACCGCATCGCCGATGCGGCGGGCGAAGAACGCCTCGTCCACCGCCTCGTCCGGGTCCTGCGTCAGCACGCGCAGTGCGATGCGCGAATGGCCGTTGTAGAAGCCGCGGCCGGCGAACTGGCCTTCGCGGTCGACGATGTCGACGATGCTGCCCGGCTTGGGGCGCGGATCGGGCTTCTCGACCATCTTCTGGAAGATCCAGGGGTGGTTCGAGCGGCGTTCGGTCTTGAGGTGGATCAGGGGCGGCGTGCCCGTGCGTTCGCTGTTCATCGGCGAATGATAGCGGAGCATACGCCAGGGCATGGTCGCCGGCCCGCGCGCCTCCGGCGCATGCCGTTGATCGGAAAGCAGAAAAGCTCCGCCTCGGCCCATGTTCCGGCGGCGGCGCCTTTACGTGCCGGTCACAGATCCGGCGATCCTCGGGTTTTCCCCACTCACCTTCGCCGGCTCCCGGGCGTATAAGCCGGCCATGCGCCGTCTCATGTCCGACGGCTGCGGCAGGAGTACGCCATGGGATCATACGTGTTGCCGACGCGCGGGGGGCCGCCGCCGCAATTCCCCACGACCGATCCGCGCGACGTGACGCAGCCGGAAGAGCAGCAGTCCGACGCGAACGGCTCGCCCGACGACGCCGGCGGCACCACCGCCCCGCGCGGGAACGACGCCGCCTACGGGCGCGGCCGGCCGGAAAACCCCGGCGAAAACGGCAACGGCCACGGCAACGGCAACGGCGAGGGGGGCGGACAGCACAACGGGAACGCGCCGCCGAACGATCGCGGCAACGCGGGCGGCAATCACGGCAACTGGGGCGACCGCGGCAATTGGGGGGATCGCGGCAACTGGGGCGACCGCGGCAACGGCAACGTCGGCAACGGCAACGGCAACGGCAACGCCGGGAACGGCAACGGCACCATCGGCAACGGCAATGCGGGCGGCAACGTCGGCAACGGCAACAACGGCAACTGGGACCGCGGCAACTGGGGCAATCCGGGCGGCGGCAATCCGGGCAACTGGGGCGGCGGGCCCGGGCGCGGCGCGTCCGACGGCGGCGGCATGCCCGGTTCCTGGGGCGGCGGCAACAACGGCGGCGGCCAGGGCGGGCTGATCGGCGGCACGCTGGGCGCCGTCGGCGGCGTGCTCAACCAGGTCGGGTCGCTGCTGTTCGGCAATCCGCAGCCGGCGGCGATGCCGGGGCAGCAGCCGTCGTTTCCCGACCAGCCGCCGCGCTCGCTCGGCGAGCCCGGCCGCGGAGGCGAGCCCGGCCGCACCGGCGAGGGGCCGCCCGGCCAGCGCGCCGGCGGCGAACGGCCGCCGGTCGATGCCTCCCGCTCCGCCGAGCAGCCGGTCGGCGGCCAGCAGCCCGGGCGCTCCGGCGACGCGCAGCAGATCCGCGCCGGCGACGCGCAGGGACGCGCCGCCGACCCGCAAGGCCGCGCGGCCGACGCGCAGGCGCAGGCCAGGGCCGGCGCCCAGGGCCAGGCGCAGCTCGGCCAGCAGCCGCCGGCGGCCGGCGGGCTCAGGGAGGGCCAGGCGGGACAGGCCGGCCAGCAGCAGGCCGCCGGCACCGCGAACCAGACGCAGGCTGCGATGCTGGCGATGGCCGCCGGCATGCTGGCGGCGGAGGAAAAACCCGCGCAGCTCGCCAACGCGCAGACTGCGGGCGCCGCCCCCGGCGGCGACGAGGCGCTGCACGGGCAGGCCGCGCCGTCGTCCCGCGCCGGCGCCGAGCCGCGCGAGCTGGCGCAGCTGCGCCAGGCGGCGAACGATCTGCCGCGCGAGCTGCGCAATGCGCAGACGCCGCAGTCGCTGGCCGATCCGCGCCGCGCCGGCGAGACGCTCGATCCGTCGCTGGCGAAGACGCTGGCCGATGCGCAGCCGCGCACGCTGGCCGATCCGCGCATGGCCGACCCGCGCATGCTCAACGCGCAGGTGCGCGGCGAGGAAGGCCGGCTCCTGCCGGACGGCGCCGACAAGGCGAAGAACGCGAACCAGGCCGACACCGCGCGCTCGGCGACGGCCGCGGGCGAGGAGGCGCGCCTGCGCATGCGGCTGGCGCAGAGCGGCGGCAGCGAGGGCCTGCTCGCGAGCAGCTCGGCGTACGCGCGCCAGGCGCTGGACTGGGTCGGGCAGCAGGTGCGCGACTGGGGCTTCGACGCCAAGGCCGGCTCGGAAGGCGTGCATGCGATGCGCGTCGTCGCCGGCCTGATCGCGGCGAGCGTGTTCGTGCTCGTCGTCATCGCGGTGCTCTACGCGGTGCGCCTGACGCTGGTCGGCTGACGCAGGCCGCGCCCCTGCGGCTTGCAAGCGGCGCGCAGGCCGGCTAACGTCCGCGCAGCAGAAGGGGAGTAGCTCCCGCCGCCGCGATCGTCAACACGGGCCGCAAGGCCCCGGTCCGGAGGGCGGAGCGGCCGCAGCGGCCGCTCCGCGAGCGAGACCTTCGCCGTCGACGGCGAAGGTGTGCCCAGCGAAAACGCAGGCCCCGTGCGCCCTCGTCCCCAAGGGCGGTTTGCGTTTTTCGGAGCGGGCGATGCATACGATCGGAACTTCCGGCATGTGGACGGCGTTCGGCGCCGTCGTCGTGGTGGCGCTGGCCATCGACTTCCTCGTGCTGCGCGCCAGCGGCGCGCACCGCGTCTCGTTCCGCGAGGCGCTGTACTGGAGCCTGGCCTGGGTCGCGCTGGCGCTCGCGTTCAACCTGGGCGTGTGGCTGTGGCTCGACGCGCACGCCGGGCGCGCGGCCGCCAACGAGGTCGGCCTCGAGTTCCTCGCCGGCTACCTCGTCGAGAAGGCGCTCGCGGTCGACAACATCTTCGTCTTCCTGATGCTGTTCAACTATTTCGGCGTGCCGCCCGAGCAGCGCCAGCGCGCGCTGATGATCGGCGCGCTCGGCGCGATCCTGCTGCGCGCAATCCTGATCTTCGTCGGCGCCGCGCTGGTGGCGAAGTTCCACTGGATCCTGTACCTGTTCGGCCTGTTCCTCGTGGTGACCGGCGTCAAGATGCTGCTCACCGCGAACCAGGCGCCGGACCTCGACAACAACCCGCTGCTGCGCTGGATGCGCAAGCACCTGCGCCTCACCCGGGACTTCCGCGGCAGCGCGCTCAGCGTCGTCGAGAACGGCCAGCGCCTGTACACGCCGCTGTTCGTCGTCATGGCGCTGGTCGCGGTGACCGACGTGATCTTCGCGGTCGATTCGATCCCGGCCGTCTTCGCCGTGACCGAGGACCCGTTCGTCGTGCTGACCTCGAACGTGTTCGCCGTGCTCGGCCTGCGCGCGATGTTCTTCCTGCTGGCCGGCGCCGCGGACCGCTTCCACCTGCTGAGCTACGGCCTGGCCGCGGTGCTGCTGTTCATCGGCGCCAAGATGCTGGTCGCCGGCGTCTACAAGATCCCGATCGGCATCGCGCTGGGCGTGGTCGCGCTGCTGATCGGCGCGTCGATCGCCGCCAGCCTCCTCGTGCCGCCGCGCAAGGGCCGCTAGCGCGGCGGCTCAGCCGGGCATCGGCTCCGCGTCGCGGCGCGGAGCGGCCTCGAGCGAGGACGCCGCGACGACGCGGTTGCGGCCGGCGCGCTTGGCTGCGTAGAGCGCGCGGTCGGCCTCGCGCAGCAGCGCGGCCAGATCGGTCGGCGCCGAGCCGATCTCGGCGACGCCGATCGACACGCACAGCGGCAGCGCCTGCCCGTCGACCACCAGCTCGGTGCGCTCCAGGTGCCGGCGCAGGCGCTCGGCGGTGGCGCAGGCCTCCTCCTCGCCGCGGTCCGGCAGCAGGACGGCGAACTCCTCGCCGCCGATGCGGCTGAGGACCGCCTGCTCGTCGAGCGAGGCCTGCATGCCGGCGACCAGCAGGCGCAGCGCCTCGTCGCCGCCGTCGTGCCCGAAGCGGTCGTTGATGCGCTTGAAATGGTCGACGTCCACCGCCAGCAGCGCCAGCGGCCGGCTCTCGCGCTGCGCGCGCGCGATCGCCTCGGCGGCGAGGCCGGCCAGCGTGCGGCGGTTGTACACCCCGGTGAGCGGATCGACCATCGCCAGGCGCGCCAGGTCGTCGTTCAGGCGGTCGCCGCACATCAGCATGAAGCCGATCGTGCCGATCGTCGGCAGGAACGCGCTGAAGACCAGCACGATCGTGCGCATCGCCTGGTGCACCGGCTCGGCGACGATGCCGGGTCCCAGCAGCTCGGTGGCGCAGCGCGTCAGCGTCAGCACGCCGCAGGCGAAGAACAGCGCCGCGGTCATGTAGTCGGCCGGCCGCCGCGCCTGCGCGCGCAGGATCGAGCGCGTCACCGCGAACTGCAGCGCGGCGAGCGGCGGGCCGATCAGCACGATGCGCCAGCGCGAGGTGTCCCAGACCACCGCGAGCGCGAACGAGAACAGCACGACCGCCGCGACCAGCCCGATTGGCCACGGTCCGCGCCGCTGCGCGCTGAAGTTGAACAGGTGCAGCGCGCGGCCCATCTCGGCGTAGGCGAGGGCGTAGAGCGCGTTCGACGCGACCACCACCGCCGGGCTGGATCCGGGGCCCAGCGTGCCCACGGCGAGCAGGCTGAGCGTCTGCAGCATCAGTCCGCCGATCCACACGCGCATCGCGTCGCGCAGGTGGGCCGGGTAGCGCGCCGTCGCGAACGTGAGGCTCGCGCCGACGGCGAGCGTCAGCAGCGAGGTCATCATCATCGCAGTGGAGATGTCGAAGCGCATGCGGGCCGGTGCGTGCCGATCGGCGGGTGGCCACGACACGGTCGTCCGTCGACGGCCACCCTGGGCATCCCGAACGTGAAAGCGAGCATGCTAGGCGCTTTGCGCCGGCCGGAGTAGCCGAATTTGCAAATCTACACGACCCGGGCGGCGGCCCGGGCGGCGCTTGCGCCCGGCGCGGGACGCCCCCATGGTTCGCGCATGAAGATCGCCCGACCGATGCCGGAACCGACCGCGGCCGCGGTGATGCGCGACCGCGAGCGCATCCGCTACGCCGTGACCGGCGCGCTGGCGCTGCTGGCCGGCATCTGGGCGATCTGGCTGGCCGGCTGGCTGCTCGGCTGGCCGCTGGACGACCTCGGCATCCGGCCGCGCCACCTCGGCGGGCTGGTCGGCATCCTGAGCGCCCCGCTCGCGCACGCCTCGTTCGAGCACCTGATGTCGAACACGCTGCCGTTGGCGCTGCTGACCACGCTCACGCTCTACTGCTACCCGCTCGCCGCGCGCGGCGCCGTGCCGCTGATCTGGCTCGCCTCCGGCGTCGGCGTGTGGCTGTTCGCGCGCGATTCCGTGCACGTCGGCGCGAGCGGCGTGACGCACGGGCTGATGTTCTTCCTGTTCGTCATGGGCCTGATCCGGCGCGACCGCCTCGCCGTGGTCACCGCGCTGGTCGTGTTCTTCCTCTACGGCGGCATGCTGCTCAGCGTGCTGCCGCGCGAGCAGCACGTCAGCTTCGAGTACCACCTCGCCGGCGCGGTCGCCGGCCTGGTCGCGGCGTTCCTGCTGCATGCGCGCGATCCGATGCCGCCGGCCAAGCGCTACAGCTGGGAGGACGAGGACGCCGAGCCGGTCGACGACGAGCTGGAGCTTCCGCGCGCGCAGGACGTGCCGGTGCTCTGGCAGCGCAACGCGGGCGAGGAAGGCCACGGCCGCGTGATCCCGTTCCGCCCGCGCGACGCGGGCGGCGAGCCGCCGCCGACGCTGCACTGACGCCGGCCGGCGCCGGGCGCGGGCCGTGCGGGTTCGCGCTAAGCTTGCAGGCCGAGCCATCCGAGGACCGTTCCATGTCCGCTTCCGAACCGCGCCGCGTCGAGCACCAGCAGACCGACAAGGGCTACGTGCCGGTGTACACGACGGCGGTCGTCGAGCAGCCCTGGGCGAGCTATTCGCGCGCGGACCATGCGACCTGGGCCACGCTGTTCCAGCGCCAGCGCGAGGTGCTCGTCGGACGCGCCTGCCGCGAGTTCATCGACAACCAGGAGCGCTTCGGCATGTCGCCGGACGCGATCCCGCGCTTCGACGAGCTGAACGAGGTGCTGGCCCGGGCCACCGGCTGGACGCTGGTCGGCGTCGAGGGGCTGCTGCCGGAACTCACGTTCTTCGACCACCTGGCCAACCGGCGCTTCCCGGTCACCTGGTGGATCCGCAAGCCCGAGCAGATCGACTACATCGCCGAGCCGGACCTGTTCCACGACCTCTTCGGCCACGTGCCGCTGCTGCTCAATCCGGTCTTCGCCGACTACATGCAGGCCTACGGCAAGGGCGGCGTCAAGGCGCACGGCATCGGCGCCGAGGCGCTGGTCAACCTGACGCGCCTCTACTGGTACACGGTCGAGTTCGGCCTGATCCGCCAGGACGGGCAGCTGCGCATCTACGGCTCGGGCATCGTCAGCTCGAAGGGCGAGTCGATCCACTGCCTGGAGTCGGCGGCGCCGAATCGCATCGGCTTCGATCTCAGGCGCATCATGCGCACGCGCTACCGCATCGACACCTACCAGAAGACCTATTTCGTCATCGACAGCTTCGACCAGCTGATGGACGCCACGCGGCCGGACTTCCGCCCGATCTACGCCGATCTCGCCGCGCAGCCGTCGATCCCGGCCGGCGAGGTGCTGGCCGGCGACCGCGTGCTGCACCGGGGCACCGGCGAAGGCTGGGCGACGGACGGCGACGTCTAGGCCGCGGCAGCGCGATGAACTCCGGCGCCGCCGCGGAGTCGATGGCAGGGGCGCATCGTCCGGCCGCGATGCCGGGCGCGTCCCGCCGCCACCCGACGCCGACGATCCCCGTACGATGAACACCGCCTTCCTCCCGCCGCTTCGCCGCGGTCTCCTGGCCCTGCCGCTCGCCGCGCTCGCGCTGGCGGCGCTTCCGGCGCGCGCCGGCGTCGAGCAGGCCGCCGGCGACGGCTTCCTGCTGACGTATTCCGTGCCGCTCTCCGCGCCGCCGGCCAAGGCCTGGAGCGCGCTCGCGCAGGTGCAGCACTGGTGGAGCGACGAGCACACCTGGTCCGGCAAGGCGGCCAACCTCAGCCTGCAGGCCACGGCCGGCGGCTGCTTCTGCGAGCGCTGGGCCGACGGCAGCGCCGAGCACGGGCGCGTGGTCATGGCCCTGCCCGAACGCCTGCTGCGCCTGGACACGGTGCTCGGGCCGCTGCAGGAGTACGCGCTGAAGGGCGTGCTCAACGTCTGGATCCGCAACGCGGACGACGGCGCGAGCGCGCTCGACGTCGAATACCGCGTCAGCGGCGCCGCCGGCGCCGGCCTCGACCAGCTCGCGCCGCAGGTGGACGAACTGCTCGGCGCCGAGATCGCGCGCCTCGCGCGCTACGTCGACACCGGCCGGCCGGACGCCCCCGCGGCGACGCCCGAGCAGGCGGCGCAGGCCGAGGCCGCGTCCGCGGCGGCGTCGCGCGCCGCGATCCTCGAGCAGTGGAAGGCGAGCGTCGCCGCGCAGGCCGCCGCGGCCAAGCCCGCCGGCAAGCCGGCGGCGCGCACGCGCAAGCCCGCGGACGGGCGATGAGCGCGCCCGGCCTGCTCGTCAACATCGACGTGGACGACCTCGCGCGCGCCGAGGCGTTCTACGTCGGCGCGTTCGGCTTCGGCGTCGGCCGCCGGCTCGGCGCCGACGTGCTCGAGCTGACCGGCGCCGTCGCGCCGGTCTACCTGCTGCGCAAGCCGGCCGGCAGCCCCGCCGGCGACGCGACGACGCAGACGCGCGACTACCGCCGCCACTGGACGCCGGTGCACCTGGATTTCGTCGTCGCCGATCTCGACGCCGCGCTGGCGCGTGCGCTCGCCGCCGGCGCGGTCCTCGAAGGCGAGCCGCGTACGGCCTCGTGGGGCCGGCTCGCCACCCTGGCCGACCCGTTCGGCCACGGCGTGTGCCTGATCGAGTTCCTCGGCCGCGGCTACGACGAAATCGCGACGGACGCGTAGCCGCCACGGCACGTCGCCGCCCTGCGGGCTCTGTCCCAATTTCCATTTTTGGATTCTGCTAGCGTCCCGCTCCACGGGCGGCGACCGCCGTCCGCCAGGGGTCCGTCCGTCTCGGCAGCGCGCATCGAGCGATGCGCCGCGGACGCGCACGCATACACGGAGGGCAAGACGCATGAAACGGATCGTGGCAGGCATCGCGCTGGCGCTCGCGGCGGCAGGCGCGCACGCCGGCGAACGCGGCGACTGGGTGCTGAAGATCGGCGTGCACCAGGTCTCGCCGAAGTCCGGCAACGGCCGGCTCGCCGGCGGCGCGCTCGAGGCCGACGTCGGCGGCGACGCGCGTCCGACGATCAGCCTGGAGTACAAGCTGACGCCGAACTGGGGCGTGGAGGTGCTCGGCGCGTTGCCGTTCGAGCACGAGGTGCGCCTGAACGGTGCCAGGGCCGCCGACGTGAAGCAGCTGCCGCCGACGGTCGGCGTGCAGTACCACTTCATGCCGCAGGCGCAGGTCTCGCCGTTCGTCGGCGTCGGCGTCAACTACACGCGCTTCTTCGGCATCGACGAAAAGGGACCGCTCTCCGGCACGCGGCTCGATCTTTCCAACTCGTGGGGCGGCGCGGTGCACGCCGGCGTCGAGGTGAGGCTCGACGAGCGCTGGTCGCTCACCGCCGACGTGCGCTGGATGAGCATCGAGACCGACGCGAAGGTCGGCGGCGTCAGGGTCGGCACCGTGAAGATCGATCCGTGGGTCTACGGCGTCGCGGTCGGCTGCCGTTTCTGATCCGCCGCGCCGGGCGCCGCTAGCCGGCGAGCAGGGCGGCAAGGCAAAGCAGGGCGCCGGCGAGCAGCACCGCCGGCGCCCAGGCCGCCGCCGCGGCCATGTAGTGGCGGCCGCGGCGGGCCAGGACGATCGCGGCAGGCACCCTTGCGAGCAGCGCCGCCGGCGGAGCGGCGATGATCGCCAGGCCGACCGCCGGCCGGTACAGGAGCCCCCAAGCGCCGACGTACAGCGCGACCGGCGCGGCGCAGGCGGCGGCGAGCACGGAAGCGGCGATGCCGATCCGGGCCGCGGCCCGCGTGCGCGGCGCCTGCGTCTGCATGCGCCGACGCGGCCTCAGGCCGCGGCCGGCCCGTGCGCGACCTTCGCCTTGGCCTTCGCGGCCTCGATGAACGCGTCGATGCGCTCCTCCAGCACCGGCAGCGGCACCGAGCCTTCGGCGAGCACGGCGTCGTGGAACGCGCGCAGGTCGAAGTCGCGGCCGAGCGCCTTCTCGGCGCGCTCGCGCAACTCGACGATCTTGATCTCGCCCAGCTTGTAGCTGAGCGCCTGGCCCGGCCAGGAAATGTAGCGGTCGACCTCGGTCTCGACCTCGTGCCGGCTGAGCGCGGTGTGCCCGGCGAGATAGTCGATCGCCTGCTGGCGCGACCAGCCCTTGTGGTGGATGCCGGTGTCGATGACCAGGCGCGCCGCGCGCCACATCTCGTAGGTCTCGCGGCCGAACTCCTCGTAGGCGGTGTGATAGATGCCCATCTCCTTGCCGAGCTTCTCGCAGTACAGGGCCCAGCCCTCGCCGTAGGCGGAGATGTAGCTCTTGCTGCGGAACTCGGGCTGCTGCTTCTGCTCCTCGGCCAGCGCGCCCTGCAGCGAATGGCCCGGCGCCGATTCGTGCAGCGTCAGCGCCGGCAGGTTGTACAGCGGCCGCGACGGCAGGTCGTAGGTGTTGACCCAGTAGGTATGCGCGCTGCCGCGGCCGGCGGTCCAGAACGGCGCGATCGCGGCCGGCACCGGCTCGATGCCGAAGCGGCCGCGCGGCAGCAGGCCGAAGAAGCGGCCGAGCTTGGCGTCGACCTGCTTGGCGATCCAGGCCGCGCGCATCAGGAGCTCGTCCGGCGTCTTGGCGTAGAACTGCGGGTCGGTGCGCAGGAACTCGAGGAACGCCGCGAAGTCGCCTTCGAAGCCGGTCTGCTTCATCGTCGCCTGCATCTGCGCGTCGATGCGCGCGACTTCCTTCAGGCCGATCTGGTGGATCGCCTCCGGGTCGAGATCGAGCGTGGTGTACTCGCGGATCTGCTGGCGGTAGTACGCCTTGCCGTCCGGCAGGGCCTCGGCGGCCAGCGTCTTGCGCGCGCGCGGCACGTATTCCTCGCGGAAGAACGCGAGCAGCTTGGCGTAGGCCGGGATCACGTGCTCGCGGATCGCGCGCTCGGCGTCGGCGCGCAGCGCGGCCTGCTCGTCGGCCGGGATCGACGCCGGCAGCGTCTTCAGCGGCGCATAGAACTCGCTGTCCTGCGGCGACTTCACCTCGGCGTAGCTGGCGATCGAGACGTCGCGTCCGTCGAGCACGGCGCGCGGCACGCTGAAGCCGCGCTTCAGGCCGGCACGCATGTTGGCGATGTTCTGCTCGAAGTAGCGCGGCACGTCGTCGAGCCGGGCGATGTAGTCGCGCGCGGCCTGCGCGTCCTTCAGCGACCGGCGCGTCATGAAGCCCAGGTTGGACCAGAACTGCGAGTCGCTGTTGAACGGCATCTCGTAGCCGCGGAAGCGCACGTCGGCGGCCAGGTTCTCGACCTGCGGGCGGTACACCGCGAGATTGATGCGGTTCTCCGGCGAGAGCTCCGCGGCCGGGATCGCGTCGAGCTGCCGCAGCACGTCGTTCCAGTAGGCGAGCCGCGCGCGCTGCGCCGCCGCGCCGACGTCCGGCAGGCGGCGCGCGCTCGGGTCGGATGCGCGGTCCTCGTCGTCCTCGCCGCCGAACTGCTGCTGGCGCCAGGCCCATTCCTTCGTGTACAGCGCCTTGAAGCGCTCGTCGGCGCTCTCGGCGTGCACGCTCGCGCAGGCGAGCGCGCCCAGGCACAGGATGCCGGCTGCCCATCGGTTCATCGACGCTCTCCGTTCGAGGGAAACGCCGATCATCGTGCCATGCGGCGGCGGCGGGAGTGCCAAAAGATGGGTCAGGCCGGAACGAACGCGCCGTGGAAGCCGAGCGGCATCGTCCGCGGCAGCCAGGCCTGCGCGAGCGGGCCGTCGCCGACGCGCTCGGCGTCGAGCACGACCAGGCCGCTGCGGCCGCGCCGCGCGTCGAGCAGCGTGCCGACGAGCCAGCCCTCGCCGGCGCGCCGGCGGCCGGGCCTGGGCACGAACAGGTGCTCCTCGGCCAGGACGTCCGGGCCGTAGGCGTGCACCTCGGCGCGGCCGCGGCGTGCGTCGATCGCGGCCACCGCGTCGAAGTACGGCGCCGCCGCCGCGGCCGTGCGCATCGGCGCGTAGAGCCGGGCGGAGCCGGCGCGCGCCGCCGGCGCGTCGAACGTCGGGAACTCGATGCCGCGCACCTCGGTGTCGTGCCAGCGCGCGCGGCCGCGGTCCAGGTCGATGCGCAGCGCGGACAGCACGGCCTGGCGGCTGGCGCCGCCGCCGGCCTCGCCGCGCATCGCCGCGGCCATCGGCGCGCGCATCTCGGCGAGATCGTGGTGGCGCACGGCGTGCACGACGATCTCGCGCCCGCGCTCGAACGCGTCGCCGAAATGGTAGACCGCGCCGAAATCCGCCTCGAGCCAGCGCGGCGCGTCGGGCGCGTCCTTGGGCACGACGGCGACCAGCGCCGGCTGGTCGGCGGCGAAGCGCAGCCGCTCGAAGAACGCGCCCTCGCCCTCGCGCCGGTACGGCGCGAGCACGAACACCAGGTGCCGCTCGGTCATCGCGAAGCTGTGCAGATAGCCCGGCTGCGGCGTGCGGATCGGCGTCGCATTCGCCGTGCGGCCGTCGGCGGCGACGCGCCAGACCAGCAGCCCCGAGGCGCCGATCAGGTCGAGCGAGCCGAAGTTCCACGCCGAGCCGTCGCGCTCGAACAGCGGATGGGCGGAGAACGGCAGCGCCGCCAGCTCGGGACGCCAGGTTACCGGGCCGCGCGTGGCGAGCTCGCCGGGTTCGACCTCGATCGCCGAGCCGCCCTCCCACAGCGCGAGCAGGCGCGTGCCGATGCGCACCACCGAGGTGTTCGCCGGGTTGACGTCGTCGTTGTTGCGGACCGGCAGCGCGTCCGGGATCGTCGTGCCCGCCGCCGGCAGCAGGAAGCGGCCGGCGGCCTGCTCGCGCACGAACTTCGAGGTCTGCACCATGCGCGCGCGGTGCTCGACCGCGCCGCCGCCGATGCGCCAGGCGCGCAGCAGCCCGTCGCCGTCGAACCAGTGGCGGTAGCGCAGCCCGGCGCGCTCGAACAGCGCCGGCCCGTTGCGGTACAGCGTGCCGGCCAGGTCCTTCGGCAGGCGGCCTTCGAGCGTCGCCTGCGCCGGCGCGAACGACGCGGGATCGACGCTGCTCCAGCCGGCCAGCCACGGCCGCTCGGCGCGCGCGCGGGCGAAGCTGGGCGCGTCGTTGCCGTCCAGCGCGCGTGCGCGCGGCGCCAGCGCCAGCGCGGCGCCGCCGGCGAGGAGCGTGTGCAGAAAGCGGCGGCGGTCCATGGCCGCGTCTCAGCGCAGGTGCAGCGTGATCGCGCCGCCGCCGGCACCGAGCTCGAACTTCGCCTCGTCGAACGTCGGCTTGCGCGCCACCTTCGGATCGTTGCTGAAGCCGTAGCCCTCGGTCGGCATGCCGACGAGGTTGGCGTCCAGCTTGCCGTTGCCGTTCTCGTCGTGCATCACGCGGACGGCGTAGGTGCCCGCGGTGAGGCCGGAGAAATGGAACGTCTCGCTGTCGCCCTGCGGCTTGCGGCGGTCGGCGGCGACCGGCTTCGCCGCGCCGTCCCAGCCGGCGGCGTCGACGACGGACAGCATCAGCATGCCCTCGTGCGTGCGCAGGCCGGCCACGGTGACGTCGAGATCGGCGGCGGCGGCCGTGGCGCTGGCCAGCAGGCAGGCGGCGAGCAGGCAGGATCGGGCGTTCATGGCGGACTCCCTTGCGGTTGCGGAAAGACGGATGGATGGAATGGCGACGGCGGCATTCAGCGCGCCGCGCCGGCCACCGCGGCGCCGTGCGCGATGCGACGGCGCACCAGGCCGAGCGCCCAGCCGGCGAAGTAGCCGGCGCCGAGGCCGGACACGGCCGCGTCCCAGCGCATCAGCGCGAGGCTCGGCGCCCAGGCGAGCGCGGCGGCGACGTGCAGCAGGTAGTGCGCGCCGAAGATCGCGAGATTGCGCAGCAGCGGAACGGCGCTGGCCGGCAGCAGCGCCTGCCGGCCGGCGTGGTCGAACAGCGGCGCGGGCTCGAGCCGGCGGCCGATCAGGGCGCCGAGCGCCGCGCCGAGCAGCCAGCAGGCGAGCGTGGCGGCGAACGGGCCGGGATGCCCGGCGAGCCCGGCCAGGCCCCAGGCGACGAACAGTGCCGGCGCGGCCCACAGGCGGCCGAGGCCGACGCGGCGGCTGCGCAGGCGCTGCGCGCCGGCCTGCAGCAGATAGGCGAACAGCGCGTACACCCACAGCGGCGTACCGGAAAGGACGGCGAGGATCATGGCGTGACCGTGGACAGGGGCCGGATGGCCGGTGCCGCAGATCCTCCTCGCCGCGGCGCCCGCCCGACAGATGCCCGAGGTCACCGATTCGACCTGCCGGAAGTCACTTCCGGGCCGCGGGCTATTGAGTCGCGGCGGCGCCGGGGGTACACAACCCTTCACCGTCCGGACGCCGACGATGTCCCACCGCAGCCGCCACACGTTCTCGCCGCTGAACTGCGCCGCCTACCTGACCTGGGCGGCGATCTTCGCCGGGCTGCTCGTCGGCGGCTTCAACGCGCCCGCCGCGAGCCGCGGCGTCGCCTACGCGAGCGTGGTCGGGCTGATGCTGCTCTTCCTCGCCGGCTTCGTCGCCGAAGGCCGGGCGACGATGCACGGCACGCGGCTGGCCGCGCCGGTCGCCGCGCTCGCGGTGGAGATCGCGGCGGCGCTGGCGCTGCTCGCGCTGACGCGCGACGGCTCGACGCCGGTGCTGCTGATCATCGTGATCGCGCAGGCGGTCGACCTGCCGCGCGCCTGGTTCGCCGCGCTCGCCGGCGTCGCCAATCTCGGCCTGCTCGCGATCCTGTTGCATCTGTGGCCGGCGTCGAGCGCGCTGATCGTGTTCGTGACGTATCTCGGCTTCCAGGGCTTCGCCGGCCTGACCGGCTGGTACGCGAAGGACGCCGCGCGCTCGCGCGACGAGCTGGCGCAGGTGAACGCCCATCTGCTGGCGACGCGCTCGCTGCTCGAGGAGAGCGCGCGCGACGGCGAACGCCTGCGCCTGGCGCGCGAGCTGCACGACGTCGCCGGCCACAAGCTGACCGCGCTGAAGCTGCAGCTCGCGCTCCTGGTGCGCGAGTCGCCGGATGCCGCGCTGGCGGCGCGGACCGCGGTCGACCTCGCCGGCGAGCTGCTCGACGACCTGCGCGGCGTAGTCGGCCAGATGCGCCGCCACGACGGCCTGGACATGGAACGCGCGATCGCGCAGCTCGCCGCGCCGCTGCCGCGGCCCAGGGTGCACGTGCGCATCGCCGAAGGCACGCGCATCGACGACGTGGTGCAGGCACAGGCGCTGCTGCGCACCGCGCAGGAGGCGCTGACCAATGCCGCGCGCCACTCCGGCGCCGACAACGTGTGGCTGACGCTGGAGCGCACGCACCGGCGCATCGTGCTCAGCGTGCGCGACGACGGCCGCGGCGCCGCGGTGATCCGCCCGGGCAACGGCCTTTCCGGCATGCGCGAGCGGCTGGAGGCGATCGGCGGCGGGCTCGACCTCGCCGGCGCGCGCGGCTTCCGCATCGACGCCTGGCTGCCGACCGCATGAGCCGGCCGGCCGCGGGGACGGGCGCGTGACGGCGGCGATACGCGTCGCGCTCGCCGACGACCAGGCGCTCGTGCGCGCCGGCCTCAAGGCGCTGCTGGAAGGCTTCGGCGACGTGCGCGTCGCCGTCGAGGCCGACGACGGCGACGCGCTGCTCGCCGCGCTCGGCGCGCAGCCGGTCGACGTCGTGCTGAGCGACGTGCGCATGCCCGGGTGCGGCGGCATCGAGGCGCTGCGCGCGCTGCGCGCCCGCGGCGACGCCACGCCGCTGATCCTGCTGACGACGTTCGACGAGAGCGACCTGCTGCTCGAGGCCGCCGCGGCCGGCGCGCAGGGCTTCCTGCTCAAGGACGCCGCGCCGGAGGACCTGCACGAGGCGATCCTCGCCGTCGCGCGCGGCGCCTCGCTGCTGCAGCCGGTGGCCACCGACCCGGTGCGCGCCCGCTACGCCTACCACGCCAAGGACGCACCGAAGTCGAACTTCAGCGAACGCGAGGTGGCGATCCTGCGCCTGCTCGCCGGCGGCTACTCGAACAAGGAGATCGCGCGCTCGCTGTTCCTCGCCGAAGGCACGGTCAAGAACTACGTGTCCGAGATCCTCGACAAGCTCGGCACGCGCGACCGCACGCGCGCGGTGCTGAAGGCGATCACGCTGAAGGTGATCTGAGGCGAATGCCTCAGGCTGGCTCGTGCCCGGGATGACGCCGTTCGATCGCTACCTCGCCGCCTGGAACCTCGTGCCCGACGGCGCGCCGATGCGCACGCCGAGCAGCCACCTGCTGCCGGTGCGCCGCGGCGGCGAGCCGGCGATGCTGAAGATCGCGCACGCCGACGAGGAGCGCCGCGGCGTCGCGCTGATGCGCTGGTGGGACGGCGACGGCGCGGCGCGCGTGCTCGCCCACGACGGCGACGCGCTGCTGCTCGAGCGCGCGACCGGGCCGCGCTCGCTGCGGCGCATGGCCATCGCCGGCGAGGACGACGAGGCCTGCCGCATCCTCTGCGCGGTCGCCGCGCGCCTGCACGCGCCGCGCCCGCGGCCGCCGCCGGCGCTGACGCCGCTGCGGCGCTGGTTCGCCGGGCTCGAGGCGGCGGCGCGCGCGCACGGCGGCCTGTTCGCCCGCGCCTGGGACGCGGCCTGCCGGCTGCTCGACGACCCGCGCGAAGTCGTGCCGCTGCACGGCGACCTGCATCACGACAACGTGCTCGATGCCGGCGCGCGCGGCTGGATCGCGATCGATCCGAAGCACGTGATCGGCGAGCGCGGCTTCGACCTCGCCAACCTGTTCGCCAATCCGGACGCGCATGCCGCGCAGGCGCCGGGGAGGTTCGCGCGCCGCGTGCACGTGGTCGCCGCGGCGGCCGGCTGCGAGCGGCGGCGCCTGCTGCGATGGGTGCTGGCGCAAGCGGGGCTGTCGGCGGCCTGGCTGCTCGCCGACGGCGAGGCGCCGGACGACCGCCTCGCGATCGCCCGGCTCGCCGCGGCGGAGCTCGAGCGCAGCTAGCCGGTGGGCGGCTCAGCCGTCGACCGGATCCATGTCGGCGCCGCAGGCGCGCAGGTACGCGGCCAGCCCGCGCTCGGCGGTCTCGGCGAAGATCTCGCCGGTCGCCTCCAGCACGGCGATGCGGTCGGGGCGGAAGTTGCGGAAGTCCGCGCGCAGCCGGCACCAGCAGCCGAGCGTCCACGCACCGCCCCAGAACGCCAGGCACAGCGGCTCGACCTCGCGCAGGCTCGGCCGGCCCGATTCGTCGCGGTAGTCCAGGCGCAGCACGCGGCGGCAGGCGATCGCCTCGTGCAGGCGGTCGATCAGGCCGGACGTGGCCTCGTAGCGGTTCGCCGGCGCGTAGATGCGCGAGCGCAGCGCGCGCTCGCGCAGCTCCGGCGGCAGCACCGCCTCGATCTTCAGCAGCGCGGCGCGTGCGCCGCCGCTCAGGCGCTCGCCGGCGAACGCGCGCACGAAGCGCGTGCCGACGACCAGGGCCTCGAGCTCTTCGGCGGTGAACATCAGCGGCGGAATGTCCGAGCCCTTGCGCAGCACGTAGCCGATGCCGGCCTCGCCTTCGATCGGCACGCCGGAGAGCTGCAGGTCGGCCACGTCGCGGTAGACCGTGCGCAGCGAAACGCCGAGCGTCTCGGCCAGGCGCCGCGCCGGCAGCGCGGTGCGGCGGCCGCGCAGGGCGTGGATGATGAGGAACAGGCGGTCGGCGCGGCGCATCCGGACATGATCGCCTGCGCCGCGCGCGCAGGCAAAGCCGTGCCCGGCGGCCCGGCCGCAGCGCGCGAAGCCTGCGCCGCGGCCGGAACGGTCACGGCAGAGGGCTCCGCGCGGGCATGCATACGGTCATCGCCGCCGGCGCGGGCACCGGCCGCGCTCAGCCGGCCACCGCCTCGAGCGGCGGCGCGAGCCACGGCGGCAGCTCCGCCTGCTTGAACAGGCGGTACCAGGCTTCGGTGTCGCGCGCGTCGTAGAGGTTCAGCAGGCGGATGACCTCGCGGGCGAACTCGACGCTGCCGACGCTGGCGGCGGTGATCACGCCGCCGTCGGCGACCGCCAGCGCGGACGGGTCGCAGTGCGCGGCGCCGCCGTAGCCGGGCGCGAACGTCTCCAGGTAGCCGGCGTAGTTGGCGGTATGCGCGCGCGCCTCGAGCAGGCCGGCGCGCGCGAGCGCGAGCACGCCGCCGCAGAGCGCGCCGAGCGCGACGCCCTGTGCGTGCAGGCGGCGCAGCGTGCGCGTGAGCGCGGCGTGCTCGCCGCGTTCCCAGGCCGCGCCGCCGGGCAGGATCATCAGGATCGCGCGTGCCTCGTCGAGGTCCGCGAGCGCGAGGTCGGGCTGCACGGTCAGGCCGCCCATCGAGCGCACCGGCCGGCGCTCGGCCGCGACCGTGCGCACCTGGTAGTCGCCCGGCCGGCGGATCTCGCACAGCGCGAGCGCGGCTTCCCAGTCGGCGAAGCCGTCGAAGACGAAGAAGTAAACGATGTTGCGCATGTCCGACCTCCTGGCAGCGCGGCGGCGGGCGCAGCCGCCGCATGGAGCGCCAGCATGCGCCGGCGCTGCTGCCAGCCTGCTGTCAGCAGCCGGCGCGGCTCGCGCGCGGCCGCGCCGTCACAGGTATCGCGTTTCCGCCGGCGGGTTCCACCAGTTGTCGTTGCGGCCGTCGCCGTACTGCACCGGCACCGCGGCGAGCTCGGCCGGATCGACGTCGTCGAGGCAGGCGAGCTTGACCGAGACGTAGTCGCCGCCGATCTCCTCGACGTGGCCGCGGCCGAACGGGCGCACGCCGCAATGCCGGCAGAACAGGTGGTGGTTGCTGTGCGAACCGAAGGTGTAGTCGCTGAGCTCGCTCTCGCCGGCGAGCAGGCGGAATTCGTCGGGCTTGACCAGCACGCCCCAATTGCGCGATTTCGTGCAGATCGAGCAGTTGCACTTGTAGCTGGGGGCGGCGAGGTCCAGGTCGGCTTCGAAACGCACGGCGCCGCAATGGCAGCTGCCTCGGTAGGTCTTCTTCATGTCGGCTCCGCAGGGTGGCAAGGGCGCCTTCGCGCGCCGAAAAGCATGCCACGCGCCTGCTGCCAGCCCGCTGTCAGCAGGCGCGGTGCGCCCCGGCCGCCGCGCCCGTCTGGCGCCGGGCGGAGGATGCCGCGACAATGCGCCTCTTTGTCCTCGCGGAGGTTCCCGGATGTCGTCCACGCCGCTCAACGGCCGCATTTCGCTGAGCCGCTTCCTGATCGAGCAGCAGCGCGAGCAGGGGCACATCAATGCCGACCTGCGCCTGCTGATCGAGGTCGTCGCGCGCGCCTGCAAGCGCATCTCGATCGCGGTCGGCAAGGGCGCGCTCGGCGGCGTGCTCGGCAGCGCCGGGACCGAGAACGTGCAGGGCGAGACGCAGAAGAAGCTCGACGTGCTGTCGAACGAGATCCTGCTCGAGGCCAACGAATGGGGCGGGCACCTGGCCGCGCTCGCCTCCGAGGAGATGGACGACCCGCACCCGATCCCGCACCGCTATCCGAAGGGCGAGTACCTGCTGGTGTTCGATCCGCTGGACGGCTCGTCGAACATCGACGTGAACATCTCCGTCGGCACGATCTTCTCGGTGCTGCGCTGCCCCGAGGGCATCGAGAACCCGGAGGAATCGGCGTTCCTGCAGCCGGGCGCGCGCCAGGTCGCCGCCGGCTACGCGGTCTACGGATCGAGCACCGTGCTCGTGCTGACGCTCGGCAGCGGCGTGCACCAGTTCACGCTCGACCGCGAGCAGGGCAGCTTCATCCAGACCGGCGCGCACCTGTCGATTCCGGCCGACACGTCCGAATTCGCCATCAACATGTCGAACATGCGCCACTGGGAGCCGCCGATGCGGCGCTACATCGACGAACTGCTCGCCGGCAAGACCGGCCCGCGCGGGCGCGACTTCAACATGCGCTGGGTCGCCTCGATGGTCGCCGACGTGCACCGCATCCTCACGCGCGGCGGCATCTTCATCTATCCGCGCGACCTCAAGGATCCGTCCAAGCCCGGCAAGCTGCGCCTGATGTACGAGGCCAATCCGATGGCCTTCATCGTCGAACAGGCCGGCGGCGCGGCGACCACGGGCCTCGAGCGCATCCTCGACGTGCAGCCGGAGAAGCTGCACCAGCGCGTGCCGGTGTTCCTCGGCTCGCGAAACGAGGTCGAGCGCGTGACCGCCTACCACCGCGAAGCGGCCGGCTGAGCGCGGCGCGATGGCCGGCAGCCCGGACTTCATCGAGGTCTACGACGGCGCGCTCGACGCGGCCGCGTGCCGCGCGCTGATCGAGCGCTTCGAGGCCAGCGGGCAGGCGGTGCGCGGCGCCACCGGCGGCGGCGTCGACACGCGCCTCAAGGACAGCTGGGACGTCTGCATCAGCAACCACGCCGAATGGCAGGATGCCGAGAACGGCCTCAACGCGGCGATGCTGCGCGGCCTCATGGCCTACGTGCGCAGGCACCCCTACGTCGCGCTCGCGCCGCTGTCGCTGAAGCGGCAGGACCCCGCCACCGGCGCGCTCGTGCCGCTCGATCCGGCGGCCGTGGCGGCGCTGCCGGACGCCCAGCTGCAGGGCCTGGTGACCAAATGCTTCCGCCCCGGCACGATCAACATCCAGAAATACGTCGCCGACCAGGGCGGCTACCCGTACTGGCACTGCGAGCTGTACCCCAAGGCCGACGGCGGCGAGACGCTGCACCGCGTGCTGCTGTGGACGGTCTACCTCAACGACGGCTTCGCCGAGGGCGAGACCGAGTTCTTCCACCAGGCGCGCAAGATCGCGCCGAAGACCGGTTCGCTGCTGCTCGCCCCGGCCGGCTTCACGCACACGCACCGCGGCAACCGCCCGAAGGGCGGCGACAAGTACATCGCCACCTCGTGGGTGCTGTTCCAGAGGGCGGAGCGGCTGTACGCGAATCCGGCCGCGGCGAAGTAGGCGCGATCGCGCCGCGATGCGGTCCGACGTTCCTCGCCTGCGGACGCGCGGCGCCGCGGAGCACGGCTAGAAGAACTCCTCCATCCAGCGCACGAACGCCTCGCGCTTGCGCGCGCCGATGCGGCGGAACGCGAGCAGCAGGCGGTCTTCGACGTGATCGACGGCGAACGAGGCGGCGTCGACGGCCGGCGTCTCGTGCGCCTGCGACCGCGCCGATCCTCGACTGGTCGCGAGCCACTCGAACGAGACTTCGCAGGCCACCGCGATCTTGATCAGATTCTCCGTGTTCGGTGACGTACCGTCGGGCAGCTCCCACTGCGCGGCGGCGCTGGCGCTGACGCCGATCTTCCGCGCCAGGCCCGCCTGGGTGAGATGTGCCAATCGGCGGGCGTGGCGAATGCGGTTCGACAGCGTCGTTGTAGGTTTCGTCGGCAACATCTGCAGATTTCTTAGTTTTGCTGTGTAAATCTGTGGTGCTGAGCGGATCCGCTCAGTTTTCCTTGTCGAAGCGTCTTCGTAGGACAACCTTCGGAAAGGACTCAGTCCCTACTCGGTCGGAGCTCAATCAGCAGGCGAGATCAAACGTTTTTGGGCGCGCCGTGCTACGGATCACAATCCGTAGTCGCAGGTGAGAACGTCGTCGAAAAGCGCCAGGGAAATTTATCAGGGGAACGCGGGCGTGGGATGCCGCGTCGGCCTCGACGCGCGATTTTCCGACACGTCGTATCGGAGATTTCTCACAGCCGGTTCGCCGTCCGGTCAGGCCATCCACAGAGAGCGCGGCCGCGGCCAGCCATTCGAAGGAAGCCGCAAATCGTCGCGATTTCGATCAAATTGTCGATATTCGGCGACGTGCCGTCCGGCGGTTCCCTTTGGACGGCGACGCTTGCGGCCACGCTTGGGTGCGATGGCTGCCTGGGTCAGATGGATCAGGCGCCTAGCGTGCCGTACGCGGTCCGGCAGCCTCGAGGCGGAGATGCGACATATCGGTCATTTCGCCGGCCCATCAGAGCGACTAATCAATAAGAAACACTAATCAATATTCCTTAGCAAAGCTTTTTTTCTACGCCTTGGCCGAGTGAGGCAGGGAGCAGTGCAGCGTTACTCAGCACGACTGAATCTCGATCCATGTTTCGGTCGCTTTCCGGCCTGCTGTGACGTCGCGCACAATTCGAGCGCCGCGTCATCGGGGATTGGGGAAAGCCAAGGCTAGGGGAAGCTATCGGGGACATCGTGCGCGTGTGGCCACGAGAGGGCGACGTGCCGTGTTCGATACGGCGTGTCGGACGTTCCTACAGGAGCGATTCGTTGCCGCCGCTCCTCTCGCCGCGTGGAAACGGCTGATCGAAGCATCGGCGCGTGCGCTGAGGGGCGGGTGTCGAATCCGTCGAGCGGCGACGGTCGGAACCGACCGTGGTGCCAAGCGCGTCACCGATCACGTCCTGCTGATGTATTTCGGCCCTTCTTCGCCGGAACTCCTTCGATGCGTGCCACCGCTGTCGCGCGGCGCTCCGCCGCTGTGCGGCAGAGCGGTCGTCAGCCCTTTGGAGGATGGAACGGAAGGCATGAGCAAGCGCGCATTTTTCGGCAAGCCGATGGCGGTCATCATCGCCTCGGGATTGGGGATTTCGACAGCCTGGGCATTCGGCTTGATCCAGGTGCCATGGACAACGGGCAGCGCGCCGATGGAATCGGGGCCGATCGCCGTGGCGGCGACGTCGGACACGAAAGGCGCTGTATCGATCAATCCGGCGACCTCGTCCGTTCAGGCGCTGCCGCCTGCCGAAACGCTGGATGCCGTGGCGGCGTCCGTAGCGGCAGACGCGCCGCCGCCACCGATCCCGAAGGGCCAGAGCGGCGAAATCATCGTCGCCGACGACCTCTCCGTCGATGTGCAGACGACGCTCGAGGCGTTGGACGCGACTTGCACGTCCGCCAATGCGCCGCCCCCCAATCCCGGGGACCCGCCGCCGGGCCTGTGGTGGAATCCCAAGCGGTGGGGCACGGGCTGGACGTTCGCGTTCGAACCTGCCTCCAAGAAGATGCAGGCGATCTGGCATACGTTCTATCCGCGCATCGGCGGCGGCCAGACCTGGCTGATTTCCGATTGGAAGCCCGTGCAGGGTAGCGCGACGTCGAATTCGCCGCGCACCTGGACCTCCGATCTGTTCCGTACGCGCTGGCAGGTGGCGGGCGGGCAGAAGGTCGGTTCGGTCACGATCAGTTTTCCGTCGGACAGCGCGACGCGCGCGGCGGTGGTCTGGCATTGGGACACGGACCACGACGGTACCGGCACCTACAGTGCGAGCGAGTGCCTGTACGCCTTCAACGTCGACGGTCCGGCGCCGCAGGTCGTCGGCCCGTCGTTGTCGGATCGCTCACTGAATACGCTACCCGTGATCGGTAGCACGCCGCCCCGTGGACCTTACTACACAGGCTTGTGGTTCGATCCTTCGACACCTGGGTTCGGCGTCGAAGTGGCATCGATTAATCCGAACACGGAGCAATACACTCTCAGCATCTACGATCTCAACACGGCAAAGCCGCTCTGGCTGTGGGCGCAGATGGGGCCGCAGCCCATGTGGCCCTCGCCGGACTGGGTGTCCACCGGCACGCAGGATTCTCTGACCGAAGTCGACGTCGGCTATCGCACGGCCAAGTACAACATGGCCACCACCGACTGCAGCGACAAGGCGCCTTGCGTCAACGAAACGATGTATCAGCGGCCGTCGAACTACTTCGGCCGAGCCTATCACGTCAGCAGCGACGGCTCGCTCAACGATGCGGTCATGGGGCTGAAAGTATCGGGCACCACGCCGTTGAACATCAGCTGGCCGCCGGCGAGCTGGCCGTTGGCACCCCCCGGCAGCGATATTTCCGGCTGCACCAAAGGGCCGCAGATCTGCCGTCCGCTGAAGCGGCAGTCCGACAAGGAGAACATCACGGTAAGCCGGCAGTACTGCGATCTGCCGACGCAGTCCTCGACCTGCCAGGTCACGGTTAACTGGAACGCGTCCGTGCTGGGCAAGGTGCAACGGATCAATGCGGATACGATGCAACCCCTGCCGCGTGGCAGCGATGGCGGCCTCGTCGGCGGCGGCATCTGGGGCAGTGCCGTCGAGACCCTGGGCGCGGACGAGCACGTCATCTATCGCCTGCGGGTGGCCAATCGTGACGTCACGGACCGCTCCGTGCGCGCAGCCTACAGCCGCATCTCGGCGACGCGCCCTTGTGTCGTCCCGGCCGGCCAGACCACCTGCTCGACGACGGTGAGCTGGGTGGCGCCTGACGACCCTGCGGTCAATTCGATCGTCGTCTATCGCTACGAAAGCCTGAATGGCGGTGCCTCGTATACGCGCACGACGCTGAAGGCGTCGGTGCCCACCGGTTCGGCACCTGACGCCGTCCAGCGCAATTCCAACGTGTACTACTCCGTAGTGCGCGGGACGCTCGAGCTGGCCTCCACGAAGAGCAATCCGCTGGTTCCGGTGGATGCCTACGTGAGGGCGACGCCGACGCTGTGCTCGGTGCCGTTGAATCAGTCGACGTGCCCGATCGGCGTCGAATGGCTCGCGAACTCGGCCGGTGCCGCCATACAGCGGCTGGACCTGGCCGGCGGCGCCGCTCCCGTGACCGTCGCCTCCGGCAGTCAGGGCACGGTGCAGGACAACCTTCCGCCCGGCAGTCACGTGCAGTACGTCGTCAAGCTCAACGGAACGGAGCAGGCGCGGTCCGCGGATGCCAGCGCGATCCGCAGCACGCTGACGACCAATGCGACGAGCTGCATCGTGCTGGAAGGGCAGTCGACGTGCGAGATCAAGGTGAGCTGGACGTCGACACCCTCGGCTTTGATCGAGCGTGTCGATGAGATCGGCGGCGGCCGTTCCGAGATCGGCCGCGATTTCACCGGCGTCAACGTGCCCGACGCGCTCGTGCCTGGAAGCCGCGTGCACTACGAGCTGACGATCGGAGGCGTGCTGCATGCGATCACGCCCAGCATTGTCGCGATCAACGATACCGAAGGCGGGGACGCTTCCACCGGCAGCGCGGAGCCGCAACCGTCGCCGGCGGCCTTCGTGGCACCGACGCTGGACGTCGATTCGGACCGCGTCGGCGCGATCGCCGGCGAGTTCCGCGTGGACGAAGGCGGCAACGCCACCTACCGGATCCCGCTGGCGGCTCCGCCGGGCGCGGGCGGCCTGACGCCCGGCTTCGCGTTGATCTACAACAGCGGTGCGGGCGACGGCGCCCTCGGATCCGGCTTCTCGCTGGACGGGATGTCGGCGATCACGCCGTGCCGGCCCAGCGTGGAGGCGGGCGACACGAATGCGCCGTCCGCCGATCCCAGCGAGTTCTGCCTGGACGGCCAGCGGCTGCTGCTGGTCGGCGGAAGCCACCGGCAGGTAAACGCGGAGTACCGGACCGAGATCGAGACCTACCAGCGCATTCGCCTGGTGAGCATAGAGACTCCCTTCGTCGCCGGCGCACCGCGACAGGCCTACGTCTTCGCCGTAGAAGGCAAGGACGGCACCGTGCGCACGTTCGGCGGAGCGGCCGGCACGGTGTTCGGCCGGGCTCAGACCAGCGGTTCGACGAGCCTCGCGCCGGGCGACGGCAGTGTCGGAGGAGAGCCCGTCAAGGCTCAAGGCTGGTTGCAGACTCAGCTCAAGGACGTGTCCGGCAACACGATTACCTACAGCTACGACGACGTCGCCACGAACCTCGGTGAACGTTCGTTGCAGACCGTCGGCTATTCCGGTGGCAGCATCGTCTTCAGCTACGTGCCGTCGCCGCGAGCGGACGTCGCCTACTCGTCGCTCGGCGCCCGCAACCAGACGAAGCTCGTCTCGGGCATCGAGGTGAAGGGCGCGGACGGCAGCACGCTGCGCTACTACCAGCCGAGCTACAACTCCACCGCCGGCTGGCAGCGCCTGCGCCCGCATATGACGTCGCTGAAGGAATGCAACCGCAAGGACGGCACGTGCTATCCCGCCACCAGCTTCACCTGGATGGACGCGACCGAACAAGTCGAGGAATTCGAAGGGTACATGGGAGCCGGACTCGGGTACTACCAGTTCGGCGATCTCAACGGCGACAAGCGAGCCGATCTTTGGTGGACCAGCGGTGCGCAGGGTCAGGAGAACAACCTGCTGCACATCAGCACGTTCACCTCGGACACGTCCGGCGGGCAGCCCACCTTGCGCGAGGTCTTCACATCGACGCAGCTGCTGCCGAACGGCTACACGAACGGCGGCCTCTGGGAGGTCGTCGACACCAATGGCGACGCTCGGGACGATCTGCTGTTCGCCTGGAACTATCATGCCGGCGAGGGATACGGGGCTCCCAATCGCATGAGCTGGCGCCGCAGGCTATCGACGGGCAGCGGCTTGGGGGACGAGCAAGAGATGTTCTGGGTGCCCATCGATCCGGTCCTTACGGCCGAGCTGTCGACCGAGGTGGCTACGCTGTCCGCCACGCCCGAGCACCCGGACGGCGTGGTCAAGCTGCTCGGCAGCAGCATGATGGCCGATGTCGACGGCGACGGCCTTGCAGACCTGATCTTCCGCGCCAGCGACGGCAAATTCTGGGTCGCACTGGCCAAACGCACAGGCATCCCCGGCGATGCGTACTCGTTCGAGCCGGTCGAAGCCGACTTCGTGTATCAGGAAGGAGACAACGACCGCTGCGGCTTCTCGACCTCCGATCTCATGCGGAAGGAAGAAAGCTACAGCCAGGCCACGGATTTCGACGGCGACGGCCGCGCGGACCTGCGTTTCATCATCGACACGCGCAACTGCCCGATCAATCGAGGATTCCGGCTCGACGTCTTTCTTTCGAAAGGCATTCGCGCATCGGACGGGAAATTCGTGTTCGAGGCGGCCAAGCCGTTCGGCGACATCACGGTCGCCGCAGACCGAATTGCCGAGGCTTCGCAGAAAATTCGCACGCTGGACGTCAACGGTGACGGACTGACCGATGTGATCTACAACGACGGCGCGCACGTCTGGCGCTTTCGCCTGGGCGGTCCGTACAGCGCCGCGACCGACGCCTGCGTGGCCGACTGTTCCCTGTCCTATCACCCCTACACGACGCAGACGTTCGACTTCGACGGCGACGGCAAGCTCGATTTCTGGATGAGGTCGGGAGCGGACCATTCGGGCGATTCGTACCAGGTCTACCTGTGGGCCGGCCGGAACTGGGCCCCTGTTCCCGGAAGCAATCTCGGCATCCCTACGGGATATCACATCCCGGGCGACGACTGGACGCGCATCTCGGCCGATTTCGACGGCGACGGCATCGTCGACAATTTCTTCGTCAAGTCCGGCACCGGCCATTGGTATCTGAAGCGCACGCAGGCGCATCACCGCCCTCGCGGCGTAATGACCGAGATCGTCAACGGACTGGGTGCCCGAACCAAGATCAACTACTCGCCTCTCACGCTGTCGGACGTCTACAAGCGCGATTACGACGCGCCGTTCATGACGTCAGGGCGCGGCTCGCCGGTATTCGACATGGCGTCGCCGACCTACGTGGTGAGCAGCGTGAGCAGCAGCGCGCCCACGTCCGCCGATGCGGGCGCGGAGTCGAAGGTGTCGTATCGCTACGCGGGGCTGAAGGTTCAGGGTGGAGGGCGCGGTTCGTTGGGCTTCCGCCGCGTCTCGAGCACCGATGCCCAGACGCGCATCGAAGTGGATACGTATTACGAGCAGAGATTCCCGCTGACCGGACGCGCCGCCTTGACCGAGACGCGCAGGCTCGGCGCAAGCAGGCAGACGGCTGCGTGCACGAGCACGCCGGACTCGCCGGCCTGTGCCGCCTATGTTCCTCCGTGCCAGGACGGTCCCGACACGGTCTGCAATGGCGACCTGCCGGAGATCGGCAACGCTTCCGCCACGATCAAGAGCGTGGTCGACCAATGGCAGTGGCGTTCCGCTGCAGGGACGAGCTCTCTCGGACCCTACTGCGGCGGAGCGGTGTCGCTGTCGGAAGGGCTGCCTGGCACGATCTGCCCGGACGGCCAGCCGGCCGTGCCGCCCGACGAACGCGACCGGCGCCTGCTGGCGGCCGCGAAAGCGCCGATTCTCCTGGTGCACGTCGAGAGCCTGGCGAGCAGCTACGATCTGCAAAACGGGTCGGCCGGCGGCGCGCTCGTTTCGGAACGGACCGAATTCCCGATCGCCAGCTACGACGACTACGGAAACCCGGGCTCCAGTCGCGTCCTGAAGAGCGGTGGCGGGACCACCGTGGAGGTATCGAGTACGTTCGAATATGCGAACGACGCCGCCGGCTGGAAGCTGGGGCGCTTGCTCGCTTCCACGGTGAAGACCGTGCGCACGGACGAAACGGGAACGAGCACGAACATTCGTCGCTCCAGCTTCACCTATGCATCGGGCCTGCTGGCATCCGAGAGGGTCGAGGGTATGAAGGAGCGGCCTTCGGGCCTCGTTTCCGATCCGGATGCGCCGACGCTGACCACCTACTACGGCTACGACACGTTCGGCAACCGGAACAAGACGTCGACGTGCAGCGACGACGTGCCCGCGCAGAGTTGCCGTGCCCTGGAGGCCGGCGGCACGGGAGGATTCCAGTTCCATCCGGCCAGCCCGAAGACGGTCATGCGCTATTCGAAGACCGAATACGACGCGCTCGGGCGCTTCGCGAACGTGACCAAGGAGCCGTTCTCGAATGGCGGCCCGGGTTCGCAGGAACTGGAAAAGCTGCGCATCGTCTCGCGCAATTCGGCCGGCGATCCGACCGAAGTGCGCGACGTGAACGGCGTACGTCAGCTCATCTACTACGGCGCGCTCGGCCGCAAGCGCTTCGCCTGGTCCGAGGACGGGGTCTCGAACCGCTGGGATGCGACGTATTGCGCCGGAGTGCCGCAGGCCGCGGGCATGATGACGCGGCCGTGCCCCAGCGGCATGGGGCTCTCCTATGCGGCAACGACACGCAAGGCAGGCGCTCCGATGGGCGTGGTGTTCTATGACGTCCTCGGTCGTCCGGTCATTACGCTGACGCAGGCGTTCGACGGAGTCCAGGCGGGCCGCTGGATCTCCGTCATTACGCAGTACGACGCCAATGGCAACGTGAGCCGTCAGTCCGATCCCTTCCTCGCAGCCGACGCCGCAACCGGGGCAGCCACGCCAGCGTCGGGGACGACGATCCGATGGACGCAGACCACTTACGACAGCCTCAAGCGGCCCCTGACGATCACGCATTCCGGTACCGGGGCGACGACGAAGATGGCCTACGACGGCCTGAAGACCACGACCACGCTGCCGGCAAATGAATCCGGTTACGCGCAGGCGCGCACCGAGCTGAGAAATGGCCTCGGCGAGATCGTCCGGACGATCGACGGCGCAGGCCAGGAGGTCAGGACGGGCTACGACGCGGCCGGCAACGTGGTGTCCGTGCAGCATGCCGGCCAGACGACGACCATGCAGTACGACTCCCTCGGGCGAAGAACGCAGGCCTACGACCCCGACGCCGGCACGCGGACTTTCGAGGTCAACGGCGCCGGTGAGGTGGTTCGCCAGACCAGCTCCCGCCAGCGATGCACGAGTAGCGAATACGACGGGCGCGGGCGGCTGTGGAGGCGCCGTGACTACGTCGACTCCACGTGCAGCCAGCAGGAGAGCGAGGCGATCTGGGCCTACGACACCTCGACCAGAGGTGCCGGAGCGCTGGCGGAGGAAAGCAACGGGCAGGTCAGAAGGGTGATGAACTATGACGGTCTCGGCCGTCTGGTTCAGACGAATACGACCATCGACGGGCGAACGTACGTCGAGCAGTGGACCTTCGATCAGTATGGCCGTCCGTTCCAGCATTTCTTCGGGCCTCCGAACTTGCCGACGACGGGCGAGCGCAACGTCTATACGGCGGCCGGATACCTGTCGCAGGTCCGATCGGCCTATCCGCTGTCCAACGGCGCGTATCCCGTCTATCGAGAGATCAAGACGATGAATGCGCGCGGCCAGGTGACTCAGGAACGCGCAGGTGCGATGGCCGAGTACACGCAGGATCGCGAGTACGACGACAACACGGGACGCTTGACGAGAATCCTCGCGCAATCCGCCGCGGGCGACCTGCTGCAGGATTTCAGCTACAGCTACGATCTCGTCGGCAATCTGACCAGCCGGTCGAACCGGCGCGCGCAGATCGGGCTGGTCGAGTCGTTCAGCTACGATCACCTGCAGCGTCTGACCGCGAGCTCCGTGCTGAGCGGAGGACGCACGGTATTCGGCCGTTCGCAGGTTTACGACATCCGCGGCAACATCGTGAACAAGAACGATGCCGGGATGACCTACATCTACGGCACGATTCCGGACGGCTGCAGGAACTTCGCCCAGCCAGGGCCGCACGCGGTCACCGACGTAGGTGCCGTGTGGATGTGTTACGACGCGAACGGAAATCTGTCCAGGCAAGTCAACCGCTACAGCGGATCGACCGAGCGCAGCTTCGCCTATACGGCGGCGGATCAGGTCAGCCGCATCCAGGACTGGACGAAGAACGCACAGGTGGGTTTCGGCTACGGCCCGAATCGCGAGCGCGTGCGCCGGCTGGACTACCCCAACGCCGATACGCCCACGGCCGAGACGGTGGTGCACTGGGTCGGCGACGCGCAGATCCGCTATACGGCGAATGCGGCCAGCGGCGTCAATGCGCTCGTCGAGGTGCGCCGGATGATCGGCAATATCCAAGTCACGCAGAGCGGCAGCAGCTATGCGTATCGACTCAAGCGCCAGGTGGTACTGCGGGACGGGCTCGGCAGCACCGATCAGGTGCTCGGTGCGATGAACCTGATACCGGTGAACGGCGCGATTCCGATGAGCTTCGACGCCTGGGGCAAGCGCCGGGACGGGACGACGTGGGAGACCTCCACGCCGTGGACGGCCGGCCTGGAGCAGATGCTCCGGCAGACGA
>Ga0180222_1001087_pt1 | contig 31876 bp, 26 predicted proteins | sample eDN5th37CKraftOP_FD_151336 | JGI IMG/M metagenome (GOLD analysis project Ga0180222, IMG submission 151336) | Enriched Organic Plus compost microbial communities from Emeryville, California, USA - eDNA 5th pass 37_C Kraft OP (version 2) (version 2) ...
CGACAGCATCCGCGCGCTTTTCTCGCGCCATAGGCTTGGTTTCGGCTGCCCGTTCAGCGTGGCGAGAATGCCGACGATCCGTTCCGCTGCGCTCTCGCCGGATGCGTTGGCGACATATTCGGAAACGAGCTTCCGCTTCTCGGCGACGGCTTCGTCAAACGGACGGTCCTGCGCCAGCGCGCAACGGACCGCCTCGGTCAAGGCGTCGAGATCGCGCGCGATGCGGCTGATCGCGTTCGGCAGATAGTTCAGCCGGTTGAAAGTCTCGTGCACGGCCGGCACGTAGGCGATCGTCGGACGGTCGAGCAGGAACGACTCCACGCCGGTGGTGCAGGCATTGTGAATGACCGCCTGCGCGCCGAGCATCCAGGGAATGGCATTGCCTTCGGCGTTCACGACGACGTTGCGATGTCCGGCTAGCTCGCTCCGCCAGCGATCGTGATTTTCGGACGGGTGGGGCCGCACCACGAATGTGGTGTCCGGGAAACGCGCGGCAAGCTGGGGCACCGCCTCTGCGAAGTATCCGAAGACTTCGCCCAGATGCTCGACCACGCTCTGATAATAAGGCTTTTGCTCGTCACTGCTGAGAATGCCGCGCGCGCGCAACACATCCACCACGTCGTCGCGACCGCGGAAGCGGTTGTAGCGCGAGAAGTTCGTGTTCACGAGGACATAGCGACCATAGGTCGATGTGATCTTTCGCACATCGTCATCGAAGACGCTTCGCATCGATGCATTCAGGAAGTCGAAGCGTGGGTTTCCGAAAACGTGCATCTTTCCGGCGGCTTCCGGCAGTTTCTCCAGCACATCCTGGCTCTGCGATTCTCCCCACGCAAAGAAGGCGTCCACCTCGGCCATCGACTGCGGGTCGACGCGCTCGAACTGGTAGGCCGACTTGTCGCGATAGGCGAGTCCCTCCTCACACCAGGCGACGACCGAAGAGCCCATCCGGCGAAGGCGGCGAAAATGTCCGATCTTGGTCCGCGATATGCTCTTATCGACGTAAAGCCCCCGCGGCAGCTGGTGCAGCGAATGCGAAATGACGCGCTGGTCGCCCAATATGACCTGCATGCCGGCTTCGGCAGCACACGCCGCCAGGAGCGACTTTCCGTAAAGCTCGCGGATCTTGGTTTCGATTGGGATGATCAGCCAATTGTCGCTCATGCGAGCCCTGCTAACCGAAACGGCTTGCGCCTACCATCGTGGCCGGACGTCCGTTTGCGGAAGGATGGGGATGTGATATTCCCGGACCATCCCCTGCGCAACCGATCTCCTTGCAGCCATCGCGCCTCGCGGACAGGACTTGCATCGATTTCGGGCCGGTTTGGGGCGTGCGGAGTGATCACATGTTGAGCCGGCCAGATCGCGCCAGCCTCGTGCCAGCCGCTGGGCCGGACCCAATTGTGTCGCCGGTGCGTCCCCGCCGGAACGGCATCACGATCGATTGCGACCTGCGGGATGGCAAGACATGGCGGGCGCCCGTCGCGGTGAAGGGACGGGATATTTGGGAGCTCTGGCGGCTGTTCGTCGTGCAGGGAACGCTGGCCTGGCTGACGCCGCCGCGCCTCTGGCCCGCGATCGCCGCCCGCTGGGGCGCTCTGGACGCCGCCCTGCATCCGCAACGGACCCGGGACCGCGTCGCGCGGCTCGACCCCATGGTGCAGGGCCAGGGCGGTCTGCCAACGGCCATCGACATCGAACGCGGCGTGCTGGCCGGCCAGGTGGAGGAGCGGTTCGAGTATCTGCGGTCGCACCGCCCCGGAGGCTGGGAGCCGCTGATCCGGATTCACGGTGCGGGCAACATTGAGGCCGCGCGTGAGGCGGGACGGGGCCTCCTGTTCTGGGGCAGTTCCTTTGCCTTCAACGATCTGATCGCAAAGATCGCGCTGCATCGGCTTGACCTTGACGTCTACCATTATACCCGGCCTGTGCATGGGTTGTCGGACACGCGCTTTGGTATTCGCGTTTTGAATCCGGTGCGAACGTCCGTCGAGTGCGCCTATCTCGGTGCGCGGGTCAGCGGCGAAGAAAACATCTCCGGCGCGATGCAGGTGCTGAAAGAACATCTCGCCGCGGGCGGCGCCGTTTCCATCAAGACGGGCAACAGAGGGAAGCGACGCGCGAGCGCGCCGTTCTTTGGCGGCCGCCTTGAATTGGCGACGGGAACGATCACGCTTGCAAGGCGGTGGGGGGCGGCGTTGCTTCCGACCTTCACGCTGCGCCGCGCCGACGGCAGCTTCGACTTCATCATTGGAGCGGCCTTGGAGTCGCAAGCGACTGACGAAGAGCAGCGCGCCGTTGAGATCGTGCAACGCTATGCCGATCAGATCGCGCCATTAGTCCAGGCCGAACCGCTGCAATGGCGCGGCTGGCGCTTCATGATTCCCGCAACGAAGGCGGAAGGCGCCGGCAGCTGATGCGGCCTCATATCAAACGCGGGAGCGCGGGCTGATCGTGTCAGAGGCCGGTACCAAGAGCGACCCGGGAAGCGCTGTCGGCCGCCAGGGGCGATCCATCATTTATCTGGTCACGGAGGATTGGTACTTCCTCTCCCACAGGTTGCCGATGGCGCGCGCCGCGCAGCGCGCGGGCTATCGCGTGCATGTCGCCACACGCGTGGACAAGGGCGGAGCCGAGATCGAGGCGCTCGGGTTTACCCTCCATCGCCTCGACTGGCAGCGCGGCAGCACCAATCCGCTGCACCTCGTTTCCATGGTCCGGCAGGTGCGAGCGCTTTATCAGCGCGTGAAGCCGGACCTTGCGCATCATGTCGGCCTGCAGGCGTCGGTCGTGGGCAGTCTCGCGGCGCTGGGTTTGCCGCTCGCGCGGGTGAATGCGATGACGGGCCTCGGCTTCGCCTTCACGTCGCGGAGAATGAAGGCTCGGCTGTTGCGACCGTTCCTCTCTTTGCTGCTGCGCCTCCTGATGCGAAATCCGGCAGCGATGGCGCTTGTGCAAAATCCGGACGACAGGGACGGGCTCATTGGCATGGGCGTGCGGTCGGCGCATGTCGCCCTCATTCCGGGCTCCGGTGTGGATGTCGATAACTTCGTGCCGCTGCCAGAGCCTGAAGGCGAGGTCAACGTCGCCTTCGTTGGACGCTTGCTGGACGACAAGGGCATCCGCCCGCTGATCGCGGCGCACCAGATGATGACGGACCATGGCGAGACCGTGCGGCTGCTGATCGCGGGCGAACCCGATCCGGCCAATCCGGCCTCGATACCGCAGGGTGAGATCGCCGCGTGGTGCCGCCGGCCGATGGTCGAGGTTCTCGGCCAGGTCGATGACATCCGGACGGTCTGGGCGCGGGCGCATGTCGCCGTGCTGCCCTCGCGCCGGGAGGGGCTGCCGCTCAGCCTTCTGGAGGCCGCGGCCTGCGGCCGTCCGATCGTCGCCAGCGACGTTCCCGGCTGCCGGGAAATCGCGCAGCACGATGTGAATGCGTTCCTGGTTCCGGCCGACGATCCGGGGCCGCTCGCTGGAGCCCTGACGGTCCTTGCGCGGGAGCCTGCCTTGCGGGCCCGGTTCGGAGCGGCGGGTCGCGCGCTCGCCGAGGATCGATTCTCCAGCCGGCAAATCGGGGTTGCCACCGTGGAGCTCTACGACCGCCTGCTGAAGATCGATGGCGGCCTATTGCCCCTTCCGGCCAGAGCCAGCTAAGACCCCGCCGGCTTCAGCATAGGACATCGATGTCACATCAACGAAAGATTGCCGTTATCGGCCTCGGTTACGTCGGTCTGCCGGTCGCGGTCGCATTCGCGCGGTCCGGTGTACGGGTGATCGGATTCGACATCGATCATGGCCGGATCGAGGAATTGAGGGGCGGGACCGATCGCACGCGGGAAATCGAACCGTCCGACCTGCACCATGACGGCCTGATTTTCACAGCCGATCCGTCTGTGCTGGCGGAGGCCGATTTTTTCATCGTCACTGTCCCAACGCCCATCGACAGCGCCAATCGTCCCGATCTGCGGCCGCTTCTCGGCGCATCGGACACGGTCGGACGCGCCATGCGAAAGGGTGCGATCGTCGTTTACGAATCCACCGTCTATCCCGGCTGCATCGAGGAAGATTGCGTCCCGGTGCTGGAGCGGGTCTCCGGTCTCGTCTGCGGACGAGACTTCACGGTCGGCTATTCACCCGAGCGCATCAATCCCGGTGACCGGCAGCATCGCTTCGAAACGATCACCAAAGTGGTCGCCGGTCAGGATGACGCAACCCTCGAAATCGTGGCACAGGTTTACGGATCGGTGGTGACGGCCGGGATTCATCGTGCGCCTTCGATCAAGGTCGCGGAGGCGGCCAAGGTGATCGAGAACACCCAGCGCGATCTCAACATCGCCTTCATGAACGAATTGTCGGCGATCTGCCATCGGCTCGGGATCGATACCGGGGATGTGCTGGCCGCAGCCGGCACGAAATGGAATTTCCAGAAATTCTTTCCGGGTCTCGTGGGTGGTCACTGCATCGGCGTCGATCCCTATTACCTCACCTATCGCGCCGAGCGGGCAGGCTATCATCCCGAGGTGATCCTGGCCGGGCGCAGGATCAACGACAATGTCGGGCAGCGTGTCGCGCTTGCCTGTATCCGTGGTCTGTTTCGGCGTCGGCGCACGGACGCGATCGTGACCGTGCTTGGCATCACCTTCAAGGAAAACGTGCCCGACACGCGCAACTCCAAGGTCGTCGACATTGTCCGCGAGCTGGAGAATTCGGGCGTCAGCGTGCAGGTGCATGACCCGCTTGCCTTGCCGTCCGAAGCAAAACACGAATACGGGATTGAACTGAAAGCTTTCGATGACCTGCGCCCCGCGGATGCCGTGGTCTTTGCGGTCTCGCATGAGGAATACTTGCGAGGCGGCTGGCCGATGATCACGAAGATGCTGCGGGATGCGGACGGGATGGTTCTCGACGTGAAATCGGCTTTGGACCGCAAGGCAAAGCCCGCCGGAATTGAATTGTGGCGGCTATGACCGACGATCCGATACTGGTCACCGGGGCGGCCGGCTTCATCGGCTTTCACGTGGCCAAGCGTCTGCTCGCGCTTGGGCGCCCTGTTGTCGGGATCGACAATCTCAATCCGTATTACGATCCCGCGTTGAAGGAGGCGCGCCTCGCGCTGCTGTCCGAAAGCAAGGGATTTTCATTTGTCCGCGGCGATCTCGCCGATCGCGATGCGACCGCCGAACTGTTTCGCAAATTCCGGTTTCAGAAGGTCATCCATCTCGCGGCGCAGGCCGGGGTCCGATACTCGCTGATCAACCCGCAAGCGTATATCGATGCCAATATCCAGGGTACGATCAATATTCTTGAGGGATGCCGCCATTCGCAATGCAAGCATTTGCTGTTTGCCTCCTCGTCCTCGGTCTACGGCGCCAATACGAAGCTGCCGTTTCGCACGTCGGATAATGTCGATCATCCGATCAGCATTTATGCGATGAGCAAGAAGGCCAACGAACTGATGGCGCATTCCTACGCGCATCTGTTCCGAATTCCGGCGACCGGGCTGCGCTTCTTCACGGTCTATGGACCGTGGGGGCGACCGGACATGGCGATGTGGATCTTCGCCGAAGCGATCCTCGCCGGTAAGCCGATCTCGCTGTTCAATTACGGCAATATGCGGCGCGACTTCACGTATATCGACGATGTCGTGGAGGCCGTGGTTCGCCTGGTCGACAAGCCTGCGGCGCCGGACCCGCTTTGGTCGGGCGATGCTCCGAATCCGGCGACGAGCTCTGCGCCGTTTCGGATTTACAATATCGGAAATAACCAGCCGGCCGAATTGCTTCACATCGTCGATAGACTGGAGGCCTGCATTGGCAAGCCGGCGATCCGGGAGTTGTTGCCGATCCAGCCGGGCGACGTGCCAGAAACCTACGCCGATGTGGACGACCTGATGCGGGATGTCGGATTTCGGCCGTCGACACCGGTCGATACCGGGATTCAGCGTTTTGTGGACTGGTATCGTACGTACACAGGAACTTAAGATGGCGGCTGTAACCTTCAAGAAATCCTAACCGTCGACGGTCCTCATGAACCAGGTGGCGAAACTGAGCGTAGTCCCTCTCGTGATGTGCGGGGGAGCCGGCACACGGCTGTGGCCCGCATCGCGGGAAGGACGTCCCAAACAATTTCTTCCCTTGTTGGGGCCGCGCTCGACATTTCAGGAAACCATGCTGCGCGTGTCGGACGCTTCGATCTTCGGGCGGCCGATTGTGATCACGAACGCGGAATACCGGTTCATCGTTAAGGAACAGCTGGATGAGATCGGCATCGTGGCCGACATCCTGCTCGAACCGATCCGCCGCGATTCCGGGCCGGCCATCGCGGCGGGCGCCGTGTTCGGGGAAAAGCGCGATGGTGATCCGATCATGATGGCGCTGGCCGCCGATCATCAGGTGGCGGACAGCGCTGCCTTTGTGGCTGCCTGCCGTGAGGCTGCGTCGGCTGCGCTTGACGGACGGATCGTCACCTTCGGCGTCAAGCCGGACCGCCCCGCAATCGACTACGGATATATCCGTCCGGGAAACGAGATTGGTCGCGGTGTATTCGAAGTCCAGCAGTTCGTCGAAAAGCCCGATGCGGAAACCGCAAAGCGCTACATTGCGGAAGGCTATCTCTGGAATTCAGGCAATTTCATTTTCCGGGCGCGCGACCTCCTTAGTGAGTATGCGTCGTTCGAGTCGCAAAGCGTGTCCGCGACAAGCGATGCGATCGAGGCTGCGGGCAGCGACATCGGTTTCGTGACCATCGACGCAAGTCATTTCTCCTGCGCCAAGGCGATCTCCATCGACTATGCGGTAATGGAAAAAACCAAGCGTGCCGCAGTCATTCCAGTGTCCTATGGCTGGTCGGACATCGGCTCCTGGCACGCGGTGTGGGAATTGTCGCCGCATGACTCGCAAGGCAACGCTGTGCAAGGCCGCGCTGTCTTCGTCGATACGCGAAATTCGTTCGTGTCCTCCGAGAAGCCGCTGGTAGCGCTGTTCGGCGTCGAAGACGTGGTCGTCGTCGCGAGTGAAGATGCCGTGCTGATTGCAGATCGCAAGAACACGGCGGAGATGAAGCGTCTCGTCACCCGGCTCAAAGAGATCGCGCCGGCCGTGACTGTCGATCACATCCGCGTGCATCGGCCGTGGGGTAATTATCAATCGCTTGATAGCGGTCAGCGCTATCAGGTGAAGCGGATCGTGGTGAAGAAGGGCGGGCGCCTGTCCCTGCAATATCATCATCATCGCGCCGAGCACTGGATCGTTGTGCGCGGTACTGCGACCGTCACGATCGGAGACGAGGTCAAGACGCTGCACGAAAACCAGTCGATCTATATTCCAATGGGCACGCCTCATCGGCTGGAAAATCCCGGCATGATCGATCTGGAATTAATCGAGGTGCAGACCGGGAGCTATCTCGGCGAAGACGACATCGTACGGATCCAGGACGATTACCGGCGCTCCTGAGCGGACCCGAGGACTCTGGGAACCTCCACCCGGAACCTGCCATTGCTCCCTTTGCCTATCGCGACGCGGGGAGCTATGCATGGTGCGCCGCCGACGCTGCTCGGCTCCGGCGGCCCCCCGGCAGCACGGAGTGCGTCATGGCCATCAAACTGGACGACCTGAAGGTCAAGCTTTTCACCGACGGCGCTGAAAAGGCGCAGATCGTCGAGATGGCTAAAAACCGCTGGATCGCCGGATTTACGACGAATCCGTCGCTGCTCAAGAAAGCCGGAGTCGTCGACTACGAGGCCTATGCGCGCGATCTTGTTGCCGCCGTGCCCGATCGGCACATCTCGTTCGAGGTGTTTTCCGACGATATTCCAGAGATGGTTGCGCAGGGGCGTGTCATCGCGTCATGGGGGAAGAATGTCTACGTCAAGCTACCGGTGACAACGACGCGGAAGGAGCCGCTTTTCGAGGCGGTGCGTGCCCTCTCCAGCGACGGGGTGAAGATCAACCTGACCGCGATCTTCACCGCCGATCAGGTCGGCAAGGCGATGAACGCCTTGCGGGGTGGGGCGCCGGCCTGCGTATCGGTCTTTGCGGGGCGGCTCGCGGATTTCGGGATCGACTACGCGCCGCTGATGCGCGACGCGATCGCCCAGGCGCGCGAAACCGACAATGTCGAGATCATCTGGGCATCGACGCGTGAGGTCTATAACGTCATCGAGGCCGACCGCATGGGCTGCCATATCATCACCGCGCCGGCGGACGTGCTGAAGAAATTGCCGGCGCTCGGTACGAAAACTCCGGAGGAACTCTCCGTGGGTGCGGTACAGGCCTTCCGCGAGGATGCCATCGCGGCCGGGTTGCGTCTCGACCTCGGGGGCCGGGCGGCCGCCGAATAATTTTTCGATTGCCCAAAGTGGCGGCAAAGGCCACTCGCGCCCTTCCTTGTGCGCCGGGTCTCGGGCTAAAGGCTCGTAACGCTCTGACTCAAAAGGTGTTTGGAGCGGTTGATGAAATCCCGCCGCAATTGCGGCGAGCATGGTAGGCAGGGGCGATATGGGAACCACTTCGGGGGGTGGGTCTGAAATGGTGCGTGCAGTGGCAAGCGGCGAAAGCGGGCCGCTTCGCGTCGGTGTCATCGGCGTGGGCATAATGGGGGCGAATCATGCCCGGGTCTTTTCCGGATTGCCGGATGTGACCCTGGTTGGCGTCGCTGACCCCAATTCCCAGCAACGCGAGCTGGTCACGCGCATTTTGGGCGTGCCCGCGGTCGAAAGCATCGACGATCTGCTCGGACCGGGACTGGACGCCGTGACCATCGCGGCGCCGACCCATCTGCACCACGAGCTTGCGCTGAAATGCATCGAGCGCGGCATTCACGTCCTGATCGAGAAGCCGATTGCCTCCAATGTCGATGAGGGGCGCGCCATGATCGCGGCCGCCAAGCGGCACGGCGTCAAGCTGATGGTCGGCCATGTCGAGCGCTTCAATCCCGCGGTTCAGGCGATCAAGGATGCGATTCGCGATGAGGATATCCTCTCCATCGGCATCACCCGCGTCGGCCCGTTCCCGCCACGCATGTCCAATGTCGGCGTGGTGATCGATCTTGCCGTGCACGATATCGATCTGATCCGCTGGTTCACCGATTCGGAAATCGTCGAGGTCCAGCCGCAATTGTCGAGCGCCATCGCAGAGCGTGAGGACATTGCGCTCCTGCAGTTCCGTACCGCGTCCGGTGTGCTGGCGCATATCAACACCAACTGGCTGACGCCGTTCAAGGCCCGTACCGTTCACGTCGCGACGCGCCGGAAATACCTGATCGGCGATTTGCTGACACGACAGGTCACCGAGTGCTTCGGCTTCCAGCCGGACGGCAGCTATTCGATGCGCCACCTCTCTGTCGGTCATGCTGAGCCGCTCCGCGCCGAATTGCAGGCTTTCGTCAATGCTGTGCGCGACAACAAGGCGCCTCCGGTCACCGGCGAGGAAGGCGTGGAAAGCCTTGACGTTGCGATGCGTTGCCTTGAGAACCGCCAGCCCGCCAAGGTGTCGGCGCAACGGACCACGCCCCGCCGCGCCGCGGGCTGACGCTCTTTCCTCTAGAACTCACGAGCCAATCGACTTCACATGAATCAGCACGCCCGCGTCGACGTTAAGCCTATTCCGTTCATCGACGTCGCCGCGCAGCGGCGGCGGCTGGGCAAGTCGATCGATGAGGCGACCGCACGGGTCCTCGACCATTGCCAGTTCCTGATGGGGCCGGAAGTGGCGAAGTTCGAAAGCGAACTCGCCGCCTTCTGCGGCGCCAAGCACGCGCTGTCCTGCTCGAGCGGTACCGATGCGCTGATCATGATCCTGATGGCAAAGGGCATCGGGCCGGGCGACGCGGTGTTCTGTCCGACCTTCACATTTTGTGCGACGGCGGAAAGCGCGGCGCTGATCGGCGCGACGCCGGTCTTCGTCGATGTCCACGCGGACACCTTCAACATCGACGTCGCCAGCCTGAAATCCGCGATCGCGACAGCCAAGGCGAAAGGCCTGAAGCCGAAGGCCATCATTCCGGTCGACCTGTTCGGACTGCCTGCGGACCACGATGCGATCGCCGAAGTCGCGAAGAACGAGAATCTGTTCGTGCTCGACGATGCCGCCCAGGGCTTCGGCGGCGTCTACAAGGGGCGGACCGTTGGCACCCTTGCGGATGCAACGGCGACCAGCTTTTTTCCAGCCAAGCCGCTCGGCTGCTACGGGGACGGCGGCGCGGTGTTGACCGACGACGACGAACTTCTGGCGGTGCTGAAAAGCGTACGCGTTCACGGTAGCGGCACCGACCGCTACGACAATGTGCGGCTCGGTTTGACCGCGCGGCTCGACACCATCCAGGCCGCGGTGCTGATCGAAAAGCTCAAGATCTTCCGCGACGAGATCGAAACCCGCAACAAGGTCGCGAAGCGTTATTCCGAAGGCTTGCGGGACGTCGCGACGGTGCCCGTGGTGCCGGAAGGATACGAGTCTGTCTGGGCGCAGTACACGATCCGACTCGCGCCCGGGAAGCGGGATGGGCTCGCGCGCGCGCTCGGGGCTGAGGGAATCCCGACGGCGATCTACTACGCCAAGCCGCTGCACAGGCAGACAGCCTATCGCCATTTTCCGGTCGCCGAAGCCGGTCTGCCGGTCAGCGACAGGCTGGCGGAGGAGGTGATCAGCCTGCCGATGCATGCCTATCTCGATGAGGTGACGCAGGATCGCATCATCGAAGCGGTACGCCGCGCATTGCGGTAATCGGGCGGGTCAACGCGAACCGTTGCCCTTGACCGGGCGGCAGCGTCCCCGTAGCGCTTGCAGAGGCTTGTCGTGACGTCGGCAGGTCCGGACTTTGCGGGGCGATCGGCTTGATCGGGCGCATTTTCACAGTCGGCGGATTTACGCTCCTGTCACGTGTGACGGGATTCGCGCGCGACATCATGCTGGCTGCGATCCTTGGCGCAGGGCCGATCGCGGACGCCTTTTTCGTCGCCTTGCGCCTTCCGAACCATTTTCGCGCGATCTTTGCCGAAGGCGCGTTCAATGCCGCCTTCGTTCCAGCCTATGCGCGAATCCGCACGCAGGACGGACCGGATCCCGCCAAGCTGTTTGCCAATCGCGTTTTCACGATGATGGTGCTGGTTCAGCTTGTTTTGCTGGCCATTGCGCTCGCCTTCACGCCGGGGGTCATCGATCTCCTGGCGCCGGGCTTTGCGGACGATCCAAAACGTTTTGCGCTCGCGACCGAACTGACGCGCATCACGTTTCCGTATCTCCTCCTCGTGTCGCTGGTGACGCTCTATGGCGGCATCCTGAACTCGATCCATCATTTCGCGACGCCGGCTGCCGCACCCATTCTCCTCAATCTCTCGATGATGGCGACGCTTGCGCTTGCCGCGTTCTTTCCGACCGCCGGCCATGCCGCGGCGTGGGGCGTGTTCATCGCCGGTATTCTCGAACTGCTGCTGGTGATGGGCGATGCCGGCCGCGCGCAGGTGCTGGCCTCGTTCAGTTGGCCGCGCCTCGATGAGAACGTGCGGAAATTCTTCCGTGCGCTGGGTCCGGCGACGGTTGGCTCTGCGGGTGTGCAGCTTGCGATGTTTGCCGATACCATTATCGCGAGCTTCCTTGCCGCGGGCGCCATTTCAGCGCTCTATTACGCCGATCGCATCAATCAGTTGCCCATTGGCGTCATCGGCATTGCGATAGGGACCGTGTTGTTGCCGGAGATGTCGCGCCGGCTTGCCGCCGGTGACGATGCCGGTGCGCGCCATGCGCAGAACCGCGCGGTCGAGTTGACGCTGCTTCTGACGATCCCCTGTCTCGTCGCATTCCTGCTCATTCCCGATCTGATCATGCGCGCGCTGTTCCTGCGCGGTAAATTCACAGCCGATGATGCGCTTGCCGCCGGTGCGACACTCGCGGCCTACGCGATCGGCCTGATCCCGTATGTCCTGATCCGAAGCGCCACGGCGCCATTCTTTGCCCGCGGCGATACCGCGACCCCGGTCAAGGCGTCGCTGATTTCGGTCGCGATCAACATCATGGTCAAGATCGCGCTCATGGGGCCGCTGGCGCAGGTGGGCCTGGCTCTCGCGACCGCGATCGGCGCCTGGGTCAATCTCGGGCTGGTCGTCTGGTTCGCATCGCGGGCCGGCATCGCCGAAATGGATGCGCGATTGCGGCGCTCGATCATTCTCTTGACCGCGAGCGGTTGCGTCTTCGGAATTGTGCTGTTTCTGTCGCAGCGGCTCGTCGGGGCGCTTTATCGCGATCTGCCGGCCTTTCGGGACGAGGCCGCGCTCGCCACACTTATGGCGATAAGCGGGCTGGTCTATGGAGCGCTCATCCTGCTGTTGCTCGGACGCAACTGGTTTCGCGCTTTCCGCGGCGAGGTGAAGCCTGCGCCCGTTATCCCTAAATCAAGTTGACGGATTGCGGCGGCTAACCGCCTGTGACACTTAACGAAAACGTCCCTGCCTCGATAAGAGGCGTGCCATCGGCATGTTTGACGTTTAAACCAAGTATTCCTATGTGCGGCTCGGGGACTGCCGCTCTCGTTCGAGCCTTGTATGATTAGACAAAAGTATCGGGTTTCGGGCAGCGCCCTCGTTCTTGTGGCGTGTGCCTTGGTTGCGGGCTGCGGTCAGCAGCAGCCGCAACAGCAGCAGGCCGCCCCGCCGCCGCCCGCGGTGACCGTCGCCACCCCGAACGAGCGCACCATCACCGACCACGACGAATATGTCGGCCGTTTTGTCGCCGTCGACGCCGTCGAGATCCGCGCTCGCGTCTCCGGCTATTTGGACAAGATCCATTTCAAGGACGGCCAGATGGTCAAGGAGGGCGATCTCCTCTTCACCATCGACAAGCGGCCGTTTCAAACCGCGCTCGACCAGGCCAAGGCGCAACTGGAACGTGCCCGGGCCGAACTCGCCTTCGCGCAGGGGGACCTTGATCGCGCGTCGCAGCTCGTCCGGGACAAGACCATCACGCAGCAGACATTCGACCAGCGCACGCAGGTCAAGCGCGTGGCCGAGGCCAACGTCGCCGCCCAGGAAGCCGCCGTGCGGCAGGCGCAGCTCGATCTCGAATTTACCGACCTCCGCGCCCCGGTGAGCGGGCGCATCGGCGATCGCCGGGTCTCGATCGGAAATCTGGTCACCGGTGGTACGACCGGCAACACCACGCTGCTCGCGACCATCGTGTCGACGGATCCGATCCGGTTCGAATTCACCTTCGACGAGGCGTCATACCTCCGCTACGAGCGGCTCGCGGCCAAGGGCAACGTCAACACCAGCAGGGACGATCTGGCTGCCCGCGGCGGCTCGAGTGTGGTCCGCCTGCGTTTGATTGATGAGAAAGACTTCGTCCATGTCGGCCGCATGGATTTCGTCGACAACGTGATTGATCGCTCGACAGGCACCATTCGCGGGCGAGCGGTGTTTGCCAATGCGCAGGGTCTGTTCACGCCGGGCATGTTCGCTCGGGTGCAGGTGCCTGGCTCAGCTCCCTACACCGCGTTGCTGGTGCCGGACACCGCCATCGGCAGCGAGCAGGCGCGCAAGTTCGTCTATGTCGTACGGCCGGATAACACCGTCGTGCAGAAATATGTCGAGCTAGGTCAGCTCGCTGAAGGCGAACGGGTCATCAAGAGCGGCCTCGAAGCGACCGACAGGGTCATCGTGGAAGGCCTGATGCGCGCGCGGCCAGGCATCAAGGTGACGCCGCAGGTTGCTCCAGGCCCGGCTTCGGCCGGCACGACGGCCCGGAAATAGGTTGCGGCATGAAGATCTCGCATTTCTTCATTGACCGCCCGATTTTTGCGGCGGTTCTCTCGACTGTTTTCATTATCCTCGGCGGCGTTGCCTTCCTGCGGCTGCCGATCGCGCAATATCCCGAGATCGCGCCGCCGGTGATCAACATTACCGGTCAATATCCCGGCGCCAGCGCCGAAGTTGTCGCCGACACGGTGGCCGCTCCGATCGAGCAGCAGGTCAACGGCGTCGAGGGCATGCTGTATATCTCGTCGAATTCGACGGCCGACGGCCGGTTCTCGATTTCGGTAACCTTCGACCTCGGCGTCAATCTCGACATCGCGCAGGTCCAGGTCCAGAACCGCGTTGCGACGGCGACGCCGCGCCTTCCGCAGGCCGTGCAGCAGATCGGCGTCAAGGTGGAGAAGAGTTCGCCCGACATCCTGATGGTGGTGAACCTGTTCTCGCCGAACCAGTCGCGCGACCCGGTCTATCTGACCAATTACGCCAATCTCTACGTCAAGGACGTGCTGACACGGCTCGATGGCGTTGGCTCCATCACGGTGTTCGGCGCCCGCGATTTCGCGATGCAGATCTGGCTTGATCCGAACCGCCTGCAGTCGCTGAACCTGACGGCGCAGGACGTGACTGCCGCGCTGCAGGGGCAGAACATCCAGGTCGCCTCCGGCGTGCTCAACCAGCCGCCGGTTGAGAATCAGCTCGCGTTTCAGGTCGCCGTGCGCACGCTCGGGCGATTGTCCGATCCCGCGGAATTTTCCAACATCGTCATCAAGCAGACGCCAACCGCCGTGGTGCGGATCAAGGACGTCGCGCGGGTCGAGCTCACTGGGCAGGATTATTCCTCGTCCTCCTATCTCGGTCGCAGTCCCTCGGTTGCGCTCGCGGTGTTCCAGCGGCCCGGCTCGAATGCGCTCGCGACCGGCAAATTGATCCGCGCGACCACCGCGGAGCTCGCCAAATCGTTCCCGGAAGGGATGGAATACACGATCATCTACGACCCGACGCAGTTCATCCAGCAGTCGGTCGATGCGGTGATCGAGACGATTTTCGAGGCCGTCATCCTTGTCATTCTGGTGATCGTGCTGTTCCTGCAGACGTGGCGGGCCGCGGTGATCCCCATCGTCGCGATCCCGATCTCGCTCATCGGCACGTTCTTCATGATGAGCGTGTTCGGCTTCTCCCTCAACAACCTGTCCTTGTTCGGCCTCGTGCTCGCGATCGGCATCGTGGTCGATGACGCCATCGTCGTGGTCGAGAATGTCGAACGCAATATCGAGCGCGGTCTGTCGCCACGCGACGCCGCGGTCAAATCGATGGACGAGGTCGGCGGAGCGCTGGTCGCGATCGCGCTCGTTCTATGCGCCGTGTTCATCCCCGCAGCGTTCATCACGGGCATATCCGGGCAATTCTACCGGCAATTCGCGCTGACCATTGCGAGCGCAACCGCGATCTCCCTGATCGTGTCGCTGACGCTGTCGCCGGCGATGTGCGCGCTGTTGCTCAAGCCGCATGCGCAGCAGCATCGGGAGCGCTGGTGGCAGAAGCCGTTCAGCATTTTCTTCCGCATCTTCAATGGCGGATTCAACTGGCTGTCGTCGCGTTACGGCTGGCTCGCCGGCCGGACGGTGCGACTGTCCGCGCTCATGCTCGTGATCTATGCCGTGATCATCGGCGTCGGTCTGAATGAATTCCGCAAGGCTCCGCAAGGCTTCATCCCGCAGCAGGATCGCGGCTACCTGATCGTGGTCGCGCAATTGCCGCCAGGCGCCGCGCTCGAGCGGACCGACAAGGTAATGAAGCGGGCGACCGAAATGGCGCTCGCGACGCCCGGCGTTCTCAACGCCATCAACATCGTCGGCTTCTCAGGTGCGACATTCACCAACGCGCCGAATGCCGGCGCGATCTTCCTGATCCTCGATTCGTTCGACAAGCGTGCGAAAGATCCGGCCCAGTCCGCCGGCGCCATCCAGCGCGCCTTGTTCGGCAAATATGCCGCGATCCAGGAAGCCTTGATGATCGTGGTGCAGCCGCCGCCGGTGCAGGGCATCGGCAATGCCGGCGGTTTCCGCATGATGGTGGAGGATCGTGCGGGCCGCGGACCCCAGGCCTTGCAGGAAGCGGTCGGCGCGATGCAGGCCCGGGCGGCAACGACGCCCGGATTGATGCAGGTGTTCTCGCTGTTCGAGGTGTCCACCCCGCAGCTTTATCTCGACATCGATCGCACCAGGGCGCAGCTTCTTGGCGTGCAGCTCCCGGACGTCTTTGCGGCGCTGCAGGTCAATATCGGATCGCTCTACGTCAACGACTTCAACCTCTTCGGCCGGACGTTCCGCGTCCAGGCGCAGGCCGCGGCGCCGTATCGCCTCGAGCCGCGGGATATCCTCAATCTGCGCGTCCGCAACGCGGAAGGCGCCACCGTGCCGATCGGCTCGTTCACAACGATCCGCGACATCACCGGCCCGTATCGTGTGCCGCGCTACAATCTCTATCCTGCGGCCGAGCTCGACGGCGCGGCGGCGCCCGGCTTCTCACAAGGTCAAGCGATCCAGATCATGGAGAAGCTTGCCGCCGAGGTGCTGCCCGCCGGCTTTTCATATGAATGGACCACGCTTGCCTTCCAGCAAATCCGCGCCGGCGACACCGCGATGTTCGCCTTCACCCTCGCGGTTGTGTTCGTGTTCCTGGTGCTGGCCGCGCAATACGAGAGCCTGACATTGCCGCTGGCGGTGATCATGATCGTGCCGATGTGTCTGATCGCATCGATCACCGGTGTGGTCTGGGCGGGGCAGGACAACAACATCCTCACGCAGGTCGGCTTCATCGTCCTGATCGGGCTCGCGGCCAAGAACGCAATTCTGATCGTCGAATTCGCCAAGCAGCTCGAAGAGCAGGGGCGCGACCGCTGGAGGGCCGCCGAGGAAGCGGCCGAGCTGCGGCTGCGTCCGATCCTGATGACGTCGCTGGCCTTCACGCTCGGCGTGCTTCCGCTCGCGATCGCTGTCGGCGCGGGCGCCGAGCTTCGTCAGGCGCTCGGTGTCGCCGTGGTCTCCGGCATGATCGGTGTCACGATCTTCGGGCTACTGTTTACGCCCGCCTTCTACGTCATGGTCCGCTGGATCGAGGACCGCTTCGCGAGACGAAAGGCGTCGCAGGGGGCCGATTCCGTGCCAACGGATACGGACACCGCACCGGCCGGGAAACACTGAATGAAATTCGGAGTCGGTCAGCCCCTCACGCGCAAGGAAGATGACCGGCTGATCCGCGGATCGGGGCGCTACATTGCGGATTTCGCGCCTGCGGATTGCGGGCACGCGGTGGTGGTCCGCTCGCCCCATGCGCATGCCCGCTTCGCTATCGCCGACAAGCGGCGTGCCGAAAGCCTGCCGGGCGTGCGCGTTATCCTGACCGGACCCGATATCCGGCATCTTGGTCTGATGCCGTGCGTGGTCGGGGTGCCGGGACAGAAAATGATCGTGCCACCTTGCCCGGTGCTCGCGCAGGATGAGGTACATCATGTCGGCGATGCGGTGGCCTTCGTGGTCGCCGACACGCTCGATCAGGCGCGCGATGCCGCGGAAGCGTTGTCGCTCGATTGGGAACCACTCCCTCATGTGATCGGCGCGGAGGCCGCGCTCGCGGACGGCGCAAAGCTGGTTTGGCCCGACCGGCCGGGCAATCTCGCGTTTGAAGTCACGATCGGCGATGCCCGCAAGACCGAGAGCGCTTTTGCCAAAGCGGCGCACATCGTCAGCGTGAAACTGGTGAACCAGCGTCTCGTCACCAACTACCTCGACACCCGAGGCGTGGTCGCGCAATACGATGCGGCGCGCGATCATTACACGCTGACGCTCGGCAGTCAGGGCAGCCACGCCATTCGCGACGTGATCGGCGTGCACGTTATGGGCCTCGATCCGCAACAGATGCGGGTGATTACGCCTGATGTCGGCGGCGGGTTCGGAACCAAGCTGTTCCCCTATCGCGAATATGCTCTGGCCGCCGTTGCCGCGCAACGAACAGGCAAGCCGGTGAAATGGGTTGCCGACCGCACCGAGCATTTCCTCGGCGACACGCAGGGACGCGACAACATCACCACCGCGCGGCTCGCGCTCGATGCGGATGGACGGTTTCTGGCGCTCGACGTCGACACCATCGCCGACATGGGCGCCTATCTTTCGACCTACGCGCCTTTCATCCCTTATATCGGCGCCGGCATGCTGCCCGGCGTCTACGATATCCCGGCCTGCTTTGCGCGCATCCGTGCGGCCTATACCAACACCGTTCCGGTGGACGCCTATCGCGGCGCCGGACGACCCGAGGCGTCATACGTGATCGAGCGTCTGGTCGATGCCGCAGCGCGCGAGACGGGTATCGCGCCCGATGCCTTGCGGCGGCTGAATTTCATCAGACCCGAGCAGATGCCTTACCGGACCGCCACGGGCAAAACCTACGACACCGGCGAGTTCGACGGCCAGATGACGCGCGCGCTTGACCTCGCCGAATGGCGCGGCTTTCCGGCGCGTGCGGCGAAAGCGAGAGAGCGTAACCTCCTGAGGGGCATCGGGCTAGCGACCTACATCGAAGCCTGCGGTGGAAACGGGCCGGATACAGCAACGCTTTCACTCGAACGGGACGGCACGATTCGTCTGCATGTCGGGACCCAGACGACCGGGCAGGGGCACGACACCGCATTTTCCCAGATCATCGCGGATCACCTACGCGTGCCACCCGAGCGCGTGATGATGTTGCAGGGCGACACCGAACGAATCGAGACGGGGACGGGCACCGGCGGCTCGAGCTCGATTCCGGCCGGCGGCAATTCTGTCGCGATGGCCGCTGAAAAACTTGCCGCGCAGCTCAGGGAGATCGCCGCCGATCTGCTCGAGGCTGCGCCACGCGATCTGGAGTTTTCAGATGGCGCAATTCGGATCGCAGGCACCGACCGCGCGATTGCACTGGCTGATCTTGCCGACCACGCGAAGGCGACGCCGGAGAAGCTGCGCGCGGCTGACGCCTTCGTTCCGAAGGCGTCGACCTATCCCAACGGCACCCATGTGGTGGAAGTCGAGATCGACGAAGCGACCGGGCATATCGACATTGTCCGCTACGTCATCGTCGACGACTTCGGCGTATCGCTCAATCCGTTGTTGCTGGAAGGTCAGGTCCACGGAGGAACGGTGCAGGGCATTGGGCAGGCCCTTATGGAGGAGACCGTCTATGACTCCTCCGGCCAGCTCATCACCGCGAGCCTGATGGATTACGCCCTGCCGCGTGCGGCGGACATGCCCGTATTCACATTCGAAACGCGAAATGTTCCCTGCAAGAGCAATCCGCTCGGTGCGAAGGGGGCAGGTGAGGCGGGCGCCATCGGATCGTGTCCCGCGGTCATGAATGCGATTCTCGATGCGCTATGGCGTGCCTATGGGATCGATCACCTCGACATGCCGGCAACGCCGCAGCGCGTGTGGCATGCGATCCAACAGAAGCGAGCGAGCGCTGCGGCGTGAACGGATCACGGCTTCGTGATGCGCCAATCTTGGCGTGTGAATGGCGGCCGTGTAGTTTTTAGGAATAACAATCAACCGGCCGGGTTCACTGGTCACCTGCCCTTCGCGATTTCTTCTACAAAACACGGGAGTTCCCATGCTTGTTCGCACCGCAGTCTGCGCCGCCCTTGCCGTCGCCTTGAGTGCCAGCGCCGTGATCGCCCAGTCGAAGGCCATCGCGGAGCGCAAAGACATCATGAAGGGAGTGGGTGCGGCGGCTAAGACCGGTGCTGCCATGGCGCGCGGTTCGGCACCGTACGACAACGCCAAGGCGGTCGAGGTGTTCACGATCTACGCCAATGCTGCGGAAAAGATGCCGGGTCTGTTCCCCGACGATTCCAAGACCGGCGGCGAGACGACGGCTTCGCCGAAGATCTGGGAGGACATGGCGGGCTTCAAGGCCGCATTCGCCAAGTTCGCAGAGTCTTCGAAGGCCGCGCAAAGCTCGGTCAAGGACCTCGACAGTTTCAAGGTTGCGTTCGGTGAGGCCGGCAAGCAATGCGGAAGCTGCCACGAGGTTTACCGGATCAAGAAATAACACGGGCGCGACTTGTGTTCTCCGGGCGGCCATCTCCGTGATGCGCCGCCCTTGTCTTTTCGGGACCGCTTCGACCGGCTAACATCAGGGGACACACAGGAAGACCGGTATGCTGCGCAAGCTTGTCCTTCTGGCAATCGTCGCCGGCCTCATCGGCCTCGCCATCTTCTGGTTCGTCACCATTCCGGCGACTGTGCCCGCCAGTGCGCTCGGCGCCTACACGCCCAATGTCGAGAACGGCAAGGCGCTGTTCTATGCCGGTGGTTGCGCTTCCTGCCATGCCACGATGGGACAGGACGACAAGCACAAGCTCGGTGGCGGCCACCCGCTGCATTCGCCTTTCGGCACGTTCTATGCGCCGAATATCTCGCCGGACCCCAAGGCGGGGATCGGCGCCTGGACCGAGCATCATTTCGTGAATGCGATGCTGAAAGGGACGTCGCCGAACGGATCGCATTATTTCCCGGCCTTCCCGTTCACCTCCTACCGCCTCATGTCGCTGAACGATGTGCGCGACCTGTTTGCGTTCATGAAGACGCTGCCGGCGGTGCAGGACGCCTCCAAGACCCACGACGTGCCGTTCCCGTTCAATCTGCGGCGGCCGCTTGGCGGCTGGAAGATGCTGTTCTTCGAAGACGACACGTTCAAGCCCGATCCGACCAAGTCGGCCCGTTGGAACCGGGGCGCTTATCTCGTCAACGGCCCGGGCCATTGCGCCGAATGCCATTCGCCCCGCAATCTGCTGGGCGGGATCTTGGCCGGGCAGAAATTCGCCGGTGGGCCCAATCCGGAAGGCAAGGGCTGGGTCCCCAACATCACACAGGCGGGCCTGAAAGACTGGTCCGTGGACGACATCGAATATCTGCTCGAGACCGGGACCACGCTTTCCGGGGATACGGTCGGCTCCAACATGGCGCCGGTGATCCGTAACACCTCGCAGCTGTCCAAGGAGGACCGGCTCGCCATGGCGGAGTACCTGAAATCCCTGCCGCCGGTGGAGGGTCCGAAGCGCCCCGGCAAATAACCGCGGTCGCTTTCGCATGGGATTTCGCTTCCGTCGTGGCCTCGTGAGCGAGGCGCATTGACGACATGCGGCGCGCGGCCTTGTGCGGGCCGCCGGTATCGGCGACACGATCATCGGCTGGACCTCGCCATGCCGGTGCGCGAAGCCGCGTCGTTTGCCCTCCATGAATGTCTACAAGGCAATCCTCTTCACGCTGATCTCGTCGCTGTTGTTCGCAGCGATGGCTGCGCTCGTGCGTTTTGCCGGCGAAACAGCTCCGCTCGGACAGGTTGTCTTCTTTCGTGCGGCCTTTGGCGTTGTGCCGATTACGCTGCTGGTCCTGTTTCGCGGCCAATTGAGCCAGATGATTCGGACCCGCCGCGTGCTCGGCCATGGCGGCCGCGGCCTGTTCAGCGTCGGCGGCATGTTCCTGCATTTTGCCTCGCTGGCGCGGCTCCCCGTGGTCGACGCGACGGCCTTCTCATTCGTATCCCCGCTCGCCACCGTCGTGCTCTCGGCCATCTTCCTGAAGGAGCGCGTGCGGATCTATCGCTGGTCGGCGGTCATCCTCGGCTTTGTCGGAGTGCTGGTGATGTTGTGGCCGCATTTCGATCCGTCGCGCTATGCCGGATTTGCGACGACCGCCACGGCCATCGGCGCGATGTGCGGCCTCGCGGGCGCGATCATCAATGCCGGCGCCGTGATCCAGACGCGGCGGCTCACCGATACCGAAACGACCTCGTCGATCGTGTTCTACTTCTCGCTGTTCTGCGCGCTGGCCGGCCTTTCAACGCTGCCGTTCGGCTGGATATGGCCCACGCCCTCGCAGCTTGCCGCCCTGATCGCGACCGGCCTGATAGGCGGCCTGTCGCATATTTTTCTGACCGAATCCTATCGCAACGCCCCGCAATCGATCGTGGCGCCGTTCAACTACACCACGATGCTGTGGGCGCTGGTGATCGGCTATGTTTTCTTCGGCGAGGTGCCGCTGCCGCTGGTTCTGGTCGGCGCCAGCATCATCGCCGCGGCGGGCCTGATAGTCGTCTTTCGCGAACGTCAGCTCGGACGCCGCGACATCGATTCGGCGCCGCCGGCGGCGTGACGATCAGAATGCCTTGAAGGTGATGATGGTCAGCGTGTCCTGGATTCCCGGGATCACCTGAAGCTTCTCGTTGACGAAGTGACCGATGTCGACCGACGGATCGACATAGAACTTCACCAGAAGGTCGTAATGGCCCGCAGTAGAATAGATTTCGGAGGCAATCTCGGCATCGGCGATCGCGTTGGCGACTTCGTAGGATTTGCCCATGTGGCATTTGATCTGGACAAAGAATGGGGTCATCGACGCCTCCGTAAGCCGTGAGCCAATCCAGCAAAAAGGCAGGGCCTTGGCAAGTTCTTGGCAAGTTCAAGCCGACAGTCTCAGCGCCAGCACCATGACGGCGCTCGCCGCGATCCAGGACCCGGCAATGCGGACCGCGATGGTTTTGACGGACGGCGGTAATGCAGCGCTGATGCCCGCCGTCGCCGCGAGAATCGCGACCGCGGACAGGACGGTTCCGGCAAGCGAAAGCGCGGTTTCGCGCACCGTGAGCACAGATGGGACCGAATCGAACAGGATCGCAGCCGCCATGAAAGCAGCGAGTGCCGCGCAAAACGGAGCGGATAAAGCGAGATTGGCCGCGAGCATCAATCCAGTCACAGCGGCGAGGCACAGGATCAGCGTCTCGGCCCGCGACGCGCTGTAAGCCATCGCGATCAGCGCGAAGCTCGCCAACGAGGCGATCACAAAGGCGGCGAGCAGTGCGAATTGGGTCCGCCTCCGGAACGCGCCGATGAGGAGGCCGAGCGCAATCAATGCGAGCACATGCGACGGCACGAGCAGGGGATGCAGCAAGCCCCCGGTGAAGCCGCTAGTCCCCGGGATGACGTTGTGTGCCTCCGCGCCGCTGGTTGCGTAACACAGCAAGCCTGCGGCAAGCGCAGCCCGTCTCATATCAGGCGGCCGAGAAAGATCAGTCCTGCAAACGCAATCGCGCCGCCGGCGGCGCGGACCGCGACCCGACCCCCGGGATATTGCGCCAGCAAGCCGAAGCCGATGCCGGCGAGGTGCAAGAGACCGGTCGCAACGACAAACCCCAGCGCATAGGCCAAAGCGTTGGCGCCGGCAGGCAGTTCGGTGCCGTGGGCATGGCCATGAAAGATCGCGAACGCGCCGACCAGAATAGCGGCGACCGCGATGTGGGGCTTTGCCGCGAGGGCGACCATCAGGCCGAGCACCACGGCGGACACCGCAATGCCGATCTCGATCCCCGGCAGCGGAACGCCGAGGATTCCGAGCACGCCGCCCATCGCCATGACCAGTGGAAATGCCACCGGCAACAGCCAGAGCGCCGGCGCGCCGAGGAAGGCGCCCCAAAGGCCAACGGCGAGCATCGCCGCGATGTGATCGGGGCCGAGCAGGGGATGCACGAACCCCCCGCCAAAGCCGCCGGCCAGTCCCTCGCCGGTATGGGCCGCAGCGGATGACACCGTGAACAGCGTCAGCAGGGCAACGACTGCGGCGCGTCGCATGATCAGGCGGCCTGTCGTGCAGCGGCAACCGCCGCGCCCCGGATCAGGTCGATCAGGGACAGCGGATCGGATGGCCCGCTGTCGCCGCGCCACGCGATGTGCTGGTCCGGCCGGATCAGCGCGAGCTTGTGTGGATAGAGCTCCGCCGCGCTCTCGGCTGGCAGATCCACCACCGTCAGCGGTACGCCACGATGCGCGGCGGCCTGGACCAGACCGTCCACATCCACGGCCTTGTCGAAGCGCAGCAACGAATAATCGGGCCCGAGCAGATCGTAGAGCGACCGGCCATCCGGCAGGAAGAAATGCGGCGCGCGGCAGCCTGGCACGGTGGACGGCGTGAAATCGTACATCGTGTAGGTTGGGTGCTCGCCGTCGTCATAGGCGATGACCGGCGACTGCGCGTAGAAATAGCCGAAATTCAGCCCGCCGCAGCAATACTGGTGCACGTTGAGGTCATAGGCTTCCTTGCCGACGCGCGCACGCACCGCGTCGCCTTCCGGTCCCGGCAGCTCGACTTCGGGCGGTGTCGCCTTGCGCTGGCGCATGTTGTTGAGAGCCATCTCCATGGCAAACTTCGACACCTGCTCGGTGATCGGCTGGCGTTCGCGCTCGTAAGCGTCGAGCAAAGATGCCGGCGCCCAGCCGCGCAAGACTGCCGCGAGCATCCACGACAGATCCATGGCGTCGGCGATGCCGGCATTCATGCCGTAGCCCGCATAGGGAATCCACAGATGCGCGGCATCGCCCGCAATGAAGGCGCGGCGATCGCGGAAGCGGTCGGCGACGAGACGCCGTCCGGTCCAGTCCTCCTTCGACACGACTTCGTATTGGAAATCGTCCGGCACGCCGAGAATGGTGCGGATCGCCCAATCGCGGTCGATGGAATCGAATTCGGGCTCGCCTTCATAGAGATGATTGTGAATGAGCCAGGTCTCCTTGCCGTCGATGGCGATGACGGTGCCGCAGCGGCGCGGATTGAGCGACAGATACATCCAGGCTTTCTTGCCCGGCAGCATGTCGAGGAGCTGCGGCGCGCGGATGCAGGTGGATTGCACGCGCTGGATCACCGGCGTGCCGGACAGGGTTGCGCCGATCTTGCGCCGAACCATCGACCGGCTGCCGTCGCAGCCCGCGAGATATTTGGCCTCGATGACGTATGTCTCGCCGCTGTCGAGATCGCGCGCGGTGGCGGTGACGTTGTGATCGCCTTGCGAAAAGTCCTCGATAACGGTGCGGTTGAGGATGCGCACACCCGGCATTGCCGCAGCATGGGCGAACATCACCGGCTCAAGGAATGTCTGGTTGATGCGGTGCGGCGGCTCGGGCGTCGGCCACCAGGTGTCCGGTCCCCCGGTCGCCGTATAGCGCTCGTTCCGGGCCGGGATCGGGATGCGCGCAAGCTCTATACCGGTCGAGGTGGTGCGGTAGGATGCGTCGTTCGGATAATCCGCGGGAAGGCCGGTGTCGCGGACCTTCTGCGCAAGGCCGAGACGGCGAAACGTCTCCATGGTCCGCGCCGAAACGTGGTTGCATTTCACGCTCGGCGGTTCGCCGGGATAACGCGTCTCCGCGACGATGGAATCGATCCCCCGCCAGGCGAGATCCATCGCAAGCGTGAGGCCCACTGGGCCACCGCCCACGATCAGAACGCTGGTCTTTTCCTGTCTCATGTCAGCCCGTCGCTAGTTCCAGAGCACCACTTCTATCGTCCCGGCGGATCGCATATCATCGCCCGGCACAGGAGCAAAGATAAGCTCGGGAGGAGCCAAGGATGTCGTTTTTCGCGCGGTTTGCCGCCACAATTGCCGTTGCCTTGCTGTCATCCACAGTCCTCGCTGGGGCGCAGGGCTATCCCAATCGGCCGATCAAATGGATCGTCAGCTTTCCTCCGGGCGGGTCGACGGACGTGGTGGCGCGGGCCATGCTGCCGAGCCTCGAGAAGCGCCTTGGCCAGCCGGTTGTCATCGAAAATCGGGGTGGCGCTGGCGGAAATATCGGCACCGACGCGGTCGCGAAATCCGCACCGGACGGCTACACCATCGGCTTCTCCGCCGCCGGTGCGCTGACGGTCAATCCGACCCTGATGGAGAAAGTGCCTTTCAATGTGGAGAGGGACCTCGTTCCGGTCACGCTGGTCGGCACCTCGCCATTCCTCCTCGTCGCCTCGCCCAAGGCCCCGACGCAGTCCTTGTCCGAGGTGATCGCCGCGGCGAAGGCGAAGCCGGGCGAATTGTCGATCGGGCATGGCGGCAATGGCACGGCCATGCACCTGACGGCGGCCCTGCTCAATCAGATGGGTGGCATCTCCACCACGCTCGTTCCGTATCGCGGCAGCGGGCCTGTGACCGCCGATGTCGTGGCGGGTCATATCCCGCTCGGTATCACCGATGCGCCCTCGGCGATCGGGCAGATCAAGGGCGGCGCGGTGAAGCCGCTCGGCGTCACATCGCTCAAGCGGACCCCCAGCCTGCCGGACGTGCCGACCTTCGACGAACTTGGCCTCAAGGGCTATGAATCGATCGGCTGGTACGGTGTGATCGCTCCCGCAGGGACGCCGCCGGACATCATCGCGAAACTCAACGCCGCCTTCGTCGAGACCCTGAAGGAACCGGAGGTCGCCGAACGCATCCGCAGCGTCGGGGCAGAGCCTTCGCCGATGACACCCGCGCAATTCGATGCCTTCATCAAGGCCGAAACAAAAAAATGGGCGAACGTGATCAAGACGGCCGGCATCAAGGCGTCGCAATAGCGGCAGGCCACAGGGCTTTGCGGTCATTGCCGGAATGACCGCAAACTTGCATCGCCCGCCAATCCGGCCTAGATAGCCATCAATCTCATGGGGTGCGCGGCGGATCGTCCGCCGTGCTGAGAGGCGCATCCGGCGCCAACCCATCGAACCTGATCCGGGTCATGCCGGCGGAGGGAGTGAGAGAGATGCACGCGCCGCAAGGCGATATTTCCCAACGCGTCGATTTGGCCGATTGCGCCGGCGATTTGATTGATCGCCTGCGCAGCCGTCAGCCGCGTGTGCATTGCATCACCAACGCCGTCGCACAGAATTTCACACCGAACGTGCTGCTCGCGGTCGGCGCCCTTCCGTCAATGACGATTTCATCTGACGAGGTGGCGGCCTTCGCCGCGCGGTCGGACGCATTGCTGGTCAATCTCGGTACATTCGATGCGGAACGCCGCGCCGCGGTGAAGGCCGCGCTCGCCGAAGTGACCGCGGCCGAAAAGCCGTGGGTTCTCGATCCGGTGTTGATCGATCGCTCCCCGCCACGCGCCGCCTATGCGCGGAGCCTCTTGGCTCACCGGCCGGCCGCGATCCGCATGAATGCCGCGGAATTCTCCGAACTGGCCGGGACTCTGGCGGCGCCGGATTTTGCGCAAGAGCAATGCAGCGTGGTTGCGATCACCGGCAAGACCGACGTTGTGACGAATGGCGCACGCAGCTTGCAGATCGGCAATGGGCACCCGCTGATGGCGCGCATCACTGCCATGGGCTGCGCCGAATCCGCGGTGATTGCCGCAGCACTTGCCGTCGAGCCCGATCCGTTCAGGGCCGTTGCCGCAGCGCTCCTGATCTTCGGCGTTGCCGGCGATATCGCCGGTGAGAGCGCGAACGGACCCGGCTCGTTCAGCGTTCACTTCCTCGACGCGCTGTTCAATCTCGATCCGAAGACAATACGTGAGCGCGCAAAGGTTTCGTCATGAGTGTCGATCTTCGTCTTTATGCGCTTCTCGATCCCGATGTGAGCGGTGGGCACGATCTCGCCGATCTTGCGCGCAAGGTGGTTTCCGGCGGCGCGACGCTTGTGCAATTGCGCGACAAGACCGGATCGACCAAGCGCATGATCGACGAGGCGCGCGCCATCAAGACCGCGCTGGCCGGCTCCTTCGTGCCGCTCTTGATCAACGATCGGGTCGACGTTGCCTTGGCCGTGGGCGCCGACGGTGTGCATATCGGATGGGACGACATGCCGGTGCCGGATGCGCGGCGTCTGCTCGGCCGCGAGGCCATCATCGGACTGTCGATCAAGACCCGCGCGCAGGTCGATGCCGCGCCGCTCGAGCTTCTCGACTATGTCTGCATCGGCGGCGTGTTTGCAACCACGTCGAAGGACAACAGGGAGCCGCCGGTGCGGCCCGAAGGCTTTGCCGAACTCGCGGCAGCCGTGCGAGAGCGTGCGCCCAGCATGCCGGTTGGCGCGATTGCCGGCATCACGGAACGCAATGCGGCCGACGTGATCGCTGCGAATGCCGATGGCATCGCTGTGATATCGGCCTTGTCGCAAGCCGAGCGCCCCGAAGAAGCGGCGCAGCGGCTGCGCAAGATTGTCGACGATGCTCTTCGGCTGCGGGGAGCGGCATGACGGCGATCGCGGTGACGATAGCAGGCTCCGATTCCGGCGGCGGCGCCGGCATCCAGGCCGACCTCAAGACCTTTTCTGCGCTCGGCGTTTACGGCGCGTCAGTCATTGCCGCCTTGACGGCGCAGAACACCAAGGGCGTCACCGCGATCCATGACGTGCCGCCAGCCTTCGTCACCGCGCAAATCGACGCGGTGTTCTCGGACCTTGCCGTCAATGCGGTAAAGATCGGCATGCTGTCGCACCCGGACGTGATTGCCGCTGTCGCGGACGGACTTGCGAAATTCAGGCAGACCCGCGTGGTTCTCGACCCGGTGATGGTCGCGACCTCGGGCGACCGGTTGCTTGTGCCGGAAGCCATCGAGGTGTTGCGGACCGTGTTGATCCCCAAGGCCACGGTCATCACGCCGAACCTGCCGGAGGCTGCGGCCTTGCTTGAGACCGCGGTGGCGCAGACCGAGAGCGAGATGCAGGACCAGGGCGAGAAGCTCATCGCCATGGGCGCGAAGGCGGTGCTGATGAAGGGCGGTCATGCGTCGGGCGCCGAAAGCGTCGATCTGCTGATTGAGCCGAATGCGGTGGCGCGTCTCGTTGCAGAACGCATCAACACGCGGAACACGCACGGCACCGGATGCACGCTGTCGTCGGCGATTGCGGCGGGTCTTGCGAAAGGTCTGCCGCTTGCCGAAGCGGTGCGTGAGGCGAAGGCTTACGTGACGGCCGCCATCAAGGCATCCGGTCAGCTCGAAATCGGCCACGGACATGGGCCCGTGCATCATTTCCACCATTGGTGGACGGAGGAAAAGGACTGAATGCATATCAACCGTCGCAATCTCGTCGCCGGCGCAGCACTCGCCGGCACCATCGCTGCACCGAACGTTGCGCTTGCGCAAACCAAACGCTGGCGCATGGTCACGTCATGGCCAAAGCGCCTGCCGGGTCCGGGCATGTCGGCCGAGCGCGTTGCCGAACGAATCAAGGCGCTGTCGGGTGGACGCCTCCAGATTTCGGTCTCTGCGGCAGGCGAGGTGGTGCCGGCCTTCGAGGTGATGGATGCGGTCGGCGGCGGCGTCGCCGAGATGGGGCATACGGCATCGTTCTTCTGGCAAGGCAAAAGTCCCGCGGCGGTGTTCTACACGACGGTGCCGTTCGGGCTGACACCGAACGAACACGTCGCCTGGGTCGATGCCGGAGGCGGGCAGGCGCTCTGGGATGAACTTTACGCTCCGTTCGGGGTGAAGCCGTTCATGGGCGGCAATACCGGCGTCTGCATGGGCGGCTGGTTCCGCCGCGAAATCCGCAGCCGCGATGACGTGCGCGGTCTGAAAATCCGCTCGCTCGGCCTCGGCGGCGAGATCTATCGCAGGCTCGGCGCTGTGCCGCAGACGACGCCGCCCGCGGAAATCCTCACCAGCCTGCAGACCGGCGTGCTGGACGCGGCCGAATTCGTCGGCCCCGGTTCCGACATCGCGCTCGGGCTTTATCGCGTTGCGCCGATGTATTACGCGCCGGGCTTCAACAAGCCGAACGGCACCGGCGAATGCATCGTTTCACTCAAGGCCTGGAACGCGCTCGACAGCGAAATGAGGGCGATCATTTCCCATGCCTGCGCGGTGGAGGCCGCTTTCGCGCTCTCGGAGATGGAGCGGCTGAATGTCGAGGCGCTCAATGCGCTGGTGACCCAGCACAATGTGAAGCTGATGACGTTTCCGCCCGACCTCATCGCGGCGGCGGAAAAGGAATCGCGTGATGTGCTTGCCGATATCGGCTCCGGCAGCGCGACCGCACGCAACGTACATGCGTCCTATGTCGCCTTCCGCGACCGGGTGTCGGCCTGGTCGAAGATTTCGCTGCGCGCGGTGCTTGAAGCGCGCGGTTGAGGTTGCCCGGTCGCCGGTGACCGCTCTTGCGGCACCGGCGCGCCGGCAGGCCACATCTCGTCATAGTTCGCGAATTTCCGCAGCGTCTTGTCGTGCCGCGTCGGCTCGATCAGCGGCAGCAGCCAGCCGAGCAGCACATTCAGCGCCGCCGAGGTGTGGCGCACATAAAGGTCCAGCGGTACGAGCCGAAAGCCCAGCTGCAGCTTCGGCTCATAGCTCAGTCCGGTGCTGACCCAGCGCTTGTAGCCGTTGGCGATGGCCCATGACGCGATGTCACGGAACGCAAAGTAATACAGATGCAGCTTCAGCGCGACGTCGTAGTCGAGGCCGAGATATTCGTTATAGATCGCGTCGCCGTGCGCCATCGACACGCTGAACGCCACCGGCTTTCCTGACTGGCGCCACACGAAGAACCGCACCTTGTCCGGCATGACGCGTCCGAGTTCGCAGAGAAATTCGCGCGTCAGCTTTTCGAAATGCAGGGTCGACCGCGCGAAGACCTGCAGGTAGAGCGGATAGACCTCGTCGATGATCGGCGAAATGTCGCGCGTGACGCTCATCTCGATCGGTGCGCATTTGTCGGTGGCGCGGAATTTCCGCCGCAGCTCCGATCGGATCTTTGCGCTCACGCCGCGGCGCAGATAATCCTCGAAATCGGCGTAGCGCAGGTCGAGACTGACCATCGGAAAACTCGGGATGCGGGTGTATCCGTGGCGCAGAAGCGGGGCGAGGCTCTCCCGGTATTCGGCGGGAAATTCCTTCATCACGATCAGGCGCGCCCCGGCCTTGATCGCGTAATCGCGCGCGGCCTTTGCGAACGCGTCGAGATCAATCCGCGCATTCGGCCCCGCATTGAGATGGCCTTCGCCGGCTGAGCATCCGACCATCAGCGTGCGCAATTGCAGAAAGCGCGGCCACCATCGCCGCACCAGCCGGTCGGCCATGCGCGACAGCTTCGGCACACCAGCGAGCAGATCCTGATCGAGCAGAAAGAATGGCTGGATGGCGCGGACCTGCGCCGCCTCGTCCCGGATCACGAAATACCGGTACGCAAAATCCGGGCACAAGGTCCGATCGATCAGCTCGTAATAGCGATGATCCTTGCGCTGATGTGTAAACGCCCGCGGCCAATGCGGCTCGCGGGCAAGGTCGGTGCGGGTCACGATATCGACCCGGGGTGTCCCGGCGGCGGGGCGCGAGGCGCCGGGCGGCGCGATCAGCTTCAATTTTGGCATTGATGGTTCCGAGGGGCTTATCCCCTCGCCATCAAGCCCGATCGGCCGCCGCGGGTTCCCCGCCGACCCGGATAGCACTGCCGCCAGGCGGCCGGCGCGTCCCGGAGAGCGGGTCGGCGTTAACGCCTTACTTCTTCAGCGCGACGATTTTCTGCTTTTGTTCGCCGAGCCCCTGGATGCCGAGCGTCACCACATCCCCGGCCTTCAAGAAACGCGGCGGCTTCATGCCGAGCCCGACGCCGGGCGGGGTACCGGTGATGATGATGTCGCCCGGCTCCATGACGAAGAATTGCGAGCAATACCAGACGAGATGCTCGACCCCGAAGATCATGGTCTTCGTATTGCCGGTCTGCCGGCGCTCGCCGTTCACGTCGAGCCACATGTCGAGATTTTGCGGGTCCTTGATCTCGTCTTTCGTGACGAACCACGGCCCGATCGGACCGAAGGTTTCGCAGCCCTTGCCCTTGTTCCATTGCCCGCCCGAGCGCTCGATCTGGAACCCGCGCTCCGAGACGTCATTCGAGACGAAATAGCCGGCCACCGCGCTCATCGCCTTCGCGCGATCGAGATAGCGCGCGCGCTTGCCGATCACGATGCCGAGCTCGACCTCGTAATCGAGCTTTTCGGAGGCCTTCGGGATGATGGTGTTGTCGTTCGGCCCGCAGATGCAGGTCGGCGCCTTGTTGAAGATGATCGGCTCCTTGGGGATCGGCATGCCGGCTTCGGCGGCATGGTCCGAATAATTCAGCCCGATCGCGATGAAGTTGCGGACGTTGCCGACGCACGGCCCGAGCCGCGGCTTGCCGGGCACCACCTTGAGCCGGTTCAGATTGGCCTTCTTGATCTTGGCGAGGCCGCCCTCGGCCAGCATCGCGCCGTCGATGTCGTCGACGATGCGCGACAGGTCGCGGATCTTGCCGTCCGGATCGACGATGCCGGGCTTCTCGCGGCCCGCCGGGCCATAACGCACAAGCTTCATGTTTCCCCCTGAA
>Ga0180222_1001090_pt1 | contig 31775 bp, 39 predicted proteins | sample eDN5th37CKraftOP_FD_151336 | JGI IMG/M metagenome (GOLD analysis project Ga0180222, IMG submission 151336) | Enriched Organic Plus compost microbial communities from Emeryville, California, USA - eDNA 5th pass 37_C Kraft OP (version 2) (version 2) ...
TGAAACCCAAGGATGCGGCCGGCCGGGAACAGGCGCCCGCCCTTTCCCGGCTTACCGGGATGGTTCGCTAATAAGAATCATTACTATTTGCAATAGTGGAATCGGGACGAGCGCATGGTGCAGGCGGCGCGCGGCCGCCCTCCTTACCGGCGGGGCGTCATTTCTTCGGGGATGATGACGCGCAGCTTCGCGATGGTGCTCGCCGCGTCGCGATGGTGGACGAAGATGCCGCCCGCTTCCTCCCACAGGTGGGCGTGCCGCAACTGGTCGTCGACGAGGATGTCGTCCTGCCGCGCATGGTTGCGCTTGTCGACCGCCATCACGGTCAGGATGCGCGTGCCGGGGAAATGCTCGGCAGCCCAGCGGACCTTCTGCGGGGCGGCCCATTTGCCGCGCGGCAGGCCGGTCAGGATGACCGGATCGAGATGCCGCACCGCCTCGAACAGCTCCATCGCGTCGGGCATCAGCGGCAGCGTGCCATAGAAATCGGGATGGCGCGCGATCTCGCGCCAGAAGGCGGCGATGCCGTGCTGCTTCTCATAATGGCGTGGCGGCATGCCGAGCAGCAGCGTCGCCGCGCGGTCGAAATCGGCGAGCACGCCGTCGCAGTCGAGATAGAGCTGCATCGCTCAGCCCGTCCAGCGCATCGGCGTCAGGCGGACCGGCACCGGCGGTTCGACCGGCCGCCATCCCCGCTGCCCGATCACGTCGTTGCTTTCCTTCGCCGCCCGGCCGGGGCCCAGCGACCAGGTGATGTGGAAATGGCTGCCGTCGCCGCGTTCGGTGGTGCCGCCGATCCGCACGACGAATGCCTGCACTCCCTCGCCGTCATCCGCCTCGCCGACAATCTCCCCGGCGTCGGCGGTGGGCAGCGGCGTGTCTCCGTCGGTGCCGAAGCGCAGCGTGACATGATCGGCGACGATGCGCGCATAGCGCGGCGGGAACCGGTCGAGCAGCGCCGCGCGATCTTCTCCGTCGAGTTTCCATCCCGCGATCGAGCGCGCCATCGCAGCCATCCTTTCCGGCCAGCCCTCCGGAACTATAAACCGGAAGGATGAAGGATGTTCCGCCGCCGGAAAGGCCCGCCTCGCCGGGGCTGGCGGGCCGGGCCCTTCCCTCGACCGGGGTTCAGAAGGCGGTCCGCAGCCCGAAGGCGAAGTTGCGGCCGCGCAGGGGCGATGCGTCGCGGATGAACGAGGCATGGTTGTAGGCCAGCGCGTTCGTCAGGTTGGTCGCGCGCACGAACAGCTCCGCATTGGCCTTCGACCCGAAGTCCAGCCGATAGGCCAGCGTCGCGTTCAGCATGTCGTAACCGGGCGTCCGGCTTTCGAAATCCGCGATCTTCCCCTGGCCGAACATATGATAATATTCGGCATCGGCCGAGATCGGCCCCCATTTGCCGTCGGCGCGCGCGCCGAGGCGGCCCGCCGGAATGCGCGGCAGGTTGCCGAGCCCGTGCTTCAGCTTCGCGCGGACATAGTCGCCGAAGACGGAAAGCGCGAGGCCGGGCGTCAGCTGGTGCCGGATCTGGCCGTCGATGCCGGTGAAGGTCGCATCCGTCGCCACATAGCGGATCAGCCGGAAATCCTCGTACCGATCGAGCGTGCTGGCGAAGATATAATCGTCGAAATCCTGATGATAGGCGCCGATGGTGAAGGTCGTGGCGCCCGCCGTCTTGCGCAGGGTCAGGTCGATCGACCGGCCCGTTTCCTTGCCGAGCGCCGCCGTGCCCAGTTCATAGGTGTTGGTCGCCATGTGGATGCCGCGCGCATAAAGCTCCTGCGCATTGGGCGCGCGCTGCGACCGGGCGAGCGAGAGGGCCAGCGAATATCCGCCCATGTCCCACACCGCCGCGCCGGAAATCGAGAAGGGGCGATGGCTGACCTTGCGGTCGAGCGTGGTCCCGATCGTCTGCCATTCCTGCCGCGCCGCCAGCTCCAGCCGCACCGGCCCGGCCTGCATGGTTTCCATCAGGAACAGCGCGGTGTTGCGCGTCTCGCTTTCGGGAATGAACGCTTCCTCGCCCAGCGCGCTGAACTCGCTGTCGGAATGCTGGACGCCGACGACGCCGCGAAAGGCCCCGAGCGGCTTGTGGGTCAGCTCGAAGCGGATGTCGCGCGCCTTGTTGCGGAAGGTCGTGGCGACGATATCGCCCTCGACCTCGTCATGCGCATAATCGGTGAAGGCCATGCGGAAGCGGACCTTCTCGATGCCGGGCAGCGGGTCGGCATATTCGCTGCGGATGTCGAAGCGCTCGCTGCGCAGCCGCACGAAAGGCACGTCGTCATGATCGTGGTCATGATCATGGTCGTGGTCGTGGTCATGATCGTCCTCGTCATGGCCGTGGCCGCCGCAATGCAGGGTGCTGCCATGGGGGTGGCAGCCCTCATAGTCGTGGCTGTGGCCGGGCAGCCCATAGCGGCTTCGCTGGCGCGTATAGGCGACGCCCAGATAGCCGTCCGGGCCGATCCACGAGCCGCCGACGCTGACGGTGGAGGTGTCGTTGTACGATCCGTCGACGCGGCTGTCCCCGAAGCGGCGGGGCACGCGATAGTCGTTCGAGTTGCGGTCGACCCCTTCGACATGGAAGGCGAACGGGCCGACCCCGGCGGTGAGGCCGCCGACCAGCGAGCGTTCCCTGTCGGCGGTGCCCAGACGCCCCTCGGCGACGCCTGCTATGCCGCCTTCGGGAAGGGCGGACGGAACCTTGTCGTCCAGCAGGTTGACCGCGCCGCCGATCGCGCCGCCGCCATAGAGCAGCGCGGCGGGACCGCGCAGCACCTCTATGCCCCGCAGCAGCAGCGGCTCTGTCGTCACCGCATGGTCGGGCGAGATCGCGGAGGCATCCTGAAGGTTCGACCCGTCCGACAGCGCCTGCACGCGCGGCGCCGTCTGTCCGCGAATGACCGGACGGCTGGCGCCGCCGCCGAAATTGTCGAAATGAATGCCCGGCTGCCCCGCCAGCGTGTCGCCCAGCGTCGCCTGCCTGCGATGCACCAGCTCCTCGTCCGACAGCGTGATGACGCTCGTCGCCGTCTCGTCCGCCTGCTGGCCCAGCGCGGATGCCGTCACCACGATCGACGTATCGGCCGGGCTGCCCGCCTGATCGGCGAAGGCCGTGGAGGGAAGAATCGCCATGGTCGAGGCCACGGAACCGAGGAGAAGATGAATTTTCACGATCAGCCCTTTTTGCTCTTGAGGTCGGGCGCCTATTAAGTGATGATATAACATCACACAAGAGGGTTTCGAGAAATATGTGTTCCAGGAATATCCGGCGGGCCGGGGGGCGGCGCGCCGACATGGTGGAGGGCGCGGCGGTTTCCGCCTCGCTATTGTGCCTCGTCCATTGCCTTGCGCTGCCGATCCTGCTGCTGGCGCTGCCGGGCATGGCCGGCCTGTTCTTCGGGTCGGAGGCGTTCCACCCCGTTGCGCTGGCGCTGGTCGTGCCGCTCGCGCTGGCGGCGTTCCGGCTCGGCTATCGGCGGCATCGCACGCGCCGCCCAGCGCTGCTCGGCCTTGCGGGCATGGGCTGCCTGATCGCCGCGCTGCTGCCGGGCTTCGGCGAGCAGGGCGAAACAGGGCTCACCGTCGCGGGCAGCCTGCTGCTGGTCGCCGGTCATGTGATGAACTGGCGGCTGCGGAATCGCGCGGCCTAGCATCGCCCTGTCGCATCATCCCTTGGCATACTGGCAAGCGCGGCGGGCCTGTATTAGAAGAAGGCCATGACGGTGCTTTCCCCCGCGCGACAGTCCGGCCTTTCCGGCGAGGGCGCCTTTCTTCGCCTCGGCACGCTGCGGCCCCTGGTCGCGATCATGGACGCCTCGCGCCTGGCGCCCGCGCGCGTGCTGCACCGGGCCGGATTGCCCGAAGACCTGTTCGACCAGCCCGACGACAGCCGCATCCCCCTTTCCGACTATTTCCGGCTGTGCGAGCAGATGGCATTGCAGGGCGAGGACGAAAGCTGCCATGTGTCGCTGCGCCCGCTGATGGCGGGCACGTCGGAGCTGATACAGGCGCGGCTGCACGGCTGCCGCAGCCTGTCCGACATGCTCGACGTGGTGGCTAACAGCTACAACATCATCCACGGCCGCAAATATAATCGCGTCGCGCGGCGCGGCGGGCGCACCGTCTATGAGATAGACGACACCGATTTCCCCTATGCGCTGGACCATGACGAGCCGTTCGTCATCCTGTCGCTGGAATGCCTGCTGATCTATGTGCACACGCTGCTCCTCTCCTCGGTGCCGCGGCAGGAGGATGTGCGGCTGATCCGCATGACGACGCGCGGCGCGGCGGCGGCCGCGCAGAGCCATCTCGGCTTCTGGCAGGTGCCGGTGCAGGGCGGCGCGCCGCTCTTCTCGCTGGTCTATTCGGGCGATCTCGACCGCATCGCCGTGACGCCGCAGGCCAGCCCGGTGATCAACGCGCGCACCATCTATGGCGGCGTCGCCGACATGCTCGACCGCCTGTCTCCTCCGGTCCGGCGGGAAAGCTGGGCGAGCCGGGTCGAGGAGCTGATCGCCCGACACTATCGGGACCAGGGCGAGGTGGCGCGGCTGCTCGGCCTGTCGGTCGCCTCGCTGCGCCGGGCGCTGAGCGCGGAGGGCACCAGCTTTCGCGAGCTGCGCGCCGATACCCTCAACCGCCATGCGCGGCAGGCGCTGCGGGACGGCCAGTCGATCCAGACCGTCGCGGAAATGCTGGGCTTTTCCGACGGCCGCAGCTTCGCCCGCGCCTTTCGCCAATGGAACGGCATGCCGCCCGGCGACTATGCGCGCGATCCCGGTCTGAGCGAAAATGTCCCATAGAAATTGATCCCTACGGTCATCGACGCTGCCGCGATCCTTCCCTATTTTCAGGATCATGGCGCGAAGATGCCGAAAAGGGAGAGAATTTCGCACATGCCTGCCCTCGCGAACCGATCCGGCGCGCTGATCCCGCTGCTGCTGCTGGCCGCCTGCGCCGCCCCCGCGACGCGGCGGGACGCGTCAGCCCCCGTTGCGTCCTCCGTGCCCGCCGCCTCGCCCGACCGGATGGTGGAGATCGACGGCGCGCGCCTGCGCGTCCGCATCGAGGGGCCGGAAACCGCGCCGCCCATCGTCCTCATCCACGGCTTCACCTTCAGCCTCGAAACCTGGGACGGCTGGGCCGCCGACCTTGCGCGCGACCATCGGGTGATCCGCTACGACCTGTCCGGCCACGGCCTCAGCGATCCGGACCCGCAGGCGCGCTACGGCACCGCCGACCGGGTGCGGCAGCTCAAGGCGCTGCTCGACCGGCTGGGCATCGCCCGCGCCACCCTTGCGGGCAACAGCTTCGGCGGCCTCGTCGCATGGAATTTCGCCGCGCTCTTCCCGGATCGGGTGGACAGGCTGGTGCTGATCGACAGCGCCGCCTATTCGATCAACGGCGTCACCGAGCGGCCGGTGCCGGTGCCCCCCGCGATGCGCGCCTATCTTTCCGCGCCCAGCCCGCAGGCGGTCGCCTTCTCCGCCGCACAGATCTTCGCCCATCCCGAACGGCTGACGCCGCAGCGGCTGGAGCTGATGCGCGCGATGATCGCCCGGCCCGGCAACGGCCCGGCGCTGATTTCCCATCTGGAACAGTTCACCCTGCCCGAACCCACCGCGCAGCTGCGCCGTATCACCGCGCCGACGCTGATCCTGTGGGGCAGCAAGGACAAGGTGGTGCCGGTCGACCATGCCGACCGCCTTGCCGCCGCGATCCCGAACGCGCGCCGCATCGTCTATGAGGATGTCGGCCATGCCCCGCAGGAAGAGGCCGCCGACCGCAGCCTCGCCGACCTGCGCGCCTTTCTCAACGACAAGCCATAAAGGGAGGACTCTCATGAGCCATTATCGCAAAACCTGCCTGCTTTCCGCCGCCGCTTACCTGCCGCTGATGCTGCTCGCGCCCACCCCCGCCGCGCTGGCGCAGACCGGGGCCGGGGAAGCCGGATCGGGCGACATCATCGTCACCGCGCGGCGGCGCGAGGAAAGCCTGCTCGACGTGCCGGTGTCGGTCAGCGCCTTTTCCGGCGAGAAGCTGGAGGCGCAGGGCGCGCTCGATATCACCGATATCGGCAACATGACGCCCAACACCACGCTGGAGGCCTCGCGCGGCACCAATTCGACGCTGACCGCCTTCATCCGTGGCATCGGCCAGCAGGATCCGGTCGCCGGGTTCGAGCAGGGCGTGGGCATCTATCTCGACGATGTGTATCTCAACCGCCCGCAGGCCGCCGTGCTTGATATTTACGATGTGGAGCGGATCGAGGTGCTGCGCGGGCCGCAGGGCACGCTCTATGGCCGCAACACCATCGGCGGCGCGATCAAATATGTGACCAGGCGCCTGCCCGACACGTTCGAGCTGAAGGCGCGGGCGAGCTACGGCAATTACGATCTGGCCGAGGGCGTCGTCACCGTCGCCGCGCCGCTTTCCGAGATGGTCCGCGTCGGCGGCTCGGTCGCGCGGCTGTCGCGCGGCGGCTTCGGCAAGAACCTGACGCTCGGCCTCGACAATTACAACAAGGATGTGTGGGCGGGCCGCGCCACGCTGGAAATCGGCGGTCAGGGCCAGCCCGGCCTCATCCGCATCTCCGGCGACTATACCCATGACCGCAGCAACGCGCGCGGCGGGCACCGCCTGATCCCCAGCTTCGTCAGCCAGGCGCCGGTGCTGGACGATGTCTACGACACCCGCGGCGGGCTCAACAGCCCGAAGCAGGATGTGAAGGCCTATGGCCTTGCCGCCAATGTCACGCTGGACCTGTCCGACGCGCTGACGCTCAAGTCGATCAGCGCGTGGCGCAAGGACAAGAGCGCCTCGCCGATCGATTTCGATGCGCTGCCGCAGGTCGACCTCGACGTGCCCGCCTTCTACAATAACGAGCAGATCAGCCAGGAAGTGCAGCTCCAGATCGACAGCGGCCGCCTGCACGGCCTGATCGGCGTCTATTATCTGGACGCGACCGCGCAGACGCAGTTCGACACGCGGCTCTATACCACGCTGCCCACGCTGCTGCCGCAGCTCAGCTCCTTCACCGATGCCGATATCCAGACAAAGACGGCCGCGGTGTTCGCCGATTTCTCCTATGACCTGACCGACCGGCTCAGCCTGTCGGTGGGCGGCCGCTATACCTGGGACAAGCGCACCGGCTCGATCCTGCGCCAGAGCTATATCCTCGGCGGCCCGCCGGTGTTCGGCGGCAGCGGCATCGCCTATGGACCGGCGGACACCGATTTCGACGGATCGCGCAAGTACAAGAAGTTCACGCCGCGCGCATCGCTGAGCTTCAAGCCCGGCCGCGATCACACGCTCTACGCCAGCTATTCGCAGGGCTTCAAGGGCGGCGGCTTCGATCCGCGCGCGATCGGCGCCAATGCGCCGGACGTGAATGGCGACGGCAGCGTCAGCGTGCAGGAACGGACCGACTTCATCGCCTTCGCCCCCGAAACGGTCGACAGCTACGAAATCGGCTATAAGGGCGCGCTGCTCGACCGGCGGCTCAATATCGGCCTCGCGCTGTTCCGCATGGATTACAAGGATGTGCAGATACCCGGATCGGCGGGCTGCATCGTCAGCGGCCGGCCGAATTTCTGCGGCGTCGTCACCAATGCGGGCAAGGCGCGCTTCCAGGGCGTGGAGTTCGAGGCCAATGGCCGCCTTGCCCGCGACATGGCGACGGCCGGCGACATGCTCACCCTGTCGGCCAGCCTCGGCTATATCGACGCCAAATATAAGGAATATATCACCAACGTCACCATCGGCGGCGTTTCCAGCCCGGTGGACGTGGCCCGCTACCGCAAGGTGCAGAACACGCCCGAATGGACGATGAGCGGATCGCTGGGCTACAGCGCGCCGGTGGGCGACGGGCGCGTCGCGCTGAACACCGGCCTGTCCTATCGCAGCAAGACCTATCAGTTCGAGATTCCCAACCCCTATCTCGACCAGAAGGGCTATGCGCTGTGGGATGCGAGCATCGTCTACACCGCGCCGTCGGACCGCTGGACGCTGGGCGTCTATGGCAAGAACCTCGCCAACAAGCGGTACAAGACGTCGGGCTATACCTTCCTCGCCGCCGATCCGGTGACGGGCGCGCTGACCCAGCCGCTCACCTCCGCGCTGGGGACGGAAGGCACGCTGACCGCCTATTACGGCAATCCGCGCCAGGTCTTCGCCACGCTTGGGGTGAAGTTCTGACATGGGCGGAGCCGGGTCGCCCCCCACCTTGCTGTCGGGCCTGAACGAGGGGCGGCCCGGTCGAACCGGCGCGATGATGGCGATGCTGCTCATCGCCTATACGCTGAACTTCATCGACCGGCAGATCGTCGGCATATTGGCGGTGCCGATCAAGGCCGATCTGGGGTTGAGCGACCAGCAGCTCGGCCTGATGGGCGGGCTGGCCTTCGCGCTGTTCTACAGCGGCCTCGGCATACCGATCGCGCGGCTGGCCGACCGGCACGATCGCGGCCTGATCATGACGGTGGCGCTCGCGCTGTGGAGCCTGATGACGGCGGTGTGCGGTCTGGCGCAGAATTTCTGGCAGATCTTCGCCGCGCGGCTGGGCGTCGGCATCGGCGAGGCGGGCGGCGTCGCGCCCGCCTATTCGCTGATTTCCGACATCTATCCGGCGGACCGGCGCGCGCGGGCGCTCGCCATCTATTCCTTCGGCATACCGATCGGCAGCGCGAGCGGCATCGTCTTCGGCGGCGTCATCGCGACGCTGATCGACTGGCGCTATGCGTTCTTCATCGTCGGGCTGATCGGCCTCTGCCTCGCCCCGCTGTTCCGCAAGGTGGTGCGCGATCCGCGCGCGGACGCCCCTGCCCCCTCGCCCGCCACGGCGGCGCAGGAGCGCGCGGGCATCGGCGCGGTGCTGGCGCTGCTCGCCCGCAAGCCCAGCTTCTGGCTGCTGGCGGTCGGCGCGTCCTGTTCCTCGATGATGGGCTATGGCCTGTTCTTCTGGCTGCCGAGCTTTCTCGTGCGCAGCTTCGGCATCACGCTGCTTTCCGCCTCGCTGCATTATGGCACGATCCTGCTGGTGGGCGGCATTGCGGGCATATGGCTGGGCGGCAAGCTGGCCGACGACATGGGCAAGCGCAGCCGGGGCGCCTATGCGCTGATCCCTGCGGTGGCCTTCGTCGCGACCGTGCCCTTCTATGCGGCGGGCATCAGCGCCCAGTCGATCCTGATGGCGATCGCGCTGCTGCTGGTGCCGACCGCGCTCGGCCTCGTCTGGCTCGGCCCGATCATCGCGGCGGTGCAGGGGCTGGTGCCGGTGACGATGCGGACGACCGCCTCGGCGATCTTCCTCTTCATCAACAATCTGATCGGCATCGGTATCGGCACGCCCGCGATCGGCTGGCTGTCCGATTATCTGAAGGCCAGCCATGGCGGGGAGTCGCTGCGCCATGCGATCCTCTGGGGCACGTGCTTCTATGTCGCGGCAGCGGCGCTGCTGCTGTTCGCCGCCCGCTTCCTCGCCCGCGACTGGCATGAGGAGGCGTCTCCCTCGGCCTGATATTTGCCTATATTTGCAAATGCAAATGAACCCTGCTAGACGCGGATCAGAAACACTGTTCCAGCAGGGAGAGGGAAAATGAACCGATCGATAGCCGGCATCATGCTGCTTGCCGGGCTGGCGGGCGCGACCGCCGCGCGGGCCGCCGAAACGCCCATGCCCCCGGCCGCGCCGCAGGTGCAGGTGGTCGACCCCAGGACCATCGCGCCCACCATCACCCCCGGCAACCCGGCCGCCGAAAAGGGCCTGATCGTGCAGCGGCTGGTGATCGGCGCGGCCAATGGCGCGACCGGGCTCGACATGGATCACAACAGCTGGAAGGGCGGGCTCGACACCACCTTCCCGCTCGGCTTCGGCTATCGGGTGGAGGAGCTGTGCTATCTCCATTCCGGCCGCTTCGAGATGGAAAGCGACGGCGTGACGACGATCATGCGGCCGGGCAATTTCCTCTGGCGCCCCGTCAATGCGCTGACCCAGCGCGGGCACATCGTCGAGGATTCGACCGAAATCTGCGCCTTCGCCCCGGTGCGGCAGCAGGACGGCTACCGGCTCACCAGGGCGGAGCTGGAGGCGCTCGCCGCCAGGCCCGCCGACCGGCCGCGCATGCGCTTCTACGACTATCGCTATTATGAGGCCGTGCCCCGCCCCGGCGACATCAGCGGCCTCGCCACCACCCGCCGCATCGTCACGCGCGATCGCGACGGCACGCAGCAGATCGAGGCAAGCCACGACAGCTACCGCGCGGGCTATGCCGACGGCCCCTTCTCGAACAGCGTGGACGAGATCTGCTGGGTCGAATCGGGCGAGATGGAGTTGGTCGCCAACAGCGCCAGGGCCAGGCCGATGCGCGCGCGGGCGGGCGATTTCATCTTCCGCCCGGCCAGGTCGGTGACCTGGTCCCGCAAGGCGCTCGCCGATACGGTCGAGATCTGCTTCACTGGCCCGGCGGCGGGCACGGAGGGCGCGCATGTGAAGCTGCCCTGAACCTTACCCCGCCGCGCCCTTGCGCCGCCGGTCCACGCCGTGGCAGGGCATCTGGCATGGCTTGTCCCGCTCGCCGCCGTCCGGGCCGTCATCCCTGGGCACGGGAAGCGGGACCGTGCGGCCGGAGCCGCAGAGCGATGCCGTCATCGTCATCATCGGGCGCGCCGGGGCCGGGACGGCCAGCTGCGCCAGCGCCAGCGCGGCGAGGCTCGCGGTGACGCCGCGGCGGCGGGAAGGAGGACGGGCGGCGGCCATGGCGGTCAACCCGGCCCGTCGTCGGCGTCGTCGATCAGGATGCGCAGCGCCGCGCCGTCCAGATCTTCGAACTGGCCCGCCCGCAGCGACCAGAAGAAAGCGACAAGGCCGCCAAGGCCGAGGACCAGCGCGATCGGAATGAGGAACGTCAGGCCGTTCATTGGGCACTCCCCGCTTTTTTGGCGACCGCGATTGCCGGGCCGGCAGGCGTTGCCGCCTGCTTCGCAATCACCCGGAGTTTCAGCGCGTTGCCGATGACGAGAATGGACGAGGCGGACATGGAAAGCGCCGCCACCAGCGGCGTCACCAGCCCGGCCATCGCCAGCGGCACGGCGAACACATTATAGCCGATGGCGATCGCGAAATTCTGCTTCACGACGCGCAGCGTCCGCCGCGCCGCATCGACGGCGACCGGCACCGGCTCCAGGCTGTCGCCCAGGAACAATATGTCGGCGGCGGTCTGGCTGACGTCGCTGGCCGAGGCTGGCGCCATCGACACATGGCCGGAGGCGAGCGCGGGGCCGTCGTTGAGGCCGTCGCCCACCATCAGCACCTTGTGCCCGGCCTCGCCCAGCGCGCGGATCGCCGCCAGCTTGTCGGAGGGGGAAAGGTCGCCCTTCCCCTCCGCGCCGACCTCGCGCGCGGCGGCGTCCACCGTCTCCGTCCGGTCGCCGGAGAGGATCAGCGGATGCAGCCCCTGCGCCGCGAGCCGCGCGACGGCCGCCTGTGCGCCGGGCCGCAGCCGGTCGGCGAAGCGGAACAGCAGCGGCGCTTCCCCCTCCACCATCAGCGCGCAGGCGAGCGCCTTGCCCTCGACCGGCAGCTTTTCCGTCCAGCCGGGGCGGCCGAGCCGGACCCGCCTGCCCTGCATCGCCGCCTCGACGCCCATGCCCGGCACCTCGACGATATTCTCGACCGCGGCGGCGGCGACGCCCCGCGCCTCCAGCGCGCCGGTCAATGCCCTGGCGAGCGGATGGCGGCTCGCCCGCGCCAGCGCCAGCGCGATGCCGGCGGTGTGCGGATCAAGGTCGGCCGGCTCGATCAGTTCCGGGCGGCCCAGCGTCAGCGTGCCGGTCTTGTCGAGGCAGATGCGGTCCGCCTCCGCCATGCGTTCGAGCGCGGAGCCGTCCTTCACCAATATGCCGCGCCGCATCAGCGCGCCGGAAACGACCACCTGCGCCACCGGCACCGCCAGCCCCAGCGCGCAGGGGCAGGTGATGATCAGCACGGCGACCGCGATCAGCAGCGACTGGTGCCAGCCCGCCCCGGCGATCATCCATCCGGCGAAGCTCAAGGCGGCGAGGCTGTGGACGGCGGGCGCATAATAGCGCGCGGCCCGGTCGGCGATGCGGACATAGCGGGACTTGGTGCCGCCCGCCGCCTCCATCAGCCGCGCCATCTCCGCCATCGCGGTGTCGGGACCGGCGGCGGTCACGCGCAGGATGACGGGCGCGTCCATGTTGAGCGTGCCCGCATAGGCGCGTCCGCCGCGCCTCACCCGCTCCGGCGCGCTTTCGCCGGTGACGAGCGAGCGGTCCACCGCCGTCTCGCCTTCCTCGACCGTGCCGTCGGCGGCGAAGCGCTCGCCCATGCCGACCAGCAGGCGCATGCCCGGCTCGATCCGGTCGGCGCGCAGCCATTCGGTCCGCCCGTCGCCGCGCAGCACCGTGCCGCCCGGCGCGGTTTCGCGCAGCAGCGCGGCGGCGTCGCCCCGCGCCCGCTTGCGCATCGCATCGTCCAGCACCCGCCCGGCGAGCAGGAAGAAGATCAGCGACACCGCGCCGTCGAAATAGGCATGGGGCCCGTCGACGATCGTTTCGAACAGGCTCATCGCGGTGGCGAGCAGGATGCCGATGGAGATCGGCACGTCCATATTGGTGCGGCCCCGGCGCAGCGCGCCCCAGGCGGAGCGGAAGAAGGGCCGGCCCGCATAGGCGACGGTCGGCATCGCGATCAGCGCGGACAGCCAGTGGAACATCTGCCGCGTCGCCCCTTCCGCCCCGGACCAGACCGAGACGGACAGCAGCATCACGTTCATCGCCGCGAAGCCGGAAACGCCGAGCGCGCGGAGCAGGCGCTGGTCCTCCTTCGCCTCGGCGGGGGACGGCGCGCCTTTCTCGATCACCGGTTCGGCGGTGAAGCCCAGCGCGCCCAGTTCGTCGCGCAGCGCCTGCATGTCGAGCGCCGCGTCATGATCTATTGCCACGCGGCGCGCGGTGAAGTTGACGCGGGCGGCGTGCACGCCGGGCGTCTTCGCCAGCCCCTGCTCGATCTTCGCGATGCACCCGGCGCAGCGTATGCCGGGCAGCAGGAACTCGCTATGGTTGGGCAGCGCGGTCATGCGGGCAGGTCCTCGATCAGGCGGACGCGGCCGTTTTCGTTGCGGATGTCGAGCCTGACGCGCCAGCGCCCGGCGGGCAGCGCCCCGGCCGAGCGGAAGCGTCCGCCGCCCAGCGCCTCGAAGCGGAGCGGGATGTCCTCCTGCAACCCCAGCGGATGCTGGGCGACGGCGGCGACGCGGGCATCGGCGAGCGGCCCGTGCGGCCCCGCGAGGGTGAGGAGCAGGCGGTCGCCGCTGCGCTGCGCCTCCGCCTTCCAGCCGAGGTCGCGCTCGGCCTCCGCCTCGTCCAGCCAGCGGTTGAAATGCTGGCTCGCCACATAGCTGTTGTCGACCACCGTGCCGCCGAAGGTGCGGCTCGCCTGCACCGCCATCACCATGTTGACGGTGACGATCGTGCCGAAAAAGGCGATGCAGATGGCGAGCATGTGGCGCCCTGTGAAAGTCCGCTTCATGGCTGTTCCTCCGGCCGTTCGAATTTGCTTTCGTCGCGGTCCCGCCCGCCTTCGCCGTCATCGGCGGAAAGGACGAAGGTGAAATCCTCGCTTCCCGCCCCGGCGGGCGCGCGCACGAAGATGCGCTGCTCGCTCACCCGGTCGGGCGGCAGGGTGAAATGCAGCGCCGTGCTGCGCTCGCCCTCATCCTGCATCGCCCCCCACATCGCCGCGCCGGGAAGCCCCTCCAGCGTCAGCGTGACGGCGCGCGGGCGCGATTCCATGTTGCGCAGCTTGACGGTATAGCCGTTGCGGATGCTGCCGTCGGCCATGCGCACCCAGAGCGGGTTGCGGTCATGCGCGACATGCAGGTCGAGCCGCGGGCGCACGCCCAGCGCGAACACCATCGCCAGCCCCACCGCGCCCCACAGGCCGAAATAGAGGAAGGTGCGCGGGCGCAGCACGGTGCGGCGGATCGGCACCGGCGGCGCGCCCGCCGCCTCCGCCTTGCAATCCTCCAGCGTCGCATAGTCGATCAGGCCGCGCGGGCGGCCGACCTTCGCCATCATCTGGTCGCAGGCGTCGATGCACAGTGCGCAGGTTATGCAGGCCATCTGCGCGCCGTCGCGTATGTCGATGCCGGTCGGGCACACGGCCACGCAGGCGTTGCAGTCGATGCAGTCGCCGACCTTCTCCCCGGCCTCCGCATCGCGCTTGAGGCCCTTGCCGCGCGGCTCGCCGCGCCAGTCCTTGTAGGTGACGATCAGCGAGCGCTCGTCCAACATCGCGCCCTGAATGCGCGGCCAGGGGCACATATAGATGCACAGCTGTTCCCGCATCAGCCCGCCGAACACATACGTCGTCGCGGTCAGCACCGCGATGGTCGCATAGGCGACGGGCGCGGCGCTGCCCTCGACCAGCGCGCGGGCGAGCGTCGGCGCGTCGGCGAAATAGAATATCCACGCGCCCCCGGTCAGCAGGCCGATCGCCAGCCAGATGCCGTGCTTCGCCCCGCGCCGGACGATCTTGGCGGGCCCCCAGGGCGCCTTTTTCAGGCGGAACTGCGCGTTGCGGTCGCCGTCGATGAAGCGCTCGATATGCAGGAAGAGGTCGGTCCACACCGTTTGCGGGCAGGCATAGCCGCACCATGCCCGCCCCACCGTCGAGGTGACGAGGAACAGGCCGATGCCCGCCATCACCAGCAGCCCCGCGACATAATAGAATTCGTGCGGCCAGATTTCGATGCTGAAGAAATAGAAGCGGCGGCGGGCCAGATCGATCAGCACCGCCTGATCGGGGGCATAAGGCCCCCGGTCCCAGCGCAGCCAGGGCGTGACGTAATAGATCGCCAGCGTCACCGCCATGATCGCCCATTTGAGCCGCCGGTAGAAGCCGTCGACCGCGCGCGGGAAAATGTCCGGGCGGCGGGCGTAGAGGCGCGCCTTCGCACCTTCGCTCTTCGCCGCCGCCCGGTTCTGGTGGCTGGACATCACTCGCCGCCGCCAAGCTGATGGACATAGGCCGTCAGCATGTTGATCGTCGCCGGGTCGAGCCGGTGGCCCCAGGCGGGCATCACGCCGTAACGCGCATTGGCGATGGTCTGGTGTAGCGTGTCGCGGTCCCCGCCATAGAGCCAGATCGCATCGGTCAGGTCCGGTGCGCCGAACTGGCGTCCACCGCTGGCGTCGTTGCCGTGGCAGACCGCGCAATTGGCCGCGAACAGCCCCGCGCCGCGCCGGGCCGAGGCGCTGTCGCCCTCCAGCCGCGCCGCATGGCGGATGAAGGAGACGACATCGTCGATCTGGTCGGCGGGCAATATGCCGTCGCGGCCGAAGGCGGGCATTTGCGAGGTGCGGGTGTCCGCGTCGTCGGGCTGGCGGATGCCGTGGATGATCGTCTGGCGGATATCGGCCATGGTGCCGCCCCACAGCCATTCGTCGTCATTGAGGTTGGGATAGCCCTTCGACCCCGCCGCGCCCGACCCGTGGCACTGCACGCAGTTGATGCGGAAGGCGGCGCGACCGCCCTCCACCGCCGCGCGCATCAGCGGCGACTTGGGGTCGAGCGTGGCGATGTCGACCTTGGCGAGCTGCGCCAGCACGTCGGCCCGCGCCGCCTCCGCCTTCGCGGTTTCGGCGGCGAGCTGGCCCCGGCTCGACCAGCCGAAGCTGCCCTGCGTCGCCGAATTGAGCAGCGGGATCGCGGGGTAGACCACGCAATAGGCGATCGCGAACAGGATCGTCGCATAGAAGGTCCACAGCCACCAGCGCGGCAGCGGGTTGTTCAGCTCCTCGATGCCGTCCCATTCATGGCCCATCGATTGCGGACCAGCTGCCGGATCGTTCTTCTTGTCAGTCATGATGCGGCTCCTCATCCCGCAGGGGGATCATCTTGGCTTCCTGCTGCGGCTTGCGCGCCGAGGGGCGCAGCGCGAACCACACCGCCGTCAGGAAGGTCAGCGTCAGGAAAACCAAGCCCCAGCTGTCGGCCGCATGGCGGATCGCGTCATAGCTCATCGCGGCTGCTCCATCGGTTCGGCGGCGCGCGTGTCGACCAGCGTGCCGAGCATCTGGAGATAGGCGACCAGCGCGTCCATCTCCGTCACCTGCGAGGGGTTGCCGTCGAAATCGCGGACCTGCGCCTTGGGATAGCGGGTGGCGAGGCTGCCTGCGTCGGCGGTCGGGTCCGCCTGCGCCAGCGCGTCCTTCGTCGCCTGCTTCACATCCTCGTCGGCATAGGGCACGCCGACGCGGCGCAGCGCGACCAGATGCTTGCCCAGATCGTCGGTCTTGAGCGGGCGCTCCTTCAGGAAGGCATAGCCCGGCATGATCGATTCCGGCACCACCGACTGCGGATCGGCGAGATGCTGCACATGCCATTCGTCCGAATAGCGGCCGCCGACGCGGGCGAGGTCCGGCCCAGTGCGCTTCGACCCCCATTGGAACGGGTGGTCGTACATGCTCTCGGCGGCGAGGCTGTAATGGCCGTAGCGCTCCACCTCGTCGCGGAACGGGCGGATCATCTGGCTGTGGCAGTTGTAGCAGCCCTCGCGGATGTAGATGTTCCGCCCCGCCAGCTCCAGCGGGGTGTAGGGGCGAACGCCCTTCACCTTCTCCACCGTGGAGTCGATCCAGAACAGCGGCGCGATCTCCACTATGCCGCCGATGGCGACGGTGATGAGGGACAGGACCAGCAGCAGCGTGACGTTGCGTTCGATCCGCCCATGGTCGAGGATTTTGGTGCTCATCGATGGTTCCTTCACTCGGCGGCGGCGGCCAGCGGGGCCGGGGCGATTGCAGGCTCCGTCCGGGTCAGCGGCCGGTCGGCGGCGGCGTCATAGGTGGCGTCGTCCAGCGGCGCTTCCTCGCGCAGCCTGCCGCGGATCGTCTGCGCGACGTTCCAGGCCATGAAGACGGCGCCGGTCAGGTAGAGCAGGCCCCCGCTGGCGCGGATCAGATAATAGGGCTGCATCGCGGCGACCACGTCGGCAAAGGCGTAGACGAGATAGCCGTCGGCCCCATATTCGCGCCACATCAGCCCCTGCATGATCCCCGCGACCCACATCGACGCGGCGTAGAGGACGATGCCGATGGTCGCGCACCAGAAGTGCCAGTTGACCATGCGCAGCGAATAGAGCCGCTGCCGCCCCCACAGGCGCGGGGTCATGAAATAGATCACCGCGAAGGTGATCATCCCGTTCCACCCCAGCGCGCCGGAATGGACATGGCCGATGGTCCAGTCGGTATAGTGGCTCAGCGAGTTGACGCTCTTCACCGACATCATCGGCCCTTCGAAGGTCGACATGCCGTAGAAGGCGAGCGCCAGCACCATCATGCGGATGATGGGATCGGTGCGGATCTTGTCCCACGCGCCCGACAGGGTCATCAGCCCGTTGATCATCCCGCCCCAGCTCGGCATCCACAGCATGATCGAGAACACCATGCCCAGCGTCTGCGCCCAGTCGGGCAGCGCGGTGTAGTGCAGGTGGTGCGGCCCTGCCCAGATGTAGAGGAAGATCAGCGACCAGAAGTGGACGATCGACAGGCGATAGGAATAGACCGGCCTTTCCGCCTGCTTCGGCACGAAATAATACATCATGCCGAGGAAGCCGGCGGTCAGGAAGAAGCCGACCGCATTATGGCCGTACCACCATTGGGTCAGCGCGTCCTGCACGCCCGCGAAGGCGGCATAGCTCTTCGACCCGACGATCGACACCGGCATCGCCAGATTGTTGACGACGTGCAGCATCGCGATGGTGACGATGAACGACAGGTAGAACCAGTTGGCGACGTAGATGTGCGGCTCATGCCGCTTCACGATGGTGCCCAGATAGACGATCAGGTAGCAGACCCAGACGACCGTCAGCCACAGGTCGACATACCATTCCGGCTCCGCATATTCCTTGCCGCCGGTGACGCCGAGCAGATAGCCGGTCGCGGCGAGCACGATGAACAGCTGATAGCCCCAGAACACGAAGCGGGCGAGTGCGGGCGCGAACAGGCGGGCGCGGCAGGTGCGCTGCACCACCCAAAAGCTCGACGCGATCAGCGCGTTGCCGCCGAAGGCGAAGATCACGGCGGAGGTGTGCAGCGGCCGCAGACGCCCGAAGCTGGTATATTCCAGCCCCAGGTTGAGCGCGGGAAAGGCGAGCTGCAACGCGATGTAGACGCCCGCCAGCAGCCCGGCCAGCCCCCAGAACACCGTCGCGATCACGCCCCAGCGCAGCACGTCGTCATAATAGCCGGTTTCCGGCTCCGCCTTGCTGCCGGTGGTGGCGGCGGTGGTGGCGCCGAACGCCGAATAATCGGCCCGCGCCATGCCGACGCCCATGGCGATCAGCGCCGCGAACGCGACGATCGCCATCTGCACGGCAAAGGCGGAATCGGCCGCCAGCGCGGTCGCCACGACGGCAAGGCAGGCGATGGCGAGCCATGCGCCGGATCGGATAAGTAAGCCTTCCATGAAATATAGTCCCCTGCACGGGCGGAGCATGGACCCCATGTGCCCGATCTGATTTGCCCGGCCCCAATCGCAGGGGGAGGACCGGACAACATTGATCGCCGTCAAATTGCGGAAAAAGGAAAGGGGCGGCGCGATGCGCGGCTTTCGGCCCGTTCCGGCGGCGGCCCGGCGCGCGGGAGGAACGCGGCCGGGCCTGCGGCGTTTCTTTTGGCACGGAGGGCGGCGGACGGACGGCGGAAAGCCGAGGAGGATGGAATGAAGAAGCCCGAACAGCGCCCCCCGGATCGCCCCCGGAACCGGCCCAAGAACAGGGAGGTCGAGAACGAGATGGTCCGCCCGCCCGAAGAGGAAGGCGAGCCGCCCCGCCCCGCGACCGAGCCAGGAGGGGTTTCGAAGCAGGTGGAATCACCTGCTGACCCGAAAATCAGGGGAAGCAAGGAATATCCGCCCTCCGTCCGGGTCGACCCGAACCGGCCGGAGGCCAAGGATGCGGACGCAAAGCACTAATTCAGGGAAATGGCAGCCATGAAGAAAATCCCCTCCTCGCGCATCGCGCAGCTTTCCCTGCCGGAACGGCTCGACGTCAGGATCATCGAGGCGCTGCGGCCGTGGCTCGAAAAGCGGTCGACGCAGCGCATCGGCAAGATCGGCAATCTGGGCGACGAGCCGCCGCTGCTGATCCTGTCCGCCACGCTGGTGGGCGCGGGGCTGCTGACCCGCAATTACCGGTTGCAGCGCGCCGGGCTGCGGATGGGGCTCGCGCATCTGATCGCCATCGCGATCAAGGAAATCGGCAAGAGCAGCGTCGACCGCACCCGCCCGGCCGAGCAGCTGGACAAGGGCCGCTATGTGATGAAGCCGGGCACGTCGCACGCGGCGCGCCTGCGGTCCTTCCCTTCCGGCCACACCGCCGGGTCGCTCGCGGTGGCGAAGGCGTTCGGCCGCGTCTTTCCGCGCTATAAGACGCCCGCGCTGCTGGCGGCGGGCGTGATCGGCGTGCTTCAGGTGCCACGCCGCGCGCATTTTCCCGGCGACGTGATGGCGGGCGGGGTCGCGGGCCTGTTCGCCGAGCAGGCCGCCGACGTCCTGATTTCTCGCCTGCTGCCGCGCGACGGAAGGGCCCGCCGCCGCAGCCCCGCGCGCGCACGGAGCGGGCGCGGCCATGCGTTCCGGCACGGCGGGCGCTGGGCGGCGGCATAATTGCATGGCCATGGGCGGCACGGGGTGGTACGGTGCCGCTATCGGGCCTGACCGTCACGCGCGGCCTGACAGAGAGACATATGTGCTCCCGCGATAGAGGAGCATATGCATGAAGGCCGATCTCATCAGCTTGCAGGCGCTGATCGTCGCCGCCGCCATTCTTGGCGTGGTGTTCGGGCGCCGGGCGTTTTTCTCGTGGCGTCAGCGCGTCGCGGCGCGCCGGGCGGGCGGCGGTTTCGACCGGCCCGTCGATTGACGGGCCGCGCCGACATGCGCGCCGGGACATCCTCCCACTTCTATCGCCAATGGTCGTCCCGCGCCGCCGAGGTGGCACTGACCAGCCGGGACCGGCGCATCCAGCTGCGCTGCGCCCATAGCGCGAATATCTGGGCGCTGATCGCCGACGCGATCGAGGGTGGCGACGAGCGCGGCTTCCGGCGCCTGACGCAAAATCTGATCTGCCTGCCGCAGGGCCGGTAAGCTGCGGGGCGCTCCGGCGCCCGCTCCTCCCCTCCAGTTCGGGATTGCCCAATCATGACGACCTCCACCCTCGCCCATTTCGCGATTCTGCCCGACGGCGATCAATATCGCCTTCGTCTTGCGATGAAGGACGGATCCACCACGGACATAATGGCGACGTTCGACCAGCTCGATGCGCTGGCCGAGGAAATCGACCGGCGGCTGGATGCCGATCAGGACATACCGATGCCCTCCGACGATTAGGACGGTTTCGGAAGATTGGCGGTTCGGATGATGCGGCCAGGCCGGGGCCTTCGGCAGAAGCCGCCGTTCGACGGTGGCGAAGCCCTTGGCGTTGCGAATTGGCGGGATCGAGGGGCGTGCTGCAAGGCGGATCGTCATGGCCAAATGGCAAAGCGGCCCGCGCCTGCCCGCTTCATCGGCGGAAAGGCGCGGGCCGTAGCTGTTTCGGATGCGGCGCTTTACAGGCTCGCGTCCCGTGCGGCTTTCTCGGCCGCCTGGGTCCGCCGGTCCGCCTCGCTCTTGAGCACGCGGTTCGCCAGTATCTGCCACGCCGCCTGCGCGCGCAGGCAGCGCTCCCGTACATTGACGAGATCGGTTTCCTGCGCCTCGCGGCCGCTCTGGGCGGCGCGGGCGATGTAGAAATCACTGGTGGCGGACATGGCGGTTCTCCGGTGTGGGGTGCTCAGCCGACCATTTCGGCGACGATGCGGCGCAGATCCTGCGGAGACAGGGTGCCGCTCGCCTGCCGGGGCTTCGCCTGCAACAAATGGCGCAGCGGATGGAGGGCGGTGGAAATAGAAGACGTTCTGAAATTCATGATAATCCTGATCGCGCCTGAGGCGCGGTAATGATGATGGTATGGGCGGCCTTTTCCAAAGGCTCGCGGATGCGGGCGCGCGCTTCGTGCGGCGCTGCCCATGGGGGCCGGCGGGCGCGATGATCGCGCCAAAGACCGGCATATGGGGAACCGGTGCGGTCCCGAAGCCGCCATCGGGTGGCGGCGGCAACGATCCGGGGATCGCTGCTCCGAACGGACGCGGCGCGCCCGTTCGGCAGATCTCTTGCGATATGCCATGGAGGATCGCCCGACCCTCCATGGCCCGGCCTTCTCAGGCCGCTTCGAGATTGACGGCCGACGACTTGCCGCGACGATCGGTTTCGATCTCGTAGCTCAGGCGCTGGTCCTTGTGCAGGGTCGCCATGCCGGCGCGTTCGACCGCGCTGATATGAACGAAGCTGTCATTGCCGCCATCTTCGGGCGCGATGAAGCCATAACCTTTGTCTGCATTGAAGAATTTGACGGTGCCGATGGGCATGGGATGTTTCCTTTCACGAAAACGGGTTACCCGCCCACAACAGCGCGAGCGGAGCTGGTAGCGCGAGAAAGGAAGGAGAGATCGCCCCGAAGGCGGTGTCAAATTCCGTCGCAGGCGACGTTAGCAGTCCCCATATGGGCGCTTTCTCTCCGAAAGTCAATGTCCGCCCGTTGCGGCAGCCCTTCCACCAGCCCGTCGCCGAGCGCGCGATAGAAACGGCCGATCGCTCCGATCGCGTCGGGCGACAGGCGCAGAAGGCCCGGCGGAGGGCCTGCGGGGGCCGCCGCTGCCTCCCTTCCCTCGGCCAGCAGCAGGTCGCGGTGGAGGCCGGGGGCGTGGATCGTCCCGGCGCAATGATGCAGGCAGGCGCTGATGCGACCGATCGCCCGCAGCCGCGCCTCGTCCCGCGTTACCGTCGCCCGTTCCATCCCCATCATCGCATGGACATGGCCGAGCTTGCGCGGCGTGTTGCGCCAGCGCGCGAAGGACCGGCCGTCATGCCCGGCCGCCCCCCACGACCCGGCGACCTCGTCCAGCAGCACCGAAAGGAAGCGGTCCAGCTCGCGCAGGCGATTGCCGGTCAGGCGGCTGAACGTCCGGTCCGGCATCCAGCCGGTGGGGCGGGCGCGATCCTCCCGGTGGAGGATGAGGAAGGCGCATCCGTCCGCCAGCGTGGCGTGGGCGCGGATGAGGGCGGAAGGGGCGGGTGTCAGCAGGAAAAGGGTTCCGTCCGCAGCAACCCCGGTCCTCCGGTGGACCGGCGCCCGCGCTCGCCCCGGATCTTTTCGGCATAGCCGGTGGCCGACGCGACATGGATGGCCCGCTCGCCGGAGGTCGCGGCCGTGGCGGCGAGCATGAGCGCCATCTGGTGGCGGGCGTAATAATGGTTGAAGTCCATGTCGATGCTCCTTCGATAAGCGGGAGCGCGATGGTCTCTCAGCCGCCGGTGCTTGGAAGGGGGAGCCGACGGTTTCCCGACCGTAGCAGGCTTTGCCCTTGCCGTCCATCGCGGGCGGGGGGATGGGCCGCGCCGCCCGGCTTGCGGTCGAAACGGTGGCGAAAAAGCTTGACCTGCGCCGCCCGCGCGGGTTGGAGTGGCGGACGGAACCGCAATAAGAGGGTCGCATGACGGAGCAGGCAGAGAATAATATCCATCGTCTTGCCGATCGGCCGGAGGCGTCGCTGACCGGGGCCCTGCTGGAAAACATGATCCGGCGCGGCGTCCTGACCAACGAACAGGCGCGGCAGGTGCTGGACGACCTGCTGTCGCAATTGCCCGACGGGGACCCCTTCCACACTTTGGTCGAGCAGTTGAAGGAACGCTTTCCCGACGGTGCGGCGCAGGCCGTGCGGATGGGCTGACGCCGCCGGGCGAACGGCGCGCCCCAATCGCTGAATTACTGCGGAAAATGGCTGCGGATCGTTGCTTCGCCTCACGCCTTCCCGTCGACGCGCGGGCGCAGCAGCATCGGGCCATAGATTGCGAGGAACAGCAGGAACGCCCCGCCCCAGCCTGTCCCGGCGATGTCCATGCCCAGCCGATACTCGACCAGCCCCGCCGAGGCCGCGACCCGCAGCGCCGCGCCCAGCGTGACCAGCGCGTAGATCAGCACCGTCGGCGCGTCGGCGCGCAGCTCCCGCCCGGTATGGCCGAGCGTCGCGCGCGTCATCACCGCTAGGATCATCGTGCCCATCGCGCCCGCGGTCAGCGCGTGGATCGCCGCCGATCGCGGCACCGCGCCGTCGATCAGGCTACAACCCAGCAGCGCCAGCCCCACCGGCACCCAGAGATAGCCGATATGCAGGATCAGCAGCAGCGGATCGCGCGCCGTCCGCTCGCCGCCCCAGCGCGCGAGGCGGATAATCTGGAGCAGCGCGGCGGCGAGCAGCAGCAGGCCGGTCGCCCGGCTCTCCGCCCAGCCCGTCCACGCCGCCAGCGCCAGCGCGGTGACGGCGATGGTCGCGAGGTCGTAGCGGCCCGCCGGCGCGGGCAGGCGGCGGGTGGCGCCCTGCTTCGTCATCCAGTTGCGGGTGAAGGCCGGGATGATGCGGCCGCCGATCAGCGAGATCATCACCACCACCACCGCGATCGCCGCGCGCATGCCGAGATCGATATCGGCGAGCAGGCCCGCGGCGGCGGCATGGTCCGCGCCGCTCGCCGCGCCGAGCAGCAGCACGAGCACGACCATCGGCAGGTTGCGGTTCTTCGCGGCGACTATCTCGCGCCCGGCGACCAGCGCAAGCACGACGAAAAAGCCCGCATCGACAGCGGCGGCGGCGAGCGGCCCGATGACCGCCGACCCCAGCAGCGCGGCCCGCCCGGCGATCCACAGCGCGAACAGCGCGGCGAGCGGCGCGCCGGAAACCGGCGGACGGCCCGTCCAGTTGGCGATCGCGGTCAGCAGGAATCCGGCGACGACCGCGCCGACGAAGCCGAACAGCATCTCATGCCGGTGCCAGACCAGCGGTTCCATCGCGCCCGGCAGGCCGATCAGCCCGGAAAAGGACAGCAGCCACAGCGCCAGCGCGACGGCAGCCCACAGCGCGCCGCCGAGGAAGAAGGGACGGAAGGCGCCGCGCAGAAAGACGCTTGCCACCGGCCGCCGTTCGCCATCAAGAGTCATGATCCGCTCTCCTGCCCAGTTATTCCCCGGCCGTGCCGCGCGGGCGTTTTACAGCGGCCGGTCGTCATCGCTCAATATCCGTTCCGCCGCCCCGGCGACGTCCTCATATTGGCCGCTGCGCAGCGCCCAGAAGAACAGCGCCAGCCCCAGCGCGCCCAGCGCGAGCGAGATGGGCAGCAGATACCAGAGCACGTTCATGCCGGACGCTCCCGCAGCGCGCGCGCAGGCCTTTCCCGCCCGGCCCGTCGCTGCGCCGGGCGGTCGGCAAGGCCGGAGCCGAGCCGCAGCGCATTGGCCACCACGAGGATCGACGAGCCGGACATGGCGAGCGCGGCGACCAGCGGCGTCACATGACCGGCGATCGCCACCGGCAGCGCGACGACATTATACAGCACCGCGAAGGCGAAATTCTGCCGGATCAGCCTGTCCGCCGCCAGCGTGATCGCAAGGGCGTCGGGCACCGCGCGCAGGTCGGAGCGCAGGAACACGAAATCGGCCGCCTGCCGCCCCACATCGGCGGCGCTGCCCGGCGCGATCGACACATGGGCGGCGACCAGCGCCGGAGCATCGTTGAGGCCGTCGCCGACCATCAGCGCCCTGCGCCCCTCCGCGCCCAGTTCGGTCAGCCGCGCGGTCTTTTCCGAAGGCAGCAGCCCCGCGCGGACCCGGTCGATGCCGAGGTCCGCCGCCACCGGCGCGACCGCCTGCGCGGTGTCGCCGGAGACTATCTCCAGCGCCAGCCCCTGATTGCGCAGCCGGGCGGCGGCCTCCGCCGCGCCGGGGCGCAGCTCGTCCTCGAAGGCGAAGGCCTGCACCAGCCGGCCGTTGCGGGCCAGCACGGTGCCGGCCATACCCGCCGCCTGCGCCGGGTCGAGCGCCCATTCGGCGCGGCCCAGCCGCCATAGCTCGCCGCCTGCCTGCGCCTCCAGCCCCTGCCCGGCCTGCTCGGCGATGCCGTCGAAGGCGATGTCCGCCTGCCCCTCCAGCCCCGCGCCCGCCTCGGCCAGTGCCTGCGCATAGGGGTGGCGCGAATGGGCCGCCATGCGCGCGGCGACGGCAAGGGCGGTGTCGTCCATTGCCCCGTCCCGCCGCAGGCGCGGCCGCCCGGAGGTCAGCGTGCCGGTCTTGTCGAACAGCACCGTGTCGATCTCGGCCAGCCGCTCCATCGCCGACCCGTCCTTGACCATGATGCCGCGTTCGAACAGCGCCTTGGCCGCGACCACCTGCACCATCGGCACGGCCAGCCCCAGCGCGCAGGGGCAGGTGATGATGAGCACGGCGACGGCGATCGTCACCGCGCGGTGCCAGTCGCCGCTCGCCAGCATCCAGGCGAGGAAGCTCAGCGCCGCCGCGCTGTGCACCACCGGCGCATAGAGCCGCGCCGCCCGGTCGGCGAGGCGGCGATAGCGCGAGCGCCCGCCCTCCGCCGCCTCCATCAGCCGGATCATCTCGGCAAGGAAGCTGTCCTTCGCCGCCGCCGTCGCGGTGAGGATCAGCGGCCCGGTGAGGTTGAGCGTCCCGGCGCGCAGCGCGCTGCCCGGCAGCACCGGTTCCGGCACGCTTTCGCCGGTGGCGATCGAGGCGTCGATATCGGACCGGCCCTCCCGCACCGTCGCGTCGACGGGAATGCGCTCCCCGGCGGGGACGAGCAGGGTCATGCCCGGCTCGATCTCTTCCGTAGGGCGATAGCTGCGCGCGCCGTCGGCCTCGATCACCGTTGCGCCATAGGCGGCGAGGCGGCCCAGCCCCTTCACCGCCGTGCGCGCCTTTTCCCGCATCACATGGTCGAGCGTGCGGCCGATCAGCAGGAAGAACAGCAGCGAGATCGCCGCGTCGAAATAGGCATGCGGCTGGTGGTGGATGGTGTCGTAGAGGCTCATCGCGAAGGCGAGCAGCACGCCGATCGAGATCGGCACGTCCATATTGGTCTGCCCGCGCCGCAGCGCCGACCAGGCGGAGGCGAAGAATATCCGCCCCGAATAGAGCAGCGTCGGCAGGGCGATCGCCGCCGACAGCCAGTGGAACAGGTCGCGCGTCTCCCCCGCCGCGCCGGACCAGACCGACACCGACAGTCCCATGATGTTCATCGAGGCGAACCCCGCAACCGCCAGCGCGCGGATCTGGCGGGCCAGTTGCGGGTCCTGCCCCTCCTCCTCGCGCGTTGCGTGCAGGCAGGCGTCATAGCCCAGCGCGGCCAGCGCCTCGCCCAGCGGCGGCGGGCCGTCGCTCTCGCGCCAGTCCACCGCCAGCCGCTTGGTCGAGAGGTTGACCCGCGCCCGCGCGACGCCGGGCAGTCGCCCGACCGCGTCCTCTATCTTGCGGATGCAGCCGCCGCAGCTGATGCCCGGCACGGACAGGTCGGTCTGGCGCAGGCCGTCGCCGACCGCCCGGCTCGCCAGCCGCAGCTCGTCGGCGGAAAGCCGCCGCGCGACGGAGGCCGCCGCGCCGGTCATGGCGTGCGCACCGCCCGCCAGCCGTGCCACGTCGCATGGCCCAGCCACGGAAAGACGATGATGAGGCCGAGAAAGCCCGTCGCCACCGACAGCGCGAACAGCAGCAGGATGATCGCCCCCCAGACCAGCATCGCCGGCAGGTTGTTCCACACCAGCGCCCAGCTCGTCCCCATCGCGGTCAGCGCGTCGACGCGCCGGTCCAGCATCATCGGGATGGAGAAAGCGGAAATGGCGAAGGAAAAGGCGGCGAACAGCCCGCCGACCAGCGTGCCGACGACCAGCATCGCAAGGCCGATCGGGGTGGTGAACAGCATCGGCGCGATATGATCGAGGCCCGGAAAGGGGCGCAGGCCGAAGAACAGCGCGTAGAGGATCACCGCCGCGCGCATCCACAACAGCATCACCCCGCACAGCAGCGCGCCGGTGAACAGCACCTGCCCTCCGGCCAGCGCATGGGGCAGCAGCATCGCGCGCAGCGTCACCGGCTCGCCCTGTTCCAGCGCCCGACTCTTGGCATAGAGGCCGATCGCCAGCGCCGGCGCGAACACCAGGAAGCCCGCGATCGCCGGGAACAGCGCATAATCCCACGCCAGCCACACCAGCCCGGCGACGATGCCGGCCGACAGCAGGAACACGAACAGGCCGTAGAGCAGGCTGAGGCCGGGCTGCGTCACGAGGTCGCGCCAGCCCGCGCGCAGCCAGTCCAGCGCGGCGCCCGGCGGCAGGTCGCGGGCATAGGGGCTTGCGGTGGCAAGCGGCGGTACGACCGGCGGGATGGTGGTCATCTTCGTCTCCCGTTTCAGCAGGACGGCCGGGCCGCGCCGAACGCGCCGCCCACCGGTTTGTCGCCATCCGCCCGCGCATGCGGCACGCAGGCGGGCTGGCTGGTCGAGGCGACATAGACCAGATGCGCGTTGGCGATCAGCACCAGCGCCAGCGCCGCCCCGGCCAGCAGCAGGAAGAAGGCGCGGGAGCGCGGCAGTCTCATCGCGGCGCTCCCTTTGCCGCCCCGGCCTTCAGCGCCTCGCCCCTGTCGAGCAGGTACAGCACGAGGATCTTGCGGTCGGCCGGGCTGAGGCGATGCTCCCATGCGGGCATTTCGCCCTGCCGCCCATTCTCGATCGTCGCATGGATGGCATCGATATCGCCTCCATAGATCCAGTTCCGGTCGGTAAGGTCAGGCGCGCCCAGTTCCTGGCTGCCCTTGCCCAGCGGCCCGTGGCAGGCGACGCAATTGGCCGCGAACACGCCCTTGCCCCTGGCGACGGAGGCCGCCTTGCCCTTCGCCCAGCCGGGATCGGACAGCGACTTCACATAGTCGGCGGCGGCCATCACCTCCTCGCCGGTCAGGAGGCCGTCCTTGCCGAACGCCATCATCTGGCTGACGCGCGTGTCCTTGCTGACGGGGCTGTTGACCCCGACGGCGATCGTGCGCGCGATCGCGTCGGGACTGCCGCCCCACAGCCAGTCCCCGTCGACAAGGTTCGGGAAGCCGCTGTTCCCGGTCGCGTCCATGCCATGGCAGGCGGCGCAATTGTCGCCGAACAACCGGTGCCCGTCCTCGCGCACATGCGCCATCAGCGCGGGATCGGCGCGGACCTCGGCATAGCCCATCGCCGCGATCCGCTGCGCCCAGGCCGCGCGCTCCTCCGCCGCGGCCTCGACGCGCCGGGCGACGATCTCCTTCTGGTCGCTGCCCAGCAGGCCGCGCGTATAGCTGTCGCCCAGCGGCCAGGCGGGCATCAGCACCCAATAGCCGATGGAGAAGATCACCGTCACGATCAGGAAGAACCAGACCGCGCGCGGCACCGGGGTGTTCAGTTCCTTGATGCCGTTCCATTCATGGCCGGTCGTCATGTGCCCGCTATGGGGGTCGCGCTCGCCTAGTGCCACGGCCTGTCCTCATCGTAGATAATGTCGCGTGCCGCCTTGTCGAACCGGTTGCGGTTCGCGGGCCAGCAGGCGTAGATCAGCGCCACCGCCGCCATCGCCAGCAGGTAGAAGAGCCCGAACGACTTGGCGAAGCCGACCAGCATGTGATGGTCGATGGTCATGGTCGCGCCTGCCCCCCTTCCGCCGCTGCTGGCGCCGTCGCTGCCGCCGCGACCGCCTTCGCCGGCTGCTCCGCCGCCTTGCTCAGCTTGCCGAGGATCTGGAGATAGGCGACCAGCGCGTCCATTTCCGACACCGTCCGCCTATCGCCGTCGAAGGTCCGCACCTGCGTCTCCTCGCCATAGCGCTCGACCAGCCCGGCGGTGTCGTCGTCGGGCGAGGCCTGCGCCACCGCGTCGGCGGCGGCGTTGGCGATCATTGCGTCGGTATAGGGCACGCCGACCGCCCGCATCGCGCGCAGGTCGTCGCCCAGATGCGCGGTGTGCAGCTGCGCGCGGCCGAGCCAGCCATAGCGCGGCATGATCGACTGCGGCACCACGTCGCGCGGATTGGTGAGGTGCGCGGTGTGCCACTGGTCGGAATATTTGCCGCCGATACGGGCGAGGTCCGGCCCGGTGCGCTTCGACCCCCACAGCATCGGATGGTCGTATTTCGATTCCACCGCCAGCGAATAGGGGCCGTAGCGCTCCACCTCGTCCTGCAAGGTGCGGATCATCTGCGAATGGCAGGCGTAGCAGCCCTCGCGGATGTAGATGTTGCGCCCGGCCAGCTCCAGCGGCGTGTAGACGCGCATGTCGGGGTCGGTCTCGACCGTGTCGTCGATGGTGAAGAGGGGCGCGATCTCGATCAGCCCGCCGATGCTGGCGACGATCATGATCGCCACGGCCAATATGACCGACTTGCGCTCTATCCGGTAATGGGTTCCGAACATCGGGGCTTATTCCGCAGGCTGCATGGTGGCGGGAAGGGGCGTGTCGGCGGTGGCCTCCGCGCCTGAGGGACGGCGGATGGTCATCCAGATATTATAGCATCCGACCACCGCGCCGATCAGGAACAGCAGGCCGCCCACCGCGCGCGCGACATAATAGGGGTGCATCGCGACCATCGAATCGAGGAAGGAATAGGTCAGCGTGCCGCTGTCGCTGTAGGTGCGCCACATCAGGCCCTGGATGATGCCCGAATTCCACATCGCGAAGACGTAGACCAGCGTTCCGGCCAGCGCGAGCCAGAAATGGACCTCGACCAGCGCGGGCGAATACATGCGCTCGCGCTTCCACAGCCACGGCACCAGCGCATAGATCGACCCGAAGGTGATCAGCGCGACCCAGCCCATCGCGCCCGCATGGACATGGCCGATCGTCCAGTCGGTATAGTGGGAGAGCGAGTTGACCGAGCGGATCGCCATGAACGAGCCTTCGAAGGTGGAGAGGCCGTAGAAGATCGCCGCCATCATCATGAAGCGCAGCGTCGCGTCGTCGCGCACCTTGTGCCACGCGCCGTTGAGCGTCAGCAGCGCGTTGGCCGCCGCGATCCACGAAGGCACGATCAGCATCACCGAGAAGGTCATGCCCAGTGTCTGCACCCATTGCGGCAGCGCGGTGTAGTGCAGATGGTGCGACCCCGCCCACATGTAGAAGAAGGTGATCCCCCAGAAGCCGATGATCGACATGCGGTAGGAATAGATCGGCCGCTCCGCCCGCTTGGGCAGGTAATAATAGAGCATGCCGAGGAAACCGGCGGTCAGGAAGAAGGCGACGGCATTATGGCCGTACCACCATTGCGTCATCGCATCCTGCACGCCCGCGAAGGCCGAATAGCTCTTCGCGCCCGCGAACGAGGCCGGAACCGCGAGGTTGTTGACGATGTGGAGGATCGCCACCACCAGGATGAACGCCAGATAATACCAGTTGGCGACATAGATATGCGGCTCCTTGCGCCGGGCGAGCGTGCGCAGGTAGAGTAGCAGATAGGTCACCCAGACGATGACCAGCCAGATGTCGGCATACCATTCCGGCTCCGCATATTCCTTCGACTGGGTGATGCCGAGGAAATAGCCGCTGACGGCGAGCAGGCAGAAGAGGTTGTAGCCGATCAGCACGAACCACGGGCTGAACTGGTCGGGCATGCGCGCGCGCGAGGTGCGCTGCATCACATGGAAGGAGGTGGCGATCAGCGCATTGCCGCCGAAGCCGAAGATGACGCCGGTGGTATGCGCCGGGCGCAGCCGCCCGAAGCTCGACCAGGCGGCGTCGAAGGTCAGGTCGGGGAAGGCGAGCAGCCACGCCACCCAGTCGCCGACGAACATGCCGAACACCGCCCAGCCCATGGCGAGGACGATGCCGACCTTGCTGGGGTCGTCATAATAGCTGTCGAGCCGCGTCGCGGGCGGTTCCGGCGCGAAATAGCCCTTCAGCAGCACGCAGCCGATGCCGATGCTGAACAGCAGCACGATATAGCCGTGCGCCTGCAACGGATCGCCCCGCCCGGCCCCCGCCACGGCCATCGCAAGGCCGATGAAGGCGAGAACCGCAAGGACGATCAGCCCCCGCTGACGCTCGCTCAAGGTAAGTCCTGAAACCACGCTATCATTCCCTCCGCGCGCTGTTCGGGCCCCTTAGCATTAAAGAAGTATTTTGTATACATGTTTTATTGCGGCCGCGCGAGCGGGCTTTCCGGGCGCGGCAGAGCGCGCCCGGACGGGGTTTTTCCGAAGGCAGGATTTCTCGCGGGGCAGGACGGGGCCAGTGCCCCTGCCCCTGCCCCTGCCCCTGCTGATCGGTTCCTGAGCGCTATTTCAGCGTCAGCAGATAGTCGATCACTTCCTTGCGCCTGACCGGGTCGGCGATGCCGCGGAAGGGCATTTTGGTGCCGGGCACCGCCTTTTGCGGCGAGGTCAGCCAGATGTCGAGGCTGGCCGCCGTCCAGATGAGGCCGGAGGCCTTGAGCGCCGGGCTATAGGCATAGTCCGGCAGGCTTGCGGCGCGGCGGCCGCCCACGCCCGCGAGGCTCGGCCCGAACCCGTTCCTGCCCCGCTCTATGGTGTGGCAGGCGATGCATTGCGCGAAGATCGCCGGGCGCGGCTGCGTTTGGGCCAGCGCCGGTTGACCGGCAACTGTCCAGACGCTCCCCACAGCACCGCACGCGGCGACGATCGCGGCCATGCCGCCTGCCATCCTTTTTCCCCGGAGGTTCATCCCGTCCTTCTCCAGCGCTTGCGAAAACGGCGGCGCGTGGTGCGCGCCGCCGTCCCCCGAGTGCGACCCTCAGGGTTAGAGCGCGCTGCGTAGAATCCGACGCAGGCCGCGCGCTC
>Ga0180222_1001093_pt1 | contig 31756 bp, 26 predicted proteins | sample eDN5th37CKraftOP_FD_151336 | JGI IMG/M metagenome (GOLD analysis project Ga0180222, IMG submission 151336) | Enriched Organic Plus compost microbial communities from Emeryville, California, USA - eDNA 5th pass 37_C Kraft OP (version 2) (version 2) ...
ACGCCCCCTGGCTTGAAACAAGCAACGGCTCACCGGGAGACATCCTGCAATATCAGGTCATCTTCACCAATCCCGCCGGCGCGGTCGTCACCGACGTGAAGGTGGAGGACGCCACCCCCAGCTTCACCAGCCTTTCCCCGCCGGTCAGCGTCTTCCGCTCCCCCAGCGGCGCGCCCTGCCAGGTCGACGCGCCCCCCAGCGGCGGGACCCCCGGCTACAAGGGCCGGATCGCCTGGAGCTGCAATGGCCCCGTCCAGCCCTATGACCAGGGCGAATTCCGCTTCAGCGTCAAAATCGAAGAGTGAAGACCAGTCCCCCGTCTCATCTCTATTGCGGTTTCGTCCGAAGCGCCAAGGGCGGCACTGGCAGTCCCGAAGAGCGCCCCTCATCGAATTGGCGAATGTCATTGCATTAGAGATGGAGAGTACCATTTCGAACCTCTGAGACTTGTTATAATCCCTGTCCTGTGACAGAACCGTACCGTACGGTACTGCATTGTCAGGAATGGACCGCATGACAGAGAAAGCCTTGCAAACGCTGAGCGAAAAGCTTGATCGCTTGATCGAGGTCGTCTCGCGGCTTGCCCCCTTGCCCGCCCCTGCCCCTCGTTTCACGGATGCCGATTGCTTTGTTTGGCAGGCAGAGACCGGAACTTTGCTTCCGGTGCAGCGTGTGAACCGGGTCGACATCGGCCTGATCAAAGGGGTGGACCGTGTGCGCGATATCCTGCTCGACAACACACGCCGCTTCGCCGCTGGCCTGCCGGCCAACAATGCCCTTTTGTGGGGATCGCGGGGCATGGGCAAATCCTCGCTCGTCAAGGCGGCGCACGCCCAGATCAACCGGGATCAGCCGGCCGGCGAGGGCGGGCTGAAGCTGGTGGAAATTCACCGTGAGGACATCGAGAGCCTGCCCAGACTCATGGTTCTGCTGCGGGAGGCGCCCTACCGCTTTATCCTTTTTTGCGATGATCTTTCCTTCGACCACGACGACACCTCCTATAAGTCGCTCAAAGCTGCGCTTGAGGGCGGCGTGGAAGGCAGGCCGGACAATGTCATCCTCTATGCGACGTCGAACCGCCGGCACCTTCTGCCGCGTGACATGATCGAGAACGAGCGCTCCACCGCCATCAACCCGTCGGAAGCGGTCGAGGAAAAGGTGTCCCTGTCGGATCGGTTCGGCTTGTGGCTAGGTTTCCACAAATGCTCGCAAGACGAATATCTGGAAATGATCGAGGGCTATGCGCGCTATCACGATCTGCCGGTGGACGCAGAGGCGCTGCGCGCGGAAGCGCTGGAATGGGCGACCACCCGCGGCAGCCGGTCAGGACGGGTGGCATGGCAGTTCATTCAGGATATTGCAGGCCGCCTGGGGCGGACCTTGAAGGATTGAGCTGCGGCGCTACCCGCGTCCTTTGAGGGACGCGGGTTTGGCCGACACTGTTCTCATCTCAAATAAGTCATCGGATCGACAGGGCTGGTGCCCTTGCGCACCTCGAAGTGCAGCTTGGGGCGATCAGCGTCACCCGTCATGCCGGAGCGTGCGATCTCCTGACCGCGGCGAACCTGGTCGCCTCGCTTGACCTTCAGTTCCGAGGCGTGGCCATAGACGGTGACGAGGCCGTCCTCATGGCGAACAAGCACGGTGTTGCCGAAGCCCTTCAGACCGTCGCCGGCATAAATGACGACACCGTTTTCCGCCGCGTGCACCGCCGTGCCTTCGGGAACAGCGATGTCGATGCCATCGCTTTTCTTGCCGCCGCTGCTGCCAAAACCGGCGATGACCCGGCCCTGTGCGGGCCAGCGCAGCCGGCCGACGCCGGTCGATTCTGGCGGCAATGCCGCAACTTGCGTCTGTTCGACCGCCTCGATGGCCTTGGTTTTCGATTCAGTGGGCGGCGTGTATGCCGTAACCCTCGGCTCGTCCTGTGCTTCAGGCTTCGGCGCGGCTGCAACCACCGCCGGCTCAGGCTGGGGCGCGGCGGCCACGGCTGCCGGCTTCGGCGCGGCCGGCTGCGCCGGCTTGGCGCTGGGCGCGCTGACGGTCCTCACCGGCTGCGGTTGCTGTGCGGGAGCCGAGGCGGAGACAGCGGCCCCGCTCCCAGGGATGACCAGATTCTGGCCGATTCTGATCGCGCCGTCCGAAAGGCCGTTTGCTTCCTTCAACTGGCTTACGCTCACGCCGGTCTTGCGGGCGATCCCGTAAAGCGTGTCGCCTGAATCCACCCTGTAACTGCCACCGGCGCTCGGCTCGCTGGCTCGCGTTCGGCTTGGCCGGGGAGCTTGCGGCGCCGCGGCGACCTGGCGCGGCTGCTCAACGGGCGCTGCCGCCACCGGGCTTGCCGAGGACTGGGCCGCTCCAGGAGGTGGGAGCGGAGCTGAGGAAACCGAAGAGGAACGCGGCGCGGTATAAACTGGAACCCCGTAGGCTGGGGTTGCAGCAGGGGCTGGAAGCGACGAGACTTCCGATGTCGGCTGCAATATGCCCCCTCCTCCGATGTCCGCCTTCGGGCGGACGATGCGGTTCTCTCCGGGATAGGGCTGATTCGCTTGCGCCATCCCTACCGGCGCGGTGGAATTCGTCGTCAATCCGTCAGTCAGATTCGCAACGCTGCAACCCGCCGCCAGAGATCCGACCAAGAAAATCGCCGCACCTCTCGCAAGCGATGTCTTGTACTTTGGCATAATTCCCTTAGGCATAAGGCTATCCGCGCAATCCCGTTGACCCAGTCCGATTAAAGCGCGTTAATCTTACCGGGCCGTTAAGCTTCGAAAATTTCACACGAGACTCTTCTCAAACTCGCTCAGAGGGCCTGCGCAGTGCCCCTGATCAAAGGCTGCAGGCGCACAGACTCCAGATCAACGCGCTCGAATCTGCTGCCGATCTTAGTAAACCTGGCCATTATCTGCACATCATCGCCGGGGCCCAGAGGCGCAACCATGATCCCGCCACTTGCGAGCAGGTCCACGAACCGCCTTGGAAGCTCTTCGAAGGCTGCCCAGACGACGATTCTGTCGAAGGGACCATCCGCCGCGCCATCTGCTCCATCTGCCTGGCGAACAAGAATATTGGAAAGGCCGCATGCCTCGTGGCGTTGCTGGGCCTGTTTGCAGAGCGTCTTGTATCGGTCGAGCGTCAATACACGTCCGGCGATGCGCGCGATGATGGCGGAGGTATAGCCCGTGCCGGTTCCGATCTCGAGAACGCGCAGGCCCGGCTTGAGATCAAGCGCGTGCAGCACAGCGCCTTGCAGATCGCACGGCTCGAAGCTTTCTCCACATTCGATCGGAAGGGTGCGGTTGGACCAGACCCAGTTTTTCCATTCGGCGGGCACGAAACTGGCCCGCGGTGTGGCCTCCATGGCGGAGAAAAGCGCCTTGGAGTCGATGCCCCGCGCGCGCATGCGCAGAATGAAAGCGGCAAAGCCCTCCCGTTCCGCCTCGCCGACCGTCATGCAAGCGCCTTCGCCAGCCGGTCGCGCACCGCATGCGCCGTAAGGTCGAGATGGAGCGGCGTGACGGAGATATAGCCATCCCGTATGGCCGCCTGATCGGTCCCCGCTCGAATTTCGGATTCCTGCCGGCCGAAACGCAGCCAGTAGTAGGGAAAACCGCGTCCGTCCCGGCGTTCCTCGACAGACAGCCCATGCACCAGTTTCCCTTGGGAGGTTACAAGGGTTCCCCTCACCGCCTCGGGTGCGCAGCGCGGGAAATTGACGTTGAGGAAGACGCCCTGCGGCAAACTTGCCCCGACAAGCTTTTTCAAAAGCGCCGGCCCGAGCACCTCCGCCGTTTCCCACTGAACGACCCGAACGTCTTCCACGAAGGAATAGCCGAGGCTGAAAGCGATGGAGCGGATGCCGAGCAAAGTGCCTTCCATTGCACCGGCCACGGTGCCGGAATAAGTCACGTCGTCGGCAAGATTGGTGCCGCTGTTGACCCCGGAAAGAATGAGATCCGGGGGCCGGTCCATCACCTTCCTCACCCCCATGATCACGCAGTCGGTCGGCGTGCCCCGCAGCGCATAATGCCGATCGTCGATCTTGCGCATGCGAAGCGGCTCGGAAAGCGACAGGGAATGCGCGAAGCCGGACTGGTCCGTTTCCGGCGCGACCACCCACACATCGTCCGAAAGCGTCCTTGCGACCCGCTCCAGGACTGCAAGACCCTCGGCGTGGATGCCGTCGTCATTGGTAAGCAGGATTCGCACGTCAGCCCCTTGCTTCGATCTTCTTCAGGCCTCCCATATAGGGTTGCAGGATTTCGGGAATACTAATGCTCCCGTCCTCGTTCTGATAATTCTCCATGACGGCGATGAGTGCACGGCCGACGGCAACGCCCGAGCCGTTCAACGTATGGACGAATCGGGCTTGCTTTTCTCCGGCCGCGCGGTAGCGCGCATTCATGCGCCGCGCCTGGAAGTCGCCGCAGACCGAGCAGGATGAAATCTCGCGATAGGTCTTCTGGCCCGGCAGCCAAACCTCGATGTCGTAGGTCTTCTGCGCGCCGAAACCCATGTCCCCGGTGCACAGCACAATGGTGCGGAAAGGCAGTCCGAGCCGTTTGAGCACTTCCTCCGCACAGGCAGTCATGCGCTCATGCTCGGCCAGCGCGCCTTCGGCCTCGGTGATCGACACCAGCTCGACCTTATAGAACTGATGCTGGCGCAGCATGCCGCGCGTATCTCGCCCGGCCGAACCCGCTTCCGAGCGGAAGCACGGCGTCAGCGCGGTGTAGCGCAGCGGCAGCTTTTCGCCGTCGAGGATTTCCTCGCGCACCAGATTGGTGAGCGGGACTTCGGCGGTGGGGATCATCCAGCGCCCATCGGTGGTGCGGAACAAATCCTCGTCAAACTTCGGCAGCTGTCCCGTTCCGAACAGCGCCTCATCGCGCACCAGAAGCGGCGGCTGCACCTCCGTATAGCCGTGCTCCGTCGTATGCAGGTCGAGCATGAACTGGCCGAGCGCGCGTTCGAGGCGGGCGAGCGTACCGGTCAGTACGGTGAAGCGGGCGCCAGAGAGCTTGGCCGCGCGTTCGAAATCCATGAGGCCGAGCGCCTCGCCGATTTCGAAATGCTCTTTCGCCCAATTAGGCTGCCTCGCCTCTCCTACTCTGCGGATCTCCACATTATCGTTCTCGTCCGCGCCCACCGGCACGTCGTCCAGCGGAATGTTCGGGATTCGCGCGAGGAGATCGCGCAACCTGTTGTCCAGCGCGCGTTCCTGCGCCTCGCCGTCCTGGATGAAGCCCTTGAGCTCGGCCACCTCGGCCTTGAGCCGTTCTGCCTTTTCCTTGTCGCCGGCGGCCAAGGCCTTGCCGATCTCCTTGGAGGCGGCGTTCCGTTGCTCCTGCGCCTCCTGGAGTTTCGTCAGATGGGTTCGGCGCGCCTCATCGGCGGCGATCGCCTCCTCGACCGTGGATCGCGCCGCAGCCTCTTCCTGCCCACGCTTCCTCAGCGCGAGAACGAGGGCGTCTGCATTCTCGCGAATCCATCTGATGTCGAGCATGTTCCAATTCCGGGTGTCGGTTGAGCCTGCGGGCCACCCGGAAGAAGATCAAGCCGAGGGGATCAGGCCGAGCCTGCGCTCGTTCCGGCATCCGCTGGGGCGTTTTCCTCCGCCGCCTGCGCGGCTTCGGCTGCCAGCCTTTCTTCCTCGCGCTTGCGCTCCACCATCCGGGCGCTCCAGATTGAGACCTCGTAGAGAAGGATGGTCGGAAGCGCAAGACCGATCTGGCTGATCGGATCGGGCGGGGTCAGAACCGCTGCAACCACGAAAGCGATAACGATCGCCATCTTGCGCTTGTCGGCGAGCGCCTGCGAGGAAAGCAGTCCCACACGCGCCATGAGCGTCGTGACCACGGGCAGCTGGAACACCAGGCCGAATGAGAGGATCAGCGTCATCACCAGACCGAGATATTCGGAGACGCGCGGCAGAAGCGAAATCTGGACCTCATTGTCCGGCCCCACCTGCTGCATGGACAGGAAGAACCACATCACCATGGGCGTGAAGAAGAAATAGACGAGCGCGGCGCCGATCAGGAACAGGATCGGCGAGGCCACCAGAAAGGGCAGGAACGCTTTCCGCTCATTGCGGTATAGCCCCGGCGCCACGAATTTATAGATCTGAGTGGCGATCATCGGAAAAGCGAGCACCAGCCCGCCGAACATCGCCAGCTTGATCTGCGTGAAGAAGAACTCCTGCGGCGCGGTGTAGATGAGGTCCACCTGCTCGGAGTTGAGGCCCGCCCAACGGGTGGCCCATTGGAACGGGATCACCAGCAGGTTGAAGATCTCGCGGGCGAAAAAGAAACAGACGAGAAAGGCGACGAAGAACGCGCCGACTGCCCAAACCAGCCGTGAACGCAGCTCGATGAGATGTTCGATCAGCGGCGCCGAGGATTTTTCCACCTCGTCCTCGTTGTCCTTGACACTCACGGAGCGGTTCCTGCTGTCTTTTTCCTACGCGGGGAAGGCTTCTTGGCCGGTGCGGATGCGGTGTTCTTGGTGGGAGCTTTCGCAGCGGCTGCAGCTTTGGCTTTCGGTGCTGCTTGCTTGGCGCTCGTGCCTGGGCTTGCCGCGACCGCTCCCACTTCGGCTTTCTGGGAGACCTTGGGAGCCGCCGTCTCCCCCGTGACCGAAGGCGAAGCCTCGGGCCCAAGAGAGGTGGCGCCATTTTTCAGCGGCTCGGCCGGCTTGCTGTCCGCCGCGGGGAGGCTTGAGGCGGCGGGTTTTGCCTTGGCCGCCTCGCTAAGTCCGCTGCGTATCTCTTTTCCGGCTTCCTCCAGCGGGCTCAGATGCTTTCTGATCTCCGACCGGGGATCCAGCTTTCTTACATCGTCGACGAGCCCCTTCATGTCGTCGAGCTCCGCTTCCCGCAGAGCCTCGTCGAACTGGCGTCGGAAGTCTCCCGCCATCGCCCTCATCTTGGCCGTCGTCCGGCCGAAGCTGCGCAGGACACGCGGCAGGTCTTTCGGCCCGACAACCACGATCAGCACGACCGCAATAACAAGTATTTCGGACCAGCCGAGATCGAGCATTGCCTAAATTTCCGAAGAGGTGTGGGAAGGGCCTAGGATTTGCTGGCCTTCTGCTTCACCTCGCCCACGGGCTCATCAGTGCGGTGCTCGACGGTCTTGGCCTCCTCGGCCTCGTCAGTCATTCCCTTGCGGAAATTCTTGATGCCCTTGGCCATGTCGCCCATCAGTTCGGGGATTTTGCCGCGGCCGAAAAGAAGCAGCACCACCACCAGGACGATGAGCCAGTGCCAGATTGAGAAGGAACCCATGACAGATCTCTTTACGTTTAGAGGTTCGTTACCTGATTTATGCGCTTTTTCGTCGCGTTTCAAACACTAGTACGTCGCTTCGGCGCACATTCATCCAGACATCGCGGACACCGGGGGGAAGCTGCCCTGCCCTCACCCGTGCCAGCACATGCTCTTCCGCCCCTGGAACGGCAAGCTCCAAAAGCTCCACAACGCCGAGAAAACGGCGTGAAATGACCCTTCCCTCGATTTCCCCGCCAGTTTCGGCCACGTCGAAACCGGAGAGACGGATGGCCACAGTCACGGAGTCACCCTCCTTATGGCCGGGTGCGGCAAATTGGCCGACCGGCGTATCGGCCCGGCCATTCGCCACGCGGGCATCGAACAGATTGAGCTCCGAGAAGAAGCCCGCCGCGAAAAGATCCGCTGGTCTGAGATAAAGCTCCTCCGCCGTTCCCACCTGCACCAGCCGTCCGCCTTTCAAAAGCGCGATGCGGTCGCCCATGCGCATCGCCTCTTCCGCATCATGCGTGACGACGATCGCCGTTGCCCGGCTTTGCCGCAGGATCGAGAGCGTTTCGGCCCTCACCGTATCCTTTAGTCTTGAATCGAGGCCGGAAAAGGGCTCGTCCATCAACAAGACGGCGGGCCGTGGCGCGAGCGCCCTGGCCAAAGCCACGCGTTGCTGCTCGCCGCCTGAAAGAAGATGCGGATATGCCGACGCATAGCGTTCGAGCCCCACACGCCGGAGCGCGATCAATGCCTCGCGCGAGGCCTCTTCGCGTGAAAGCGCGGTCAGCCCGAAACGCACATTGTCCAGAATGGTGAGATGGGGAAAAAGCGCGAAATCCTGAAAGACCAGGCCGATGGAGCGCTTTTCCGGCGGCAGGAAAACATCGGGCCCCGCGATTTCGCGGTCGTTCAGGAGAACACGCCCGGAGGTCTGCGCCTCGATGCCTGCGGCAATCCGCAGAAGCGTTGTCTTGCCGGAACCTGAGGGTCCCAGGAGGCAAAGCACTTCGCCGGGCTCGGCGACCAGCGAAACGCGATCGAGCGTCGTTTGCCCGGCGGCAAAGCGATGCGTGACCGCCTCGAACGCAAGCCGAGCGGCAAAAGTAACGCCTGCGGTAACCCGCGCTGGTTTTTCCAGGGCTTCGCTCATTCTGGCCGCGTTCCCGCTTCCGTTGGTGCCAGGCTCATGGCCAGCGGTCAATCACCCTCGACGCGCGGTGTCAACAGGCCGAGTTCTTCAAGATCGATATCCGTCAGCGGGTCCTCGTCCTCGCTCAGCATGTCCGGGTCCGAGGGCGGCTGGGGCACGGAGAAATTGGCCGGCATGCGCGAGGAGAGGAGGCCTGCTCCCTTGAGTTCTTCGATACCGGGTAGGTCGCGCAACTCCTCGAGCCCGAAATGATCGAGGAATTCGAGAGTCGTTCCATAGGTTACCGGCCTCCCCGGCGCGCGCCGGCGGCCTCGCATCCTGACCCAGCCCGTTTCGAGCAAGAGGTCGAGCGTGCCCTTGGAGGTCTCCACGCCGCGGATCTCCTCGATCTCCGCGCGTGTAACCGGCTGATGGTAGGCGATCACGGAAAGCATCTCCAGCGCGGCGCGCGAAAGCTTCTTCTGCTGCACCGCGTCGCGGCTCATCAGGAACGCAAGATCGCCCGCCGTCCGGAATGCCCACGAATCCTCCACCCGAACGAGATTGACGCCACGTCTTTCGTAATCCCCCTTCAGCTCTTCCATAATGGCGCGAATATCCACCCCGTCGGGCAGCCGATCCGAAAGGCTTTTGAATGAAACCGGAGCCGCGCTGGCGAAGACCAGGGCCTCGGCCATTCGCTTAGCCTCGGCAAAGGCCACGCTCGAAGGTCCGACGCCTCCGGGCGAAGGCGCCTGCTCGTCCTCCTCGGCGAAGGGGATGACATTGGAGGATTCGGTCATGAAGCTGCCTCAGTCTGCTCAAGGCCTTTCGTGCCGCGCCGCATGTAAATCGGCGCGAAGGGCTCCTGCTGCCTGATTTCCAGCGCTCCCTCGCGGACCAGCTCCAGCGAGGCGGCAAAGGTGCTGGCGATGGCAGTTGCCCGCTCCTCCGGCCCGGTGAGATACCGGATGAGAAAGCGGTCGAGCGCCGTCCAATCCGGAAGGTCCCCCATTAGGCGGGTGAGAACCTCTCGCGCCTGCTTGAGTGACCAGACCCCCCTCTTGGCAATCTGCACATTGGTTATGGCGCGCCGCTGCCTTTGGCCCGCATAGGCGGTGAGCAGATCGTAGAGGGTCGCGGTATAGGCGTTTTTCTTCTCCACCACGACATGCTCCGGCATGCCGCGCGCGAAAACGTCTCGCCCGAGCCTGTTCCGGTTGACGAGCCGCGCAGCGGCATCCCGGATCGCCTCCAGCCGCTTCAGGCGGAATTGCAGGAGAGCTGCCATTTCCTCACCGGTGGGTTCGCCATCGGTACGCTGCTTCGGGATCAGGAGCCGCGATTTGAGATAGGCAAGCCAGGCCGCCATCACGAGATAGTCGGCAGCAAGCTCCAGCCGCATCTGGCGCACCTGATCGATGAACCGCAGATATTGCTCGGCAAGCGCGAGGACGGAAATGCGGGCGAGATCGACCTTCTGGTTGCGCGCGAGGTGAAGCAGCAGGTCGAGCGGACCTTCGAACCCTTCCACATCGACAGCAAGCACCGGCTCGGAGACGCCGTGTCCGGCTGTCTCCTCGGCCCACAGCTTGTCCATGGGGATGGGCTTTCCCGTCTTTGCCGTCGCTTGTCCCTGGTCCGCCAAACTGGTTCCTTGTCTCGCCTTTCAGGCAATCGCTTCGAAATACGAATTGAATTCCGCGCGCGCCGCCGCCTCTTCCATTTCGTCCGGAGCAGCGAGGCAGCCGAGCGCCTTTGCCGCGCGCTCGGCAGATTTGCCCCGCAATTCCGGCACGCTTTGGGCGACGGCTCGCATTTCCTCCATCACCCCGTTGCAATGAAGGACAAGATCGCAGCCTGCGGCAAGGATTGCCTTCGCCCGGCCTGAGAAATCCCCAGAAAGCGCCTTCATGGAAACGTCATCGCTCATGAGCAGCCCGCTAAAGCCGATTTCACCGCGGATGATATCGCAGATCACGCGCGAAGAAGTGGTCGACGGGTTCTCGGGATCCACCGCCGCATAGACCACATGCGCGGTCATCGCCATCGGCAGGTCGGCAAGGGCCTTGAAGGGGAGGAAATCCCGCGCGCGCAACTCCGCGAGCGAGGCGTCGACCCGTGGCAGCGACAGATGGCTGTCCACCCCCGCCCTGCCATGGCCCGGCACATGCTTCATCACCGGCAATATGCCGCCGGCCAGCAGTCCATCGGCGGCCGCGCGCCCCAGCACCGCGACTGTTTCAGGGTCTTGGCCATAGGCGCGATTGCCGATCACATCATGAGCGCCGGGCACGGGCACGTCCAGCACCGGCAGGCAATCCGCCGAGATTCCATGCCTTGCAAGATCGAAAGCGTGCAGGCGCGACATCAGCCAGGTCGCGCGCAAACCAGCCTTGCGATCCGCCGCATAAAGCGCGCCGAGCGCCGCCGCGTTGGGGTAGTTGGGCGCAAGAGGCGGGCGAATCCGCTGCACGCGGCCGCCCTCCTGATCGATAAAGACGGGTGCGTCGGCGCGCGCCACGCATTCGCGCATTTCCGCCACAAGATCCCGAAGCTGAGAAGCCTCCGCCACATTGCGGGCAAAAAGGATAAATCCCCACGGCCGCTCATCACGGTAGATGGCCTTCTCTTCAGGAGTGAGCCGCGTTCCGGCGGCGCCAAAGATCATTGCTTTTGATTCGCTCATGGGAGCGAGCATAGCCCGATCCGCGTGACAAGGCACGGCTGAGACCAGATTGCTGACCGCTCCGGCCGGCGGGATTGTTTCCGTCCTGCCTTGGGATTGCCAACAGCGCCATTATCTTAGTCTCCATGAAAAAGATTCTCTCCGCCCACCTGCTCCTGGTTCTTTCGCTTTCCACTGTTGCGCCTGCGGCGGCGCAATCTGGTGCTTCATCCGAAACGCAACGGCTCCAGCAGTCGCTGGCGGAGATCGTTGAGCGTGCGGAAGCACTGGAGCCGCTTGAAACATTGATCGTCGCCCGGAGGGGCGAAATCATCGTCGAGGAAGCTTTTCGCGGCAACGCCACGGATGAGCCGACCAACATAAAATCGGCATCGAAGTCGATCATCTCGGCGATGGTCGGGATAGCCGTCGACAAGGGGATTCTGGAAGGCCCCGACCAGAAGATCGCGCCACTGCTGCGGGATAAACTGCCAGAAGATCCCGATGCCCGCATGAACGATATCACGATCGGCAACCTGCTCTCCATGCAGGCCGGCCTCAGGCGTACCTCTGGCGCCAATTACGGCCGCTGGGTGGCAAGCGGCGACTGGGTGCGTGCCGCGCTTGCGGAATCCTTCGTCGCCGATCCGGGCGCCGGGATGCTCTATTCCACCGGCAACACGCATCTCCTTTCGGCCATCCTCACGCGGGAGAGCGGGCGATCCACGCTTGCCCTGGCCAGGGAATGGTTTGAACCGTTGGAAGACTTTGCCATCGCCGGCTGGCACCGTGATCCGCAGGGCATCTATATGGGCGGAAACCAGATGGCTATGACGCCCAGATCAATGCTCGCATTCGGTGAGCTCTACCGCAACGACGGCAAGGTGGGAGACCAGCAAGTCCTCTCGAAAGAATGGATCGAGAAATCATGGCAGCCGCGCACGCGGTCTGTCTTTCATGACGGTCAATATGGCTATGGCTGGTTTATTGAAGACATGGCCGGCCACCGGGTGAACTATGCCTGGGGCTATGGCGGGCAAATGATCTATGTGGTGCCTGATCTCGATCTGACAGCGGTCATGACCTCGGCGGAAGATCAGCCCTCGGCGCGCAACGGCCATCGGGACGACCTTCATGACGTGATGGCCGAGATTATTAGGACCGTCGACACCGAAACGCGCCAGGCGACGGACCAAACGAACAAGCCGCCGGGGTGATCCGCGGCGGCCTGCGATTTCCCTGACTTTTCAGCCTATTTCGAAACGAAGCACGAACCGCCGGCCGACTTGATCTGGGTGCAGAGCTGGATTGCGTCTTCCTTCGAGGAGGACGGGATGCGCACCCGGTAATAAGTGCCCTTCCCTTCGATGTCCGCCTTCACGATGTTGACGCCCTTGCCCTGGAGCACGTTGCCGTAACGCTGCGCCAGCTGCTGATAGGATTTCTGTGCGTCATCCGCGCTGGGCTGGGAAGCGATCTGCACGGACCATTCGGAAGCAGCGGCGGAAGAGCTTGGAGCAGGTTGGCTTGCAAGCGCAGCTACCTGCTGCTGCTGCTGCGCGGGCGCCGCAGGCTGTACGGGTTCCCTCTGGGGAGCCGGCGCTGCAACTTGCTGGGGCGCGATATTGCCGGGCCGGGAAGGTGGGATCGGGCCGGTCCGAGGGATGTTCTGCGCCTGCGCGCCGTCCGGAAGTGCTGCGGCTCCCGCAGCTGGCGCGGCGCCGGAACCCTGCACTGAAGCCGTTTCCGCAGGCTGCGGCAGCTCCGCCGGCGTCATGCTGCCGTCCGGGCGAACGACCAGCGTGCGAACACGCCGGGGGGTCACCGCGACCAATTCCCGTTCAACGGGATCTTCCGCGGCCGTGTTTGTCAGCCGCTCCTCGACCGTTTCCGAATTGGCTGCTGGCCCCTCGCCTGCGGGAGGTGAGCCTTCGGAAGCCGTCGTCCCGGAAGCCGCGCTCTCGGCCGGCTCCTCCAATGCCGCGAACTCGTCCTCACCCGGCAATGGCAGGTCAAGAGGCTCCTCGGTTGCGGAAACGAGGCGCGGCTGTTCGGCAGGCGCGTCGGCCTGCTCGCCGGCAACCCGCTTATAGACGGGATTCTCCTGGTTGGGGATCTGGATGCCGCCCGGATTTTCCGGCCGAACCTTTATAGGAGAGTTTTCCGCTGAAAGTAGAACGGGGTCTTCGCTCTGTCCGGAAGAAAGCGCGAAGAAGGCAACGCCTCCGAGAATCGCCACACCGCCCACGACTGCCGCTGCCATCATCAGCCGCGGCTTGTATCGCAAGCCGCTGGAGGGAGCGGGCGGTTGAACGCCTGGCATGGGCGCCAGCTGCGCCGGATCTTCATACCGACTGCTCCATTCCTGAATGGGAGCGGTTGGCTGCCACCCTGCCGCTGCCGCCGCGCCTGCGGCGCCGGCAGCGCCAGCGCCGAAACCAGCCATGAGGAAGTCATCCTCGGAATCGCGGCGGGACGAGTCGTCCTCGGCTTGAGGTGCGTCGGCCTGCTGTTCGGGGTGCTCGGCTATCTCGCCGAAAGCCCCGGCAAGAATTTCCTCGATCTCGTTCAGGTCGGATGCGGGTTTCGCCTCTTCGCGATACGAAATCTCCGGAACGTCGACCTGATCGGCGGCGGAAACGACATTCTCGGGGATTTCTACGGTATCAATTTCCGGTGGAAGGTGACTGCCGTAGCGGACCGGCGCAGTCTCCGGCTCTTCGGTCTCAAAAAACTCTTCTTCGGTATCGGGCCGGACTGCCTCGGCGTTCCAGCCGTGGTCGGCCTCGACCCGCTGCATCGGATTGAGCGCCGGATTCGTCTCTTCCGCCGCATGGGAAATCTCTTCCCAGGAAGGGGCGCTGTTCCATGCCGCGTAGGGCATGGGAGCTTGTTCCTCCACCGGCTCGAATTTGGCATCCGCGAGAAAATCCGGACGTGCTGCCGCGGCCCTCGCATAATCGAACGGCACGCTCGATTCCGCCGCCGCCTCGTCCTCGCCCTCCGCACTTTCGGAGGATAGCTCCGGCGCATCAAAGCGGGCCGGAATTTCCTCCTCGACGGGGGTATCCTGGTCAAAGGAAACGGCGTTCCCGTCGGCCTGCTCGTCGAAACTGCTGTCGAGCAGCGCATCGAGCGAGCGTTGGAAGTCCTCGTCCATCGTTACCGGTTCGGAAAGGCTGTAACGCCAGTCCACGAGTTCGGCTTCGCTCGCCTCTTCCTGGAAGCGGCTGTCATCCGGGCTCTCGACCTGGCCGAGATTGCCCATCAGCTCGTTTTCCAGATCGAGCGCGAGGCCTTCCGCGGTTTCCGGCGTCGTCGGCCGAAGCGGCACATTGGAGCGGGGATCATGCCCCATGATACGCGTCAGTTCAGCGAAAGGATCGTCCTGCGGGAGGTCGTTCGCTTCCGAATTCTTCCTGAAAAAACTATCAGCCATCTTCCCACACCCCGGTCGGACGCCGGCACGTCTCGCTTCTATTGGCCCTACCAGGGCAATGTGGGCAAAAGGTGACAGTATTGTCTGTGATTATCGCATCTCCTCTGGGGCATCTGCTCCTACGAGCGCCAGTCCCGACCGCACGACATCACAAACAGCCTGCACCAGACCCAGCCTGGCATGTGTCAACTCTGGGTCGTTAACTTTAACAAAACGTAAGCGATCTGTCTCGCTACCACGATTCCATTGCACATGGAACTGGTTGGCAAGTTCATACAAATAAAAAGCCAGCCTGTGCGGCTCCAGCGCCTGTGCCGCGCTTTCTATCAGCCTCGGATACTCGGCAAGCTTGCGTATCAAGGCGATTTCACCTGGATCGTCCAGCCGATGCAAGGCCGCCTTCATCGCTTCGCGGTCGAATTTTCTGACGTTCAGTTGCTCGCTCGCCTGGCGGAAGACAGAATGACAGCGGGCGGAAGCATACTGGACATAAAAGACGGGGTTATCCTTCGACTGTTCTGTCACCTTCGCGAAATCGAAGTCCAGCGGCGCATCGCTCTTCCGGTACAGCATCATGAAGCGCACCGCATCGCGGCCGACTTCATCGATCACGTCGCGCAGTGTTACGAATTCACCGGCCCGCTTGGACATGCGCACCGGCTCGCCGTTGCGGAAAAGCTTGACGAGCTGGCAGAGCAGCACGGTCAGATGCAGCTTGCCCTCGGAAATGGCCCGGGCGAGCGCCTCCAGGCGCTTCACATACCCGCCATGGTCCGCGCCCAGCACATAGATCAGGTGCTCAAAGCCCCGGCTATATTTATCCTTCATATAGGCGACATCGGCGGCGAAATAGGTGAATGTGCCATCCGACTTGATCAAGGGCCGGTCGATATCATCCCCGACATCGGTGGACCGGAAGAGCGTCTGCTCCCGGTCCTCCCAATCCTCGAGAACCTGACCCTTGGGCGGCGGCAGCTTGCCTTTGTAGACATGGCCCTTCAGCGTCAGGTCGTTGATCGCCGAGCGGATGGTCCCGCCATTGCCGGCGTGCAGCGAGCGCTCGGAGAAGAACACGTCATGGTGCACGTTGAGCGCGGCCAGATCCTCGCGGATCATGGCCATCATGGCGTCGATCGCCGTGTCCTTCGCGATTTTCAGCGCTTCTTCGGCCGGCCTTTCCAGAAGCTTGGTGCCATATTCATCCGCGAGCGCCTTGCCCACCGGCTTGAGGTAGTCGCCGGGATAGAGCCCTTCGGGAATCTGGCCGATATCCTCGCCCAGCGCCTCCCTATAGCGCATGAGGACGGAACGCCCGAGCACGTCGATCTGCGCGCCCGCATCGTTGATGTAGTATTCCCGCGTCACATCATAGCCGGCAAAGGCAAGGAGATTGGAAAGCGCATCCCCGACAACGGCGCCGCGGCAGTGGCCCACATGCATCGGCCCGGTCGGATTGGCCGAGACATATTCGACATTGACCTTGTGCCCGTTGCCCATTTTCGAGCGCCCGTAGTCGCCGGCCAGAAGCAGCATCTCGCCGAGCCGCGCATGCCAGAAGCCATTTCCGAGCCGCAAATTGACGAATCCCGGGCCGGCCACGCTCGCCTCGGCCACGTCAGGATCCTCGGCCAGGGCAGCAGCAAGCCGCTCTCCAAGGGCGCGCGGATTTTCGCCAACCGCCTTCGACAGCACCATTGCCGCATTGGTTGCGATGTCGCCATGGCTCGGATCGCGCGGCGGCTCGACGGCAACACGCGAAAGATCGAGCTCTCCGCCTTCCTTCGGCTTCAGCTCCAGTGCCTTCACGGCGTTGATGATCCGATCGGAAAAATCGGCAAAAATGTTCATGGACCCGGTCCTGGAAATTAATTTCGGTGCTGCGGCGTCTGGCCGCGAGCCAGCCGCCTGCGCCTAACGCAAATCCGGGGTGCGGTCAAATAGGCGTTCGTATTCCTTGAGCGCGTAGGTGTCGGTCATCCCTGCCAAAAAGTCCGCCACGTCGCGCGCCTTGATGCGCTCTTCGGCACGGTCGAGTCCTTCGCGCCAGCCTTCCGGCATCTCCCGCGGGTCGGCGAAATAGGCGTCGAAAAGGTCCCGCACGAGGCGATCGGCCAGCCGCCGCACGGAGAGAACCGAGGGATGGCGATAAAGATTGCGGTAAAGAAAGGCTTTCAGTTCCTTTTCTTCCGACGCCATTTCCCCCGAAAACGTAACGATGGTGCGCCCTGCCTCATGCACGTCCTCCGTCGAACGGGGTTTCAGCGCCTCGATGTTCTTCTTGGCCGTTGTGATCACGTCCTCCACCATTACGGTGATCTGCCGGCGCATAAGCTCATGGCCTGTGCGCACCGGGTCGAGATGCGGGTAGCGCTCCCTCACCGCTTTCAGGATTCCGCCCGGAAGCCTCACCTCCTCCAGCATGCCAAGCGTCAGCAATCCTGCGCGCAGCCCATCATCGATATCGTGGGCGTTGTAGGCAATATCGTCAGCGATTGCAGCGCATTGGGCTTCGATGCTCGCAAAACGGTGTAACTCGAGGTCATGCAGTTGCGCGTAATGCAGGATGGCCGGCGGCACGGGCTCCTTCAGGCCGTTTCCCGCCGCGTCCGTAAGCGGGCCATTGTGCTTTACCAAGCCCTCCAGCGTTTCCCAACTCAGGTTAAGCCCGTCAAACTCCGCGTATCTGCGCTCCAGCCTCGTTACGATCCTGAGAGACTGCGCATTATGATCGAAGCCGCCCCAGGGCGCCATTTTCTCGTTCAGCGCATCCTCGCCCGTATGCCCGAAAGGCGTATGGCCGAAATCATGCACGAGCGCGATCGCCTCTGCCAGGTCTTCGTCGCAGCGGAGCGCGCGCGCCAGAGCGCGGGCGATCTGCGCCACCTCGATGGAATGGGTGAGCCGGGTGCGGTAATGGTCGCCCTCATGGGCGATGAAGACTTGCGTCTTGTGCTTCAGCCGCCGGAACGCAGTTGAATGGATGATGCGGTCGCGATCGCGCTGAAACGGCGTGCGCGTGGGACTCTCAGGCTCCGGGTAGAAGCGGCCACGCGACCGGGCGGGATCGCAGGCATAGACTGCGCGAGGCCTGTAGCCGAAACCGATGCCGTCGAGATTTGCCGAATCTGCCATCGCCTGCGCATGTTGACTCGCCGCCTCCCCGTTCATACCTATCTGGTGTCGACGAAAGCAAGGTGAACCCATGGGCATCGATGCCAGGACGGAGATGAAGGGAATCGAATTGACCGATGCCGCGGCTAGGCGGATCGTCAAGATTCTCGCCGCGGAACCGGATAAGACGGCGCTTCGCGTCTCCATCGAAGGTGGCGGCTGCTCGGGCTTTTCTTACAAGTTCGATCTCGTGGACAGCCGCAACGATGACGATCTCGTCATCGAGAAGGATGGCGCCACGGTGCTGATCGACGATCTCTCCCTCGTCTATATGGGCGGTTCGGTTATCGATTTTGTCGATGACCTGATCGGGCAATCGTTTCAGATCAGGAATCCTAATGCCGTGGCCTCCTGCGGCTGCGGAACCAGCTTTTCCATTTAAACAGTTATAGCGGCCGTCGGCTTGGCCGATGCCTTGCCCCGCTCCTCTCTCGCCATAAATTCCGCAAACGGCGGCTCGCGAGGGGGAGCAGAACCGGAGCGTACCAATGAACGACAATGATAGCCCGCCCGTCACCATCATTACGGGCCGCGTCTGGCGGGAGCAGGGCAAGGCCAGCGAAGGCGTGCATGTCATGCTCACCGCGCCGGACGACGATACCGCCGTGCGGCTGGCACTCGAAGCGCTTGCCCAGGAAGGCTACGCTGAGGCCGAGCTCGACCAGATCGGCGAAATGGAAGGTGCGCCCGATGAGGAGCCGCATCTTTCCGCCTGGCAGGGCGCCACTGAGGGTGAGATCGCCATCGTCACCTTTGACGAGAAAGACTAAGCATCCATGTTCATTCTAACCGTTCGCCGTGCTGCGGATCGGTTTGATGCGGTGAATACCGTAACTAGAAATCCCAGTCATCGTCGGCGTTGTGCCCGGAGGCAATTTTTCTGACCTCCGTAATCGCACCGAAGACTGCGTTCTTGCTTCGAGCTGCCGCCGCCTCCCGTCGGATGCACTCCGCCATTCCGCCGGTGCCACTGCGAAATCCATAAGTCGCGCATCGATTGGCATAATAGGCCGAGATGGTTTCTGGCCTGGCGTAACTGAACCACTCCGGTGATTCTGGTTTAAGGAAACTCTCAGTAGACACACAGCCAGAGCATAGCAACGAAAATAGCATAATATAGAATTTACCGAGTTCGCTCAAAGCAATTGATCCTATTCATAATTTATATTTCTAATAAATTGCTTTTATTTAATCATACTATATTCAAATAATGAAATTGGTTAATCGAATTTCGGTTCTGTTGTTGCACAAAAAAGCCGCCGGCGAAAACCGGCGGCTTTTTTTGGTGTTGGTGCCTGCGCTTACTCGGCCGGCTGTCCGGCCATGTCGGCAATGGCGGGATTGGCCATTTCCACGCCCGATTCCTTGCGCCGCTCGTCGAGGATGAGATCGTCGCGCGAGCGGGCAATGCGCCGGATCTGCGCCATGGCGCCGCCGGTGCCTGCCGGGATGAGGCGGCCGACGATGACGTTCTCCTTCAGGCCCTGCAGCGTGTCGATCTTGCCCGCGACAGCGGCCTCGGTCAGCACGCGCGTCGTCTCCTGGAAGGAGGCGGCGGAGATGAAGGACGGCGTCTGCAGCGAGGCCTTGGTGATGCCGAGCAGCACCGGCTGGCCTTCCGCAGGCTTCTTGCCCTCTTCCACCAAGCGGTCGTTCACCTCGTCAAACTCGACCTGATCCACGTGGTCGCCGGGGATGTAGGTCGAATCGCCCTGAGCCGTGATCTCGACCTTCTGCAGCATCTGGCGGACGATCACCTCGATGTGCTTGTCGTTGATCAACACGCCCTGGAGCCGGTAGACTTCCTGGATCTCGTTGACGAGGTAGGAGGCCAGCGCCTCCACGCCCTTGATCGCCAGGATGTCGTGCGGCGCCGGATTGCCGTCGAGGATGAAGTCGCCCTTCTCGATGACGTCGCCGTCCTGCAGGTGGAACGGCTTGCCCTTCGGGATGAGATACTCCACCGGCTCCAAAGTGGAGTCATGCGGCTCGATGATGATGCGGCGCTTGTTCTTGTAGTCGCGGCCGAAACGCACCGTACCGTCGATTTCAGCGATGATGGCATGGTCCTTCGGGCGCCGCGCTTCGAAGAGCTCGGCCACACGCGGCAGACCACCGGTGATGTCCTTGGTGCGCGCGCTTTCGGTCGGGATACGGGCCACAACGTCGCCCGGCCTGACCTTCGCGCCCGAATCCACCGACAGAACCGTCTCCACCGAGAGCAGGAAGCGGGCATCGCCGCCACGGGCGAGCTTTGCCACCTTGCCCTTGGAGTCGAGGATCGTGATCGCCGGCTTGAGGTCCGAACCGCGCGGTGTGGACCGCCAGTCGATGACCTCGCGCTTGGTGATGCCGGTGGATTCGTCGGTCGTCTCCTGCACGGAGATGCCGTCCACCAGATCCTCGAAGGCCACTGTGCCTTCCACTTCCGTCAGCATCGGGCGGGTGTACGGGTCCCACTCGGCGATGCGCTGGCCGCGCTTCACCTTGTCGCCATCGTCCACGAAGATGCGCGAACCATAGGTGACCTTGTGCGACGCACGCTCCGCGCCTGCTTCGTCCAGGATCAGCACTGCCATGTTGCGGCCCATGACGACGAGATGGCCGTCTGAGTTGCGCACCACGTTGCGGTTGCGGATCTTTACCGTGCCCTCGAAGGAGGCTTCGAGGAACGACTGGTCCACGACCTGTGCCGTGCCGCCCATGTGGAAGGTACGCATGGTGAGCTGCGTGCCCGGCTCGCCGATGGACTGCGCGGCGATAACGCCGACAGCCTCGCCGATATTGACAGGCGTGCCGCGCGCCAGATCGCGGCCATAGCAGACCGCGCAGACGCCCGTGCGCACTTCGCAGGTCAGCGCCGAACGGATACGAACGGTCTGGATGCCGGCAGCCTCGATCGCCTCCACGTCCCGCTCATCGATGAGCCGGCCGGCTTGGACGATGACCTCGCCCGTGGCCGGATTCACCACATCGTCAAGCGCCGTGCGGCCCAGAACACGCTGGCCGATGGACGCCACGACCTGGCCGGCATCAACGATGGGCTGCATGGTTAGCCCCTTGTCGGTGCCGCAATCGGGGGTGACCACGATGCAATCCTGCGCCACGTCGACGAGGCGGCGGGTCAGGTAACCCGAGTTCGCCGTCTTCAGCGCGGTGTCGGCAAGACCCTTACGTGCGCCGTGGGTGGAGTTGAAGTACTCCATCACGGTCAGGCCTTCCTTGAAGTTCGAGATGATCGGCGTCTCGATGATGGAGCCGTCCGGGCGTGCCATCAGGCCGCGCATGCCGGCGAGCTGGCGCATCTGCGCGGGCGAGCCGCGGGCGCCCGAATGCGACATCATATAGATCGAGTTCATCTGCTTCTGACGACCGCTGTCGTCGAACTCGATCGCCTTGATGCGCTTCATCATCTCGTCGGCGACACGCTCCGAGCACTTGGCCCAGGCGTCGACCACCTTGTTGTACTTCTCGCCCTGCGTGATCAGACCGTCATTGTACTGCTGCTCGTATTCCTTCGCGAGCGCCTCGGTCTCGGCGATCAGCTTCGCCTTCGTCTCCGGGATCACCATATCGTCCTTGCCGAAGGAGATTCCCGCCTTGCACGCATGGCTGAAGCCCAGCGCCATGATGCGGTCGCAGAAGATAACCGTCTCCTTCTGGCCGCAATGGCGGTAGACCGTGTCGATCATCTTGGAGATGTTCTTCTTGGTCAGCTCCTGATTGCAGATGTCGAAGGGCACATTGTGGTTCTTCGGCAGAAGCTCGCCGATGATCATCCGGCCAGGCGTGGTCTCGTAGATCATCGAGACGGGATTGCCGTTCTCGTCCACGGTCTTGTACCGGCCCTTGATCTTGCTGTGCAGCGTGACGACCTTCGTCTCCAGCGCATGCTGCAGCTCGCCCATATCGGCGAACACCATCCCCTCGCCCGGCTCGTTCTGGTTCATGATGGACAGGTAATAGAGTCCCAGAACCATGTCCTGCGAAGGCACGATGATCGGCGCGCCGGAAGCCGGGTGCAGGATGTTGTTGGTGGACATCATCAGGACGCGCGCTTCAAGCTGCGCTTCGAGCGACAGCGGCACGTGCACGGCCATCTGGTCACCGTCGAAGTCGGCGTTGAAGGCCGTGCAGACGAGCGGATGCAGCTGGATCGCCTTGCCCTCGATCAGGATGGGCTCGAAGGCCTGGATACCCAGCCGGTGCAGCGTCGGCGCGCGGTTCAGGAGCACCGGATGCTCACGGATTACCTCGTCGAGGATATCCCAGACTTCCGGCTTTTCCTTCTCGACCAGCTTCTTGGCCTGCTTGACCGTCGAGGAGTAGCCCTTGGCGTCAAGCCTCGCATAGATGAACGGCTTGAACAGCTCCAGCGCCATCTTCTTCGGCAGGCCGCACTGGTGCAGCTTCAGCTCCGGGCCGGTCACGATGACCGAACGGCCCGAATAGTCGACGCGCTTGCCGAGCAGGTTCTGCCGGAAGCGGCCCTGCTTGCCCTTCAGCATATCCGACAGCGACTTCAGAGGACGCTTGTTGGCGCCCGTGATCACGCGGCCCCGGCGGCCATTGTCGAACAGAGCGTCGACGGCCTCCTGCAGCATGCGCTTCTCGTTGCGAATGATGATGCCCGGCGCCTTGAGCTCGATCAGCCGCTTCAGGCGGTTGTTGCGGTTGATGACGCGGCGGTAAAGATCATTGAGATCCGAGGTCGCGAAGCGGCCGCCGTCGAGCGGCACCAGCGGGCGCAGATCCGGCGGAATGACCGGGATGATCTTCATGACCATCCACTCCGGCTTGTTGCCGGATTCCAGGAAGTTCTCCACGACCTTCAGCCGCTTCAAAAGCTTCTTCTGCTTCAGGTCCGAAGTCGTCGAAGCAAGCTCGGAGCGAAGATCGCCGGCGATCTTCTCCAGTTCCATGCTGGCGAGCAGGTGATGAATGGCCTCCGCGCCGATCATGGCGGTGAAGGAATCCTCGCCATACTCGTCGACGGCCATCATGTACTCCTCTTCGGAGAGGAGCTGGTTCTGCTTGAGCGCGGTCAGGCCCGGCTCGGTCACGATATAGTTCTCGAAATAGAGAACGCGCTCGATATCCTTGAGCGTCATGTCGAGCAGCGTGCCGATGCGCGAGGGCAGCGACTTAAGGAACCAGATATGGGCAACGGGCGCGGCGAGTTCGATATGCCCCATGCGCTCGCGGCGCACGCGCGACAGCGTCACTTCCACGCCGCACTTCTCGCAGATGACGCCCTTATATTTCATGCGCTTGTACTTGCCGCACAAGCACTCGTAATCCTTGATCGGGCCGAAGATGCGCGCGCAGAAAAGTCCGTCCCGCTCCGGCTTGAAGGTGCGGTAGTTGATCGTTTCCGGCTTTTTGATCTCGCCGTAGGACCAGGACAGGATCTTCTCCGGACTCGCGAGCGAAATCCGGATTGAATCGAAGGTCTGTGCCGGCGCCTGAGGGTTGAACAGGTTCATGACCTCTTGGTTCATGCCGATCTCCTTTACGGGACTTCGCGTCCCTTAATCACAGTGCGATGGCGGCTTCCGGCGGCTAGCGAGCCTCGTGTCGCGAAAGCCCTTCCATCAGGGGTCTTGCACGCCGCGGACGGATCGCGGCGTGCCGGTATTTGCTATTCGGCGGCTTCCGGCAGCTGCGCCGGCGGCGTGTCGAAGCGCGAGGAATTCTCCAGCTCCACATTGAGCCCCAGCGAGCGCATCTCCTTGACGAGAACGTTGAAGCTTTCGGGAATGCCCGCTTCGAACGTATCGTCGCCGCGTACAATGGCCTCGTAGACCTTGGTTCGGCCGGCCACGTCGTCGGACTTGACCGTGAGCATCTCCTGCAGCGTGTAGGCAGCGCCGTAAGCTTCCAGCGCCCACACCTCCATCTCGCCGAAGCGCTGGCCGCCGAACTGCGCCTTGCCGCCCAGCGGCTGCTGGGTGACGAGCGAGTACGGGCCGATGGAACGCGCGTGGATCTTGTCGTCCACCAGGTGGTGAAGCTTGAGCATGTAAATGTAGCCCACAGTCACCTTGCGGTCGAACTCCTCGCCGGTGCGCCCGTCATAGAGCGTCACCTGCCCGCTTGAGTTGAGGCCCGCTTCCTCCAGCATCTCGTTGATGTCGGATTCATGCGCGCCGTCGAAAACGGGCGTCGCGATGGAGACGCCGCGGCGCAACTGCTCACTCAGCCGCACGACACTTTCGTCATCGTACTGGCGGACGGGCTCGTTGCGGTCATTGTCCGGGATCAGCGATTCGATCTTGGCCCGGAGCGGCTTGATGTCGCCTTGCTCCTTATAGGCATCGATCAGCTCGCCGATCTGCCGGCCCATGCCCGCGCAGGCCCAGCCCAGATGCGTTTCGAGGATCTGCCCCACATTCATGCGCGAGGGCACGCCGAGCGGATTGAGAACGATATCCACATGCGTGCCGTCCTCCAGGAACGGCATGTCCTCGATCGGCACGATCCTGGACACAACACCCTTGTTGCCGTGGCGGCCGGCCATCTTGTCTCCGGGCTGCATCTTGCGCTTTACGGCCACGAAGACCTTGACCATCTTCATGACACCGGGAGGCATCTCGTCGCCGCGCTGCACCTTCTCGACCTTGTCCATGAAGCGCTGCTGCAGCGCGTTCTTGGATTCGTCGTACTGGGCGCGAAGCGCCTCGAGCTCGCTTTGCAGCTTCTCGTCCTCAACGGCGAACTGCCACCATTGCGAACGGGGATACTCGCCGAGAAGTTCCTTCGTCAGCGCACCGCCCTTCTTGAAGCCCTTGGGCCCGGCGATCGCTTCCTTGCCGATCAGCATTTCAGAAAGGCGCGCATAGACGTTACGGTCGAGGATTGACTGCTCGTCGTCGCGGTCCTTGGCAAGCCGCTCGATCTCCTCGCGCTCGATCGCCATGGCGCGCTCGTCCTTCTCCACCCCGTGGCGGTTGAAGACACGCACCTCCACCACCGTCCCGTAGGTGCCGGGCGGCATGCGCATGGACGTATCGCGGACGTCGGACGCCTTCTCGCCGAAGATGGCGCGCAGCAGCTTCTCCTCCGGCGTCATCGGGCTTTCGCCCTTCGGCGTGATCTTGCCCACGAGGATGTCGCCCGGCTGCACTTCCGCGCCGATATAGACGATGCCCGCCTCATCGAGGTTCTTCAGCGCTTCTTCCGACACGTTCGGAATGTCGCGCGTGATCTCCTCAGGCCCGAGCTTCGTGTCGCGCGCCATGACCTCGAACTCCTCGATGTGAATCGAGGTGAAGATGTCGTCGCGCACGATGCGCTCGGAGAGCAGGATGGAGTCCTCGTAGTTGTAGCCGTTCCACGGCATGAAGGCCACGAGCACGTTCCGGCCGAGCGCCAGATCGCCCAGGTCCGTTGACGGACCGTCGGCGATGATGTCGCCCTTGTTGATCAGATCGCCCACGCGAACCAGCGGACGCTGGTTGATGCAGGTGTTCTGGTTGGAGCGCTGGAACTTCTGCAGCCGGTAGATGTCAACGCCCGACTGGGAGGCATCCACGTCTTCCGTGGCACGGATAACGATACGGGTTGCGTCCACCTGGTCGACGACGCCGGTCCTGCGGGCCGCGATGGCCGCGCCGGAATCACGGGCCACCACCGGCTCCATGCCAGTGCCCACGAAAGGCGCCTCGGCCCGCACCAGAGGCACGGCCTGACGCTGCATGTTGGAGCCCATGAGAGCGCGGTTGGCGTCGTCATTCTCGAGGAACGGGATGAGCGCCGCGGCGACCGAGACGAGCTGCTTCGGCGAGACGTCCATCAGGTCGACGTTCTCGCGCGGCGCCATGATCACTTCGCCGGCGTGACGGCAGACCACGAATTCGTCGGCAAAGCCGCCATTCTCGTCAATCGTGGCGTTGGCCTGGGCCACATAGTGCTTGGCCTCCTCCATCGCCGAGAGATAAACCACCTCTTCCGTCACCTTGCCGTCCACGATCTTACGGTACGGCGTCTCGATGAAGCCGTATTTGTTGACGCGGGCGAAGGTGGCAAGCGAATTGATCAGGCCGATATTCGGACCTTCCGGCGTTTCGATCGGGCAGATCCGGCCGTAATGCGTCGGGTGCACGTCGCGCACCTCGAAGCCGGCGCGCTCGCGGGTCAGGCCGCCCGGTCCAAGCGCCGAGAGGCGGCGCTTGTGGGTGATCTCCGACAGCGGGTTCGTCTGGTCCATGAACTGCGAGAGCTGCGAGGAGCCGAAGAACTCGCGTACGGCGGCGGCCGCCGGTTTCGCATTGATCAGGTCCTGCGGCATGACCGTGTCGATCTCGATCGACGACATACGCTCCTTGATGGCGCGCTCCATGCGCAGGAGGCCCAGGCGGTACTGGTTCTCCATCAGCTCGCCCACCGAGCGCACGCGGCGGTTGCCGAGATTGTCGATATCGTCGATCTCGCCCTTGCCGTCGCGCAGCTCGACCAGGGTCCTCACGACCGCCACCATATCCTCGCTGCGCAGCACGCGCACGGTGTCCGGGCAGTCGAGCTCAAGCCGCATGTTCATTTTCACGCGGCCCACGGCCGAGAGATCGTAGCGCTCGGCATCGAAGAACAGCGAGTGGAACATGGCCTCGGCCGTCTCCAGCGTCGGCGGCTCACCCGGGCGCATTACCCGGTAGATATCGAAGAGCGCGTCCTGGCGGCTCTCGTTCTTGTCGGCGACCAGCGTGTTGCGGATATAGCCGCCGATATTGACGTGGTCGATGTCGAGGAATTTCACCTCGTTGCCCGCCGTCTCCAGCAGAATCTTCAGCGTCTTCTCGTCGATCTCGTCGCCGGCTTCGAGGAAGATCTCGCCCGTCTCCATATTGACGATATCCTCGGCGAGATAGTTGCCGAGCAGGTCGTCCTCGGTGGCGCGGATCGCCTTCAGCCCCTTGTCAGCGAGCTGGCGCGCCATGCGCGCGGTCATCTTCTTGCCGGCCTCGAGCACCACCTCGCCCGTATCGGCGTCAATGATGTCGGCGGTGGCCTTCATGCCGCGGAAGCGCTCGGCCGAAAACGGCACGCGCCAATTGTCGCCGTCACGGATGAAGGTGAGCTTGTTGTAGAAGGTGGAGAGGATTTCCTCGCCATCCATGCCCAGCGCCATGAGCAGCGACGTCACCGGGATCTTGCGCCGGCGGTCGATACGCGCATAGACGATGTCCTTGGCGTCAAACTCGATGTCTAGCCACGAGCCGCGATAGGGGATCACGCGGGCGGCGAAGAGCAGCTTGCCGCTCGAATGGGACTTGCCCTTGTCGTGATCGAAGAAGACGCCCGGAGAACGGTGCATCTGCGAAACGATCACGCGCTCGGTGCCGTTGATGATGAAGGTGCCGTTGTCCGTCATGAGCGGCATGTCGCCCATATAGACGTCCTGCTCCTTGATGTCCTTGATGGACTTGGAGCCCGTATCCTCATCGATATCGAACACGATCAGGCGCAGCGTCACCTTCAGCGGCGCCGCATAGGTGAGGTCGCGCTGACGGCACTCTTCCGTGTCGAATTTCGGGGCCTCGAACTCGTATTTCACGAATTCGAGCATCGCCGTACCGGCGAAATCCGAGATCGGGAACACCGATTTGAAGACTGCCTGCAATCCCTCGTCGGGGCGCCCGCCCTGGGGCTCCTCGACCATGAGGAATTGGTCATAGGATGCTTTCTGAACCTCGATGAGGTTCGGCATCTCCGCAACTTCCGGAATCTTCCCGAAAAACTTGCGTACGCGCCTGCGACCGTTGAATGTCTGGGTCTGGGCCATCGTCGCTCCTTGCCTGCCGCTTGCCTGCTACGGGCCGCCCGTAAGCGGCCATTCTAAACGGGGAAAAACCCATTTCCTGAAAGCCGTTACCGGCCTTCAGGAAAAAGGTTTCCCGTCCCCCTTTTCCGCTTGGCCCGCGGGCGGTGACCCGCCCGCGGATCCTGCGGAGCTTACTTCAACTCGACCTTGGCGCCTGCACCTTCGAGCTGGGCCTTGATCTTCTCGGCCTCGTCCTTGGCAACGCCTTCCTTGACCGGCTTCGGCGCGCCCTCGACCAGGTCCTTGGCCTCTTTCAGGCCGAGACCGGTGATCGCGCGCACTTCCTTGATCACGTTGATCTTCTGGGCGCCGGCATCAGCCAGCACGACGTCGAACTCGGTCTTCTCCTCGGCAGCCGCCGCCGGGGCAGCAGCGCCACCGGCCGCAGCAACGGCAACCGGAGCCGCCGCGGAGACGCCCCACTTCTCTTCCAGCATTTTCGAAAGCTCGGCCGCCTCGAGGACGGTGAGGCTCGAGAGGTCTTCAACGATCTTCGCAAGATCAGCCATTTTTCATTTCCTTTAAAGTTCGAACAGTGTTGTTTCTGGTGGTGAGGAACCGCCTCACGCCGCTTCGTCCTTCCGGGCATAGGCGCCAACGACGCGGGCAAGCTGGCCCGCCGGAGCGTTGACGATCTGTGCGATCCGGGTTGCCGGCGTTTGAATCATGCCGACGATCTTTGCCCTGAGCTCGTCCAGCGAAGGCAGCGAGGCAAGTGCCTTCACGCCTTCCGCATCGAGCGCGGTCGCGCCCATTGCGCCGCCGAGGATGACAAGATTGTCATTGCCCTTGGCGAACTCGCTGGCGATCTTCGGAGCAGCAACCGGATCATCCGAATAGGCAATCAGGGTCTGCCCCTGGAACAGGGCCTGAATGCCTTCGGATGGAGTGCCCTGAAGAGCGATCTTGGCGAGACGGTTCTTCGCGACCTTGACGCTCCCGCCCGCCGCACGCATCTTCGACCTGAGGTCGTTCATCTGCGCGACGGTGAGACCGGCATATGTTGCCACGACCACTGATCCGGTGTTCTGGAACACCTGATTCAGGCTCGCGACGAATTCGCGTTTTTCCGCTCTCTCCACAGCCTTCTCCAGTTAACGGCGCCTCACGCGAGTGCTGCGCCGGGTTGCCTTTTGCCGGCCGGGCTTTCCTTCAAGGATCGCCCGAACGACGCTCGAGGATCCTGCCCCCTTCCGACGCCGCCCGGACGGACGACATGCAAAAGGCCAACACGGTTCGAACCTTTCATCGGCCTGGACCTTCCCAGGCTTTTGTCCGGTCTCACCCGTCTCATGCAGGCCCTTCATCAGAATTAAGGCGAGCCACCTGCAATCTCGGACAGGATTTCCGGAGGTCTCCCTCCGGATCCGGGCCGCTTCCGGCCCGAACAAGGGCGGGGAGGAACATCCTCCCCGCAAACTCTTTACGATGCCGCCAGTGTCGACGGATCGATCTTGAGGCCGGGACCCATCGTCGACGTGATCGAGACACGCTTCAGATAGTTGCCCTTGGCTCCCGAAGGCTTGGCCTTAATCACCGCATCGGCAAACGCACGCACATTCTCGGCGATGGCGTTCTCGTCGAACGAGACCTTGCCGACGCCGGCATGCACGATGCCCGCCTTCTCGACGCGGAACTCGACCGCCCCGCCCTTGGAAGCCTTAACGGCCGCCGCGACATCGGTCGTGACGGTGCCGACCTTCGGGTTCGGCATCAGGCCACGGGGACCGAGCACCTTGCCCAGACGGCCGACCAGCGGCATCATGTCCGGCGTTGCAATGCAGCGGTCGAAATTGATCTCGCCCTTCTGCACGGTTTCCACCAGGTCTTCCGCGCCGACGATATCAGCACCCGCAGCCTTCGCTTCGTCCGCCTTGTCGCCCTTGGCGAAGACAGCGACGCGCACGGAGCGGCCAGTGCCGTTCGGCAGATTGACGACGCCGCGCACCATCTGGTCCGCATGGCGCGGATCGACGCCGAGATTCATCGCAACTTCGATGGTCTCGTCGAACTTTGCGGTCGCCCGCTCCTTGATCACCTTCACCGCCTCGTCCAGAGGATAGAAGCGGTTGCGGTCGATGCCCTCGCGGCCCTTGGCCACGCGCTTGGAAATCTTCGCCATCGCCTTACCCTACAACCTCGAGGCCCATGGAACGGGCGGAGCCTTCCACCATGCGCATGGCGGCTTCCACATCGTTCGCGTTCAGATCCTTCATCTTCGTCTCGGCGATCTCGCGCACCTTGGCTCGCGAAATCTGGCCCGCGGACTGCTTGCCCGGCTCCTTCGATCCCGACTTCAGGTTCGCCGCCTTCTTGAGGAAGTAGCTCACCGGCGGGGTCTTCATGGTGAAGGTGAACGACTTGTCCTGGTAGTAGGTTATGACCACCGGGATGGGCGAGCCCTTCTCCAAGTCCTGGCTCTGCGCGTTGAACGCCTTGCAGAACTCCATGATATTGATGCCACGCTGACCAAGCGCAGGGCCGATCGGGGGCGACGGCGTGGCCGACCCCGCGGGAACCTGAAGCTTGAGCTGGCCTGCAATTTTCTTAGCCATCTCTCATCTGCCTCGTCATTTGCCGGCTTCCCTCAGCGGAAAAGGACGGCGGTTGCAGTCTGGTGGTGCGGAACCCGGCCGCCGGCTACGCGGCCCGTCCCTTCCACCGGTTCGTTCCGGAAACCGGAACCGCCGGTCAGGTTTTCTCGACCTGACCGAACTCCAGATCGACGGGCACAGCGCGCCCGAAGATCGAAACTTCCACCTTGAGCCGCGACCGCTCCTCATCCACTTCCTGCACGAAGCCATTGAAGGAAGCGAAGGGACCATCGGAAACGCGCACCTGCTCGCCGATCTCGAAGGTCACGGAAGGCTTCGGGCGCTCCACGCCCTCCTGAACCTGCGTCAGGATACGCTGCGCCTCCGCCTCGGTGATCGGCACGGGTTTGGAATCGCCCAGGAAGCCCGTCACCTTCGGCGTATTCTTGATCAGCGAGAACACGGCGTCTGTCAGATCGGCCTTCACCAGCACATAGCCGGGGAAAAACTTACGCTCGGCATCCACCTTGCGGCCGCGGCGGACCTCGACCACCTTCTCGGTGGGCACCACCACATTCTCGATCAGATTGGATAGCCCCTTCTGGCGCGCCTGCTCCTCGATCGATTCAGCGACCTTCTTCTCAAAATTCGAATAAGCATGGACGATGTACCAACGCGCCATCTAAAAGTAACTCCCTTCCTTGCCGGACGACTTTCAGGCGCCGATTCCGAGAATCAGCTCAATTGCCCATGCCATGAGCTGGTCAGCGGCAAAGAAAAAAATCGCAGCCAAAGCGGCAAAAGCCAGCACCATCACGGTGGAGATAAGTGTCTCCCGGCGCGAGGGCCAGGTTACCTTCGCCGTCTCCGACCGAACCTGCTGAAGAAAAGTAAAAGGGTTGGTGGTCCTAGAGGCCATCTATCGCTCTTTTTTTGTTGAAGCATCCGGGGAAAATCCCGGTCCTGCACCGGCCGCAACCCTCACCGCAATACGAAGGGCCGGCGAATCGCCATTCTTCGCACATACGACAAGGGCGCGTAAAGCTGCTCCCCAGCTTCACGCACCGCCTACTTGCGCCCTACATAGTTCCGATTCCTCCCACGCGCAAGTGCCTTATTCACGGAGCTCGCGAACCAATGAAGACGGGAGGGTGGCAGGGGCAGAGGGGCTCGAACCCCCGACCTGCGGTTTTGGAGACCGCCGCTCTACCAACTGAGCTATACCCCTATCGGGCCTCGAAGGGCCGCTTTCGAGCATGCCTTCTAGTGCGTGTTTGCGTGCTTGCCAAGCCCATTTCTAGCGTCTCCAGCCGCTATTCGCCCGCCGTGACGCGTCTCATATGGAAAGCGTGGCCGCCGCTATCAACACTAAAAAGAAAGGGCAGCCGAAGCTGCCCTTCCAAACGGGAAATCCGCTGCCTCTTTACTCTGTGATGCTGGCGACGATGCCGGCCCCGACGGTGCGGCCGCCTTCGCGGATGGCGAAGCGAAGGCGCTCCTCCATGGCGATCGGCACGATCAGCGTCACGTCCATCGTCACATTGTCGCCCGGCATCACCATCTCCGTGCCTTCCGGCAGCGTCACGACGCCCGTCACGTCCGTCGTGCGGAAATAGAATTGCGGCCGGTAGTTGGTGAAGAACGGCGTGTGGCGCCCGCCCTCCTCCTTGGTCAGGATATAGGCCTCGGCCTTGAACTTCGTGTGCGGCGTCACCGAGC
>Ga0180222_1001094_pt1 | contig 31720 bp, 35 predicted proteins | sample eDN5th37CKraftOP_FD_151336 | JGI IMG/M metagenome (GOLD analysis project Ga0180222, IMG submission 151336) | Enriched Organic Plus compost microbial communities from Emeryville, California, USA - eDNA 5th pass 37_C Kraft OP (version 2) (version 2) ...
CGGGCCCTTAACACCGTCTTCCTTGCCAAGCCCCCGTGACGGGCCTAGATAATTGCCGGCTTACGCCTGACCCGCGGATTCGCTGCAAGGAACCGCATGGGTGCTCGCTGCGACCGGCCTCCGAGACGGGGCCGCGACGTGCGGACCCCAAGACCGTGGCGGCAAGCTCGGGCGGCACTACGGCTGCCCCGAATGGATCGAAAACGCATGTTCGTGCTTGGAACTCGGGCCGGAGCCATCTTTCTTCAGCAAGCCCCGGCAGAGGCGTCGGCTCATCGAGCCGGATTATTTCCACGGCACATTTCACTCGTATCCCCACAAAATATCGTTCGGCGCGCGGGTCTTGATGAGACTCGGCATGCGCCCATTCGTGGTGCCGTACAGCGGCGCCGCCAAGAGAGATCAACATGGCCAACAAAATGCTCATCGACGCCACCCACCCGGAGGAAACCCGGGTCGTGGTTGTGCGCGGCAACCGCGTCGAGGAATTCGATTTCGAAGCCGCAAACCGCCGCCCGCTGCGCGGCAACATCTATCTAGCCAAAGTCACCCGCGTCGAACCTTCGCTGCAGGCCTGCTTCGTCGATTACGGCGGCAACCGGCATGGCTTCCTCGCCTTCAGCGAAATTCATCCGGACTATTACCAGATCCCGATCGCCGACCGGCAGGCCCTGATCGCCGAGGAGGAGCGCGAAGCGCGCGCCGACGACGAAGAGCATCGCGGCCGTCGCGAGCGTAAAGAGCGGAGGCAGAGCGCGAAGGCGGCAAGCCAGGAGGAAACCGTCACGCAACTGACGGCGGAGGATGCCGAGTCGGCCGCGGAGCCGATGACCTCGGAAGTCGCACCGGAAGCGCCAAGCGAGCGCACGGAAGCAGGCGCCGAGGCCGAAGCGGCCGAAGAAACGGCAACGGAAGAGGCCGTGGCTGCCGAGGCAATGCCGGACAACGGCGTTTCGGAGTCCCCGGAAGAAGTTCTCGAAGAGATTGCGGCGAGTTCCGAGGACGGACACGCCGAACAGGCGCCGGAGTCGGAGGCGGAAGCCGACGGCGACGCGGACGACGACAAGAACGGCGGCGAGGACGAAGTCGTTGAATCCGTCGGCACCGGCGATGCGCTGGAAGAAGTGCCGGAGCGGCAACACCGCCCGCGCCGCCACCACTACAAAATCCAGGAAGTCATCAAGCGCCGGCAGATCATGCTGGTGCAGGTCGTCAAGGAAGAGCGCGGGACCAAGGGCGCGGCGATGACGACCTACCTCTCGCTTGCCGGCCGCTACTCGGTGCTGATGCCGAACACGTCGCGCGGCGGCGGTATTTCCCGCAAGATCACTGACAATGCCGACCGCAAGCGGCTGAAAGAACTCGTGCAGGACCTCGAAGTGCCGGAAGGCATGGGCGTGATCCTGCGCACGGCCGGCGCGTCGCGCACGAAGGCGGAGATCAAGCGCGACTACGAATACCTGCTGCGGCTTTGGGAAACGGTGCGCGAGCTCACGCTGCAGTCGAGCGCCCCTGCCCTCGTCTATGAGGAAGGCTCGCTCATCAAGCGCGCGATCCGCGATCTCTACAACAAGGACATCGACGAGGTCATCGTCGCCGGCGACGAAGGCTACAAGGACGCCAAAGAGTTCATGCGCATGCTCATGCCGAGCCATGCGAAGAACGTGAAGCTCTACAAGGACACGCAACCGCTGTTCGTGCGCTACAGCGTTGAAAGCCAGCTTGACGCGATGTTCTCGCCGGTCGTGCAGCTCAAATCCGGCGGCTACATCGTCATTAATCCGACCGAGGCGCTGGTCGCGATCGACGTCAATTCCGGCCGCTCCACGCGCGAGCATCACATCGAGGACACCGCGCTCCGCACCAATCTCGAAGCGGCGGAGGAAGTGGCGCGGCAACTCCGGTTGCGCGACCTCGCAGGCCTCATTGTCATCGACTTCATCGACATGGAGCAGAAGCGCAACAACCGCTCGGTCGAGCGCATGCTCAAGGACTGCCTGAAACACGATCGGGCGCGCATCCAGGTCGGACGCATCTCGCATTTCGGGCTGATGGAGATGTCGCGCCAGCGCATCCGCACGGGCGTGCTGGAATCCTCCACCGTCATCTGCCCGACCTGCGGCGGCACCGGCCACGTGCGCTCGGTGTCTTCGGTCGCGCTGCACCTCTTGCGCTCGCTCGAGGAGCAACTCATCAAGAGCGCGAGCAACGACCTCATCGTGCGCACGAAGCCCGACGTCGCGCTTTACATCCTCAACCAGAAACGCGCGCACCTGCGCGAACTCGAGCAGCGCTTCGGCGTGAACGTGCTGATCCAGGCCGACGCGGCGCTCACCGGCCAGCAGTATTTCGCGATCGACCGCGGGCCGCCCGCACGGCCGCCGGTCGCGGTCACCGCGCAGCGCGTGGCGCCGGACACGATCGCGCCGGAGATCGAGGAGGAAGAGGAATTCGAGGCCGAGGACGAAGAGGCTTCGGAATCCGATGAGCATGGCGCAAACGACGAAGCCGGCGAACCCGGGCGCCGTCGGCGTCGTCGACGCCGGCGGGGACGTGGACGCGGGCGTGAAGGACAAGACCAGCAACCGGCATTCGTCCACGAAACGGTGCCTGAGCATCGGGTCGAGCACGAGGAAGATTTCGAGGAACCGGCCGAGGAGGCGGCGGAAGAAAGCATGCCTGCCGGCGCTGCACCGATAGAGCGGGAGGGCGGCGAAGAGGGACAGCGGCGGCGCAGACGGCGGGGACGGCGCGGCGGGCGCCGCAACCGGCGCGGCCGCGCGGAGCCGCGCGAGATGGGCGCTGCCGACGAGTTCGGGCATGCGCCCGCGCCGGAGACGGAGGAATTCGAGACGACCGGCGACGATCCCTTCCGGTCGGTGACGGAGCCTTCGGTCCCGCCAGAGCCAGAACCGGCGCACGAACCGGCTTTCGTGCCCGAGGCACACGACACGCATGAGCCGGCGCCGCAGCCGGAGGAGCCCGCGCGTCGCCGCGGCTCGACGGTGCGTGAGCCCGCGCCGTTCGCCTTCGGCGAGGTGACAACCTCGACGACACCGGACCTCGAACCCAACGCGGAGCCTGCGCCCGAGCCGGAGCCGGCGGAACCGCAGCGCCATACGGAGCCGGAGCCGATCGCGCCCGAGCGGCCGCGGCGAATGGGCTGGTGGCGCCGCCGTTAAAACGTAAGATGCGGCGTAAGCAGTGGGGGACGACGATGTTCAGTGTCAGAGCGGGACTGATTTCCGCTGCCGTGCTTGCCGCGACGGCCGGCTTTGCTTCAGCACAGATCGCACCGGCGCTCGTGCTCAGCGATCTCAATCTTCGCGCCGAACCGACCACCCATGCGCCGTCCCTCGGCGTGATCCCCGGCGGAACGACCATCAACGCCGGGCCCTGCAGCTATGGCTGGTGCCAGACCTTCCTCGGCGGGCAGATGGGCTTCGTGAGCGAGCGCTATCTCGACTTCGGCGGGCCGGCGGGGCCGCGCGTCTATGGCGCTCCGCCTCCCCCGCCGCCCGTGGTCTATAGCCCGCCGGTCATCTATGGGCCGCCACCGCCTCCACCACCGCCCTATTGGGGCTGGCGACGCTGGTAACGGCGGCGCTCGCCGGCCGTCATTCCTTCTCGATCGCCGACGCCAAGCTGAAGGCGGCGTGATGAACGGACGGCGCGTAAAAACGCGGCTTGGCGGACAGCGTTCGGTATCGTTCATTCAGCACGCCTGGGTCCGGCAATAGCGCGCTTGCCGATGCGCCGCCGGAGATGAGCGCAAGCATGCCCGCCGCATAGGTCGGAACCGGCGCGAGATAACACTGCGCCGCGCCGAAATGCCGGATCAGCCGGTCGCGCGCCGCTCTCACCTTCTCCGGCTGAAAGAACGCCGCGCCGCCCTGGATGGTGATTATCCCTCCCGGCCGCAGGCGTTTGCGGCAGTTCTCGTAGAACGCATCGGCATACAGGGCTTCTCCCGGACCGATCGGATCGGTGGAGTCGACGATGATCAGGTCGAACGTTCGATCGGTTTCGGCGACAAAGGCGGCGCCGTCGCCGATCACGATCTCGGCGCGCGGATCGTCGAAGGCTCCGTCCGACACTGCGGGGAAATGCTCGCGCGAAAGCGCGATGACTTCCGGATCGAGCTCGACCAATGTCGCCCGCTCCACGCTCGGATGCAGCAAGATCTCCTTCAGAACGCCGCCGTCGCCACCGCCCACGATCAGCGCATGGGCCGGAGAGCCGTGCGCGAACGCCGGCGCATGCGCGATCATCTCGTGATAGATGTGGCTGTCGCGATCGGTCAGTTGCACGATGTCGTCGAGCGCCAGCACCTTGCCGAAGACGCGGTTCTCGAAAATCGTCACGGACTGGAAAGCGGTGCGCCCGCGGTAGATCATCCGCTCCACCGAAAGCGTCTGGGAAAAATCCTCGTACAGGCGCTCCTGAAACCAGGTCATGATACGACGCCCCGCTTATGCTCCATGAGCGTCAGCGACTGCGGCGCAAACCATTCCCTGATGACGCTGACGGCCTTGTGCGGCTGCGCGTTGCCGCACATGAAGATGTCGACCGCCGCATAAGAGCGCTCGGGCCAGGTGTGGATGGAGATGTGACTCTCCGCCAGCACCGCCACGCCCGAAATGCCGCCGCCCGGGCTGAACCGATGCAGATCGACATTCAGAAGCGTGGCGCCGGCCGCCGCGGTGGCGTCGCGCAAGGCACGCTCGACGCGGACGGCGTCGTCGAGATTTCGCGCATTCCAGAGATCGACAATCAGGTGCGTGCCGGCGAAGCAAAGACCATCGCGCTCGACGAAATGATCGGCTGGATGGCGCGGCTCTGCCGGCGTCCGGCGCTCAGTCACCGCCTTTCACCCACTGGTCGCCGACTTGAAGCACCGTGAGCGAGCGCCATCCGCCGGACGGCGACTGCCATTCGATCGACTGGCCGACGGAGAGACCGATCAGCGCAGCACCGATCGGCGTGAGCACGGAGATTTTTCCGGCGGCGATCTCGGCGTCTTCCGGATAGACAAGCGTCACCGTCCGCGACTGACCCGTGACGTCGTCACGGAACGTCACGCGCGCACCCATGGTGACGGTGTCGTGGCCGATCTGGCCGGGTTCGACAATGCGCGCACGGTCGATCTCGCGAGCGAGAAACTCGGCCGCCTGGGGCGTCCGCTTCATTCCGCTTTCCGCGAGTCCGCGCAGCCGATCGAAATCCGTGGTCGTGACCATGATCGGCGGCAGTGCTTGTCCGTGCGCCATGATTGCCTCCATCGAGCGACCTCGATGCCGTTGCCGCCCGCCGTTCGCCCGACGGGGCCGTTCAACAATGTGGTGAGTGAGTTGGTCGTGAATGCTTTGCCCCGAACGCCGCGCACACGCGCGCAGGCGCCCGGGCTACCTGCCTGCTTGCAGGCTTCCCGCGCGATAAAGAAGGTGAAGTCTCGACATTCCGCGCTTCATGATTGCAATGAGATAGTCCCGATCCCTTGGGAGTCAAGTCTGGCGGCGGTTTTGTCCGTTCTAGACGGCGGCCAATGCGGCTCCACCGAGCGCGCACAGCGCGACGACGAGCCAGGGCGGCGTTTTCCAGATGTAGAGCAGCAGGAACGCCGCAGCGCCCAGCGTGAAATCGGCGCCGCTCTTGATTCCGGCGGTCCACACGGGATCGTAGAGCGCGGCGAGCAGGAGCCCGACCACCGCCGCGTTCACGCCGCGCAGCGCCGCTTGCGCATCGGGCCGCACACGCAATTCCTGCCAGAACGGCAGCGCGCCGACGATCAGCAGGAACGAGGGAAGGAAGATCGCGACAAGACAGATCGCGGCACCCATCCAGCCGTTCGGCGCGGGTCCCATCACTGCGCCGAGATAGGCCGCAAAGGTGAAGAGCGGGCCCGGCACGGCCTGCGCGGCGCCGTAGCCCGCGAGAAAATCGTCGTTCGTCATCCAGCCGGGCGGCACGACCTCCGCTTGCAGGAGCGGCAGCACCACATGGCCGCCGCCGAACACGAGCGAGCCGGCGCGATAGAAGGAATCGAAATAGGTGAGCGCCTGATTGCCGACCGCGCCGGCGGCGATGGGCAGCACGATCAGCAGCGCAAAGAACAATACGAGCGCCGCGGTTGCGACCGTGCGGCTCACGCGGATGGGCAGTTCGCCATTGGATGCGTCCGCGCTACCGCGCAGCAACGTGATTCCCACGATCCCACCGAGCACGATCGCGCCGATCTGCCCCAACGCGCTCGGGATCGCGATGACGACCGCTGCGGCAACCACCGCGAGCGTCGCGCGCTCACGGTCCGGCGCGAGCGACTGCATCATGCCGAGAACCGCCTGCGCCACCACCGCTACGGCTGCCACCTTCAACCCATGCAGCCAGCCTGACCCTGCAGCGTCGCCGAGCGCACCGACGCCATAGGCAAACAGTACAAGCGCAATGGCGGACGGCAGCGTGAATGCAACCCACGCGGCGAGCGCGCCGGCCAAGCCCGCGCGCATGAGGCCGAGCGCGATCCCGACCTGGCTTGAAGCCGGCCCCGGCAGGAACTGGCAAAGCGCCACGAGATCCGCATACGCATGCTCGTCGAGCCATTTCCGGCGAACGACGAATTCGTCGCGGAAATAGCCGAGGTGCGCGACCGGCCCGCCGAACGAAGTGAAGCCGAGCTTTGTGAACGCGCCGAAGACTTCGGCCAGCGATCCTCGCGACCTTCCGGCAACCGGCGGTGTCGGAGAGGTGCGGGCCTGCTTTCGGCCGCTCTTGTTCGCTTTTCTTGCGCTCACGGTTCCCCCGCGGTTCGCGCCCTTCTCTACAATGCTTTGGGATACGGCGGAATGACGCAGTCGAGCCGCGACGATTGCGCGATTGATCCCGGTCAATGCCGGCGCTGCGGATAAGCGAAACAGATTGCTTGGAATTCCAGCGTGGAGGGTCTAGCCATGCAGTGGTTCGATGTCGGCGCGGAAGCCGGCTCGTGGGTTGGGATCATGCCGTTTGGCGCAATCTTCTGGCTGCTCGCGCTCGCGCTGGCAGTTGCTACCTTCATCTGGTTTCGTCGCACACAGGCAAATGCCCGTCTGCTCGAGGCGGACAGCTTCCGGCGAGAAGAGGCGTGCCAGTCGCTGGATGAGCGGTTCGCCCGTGGAGAAATCGACCGCGACGACTATCTGAAGAAGCGGCGCGACCTGTTCGCCTGAACCGCGTTCAGCGGTTGAGCCAGCGACCGAGCCGCTCCACCGCTTCGTGCATCTCCGCGGCGGAGCCCGCGTAGCAAAAGCGCAGAAACTGATTCCCCCGGCGGGTGTCGAAATCGACGCCCGCGGTCGCGGCCACGTGCGTCTCCTCCAGCATGCGGCGAGCGAAATCGAGGCTGTCGTTCGAGAAGCGCGAGATGTCGGCGTAGAGATAGAACGCGCCGTCGACCGGCAGGAAATGTTCGATTCCCGCCTTCGGCAGGCCCTCGACGAGGATGCGCCGGTTCTCTTCATAGCCGTGCTTGACCGCGTCCATTTCCTCGCGGCCGTCGAAGGCGGCGACCGCGGCGATCTGCGAGAGCGTCGGCACGGAGATCGCAAGGTTCTGCTGCAGCCGCTCGACGCTGCGGACAAGCGACTCGGGCGCGACCATCCAGCCCACGCGCCAGCCGGTCATGCAGAAATATTTGGAGAAGGAATTGATGACGGTGACCTCGTTGGAGATCTTCGCCGCGGTCACGGCGGGAAACGCATAGTCGAGGCCGTGATAGATTTCATCGGAGATGAACTTGATCCCGGCATCCGCGCAGGCCGCGATCAACTCGGCGAGCGTTTCCTCCCGCACCATCGTACCGGTCGGATTGGCGGGACTCGCAACGATGACGCCTTGCAGGGGCTTGCGCCGGTGCTCGGCGAGCAGCGCCTCCTTGGTCAACGCCCAGCGCGTGTTTTCGGAAATCTCGATCGCCACCGGCTCGCAGCCGAGCGCCTTCAGGATGTTCCGGTACGGCGGATAACCCGGCTCGGCCACGGCCACGCGGTCACCGGGCTCGAAGAGAGCAAGAAACGCGAGGATGAATCCGCCGGAGGAACCGGTCGTCGCGACGACGCGGCCAGGATCGACCTCGATGCCGTAGGTCTCCGCGTAGTGGCGTGCGATCCGGGCGCGCAAGGGTGGGATGCCGAGGGCCTCCGTGTAGTTGAGACGGCCCACCTCCAGCGCCGCCTTGGCTGCGGCGATCGCCGTTCTCGGCGCCGGCGCCGCGGGCTGGCCCACTTCCATGTGGATGACCTGCCCGCCTGCTTCCGCGATGCGGGCCGCGGCCGCCATCACATCCATGACCATGAACGGCGGCACGTCGCTGCGCCGGGAGGGTTGCAGCAGGCGGCGGGCGGCAGCGATTTGTGACATTTCCGCAGCGTCTTTCAGCATTCGTTACCCGCGATGCCGCGCTCTCGCCGCATTCGCGCGGTGTGAGGGGCAGCATTGAATCAACCGTCGGCGGCGGCGGGACCGCATGGCGCGTTGACCCTTACTTGTCCGGCCCGTAGCGTCGGAGCGACAGACAAAAACTCCGCAGCATCAGGTTCAATGAACGAGGCCCTCACAGCTAGCAGGCGGCGCGACCACAGGCCAGCGCTCGCGTCCGCGCGGCCCCGGCACGCCGCCGGCCGGTTCCTGTCGGTGGCGGCTGCCCTTGCGGTCCTGTCGAGCCATCCCGCGCATGCCCAACAGGCGGGCGGCGGACCGAAGCTCAACATCATCCGCGATGCCGAGATCGAGGAGCTCCTGCGCGACTACACGCGGCCGATCCTGCGTGTGGCCAAGCTCGGGGGCCAGAACATCGAGGTCGTGATCATCGGCGACCGGGCGTTCAACGCGTTCGTCGCCGACGGCCGGCGCATCTTCGTCAATATCGGCGCGTTGTACGAGGCCGAGACGCCGAACCAGATCATCGGCGTGCTGGCGCACGAAACCGGACACATCGCCGGCGGGCATCTCGCGCGCATGCGCGATCAGATCGCCAATGCGCAGACGGCATCGATCGTCGCCATGCTGATGGCGGCGGCGGGCATGGCCGCCGGCGCGGCGACGAATGCGCAGGGCCTCGGGCAGGCAATGCCCGGCCTGGTTCTCGGCCCGCAGGAAATGATCCGCCGTTCGCTGCTCGGGTATGCACGTCAGCAGGAGGAGGCGGCCGACCGCGCCGCGGTGAACTTCCTCAATGCGACGGGGCAGTCCGCCAAGGGAATGCTGCAGACATTCCAGCGCTTCGCCGATCAGACCATGTTCATCTCGCGCTCGGTCGATCCGTACACGCTGAGCCATCCGATGCCGCGCGACCGTATCGCCCAGCTCGAGCACATCGCCCGTGCGAGCCCCAACTTCAACCGCGCCGATCCGCCGGCATTGCAGTTCCGCCACGAGATGATGCGCGCGAAGATCGCGGGCTTCATCGACCGGCCCGATGCGGTGCTGCGGCGCTATCCGCCGTCGAACACCAGCCTGCCCGCGCGCTACGCGCGCGCGATCTCGAGCTACCGCTTCGGCGATGTCCGCTCGGCGGTCGCGCAGGTCGACGCGCTGATCGCCGAGCAACCGAGCAATCCGTACTTCCACGAATTGAAGGGGCAGGCGTTCCTCGAAAGCGGACGGGCGCGCGAAGCGGTTGCGCCGCTGCGGCGGGCGGTGCAGCTATCCAACGGCTCCGGACTCATCCGCATGATGCTTGGGCAGGCGCTGGTGCAGTCCGGCGACAAATCGCTCGCGAACGAGGCGACGGCTGTGCTGCGACAGGCGCTCGCGCAGGAACCGAACGCGCCGCTTGGGTACCGCCAACTTGCCATTGCACTTGGCCGCCAGGGCGACCGCGCCAATGCCGATCTCGCCTCGGCGCAGGCGAGCTTCAATGAAGGCGATTTCGCGACCGCCAAGCAACTCGCAGCCCGGGCGCAGAGAGGACTTCCCAAGGGTTCGCCGGGCTGGCTGAAAGCCGACGACATTGTGAATTACAAGCCGGCGCAAATTCGGCAAAACTGACCCGGTGGCAGGAGAACAATCGATGATTCCGTTCCGACCGTTGCGCGCGCTCACCGCTGCGTCATGTGCCGCCGCGCTGACTTTCTCGGCAATCGTTCCGGCTGCCGCGCTTTCTCCTTCCGAGCGGAGCGAAATCGAAACCGTTATCAAGGAGTACCTGCTGCAGAATCCCGAAGTGGTGCGCGACGCGATGATCGAGCTGCAGCGGCGCCAGCAGGAGGCCGAGGCGAAGGAACGCGCGGACGCGGTGAAGACGAACCGCGCACTCATTTTCGATTCGCCGCGCGGCGTCGTGATCGGCAATCCAAGGGGCGACGTCACGATCGTCGAGTTCTTCGACTACAATTGCGGCTACTGCAAGCGCGCGCTCTCCGACATGGACGAGCTCCTGAAGGCCGACTCCAAGCTGAAATTTGTGATGAAGGAATTTCCGGTGCTCGGACCGGGTTCGCTCGAAGCGGCGAAGGTCGCCGTCGCCGTGCGGATGCAGGACAAGAACGGCAGCAAGTATCCCGAATTCCACCGTCGCCTTCTGGGCGCCCGCGGAGAAGCCAACCGCGAGCGCGCAATGGCCGCCGCGAAGGATGCCGGGCTCAATCTCGCGCAGATCGAGAACGATCTGAAGAGCGACGAGATCGAGGCCACGCTCCTGGAGAGCATGGCGCTCGCGGACGCGCTCGGAATCTCCGGCACGCCGAGCTACGTGATCGGCGACCAGGTCGTGCCGGGCGCGGTCGGTGCCGACGCGTTGCGTCAGCAGATCGAGGCCGTGCGGAAATGCGGAACGGTGAGCTGCTGATCGCTCGATCGCGAGTATCCACTTGCGCCGTCTGCTTGTTCCGGCCTAAATTTCGCGCGCCGCGCCTTTGGCGCCGCCCGCCGTAGAAGGCGGCCATGCTGCCCGCCCCGGCTCGATGGACCCGCCGGCGGGCAATTTCCTCAACAAAGCTCGCATAGGGCTGCGACATGTTTTGAAACATGTCGACGGGGAAGTTTTCAATGCGACACCCATCAATCACATCCATGATCCGGACATCGGCCGGCATTCTCTTCGCGATCCTGTTCTCCATGTCGGCAACGACCCTGCTTCAGGCGGCGGAGGTCAGGGTCGCGGTGGCTGCGAACTTCACCGACGCAGCGAAGGAAATCGGCGCACTGTTCGAGAAGAAGACCAACCACAAGGCGGTGTTCAGCTTCGGCTCGACCGGGCAACTCTACACGCAGATCACCCAAGACGCTCCGTTCGAGGTCTTCCTTTCCGCGGATCAGGAGCGACCGAAGAAAGCCGTCAGCGACAATCTGGCCGTACCGGACAGCCTCTTCACCTACGCGACCGGAAAGATCGTGCTGTTCAGCAAGGACAAGGGCCTCGTCAAAGGCGAGGCGATCCTCAAGGACGGCAAATTCACGAAGATCGCGATCGCCAACCCCACGACGGCACCCTACGGCGCGGCTGCCGTCGAAACGTTGAAGGCGCTCGGCGTCTATGACACGCTGAGCTCCAAGATCGTCCAGGGCAACAACATCGCGCAGACCTATCAGTTCGTCGACACCGGCAATGCCGAGCTCGGCTTCGTCGCCCTCTCGCAGGTTGCCGCTCACGACGACGGCTCGCGCTGGATCGTGCCCGAGAAACTTTATACGACGATCGCGCAGGATGCGGTTCTCCTGAAGCGCGGCGCCGACAATGAGGCCGCGCGCGCGTTCGTCACCTTCCTCAAGGGACCCGAGGCTCGCGCCGTCAAGGAGAAGTACGGCTACGGGCCGGGAGAGTAGCGTCGGCCAGGCACCATGCCCGATCTCGCGGAACTCTGGTCTCCAATCCGGCTGACCCTCGAACTTGCCGCCATCACGACGGTCGTGCTGCTCATTGTCGGCACGCCGATCGCGTGGTGGCTGGCTCGTTCGCGTGCACGATGGAAGGAGGCCGTCGCGACGGTCGTGGCATTGCCGCTGGTCCTTCCTCCGACGGTGCTTGGCTTTTATCTGCTCGTCGCGCTCGGGCCCTACGGCCCGGGCGGGTCCGTGGCCGCGCTGTTCGGCGGACGGTCCCTCGCCTTCACGTTCGAGGGCCTCGTGATCGGCTCCGTGTTCTATTCGATGCCGTTCGTCGTCCAGCCCATCCGCAACGCGTTCGAGGCGTTCGGCGACCGCCCGCTGGAGGTGGCAGCCACATTGCGAGCGTCGCCGTGGGATGCGTTTTGGTCGGTGGCGGTGCCGCTCGCCCGGCCGGGATTCATGACCGGCGCGGTGCTCGGCTTTGCGCATACCGTCGGTGAATTCGGCGTCGTCCTGATGATCGGCGGAAACATTCCAGGCGAAACCAAAGTGCTTTCCGTCGCCATCTACGATTTCGTCGAAACCCTGCAATGGACGCAGGCACACATCCTCGCAGGCGGGATGCTCGTCTTCTCCTTCATTGTCATCCTGACGATGATGGTGGTCGAGAAGCGGATCGGACGGCCCGGCCTATGAGCGACGGACATTCGACGATCGACGTGGCGTTCGCAGGAACCCTCGGCGCCTTCTCGCTCGACGTCGCATTCTCTGCGCCCATGCGGGGCGTCACGGCGCTGTTCGGACAATCCGGCTGCGGCAAGACAACGGTGTTGCGCTGTATGGCCGGGCTGCAGCGGCTGGGCGGCCGGCTCTCGATCGGCGACGACATCTGGCAGGACGATAAAGCCGGCATATTTCGACGGCCGCATGAACGGCAGATCGGCTACGTGTTCCAGGAAGCAAGCCTCTTTCCGCATCTGTCGGTGCGAAGGAACCTGCTGTACGGAGCGAGACGCGCGGGCCGCGAAGACACGGTTCGCGTCCTCAATCTCGACGAGGTTGTCGGGCTGCTCGGCATCGGGCATCTGCTGGAGCGGGCGCCGCTCGCGCTTTCCGGTGGCGAGCGTCAGCGTGTGGCGATCGGCCGTGCGCTGCTCTCCGGTCCGCGTCTGCTCCTGATGGACGAGCCGCTGGCTGCGCTCGATCGGATGACGAAGGAAGAGATCCTTCCCTATCTCGAAGCACTGCACGAGAATCTTTCCATCCCGATCTTTTACGTGAGCCACGACATCAGCGAGGTCGATCGGCTCGCCGACGTGCTGGTGCTGCTGGATCGGGGCCGGGTAGTCGCTTGCGGACCGCTGGCGGAGCTTGAGTCCAATCCCGCACTGCCATTGCTGCGCGCGCCCGAGGCCGCCGTCACGATCGAAGGCCGTGTCACGGGTATCGACAAGGTATTCGGCCTGACACAAGTGGCCTTGGCCGGTGGGTCCGTGGTCGTGCCCGGCTACCGTGGCGGTATCGGGAGTTCGCTGCGTTTGCGCATCGGCGCCGCGGATGTAAGTTTTGCCCTAACCCGCCCCGTCGAGACGACGATCCTCAACTGCCTGGCGGCCCGGGTCGTGTCGGTCACCGGCGTGGGAGACGACGAAGTGCAGGTCAACGTCGTAGCCGCGCTCGGCGAGGACGGCAGCGGGGCCCGAATCGTGGGGCGCGTTACCCGCAAGTCGCAGACGGCGCTCGAATTGGCTCCTGGCGTACCCGTGTTTGCGCAGATCAAGAGTGTGGCCCTGATCGGACAAAGGCCCGCAACAGGCGGCTGATGGAGCCTTCGCGCTCCCCAGGGACCGGGGCAGGCTTCCCCCCTGCCCCCGGTCTTTCTATAAGGAGCGCCGTGCCGGCCAATGGGGGCCGGCCGGGACGCCCCCGCCGGCCCATGGCAGACACCATCTACGTCATCAACGGCCCGAACCTGAACCTGCTCGGCACGCGCGAGCCGGAAACCTACGGCCGCGCGACCCTCGCGGACGTGGAAAAGCTTTGCCGCGAGACCGCGAAGAAGCTCGGCATGAAGATCGAGTTCCGCCAGTCCAACAAGGAAGGCGAGATGGTCGACTTCATCCAGGAGGCCGGCAGCCGCAAGGCCGCCGGCATCGTCATCAATCCGGCGGGCTACACCACGACGTCGGTCGCGATCCTCGACGCCATTCTCGGCGTCGGTTTGCCGACGATCGAAATCCACATTACCAATATTCATGCGCGTGAACGTTTCCGGCAGCGCTCGCGCATTTCCAAGGCAGCGCGCGGCGTGATCTGCGGCTTCGGTATCGAAGGCTACGCGCTCGCCATCAGCGGGCTTGCAAGCATGCTGCGCCCGCCGAAATCGACAAAGAAGAAGTGACCGTATGTTTCGAAAGAAAATCGAAGTCGATTCCGAGCTGATCGCCGAACTGTCGAAGCTCCTGGAATCGAACAACCTGACGGAAATCGAAGTGCAGCACGGCGCGCAGCGCGTGCGGGTTTCGCGCGGGGGCACGGTTGTTGCGGCGGCGCCGGTTGCGGCCGCGCCTGCTGCCGTAGCCGCGCCGGTGGCCGCGAACCCCTCGGCCAAGGATCATCCTGGCCTCGTCACCTCGCCGATGGTCGGCACCGCCTATCGCGCGCCGGAGCCGGGCGCGAAGCCCTTCGTCGAGGAAGGCACCGAAGTCGCCGAAGGCCAGACGCTCCTGATCGTCGAAGCCATGAAGACCATGAACCAGATCCCGGCGCCACGGGCGGGCAAGGTCAAACAGATCCTCGTCGAGGACGGGCAACCCGTGGAATTCGGCGAACCGCTGATGATCCTCGAGTGAGGACATCGTCCGCATGTTCGACAAAATCCTGATTGCCAATCGCGGCGAGATCGCGCTCCGGGTTCTGCGCGCCTGCAAGGAGCTCGGCATCGCGACGGTGGCCGTGCATTCCACGGCCGACGCCGACGCGATGCACGTCAAGCTCGCCGACGAGAGCGTGTGCATCGGCCCGCCGCCCGCGCGCGAATCCTATCTCAACGTCCCGCAAATTCTCGCGGCCTGCGAGATCACGGGCGCCGAGGCCGTGCATCCGGGCTATGGATTCCTTTCCGAGAATGCGCGCTTCGCCGAAATCCTGCGCGATCACGGCGTCGCCTTCATCGGCCCCTCGCCCGAGCATATCCGCATCATGGGCGACAAGATCGAGGCTAAGCGCACCGCGAAACGCCTCGGCATTCCCGTGGTGCCGGGCTCGGAAGGCGGCGTCACCTCCGATCAGGAAGCGCTGCGCATCGCGCGGGAGATCGGCTTTCCGGTCCTTATCAAGGCGGCTGCGGGTGGCGGCGGCCGCGGCATGAAGGTCGCGCGCAACGAGGATGCGCTGTCGACAGCGCTCTCCACGGCCCGCTCCGAAGCGAAGGCCGCGTTCAACGACGACGCCGTTTACATCGAGAAATACCTTGGCCATCCGCGTCATATCGAAATCCAGGTGCTCGGGGACGGGCATGGCAATGCCGTCCATCTCGGGGAGCGCGACTGTTCGCTGCAACGCCGGCATCAGAAAGTCTGGGAAGAAACCCCCTCGCCGGCCCTCAACACCGAGATGCGGAGCCGGATCGGCGAGACGGTGGCTTCGGCCATGCGCGAGCTGAAATATTCCGGCGCGGGCACCGTCGAATTCCTGTACGAGGACGGCGAGTTCTATTTCATCGAGATGAACACGCGGCTGCAGGTCGAGCATCCCGTCACCGAGATGATCACCGGCATCGACCTCGTAAACGAGCAGATCCGCATCGCCGCAGGCAACGAGCTGGCGATCCGGCAGGAAGACGTCGTGTTCGAGGGGCACGCGATCGAGTGCCGTGTCAACGCGGAAAACCCGCGCACCTTCGCGCCCTCGCCCGGCCGCATCAGCTACTATTATCCGCCGGGCGGACTCGGCGTGCGCGTCGACTCCGCCGTCTATCAGGGCTACTCGATCCCGCCGTTCTACGACTCGCTCATCGGCAAGCTGATCGTGCACGGCAAGACGCGCAACGAATGCCTGTCACGGCTGCGGCGCGCGCTCGACGAGTACGTGGTGGACGGGATCGAAACGACGCTACCCTTGTTCCGCGCGCTGGTCCGCCATCGCGACATCATCGACGGCAATTACGATATTCACTGGCTGGAACGGTATCTCTCCGGCGGCGAAGGCGCCGAGTAACCCGCGACGGCTTCAGACGCTCCGGGCGCGTCGGGCGGGCTCAGCTCGTTCCGCTCGCGAAAGCCCAAGCGTTTTGGCGAACTTTTCAATCGGCGCGGGACGGCCGATCAGATAGCCCTGCATCTGGTCGCAGGCCTCGTTGGCGAGGAAGGTGCGCTCGCCCTCCGTTTCCACGCCTTCGGCGATGACCGGCAAGCCTAGGCTGCGCGCCATGCCGAGCACGGCCCGCACGATCGTCGCCGACGGGAGGTTGTGATCGACGCCCGAGATGAACGAGCGGTCGATCTTGATGCGGTCGAACGGAAACTTCTGCAAATACGCGAGCGACGAATAGCCCGTGCCGAAATCGTCCATGGCGATGCGCACGCCAAGCGCCTTCAGGCGGCGAAGCACGGAGACGGCGCGCGAGAAATCCTCGATCAGGACGCCTTCGGTGATCTCGAAGGTCAGACGGCTCGGCGCGAGGCCCGTCTCCAGCAACACGGCGTGAACGAGGCCGGGCAGATCGCCGTGGCGGAACTGGACCGGCGAGAGGTTGACGGAGATTTCGAGCGGTTTCGGCCAGGATGCGGCCTCGCGGCAGGCTTCGCGCAGGATCCATTCGCCGATGGAGACGATCAGGCCGCTTTCTTCCGCGATCGGGATGAACTCGTCGGGGCGGACCATGCCGCGCGCCGGATGCATCCAGCGCAGCAGCGCCTCGAAGCCCACGACGGTGCCGTCCATCTGCGCGCAGGGCTGATAGTGGACCAGGAATTCCCGGCGGGATACCGCGGACTGCAGGTCCATCTTCAATGCGCGGCGGTCGCGCAATTCCCGGTCCATGCTCGGCTGGAAGAAGCGAACGGCGCCTCGGCCATCGGCTTTGGCACGCGAGACGGCGGCGATGGCGCTGCCAATCAGACTTTCCGCGTCGGCGCCGTCGGCGGGGCAAATGGCAACGCCGATGCTCACGCCGATACGAAAGAGCTGGCCTTCAATCTCCAGTTCGTCCGCGAAGGCGGTATGTATCTTGCGCGCTAGGTCTTCGGCAGCGGCGGGCTGATCCTTGTTGGCGGCGACAATCGCGAACTCGTCGCCGCCAAAACGCCCGATGAAGGCGCTGCCGACAGCCTCCTTCATTCGGGCCGCCGCCTGCTGCATCAGCGAGTCGCTGACCGCGCGCCCGAACAGCTCGTTCGCTTCCTTGAAGCGGTCTAGGTCCACGTACATCAAGGCAAACGGATCGCACTTTTCCGCCGCCTGCGTCAGTGTTCTCTGAAGGCACTCCATTAATGCGGCGCGGTTCGGCAATCCGGTCAGCGGGTCATGCCGAGCAAGAAAGTCGATGCGCTCTTCGGCGCGTTTCTGCTCGGTGAGATCGTCGATCACCGTGAGCAGATACTCGGGTGCGCCGCTCTCGTCGAAAATGGGCAGGCGGGTCGTTGCGACAAGCCGAGGACCCAGCCCCGGTGTCTTGACCAGGTGGGTGCTCCTGTGTTGCTTCTGTCGGGTGGCCAAGGCGTGGCGGTCCGCAAGCGCAATTTGCTCCGCGGTCTCGGCATCATAGATTTCTCTTGCGGTCGAGCCAACCACGGTGCGGCGATCGCGTCCGTGCATCTTCTCCACTGCCCGGTTGGCGAGCAGGAAGCGGAGATCACGCGGGTCCTTGACGACGATTCCCGCCGGCACGTTCTCGATGACCGTGTGCAGAAATTCGCGTGTGCGCTTCAGTTCGTCGATGGCGCGCCGCTTCTCCGTGACGTCGATCATCGCGGCAAGCGAAGCCGAGCGGCCCTCATAATGCAGCGCGCGGGAATAGATCGTGACCTGGATCACCCGTCCGTCGGAGGTCACATGGCTTCTTTGCACCTCGCCGTCGATCACCATGTTGCCGTCGCGGGCGAGCCCACGGACGACCTCTCGCTCGGCCGGCGCGACCAGATCGAACACGGACATTCCGCGAAACTGCTGCTGGCTGTAGCCATATAGACAGACGGCTGCGTCGTTTGCCGCCAAGACGTCGCGCGTTTCGGCGTCGATCACGCACATCGGTATGGGATTGCAATCGAACAGCAGGCGGAACGACGCTTCGCGCTCTTTCAGTTCGGTGATGTCCACGCCAATCTCGATGCAGCCGCCGTCGCCGGTCGGACGCGAGTCGATACGCATCCAACGGCCGCTCGGCATATGCACTTCGAAGCTCCGGCTCAGCTCTCTGTGAAGCGCCAGCCGCCACGCGATGTATTCGTCCTCGCTGACCCGAATGGCCGGATAGTAGTTGCGGCGCAAGGCGGTACGCAGCGCATCCTCGAAGCGCATTCCGCGCTCCACGGTCACGCCGAGCTGTTTGAAATTCTCCTCGTACTGACGATTCCAGAGCACGTAGCGATCTTCGGCATCGAAGAGCACAACGCCGCCGGGAACCGCTTCGAACGCGTCGAGCAGCCTCGCTTTCGCCTGGTTCAGTTCCTCGATGACCGCGAATAGTGAACGGCTTTCCCCGCCACGGAACTGCTGGCCGGGCTCTACGCGCGCGTTGTTCACGAGTCCGGCCAGCGCGTCGATATCGACGCTGCCGTCTGCCCGCGTTGTCCGAACCGCCTGTGCCAGCCGCTTCCACATGGAGGTCACCGCGCCGATCCGTTTCCCAATTGAAGAACGGTGCCGGTCGTCGGCAGCAGGCGCGGCCCATGCCGCGGGCCAACGAACGCGAGCAGCGACAATTTCATTGCCTGCTGCATTGATTCTCCTCTTGGGCGTGCAGGCTTTCCGTCTGCTACAGATTGCCGCGATGGATAGATCGAAAGCGTGAAAAATTCGGCCGGAATCTAGTTCGAATTTGAACGGTCCCCGCGCGGTTGCGCCGTTTCCGGAGTACCGCTTTCACTTGCATTCCGGCGTCGAGCACCGCCGCAGGACGGCGCATCGGAATTCTTTCCTGCTTGCGGCGGGCTTTTCTTGTGCGCGAGTCAGGTGATACGGATGGCTCTGCCGGGCCGGCACGTCACCGGCAATTGCGACTATCATTCACAATTCGTTGCGGAAGTCCGAAACCCATGCGCTGATAGGCGCCTCGACGGCGCGGCGCTGGACCCTCCGGACGCCTCCGCCTATCCTGCAAATCATGTGGCGAGAGCGAGCGATCCGTCTGCTGCTTGGCGCGATCCTTATCCTGGGCGCAGCAACCACAGCAGCCGACGCACAGACCGCGAACCGTGTCTTCGTCATGGACGTGAAGGGCGCGATCGGGGTTGCGACCATCCGCCAGCTCACCCGTGCGGTCGAGGAGACGAAGCGCGAGAACGGCGCCGCGCTGATCATTCGGCTCGATACGCCGGGCGGGCTCGTCTCGGCGACGCGCGACATCATTCAGGAGATGGTCGGGGCACCGGTGCCGATCGTCGTATACGTGGCGCCGACCGGCGCACGGGCGGCCTCGGCGGGGACGTTCATCGTCTATGCGTCGCATGTGGCGGCGATGGCGCCGGGCACGAACCTCGGTGCGGCGACTCCGGTTTCCATGGGCGGCGTGCCGGGACTGCCGGGCCAGCAACCAAAGGACAAGGAAGGCGAAAAGGAACAGGCGAAAAGCGCACCGGAGCAGAAGGCGATCAACGACGTCGTGGCGATGCTGCGCAGCCTCGCGCAATTGCGGGGACGCAATGTGGAGTTCGCGGAGAAGGCCGTGCGCGAGGCCGCGACGCTGACCGCCGATGAAGCGGTGAAGCAGAACGTCGTCGACGTGATGGCGAACGATTTGAACGAGCTCATCGCCGCGATCGACGGCCGCACCGTCAAGGTCGGCAACACGGAGCACACGATCGCGAGCAAAGGCGCCACGGCCACCGCGATCGAGCCCGACTGGCGCACGCGCCTGCTCGCGGTGATTTCCGATCCCAACGTCGCGTTCATCCTGCTGATGATCGGGTTCTACGGACTGATCCTCGAGTTCTGGAATCCCGGCACCTTCATTCCGGGCACGATCGGCGGCGTCAGCCTGATTCTCGCACTGATGGCGCTGTCCGCCCTGCCCGTCCATTATGGCGCACTGGCATTGCTGATACTCGGCCTTGCGCTGATGATCGGCGAAGCCTTCACGCCGGGTGTCGGCATTCTGGGAGCCGGAGGTCTCCTCGCATTCATCGTCGGGGCGATCTTCCTGTTCGAGGGCACAGGCTGGGATGTCGAAGTCGCGATTTCGTGGCCGGTGATCGCGGGCGTCGCGCTGACGACAGCGGCCATCATCTTCGGCATCGTGGGCGCGGCCATGCGCGCCTACAGGCAGCCGGCCGCGGATATGATCGGCGTGGAGGCCGAAATCGTCGATTGGGAAGGCGGACGCGGACGCGTGCTCGTGTTCGGCGAAATCTGGAACGCGCGCAGCGACCGCCTGCTCGCGCCAAAAGACAGGGTGAAGATCACCGCCCGCAAAGGGCTCACGCTCACGGTGGAGCCCGTATAGGAGACGCCCATGTTTTATCTGCCGGATTGGACTGGTTGGATTTTTCCGATCTTCGTCCTTCTCATAATCCTCAGCTACTCGATCCGGATCCTGCGCGAATACGAACGCGCGGTCATTTTCCTGCTCGGACGATATTATAAGGTGAAGGGGCCGGGCCTCATCCTGGTGATCCCGTTCATTCAGCAGGCGGTCCGCATGGACCTGCGCATCCGCGTGCTCGACGTTCCGCCGCAGGACATCATCACGAAAGACAACGTCTCGGTACGGGTGAACGCGATCGTATTCTACCGTGTGGTGGATTCGGAGAGCGCGGTGATCCAGGTGGAGCAGTTCGATGTGGCGACGAGCCAGCTCGCGCAGACAACGCTGCGGTCGGTGGTCGGCCAGCACGATCTCGATGAACTGCTCTCCGCGCGGGACAAGATCAATGCAAACATCCAGCAGATCCTCGACACGCAGACGGACGCCTGGGGCATCAAGGTCTCGAACGTCGAGATCAAGCACGTCGACATCAATGAGACGATGATCCGCGCGATCGCCAAGCAGGCCGAGGCCGAACGGCTGCGGCGCGCCAAGGTGATCGACGCGGAAGGCGAATTGCAGGCGGCGGAAAAGCTGACGCAGGCCGGGCAAATCCTCGCCGGCCAGCCGGAGGCCATGCAGCTCCGCTACCTGAACGCCATGCTCAACATCACGAGCGACCGCTCCAACACGATCCTCTTTCCGCTGCCGATGGACTTCCTGTCCCGGTTCGGCGGCGGCGACAAGCGTTGACGCTTCGATCCTGGAAGCGGCCCGCTATGGGAGCTAGAATGATCCGATGACCCGCTACGGCGACATCGAGGTCGAGATCACGCCAGAGGTGCTGCTCAAGGCTTACGCCTGCGGCATTTTCCCGATGGCGGAGAGCGCGGACGATCCCGGCCTCTACTGGATCGAGCCGCAACATCGCGGAGTCATTCCGCTTGATGCGTTCCATGTGCCGCGGCGGCTTGCGCGCACGATCCGGTCGGACCGCTTCGAAATCCGTGTCGATCACGATTTCGATGCGGTGATCGCGGCCTGTGCGGCCCCGGCGCCCGGCCGCGGCAAGACCTGGATCAACCGCCGCATCCACCGGCTCTATCGTCAGCTCTATGCGCAGGGCCATTGCCACACGATCGAGGCGTGGCGTGACGGTCAATTGGTCGGCGGGCTCTATGGCGTGCGGCTCGGGCGCGCGTTCTTCGGCGAGAGCATGTTTCATTTCGAGCGCGACGCTTCCAAGGTTGCGCTCGTGCATCTCGTGGCTCGGCTCCGGCGTAACGGTTTCCGGTTGCTCGATGCGCAATTCCTGACCGAGCACCTCTCTCAGTTCGGCGCGATCGAGATCGAACGCGACCGCTATCAAATCTTGCTCGCCGATGCGTTGCGCGGCGACGCGCGGATTTCGAAAGAGCCGATGTCGGGCGCGGCGTGTCTGGCGTTTATTTCCTCGTGATCGCCCTCATGCTGAGGAGCCCGCGTGAGCGACGCGAAGGCGGGCGTCTCGAAGCACGAAGAAGCCTTCAGCTCTTCGCCTTGGCTGCAGATTTATTCGTGTCGGGCGGGCCGTTTTTGCAGTCGACCAGCCATACGTCATAAATCGCGTGCTCGACCGCGTTCAGACCGGGGCTCGACGCGAACATCCAGCCGCTAAAGATGCGGCGCATCTTGCCTTCGATGGTGATCTCATCGACCTCCACGAAGCCCGTCGTGTTCTGCGGCTCGGTCGGCGGACGAGTGTAGCAGGCGCGCGGTGTCACCTGCAGCGCGCCGAACTGCACCGTCTCGTCCACCGCCACCTCGAACGGAAAAATCCGGCCGGTGATCTTGTCCAGCCCGGAGAACACCGCTGTCGGATTGGCGATCTTCACGTCGGGAGGACGCTCGACGGGGACCTCGGCGGGCTGCCTTGCCGCCGGCGCGCCCTTCTGCGCCGGCTGCTCTTGTCGCTGTTGCGGCGGCAACGCGATGTCCGGCACGCCCTGCTGTTGCCCGCTTTCCGGAGGCGGCAGTGGCGCCGACTGCACGTCGTCGGGCCGTTGCGGCCGCGGCGGGGCCTCCTGCTGCTGCTGCGGATACATCTCGCGCGGGGACAGGAGGTCGCCCCACGGATTGCGCTGCTGGGCGAGCAGCGGCTCGGAGACGGCGAGCCCGACCAACGTGGCGAAAAAAAACAGAATCCGGAACATTCAGATCATTCGGCGGCGAAGCGATGACTCGCCCATACAGCGTGATGGGGTTGCGCTCGTTAACATGGGCATTGCGGCGGCGAAAGGGCGCAGCGGGCCATGCAAAATGCTCCGGAACCGCGAGAGCCACACGATGTTGAACGGAGCCGGGCAGATTGCCCTTGGAAAGCCGCAAGTCTTACGCCATTTGCTTGCCACCGCGCAGACAATCAGGTTTTTTGCCCGCATGAATTCCCACCGTTCCGGCCTACCGAAACTGACCCGCCGCAAGCTGCTGACCGCGGCGGGCGCCGCCCTCCTGCACCCCGCCGTCGCATGGGCGCAACAGCCGCCACTGATCCCTGTTCCGCCGTTCCCGCCCCGACCGATCGAGCCGGCACCGCCGGGCGCGGAACTGGCGCCGGGTCTGGCGGCACCCGCGAGGCCGGAGGAGCGGCAGATCACGGCGGAGGACTGGTTTCTGGAGTCGATCCCCGACGGGCCGTTCGAAATCCGCAAGGTCAATTTCGAGCTGCTCGATCCGGAATTCCGCCGGCAGCTCGTGCCCTATCCGGGCTACGAGCAGCCGGGTACGATCGTCGTCGATCCGAAGAACCATTTCCTCTACACGGTGCGCGAGGGCGGCCAGGCCGTGCGCTACGGCGTCGGCGTCGGGCGAGAAGGATTCGGATGGAGCGGCGACGCCATTGTCGGCCGCAAGGCGGAATGGCCGGACTGGGTGCCGCCGAAGGAAATGCGGCTGCGCCAGCCGGAGTTGCCCGAGCGCATGCCGGGCGGACCGGAGAACCCGCTCGGCGCGCGCGCGCTTTATCTCTATCAGGGCAATCGCGACACGCTCTATCGCATCCACGGCACGTTCGAGCCATGGACGATCGGCACCGATGTTTCTTCCGGCTGCATCCGGATGCTGAACGAGGAAGTCGCCGACCTCTACTTGCGCACGCCGGTCGGCACGAAGGTGGTGGTGCTTTAGTCGGCCTTCGGCTTCCCGATCCGATTCTGCTGCATTTCTATTCCAGCGAGGCCGCGCAATACGCCGAGCACTTCGTCCGGCCGTTCGCTCATCAGCATGTGGCCGGCGCCCTTGAGGATCACGACGTGCGCATTGGCGAGCGCGGCGGCAAGCTCCCGGCCCCGCTTCGCGGGCGTCATCTGATCGCGCTCGCCCAGGACGAGCGTCACGGGCGCCTCCACCTTGGCCGCAGAAGAAAGCCCGTCGCGATAGTCGTTGCAGGCGGCGAGATCGGCGAAGAGAACACCCTCGCCCGCGCGCTCGAGCACGCGGGCGCCGCCGCCCGCCATCCACAGGCCGGGCACGAGCGAGCCGCCGAGGCCGGCGCGATGGCCGTGGCCCCAGAGGTTGACCATGTCGATGGCGGCGCGGTCGTTTGCCTCCGCCGCCTTCAACAGCTCGGCATTGACGGGCATGGCGGGCGCCGCAGCGATCAGGCCGAGGGCCTTGACCCTTTCGGGATGGCGCGCGGCGGCTTCCAGCGCGACGAGCGCGCCCATGGAATGACCGATCAACGTCGCCTTGCGCACGCTAGCGGCGTCGATCAGCGCCGCCGTCCAATCCGCAAGCTCGCCAATCGAGCGCAGCGGCGCGCCTTCGGAGCGGCCGTGGCCGGGAAGATCGGGCGCGAGCACCGCAGCGCCGCGATGGGCGAACCAGCGCGCGAGCAGCGCCCAGACCGTGTGATCGAAGCCCGCGCCATGCAGAAAGACGACGAGCGGCAGCGCGGGATCGAACTCACGGCCGCCGGTCGCGGCATAGACCTTCCTGCCGTGGACCACGAGCTGCATGGTCAGGCCCGCTGCGACGCGCGCAAAGCCTGCGCGAGATCGTCGATGATGTCGCCCGCTGCCTCGATGCCGACGGAGATGCGAACCAGCTCCTCGCCAAGGCCCGCCTCCTTCAATTGCGCGGCGCTCATCTGCTGGTGCGTCGTGCTGGCGGGATGGATGACGAGGGTTTTTGCATCGCCGACGTTCGCGAGATGGCTCGCGAGCCGCAGCGCCTCGATGAACTTGCGACCGGCTTCGCGGCCACCCCTGATGCCGCAACTGATGATGGAGCCCGCGCCCTTGGGCAGGAGGCGCTTTGCGAGATCATGGTCCGGGTGCGATGGCAACGTGGGATGCAGCACCCATTCGATCGCTTTGTTCTTCGTCAGAAACTCAAGCACCGCCCGCGTGTTCTCGACGTGGCGCTCGACGCGGAGCGACAGGGTCTCGACGCCCTGCAGAATGTAGAAGGCGTTCTGCGGCGAGATGCACGCCCCGAAATCGCGCAGACCCTCGGTGCGTGCGCGCATGATGAAGGCCGCCGGGCCGTATTCCTCGGCGAAGACGATGCCGTGGTAGCCGGCATAGGGCTCGGAGAGCGTCGGGAATTTATCCGACGCCCCGTAGTCGAAGCGGCCACCATCGATGAGCACGCCCCCAATGGCGACGCCGTGGCCGCCGATCCATTTGGTGATCGAGTGCATGACGATGTCGGCGCCCTGCTCGATCGGTCTGCTCAGATACGGCGTCGCGAACGTGTTGTCGATCAGGAGCGGCACGCCGGCCGCGTGCGCGATCTCGGCGACCTTCGGAATATCCAGCACCTCAAGGCCGGGATTGCCGATGGACTCCGCGATCACGAGCTTGGTGTTCGGTCGCATCGCCTGGCGGAAGCCGTCGAGGTCGCAGGGCTTCACGAAGGTCGTGGTGATGCCGAAGCGCGGCAGCGTGTGCGTGAGCAGATTGATCGTGCCGCCATAGAGCGATGCCGAGGCGACGATGTGATCGCCAGCGCCGGCGAGCGTCGCGATGCCAAGGTGCATCGCCGCCATGCCGCTCGCGGTACAAACCGCGCCGACGCCGGATTCGAGCGCCGCGAGGCGCTCCTCCAACACCGCGGTCGTCGGGTTGGAGATGCGGGTGTAGATGTGCCCTGCCCTTTCGAGATTGAACAGGGCGCCGGCATGGTCCGCGTCCTGAAAGACGAACGAGGTCGTCTGATAGATCGGCACGGCGCGCGCGCCGGTTGCGGAGTCGGGATGCTGGCTCGCGTGCAGGCTGAGCGTCTCGAATTGCGGGGGCTTGGGTCCGGCCATGCGCACCTCCCGGTCAGGCCGGGAGCATGCAACGATATCCGCCGGCGGTCACTCGCCGGCCCGGCAGCAGCTACTTGTTCGGATTCCAGGGCTGGTAATCGCCGGTCGCGCGCGGACGATGGCCGGTCGCAAGCGTCGAGCCCTGCGGACGCCAGGCGTAAGGCGTGCCGGTCAGGTTCGGCCGGTGCGGCTTCTGCCACTCGCGGGCCTTGTAGTCTTCCTGGGTCGGCGGCACGTCGACCGTGTGGTGCAGCCAGCCATGCCACTCGGGCGGCACGCGGGAGGCTTCGGCCAGACCGTTATAGATGACCCAGCGGCGCTCGAAGCCGAGCGTCGGATCGATCTTGCCGCCCCTCGTGCGGTAGTAGCGGTTGCCCTGCTCGTCCTTGCCCACGAGCTCGCCATAAAGCCCGGTCCAGAGCTGGATGCCGAAGGTCTGGCTGTTCCACCAGGTGAAGATGCGGAGGATGAAGTTCTTGATGGCGGTCATGGGAAGGCCCGGCTCTGGTGTCGCGGTTCATGCCATCTCCGCGGGCGAAAGTCGAGTTCCGGCAGCGCCGCATCCTATTCGGCCGGTGCTCGCTCGGCGGCGGGCGACGCCCGGCTGTAGGTGAACTGCCAGAGCAGGAAGGTCATCGAGGCGGCTGCCGCGATCCCGGCGACCATCGGCAGCGCCGTGCCGTCCGCAAACAGGCTGCTGATGCCGATCGCAGTCGCGCCGACAATGAGGCGCAGGGTGCTCATCAGCGAATAGGCCGCGCCCGCGATCGCGCCATGCTCGTCCATGGCCAGCACCGTCGTGATCGGCATGATCTGCCCCAGGAAGGCGTAGCCGACGAACAGCAGCACGACGATCACCTCGAGCCGGTCGAATCCGAGCGCGACCAGCGCAAAGAGAAGCAGCATCGCCGCCACATGCCCGATCGCCGCCACCTGAACGATGCGCCGAAGCGGAAACCACCTGCCGAGCCAGCCGTTCAACTGCGCGGAGCCGAACAGCCCCGCCGCATTCGCGGAGAAAGCGATGGCGTAGGCGATCGGCGAGAGGCCGTAATGATCGATCAGCACGAAGGACGAACTGCCGAGATAGATGAAAAGGGAAGCCAGCGCGAAACCGCCGACGAACGTCAGCGCAAGGAAATCGCGGTGACCGAGGAGCAGCCGGAAGGCGGCGAGCGAGCTCGCGATTGTGGCGCCGCGCCGGGCGGTGTGTGGCCGGGTTTCTTCCTGCAACATCGCAAGCATGACGAGCGCCGCGACCGCGGCCGCCGCCACGAACCAGAAGACCGCGCGCCAGTCCGCCGCCGCGATCAGCAGGCTTCCCGCCGAAGGCGCCAGAATCGGGCTCACGCTGAACACGAGCATGAGCATTGACATGAGACGGGCAGCCTTCAGGCCGGTGTACATATCGCGCACGATCGCGCCGGGCACGACCATGCCGGCCGCGGCGCTGATGCCCTGCAGGATGCGCCAGCCGATCAGCGAGTGGATGTCGCTTGCCAGCGCGCAGCCGACGCTTGCCACCGCGAAGAGCGCGAGCCCGACATAGAGCGGCGGCTTGCGGCCGACCATGTCGGAGACCGGACCGACGACGATCTGAAAGAGCCCGAACGAGACGAAGAACGCCGTCAGCGTCATCGCCGCGAGATCGGGGGTTGTGCCGAGGCTCTTGCCGATGGTGGGCAGCGCCGGCAGGTACATGTCGATGGCGAACGGCCCTATCGCCATCACGAGGCCGAGGACCACGGCGTCCCGAACGAACTTTGCTTCCACTCGGCGTCCTTAAAGGTAACGCGTCTCGGCGGGAGGGCTGTCCCATCGATTGTTGCGGCCGTCTTGGTATATGACGCGTGCCGATGCAAGCTCCCCGTCGGTCACATCGTCGAGACAGGCGACATTCACTGCGACAAAATCGCCGATTGCGTCATGGTGACCGCGGCCGAACGGCTTCACCCCGCAGCGGCTGCAGAAGCAGTGCCGGACGTTGTCGCTTCCGAACTGATAGATCGACAGGGCATCCTCGCCCTGCAGCAGCCGGAACGCGTTTGCGCCCACCACCGACTTCCAGAACCGCGCCTTGGTGCAGATCGAGCAATTGCACTTGCTCGTCTCGTCCGCCAGATCGAGCTCGACCTCGAAACGTACCGCGCCGCAGTGGCAACTGCCGTTATACAATTTCTTCATTGGATCGCCGTCCGTATCAGAGATCGACCAGCGTCTTGAACCCGCCATAGATCATGCGCTTGCCGTCGAACGGCATCGACTTGATACCCATCATCTCCGGCTCGAGGCGCTTATCCTTCATCACCTTGGCGAGCACACGGTCCCGATGGGCGCGCGACTTATAGACGATGTAGGAGAAGAAGACGGTCTCGCCCTTCTTCAGCTTCACGCTGCGGGGAAACGACGTCCATTTTCCATCCTTGACGTCATCGGCCACGCACTCCCGGAACTCGAGCGCGCCGTGTTCGCGCCAGACCTTGCCGGCCTTCTGCGCCATGCGGCGGTAGGCAGGGATATTCTTCTTCGGCACGGCAAGCACAAAGCCATCGACGTATCGCACTGCTGTCTCCTTTCATGGTCGCATCGCATCCATGCGGCGCGGACTATTGGTTGTTGATGTGAAGAATATTGCCGTCGGGATCCTTGAACCACGCGGCTTTGAAATCGCCGAACACGTGAACGTCGCCTTCAAGGCGGGAGCCGGGAAACTCGTAGTGTTCGAAAGGCACGCCCGCCTTCTGGAGCGTCATGACGATCGAATCCAGCTCGTTGCCCACACCCCAGGTGGCGCTGGTCGCCTTGCTGGTGCCGGCGAACTGCGATTCGTAGACGATGATGGTCGAGTTGCCGCTCTTCAGCGTGACGACGCCCATTGCTTCGGGGCCCGCCGGCGCAAGGCCGAGCGTCTGCTGATAGAATTTCCTGGCGGTGGTGAGGTTCTTCACCGCGATCGTTGCCATTGCATTCCTGTCCGACAGCATGTGCAACCTCCTCAACTGAGCGCGGGCGCGCGCACCCGCGTGGGTTTTGGATCGAGCGGAAACATCGAGAAATAGGGCTCCGCTTCCGCCAACACCCGCGCGAACGAGGCGCGGTGCATCAGCCGGTCGAGATAGGCGTTGAGGTGCTTTCGGCCGCCGAACGGCTCGACCGTGTTCGCGTAGAAGAGCGCCGGCGCTGCGGAGCAGTCGGCGAGCGTGAATTCATCGCCGATAGCCCAACGTTTCGCGGCCATCTCCGATTCAAGCAATTCATAAGCTTCGGCGATCTGCGCCCTCGCCTCTCCCACGCCGAACGGATCGCGCCGGTTCTCTGGCCGCAGGCGGTCGGTGACGATCTTCTGCATGGGCTTGTGAACGTATTCGTCGTGGAAGCGGTCCCACATGCGTGCCTGCCAGGCGGCGTCCGGGTCTTGCGGAACGAGTCGCGTCGCGCCGGAATGAAACGTGTCGAGATACTCGATGACGGTGGTCGATTCCGCGACCGTGCATCCCCGCCCGTCGTCGCGCAGGACCGGAAACTTCGCCATCGGCCAGACGGCCTTGAAGGCAGCGACGGACTGCGCATCCATGAGATCGACCACAACGGGCTTGAACGGGGTCGCGTTCTCGTAGAGCGCGATCAGCGGCTTCCAGCAGAACGAAGCGAGCGGGTGGAAATAGAGCGTGAGCGCCATCGTCAGTCGCGCCTCTCGAATGCGCCGTTTCGTCCAGCGGAAGCGGTTCTTGTTCTCATAAAGGCGATGGCGCCGCCGATGAGCACAACAAGCATCGCGACGTGATAGACGATGTCCGGGACGGTCTGCGGTCCGATGCCGGCAAGGACGAAGCCCACACCTGCCAACGTGCCGACGATGGCGAATGCCTGGACCGCAACGCCGATCCCCCACGCCCGCTTCGGGACCACCCACGTCAGGATCAGGCCGGCAAACAGGACCGCCGCGATCACGCCTTCCGGCGTCGCCGCGCGGGCATGCTGATAGCCCGGAATGAACCAGCCGCGGTGGACGGCGGAGGCAAGCGCAAAGGCGAGGCCCTCGAAGAACAGGAGCGGGCGAATGAAACTGGCCGAATGCATCTTGCTCCTCCTTAGCGGCGCGCGCTTCGCTTCTTCTTCACCGCGTGGTGCCAGGCCGTCTCCAGCGCCGCCCTGAGTTCGGGTGCCGAGAGCGCCGCGAGCTTCACAGTCGTCCAACCCTGCTTGCCCCAAGCGTTCGGCACCGGCGAAAACGCTTCCGGCGCGGTGAGGCACTTCAGCTCCTGTTCGTCCGGCGCCAGTTTCAGGTTGGCGGACTTCCCGTCGGCGGCGAGCGTCGCGTAGATCCTCGCCACCTTGAACGCCGTGCGATCGAAGTGCGGCGCCTCGGTCGTGCCTTCGAGCGCAAGCGCGAGCCGCCGCAATTCCCTACCCGTCGCCACGGTCTATTTCTCCGCCAGCGCCTTCAGGTTCGCCAGACCTTCCTCGAAATCCTTGCCGACCATCTTGTCGACGTCGAAGAAGACCTGCATGACTTTGGCGAGATATGGATTGGGACCGTGCATGTCCCATGCCATCGTCGTCCCGTCGCCGTTGGGGGCGAGAGTATATTCGACCGTGTTGTTGGCCATGAACGGCCGCACCATGTCGAGCTTGAGGACCACCTTGGTCGGCGGCGAGACGTCGGCGATCTCGAGCGTGCCGGCGCCGACATTGCTGTCGCCGTCCCATTCATAGATCGCGCCCTTGCCGCTCTCCGCGCCGCGATAGACCCGCTTCATGTCGGGATCCTTCTTCTCGTAGGGCGACCATTCGACCGACCGGCGAAGGTCGACGAGAAGCGGATAGATCTTCTCCGGCGGCGCCTTGATGTCGAGCGCCCGCTGAATGCGGAACGTATCCGGCTTGGTGGCGGCGTAGGCGAGCACGGCCACCGCAGCGAGGACAATGACGCCGGCAATGGCCGCAAGTGTCCGCAACATCATTTGCTCCCGTCTCGTGATTTGTTCGCCGCAAATCAGGTCAGATTGACCATCCAGCCGACGCCGAAACGGTCCTTCACCATGCCGAAGCTCTTGGCGAAGAAGGTCTTGCCGAGCGGCATGGTGACTTCACCGCCTTCGGCGAGGGCATCGAATTTGCGCTTGGCGTCAGCCTCGTCCTTTGCTTCGACGGAAAGCGAGAAGCCGTCGAACTTGGGATTGCCCTTCGCGTAGCCGTCGGAGGCCATGAGGGTATTGCCGCCAATGCGGAACGAGGCGTGCATGACCTTGTTCTCGGTGCCGGGTTGGAGCGTTCCCGGCGGCGGCTGCTCAGGCGCCTCCTTGAAGCGCATCAGCATTTCGACCTCGGCGCCGAGCGCCTTCTTGTAGAAATCGAGCGCCTCTTCGCAGTGTCCGTCGAAGAACAGATAAGGTGTGACCGACATCGTGTGCTCCCGTTTGTTGTCACAGTTGCTTTCACGCCTTGATCGGAATCCAGAGCTCGACCGCGCCCGTGCCGGTGCGCGGGTCGAATTCATCGCCGTATCGTTCGAAGAAATCCGCGCCGTCGGTAACGCGTTCGCAGCCGGAGTTTGGCAACCACTCGCCCATGATCGCATGCATCGTGCGCGGCAGCGCCGAAAGATGGTCGCGGTGCGTGAATACGGCGTAACGCTGCGCCGGGATTTCGAGATGGCAGAACCTTTCCGGAAGCCGCGCGACGCTCGATACCTCCACGCCGGAGAGATAGCCGAAGCTGAAAGCGTTCTTCAGCGAGTCGAAGATCACCCCATAGGTGGCGGTGCCCACCTGATCCGGGATCTTCGCGATCCGCGGCGCGAAGCGCTGCCATTGCGCGGGAATGCCGGCATTGCTGCCGCTGTATCGTTCGGCAATGCCGGCAATCAGCATTTGCCGGCCGGCGACGAAACGTGGATCGAGTGCGCCGCCCGGCGCGGCGGCAATGGCAGTACTTCCGGA
>Ga0180222_1001095_pt1 | contig 31720 bp, 30 predicted proteins | sample eDN5th37CKraftOP_FD_151336 | JGI IMG/M metagenome (GOLD analysis project Ga0180222, IMG submission 151336) | Enriched Organic Plus compost microbial communities from Emeryville, California, USA - eDNA 5th pass 37_C Kraft OP (version 2) (version 2) ...
AATTCGTAGACCCTGCCGAGCAGCCTCAACCGGTCATCGAAACCAATGACCGCCGCGATGCGATTCGCGCTTCCAATGATGAGCGCCGCGGCAAGCCGCAGCACGAACAGAAACGTCGTCGCGATCGTGACGATGACGGCCCGTCGCCTGTCGGTTTCGGCAACGACATCCCCGCCTTCATGCTGATTCCGACCGGAATTTGACGGAATCGAAATGAGATTGTTCTATCGACTGCAAAGCTAGCGCTTTGCAGTCGATTTCTTTTTGGGCTTGGTTTTATCGCTTCGCAGGGCGGCATCATAGGCAAGGCGGGCCCAGCGCGTCATCACTTCCGGATCATCGAAAGCTTCGCTCGGCACGCTCCAGTAAGGCATGGCGATCGGTTCGCCCCCGTGACGTCCTTCATAGGTCCATTGGGTCGCGCCAGCATCGAGAAATTCGGGAATGGTTAGTTCGTCAGCCTTCAAGAGCAACTCGTCACGAACAACGAGCGCGAAAATCAGGCCATGATGATAGATGCCCTTGCCGCCAAACATGCGCCGAATGCTGATGGGGCCGAAATCCTGCAGCAGATCGCGAAGAGATTCGTCATCCATGATCTGACGGACCTCGTGCTTGAATCAGGCTGCGCCTTGCATTTGGCGGAGGCTTTCGGGGGAGGCTGCTTTGATTTCAACGGATTCACCGCAACCGCAAGCGGAGGTCTGGTTCGGATTGTTGAAAACAAAACCCGTGCGCAGCGTTGTCACTTCGAAATCCATCTGTGTGCCAAGCAGGAACAGAACGGCTTCAGGCGCGATGAAAACGTTGGCGCCGTCCTTCTCGATCACATCGTCGCCCGCCTTGGCTTCGGTCACGAGATCGATGGTATATTCCATCCCGGCACAGCCGCCTTTTTTTACGCCCACCCGGATGCCAAGAGCGCCATCGCGCGATGCGACGATCTCGCGAACGCGATCAGCTGCTTTATCGGTTAGCGTCATGACTGCGAAACGGCCCATTTCTCTCTTCCGGTATCGTGCTGGCATATGGACGGAGAATCGTCCAGTCTTGTCGCAACAGGTCGAGTTTCCTCTGCGATTGCCACGTTTTCACTATAGTTAGTGTTGTAACATCTTTACTGCAATACACCAAATCGGGAGCGCTTCCGGAGCGCCCTGAAAAAGATGCTAGGAAGAGGAGAAGCGAATGTCGAATGACCGAATGAAACCTCTCATGCTGGCTGCTGCAATCGGCCTTCTCGGCGTAGGAGTCGCTGGCTTTTCAGCCGGAATCGCCTTGGCGCAGAATCCGCAGAAGGCCGCACCTGAAGAAACGCCGAGAAACGTGCAGGAAAAGCACGACAAGGCTTCTGAACCCGTTGAGGAAACCAAGCCTTCCGAACAGACGCAGGATGCCGCTGGAGGCGTGACGGTTCCGGATTATCGCGATGATCGTTCCACGCCTCAGGCACTCATTGAATCCTATTACAATGCGATCAATCGCAAGGAATATGCGCGGGCTTATGGTTATTATTCCGAGGAGGGACGGGAGCCTGACTTCAAGACCTTCGTAAAAGGCTATGAAAACACCAAAAGTGTGAAAGTCGCATTGCGCAAGACCGACCCGGATCCGGGGGCGGGCCAGATCTACTGGAGTCAGCCGCTCGCCATCGAAGCGGAAACCGCAGATGGCAAGAAAGAAGTCTTTACAGGCTGTTATACGATACATCTGACAAATCCCGCAATGCAGGAAGAGCCGCCCTTCAAGCCGATGCAGATCATGACGGGCTCTCTGACCAAGTCACCGCTGGAACTGGAAAAGAGCGTGCCGGAGGCCTGCGAGGCCCCTTGAACGACAAATTGCGAAAACGCGCTTGACCTTACCACGATGGGAAGCTCCATCTTATGGCCATCCTGGAGTGGTTCCGGATAAAAGGGAAACCACTGGAACCGCTCTAACCATTTGTTTGTGCCGTATTCTCCCACGCAAAACCGTTTCACGTTTTTGCTGGAAATGCTCAGAAGGAGTGACTGTTGTGATGAAGTTTTCCATTCCCAAGATGAAATGTGGCGGTTGCGCCGAAAGCGTTACCGCCGCGCTGCGCCAGCTTGATGCAGCGGCGCCCGTTGAAATCGATCTCGAAAAGAAAGAAGTCGAATTCGGCGGCAACGCTTCACGGGATGCCGTTCTCTCTGCACTGGCAGCAGCCGGCTTTCCGGCGTCGAACGCTCAATAATGTGATTTCAGGGGCGCTTGTTTCAAAACGTCGTAAAAGATAGAGCCCATCCCGGAAGGCATAATGCGGTTTCGGCTGGACTGGGCAGAAAAGACAGTTGCCGGGAGGCGGAGAGCTTTCCGGCATTTTCATATCCGGATACGGGTATCGATATGGCTAAACGTTGAGCACAAAGGCGGCAAATGCTGTGTTTCATTGACTGGACCCGCGATTTTTGCCACATCAACGGCAAATCTCGTTTATGGTGCTCCGGCAGGACGCGGGCGCTCCAATGCATGAAACATCGCATTCCGCGACAAGGAAGGGTTTAGGGCTATGGCAGCCGATTTCCAGGATCTTCGCACAAAGATGGTCGACAATCAGATTCGCACGACCGATGTAACCGATCTGGCGGTTATCGATGCTTTCCTGACCGTCCCGCGTGAGGCTTTCGTTCCCGCCGCCCGGCAGGTGCTTGCCTATATCGACGAAGATCAGCTCCTCGAAAGCGAAGGCACCCAGCCTCGCTACATCATGGAGCCCTCGCCATTTGCCAAACTGGTGCAACTGGCACGCATCAAGAATACGGACGTCGTCCTCGATGTCGGTTGCGGCACCGGATACTCCGCAGCCATCCTTTCCAAGCTGGCAGGCTCGGTCATCGGTCTGGAAAATGATTCCTTGTTGTCGGCTGCAGCCACGGCCCGTCTCGCAGAATTGGGCTATGACAATGTTGTGATCGTTTCAGGAGAACTGCAGGCAGGCTATCCGTCGGAAGCACCGTACGACGTGATTGTCATTGAGGGCGCCGTCGATTTCATTCCCGACGCCCTTCTTGCGCAGTTGAAGGACGGCGGACGTCTCGTAGCCGTGGAAGGGCGCGGGAATGCCGGAGTTGCGCGGATTTACGTTAAGGAAAATGGTGTTGCATCGGGACGCGGTGTGTTCAACACTGCGGTTCGTCCGCTACCCGGCTTCGAACGGATTCCGCAGTTCGAGTTTTAATTTTAGCAGATGATACAATTCTGCAACGCTGTGGAATTTGTTTGTGCAAGCTCTGGCGGGGGCAATGGAAATAACCGAATTTAGAGGTTATTAGGATTTGCCCGAACCAATCGGTTCGATAGTTGGATTCGTTTGTTCTTATAATGAGGTACCCGGGTGTTCAAAACGTGCAAAGGACTGGTAGCGGCCGCAGCATTGTTGTCTGGCACCATTTTAACGGGGCAGGCGGCGTTCTCGGAGACGCTGACTGGCGCTCTCGTCAAAGCCTACAAGAACAATGCTAACCTGAATTACTCCCGCGCTGGCGTCCGCGTTTCGGATGAAAACGTAGCGATTGCCAAGTCCGGTTATCGCCCGCAGATTACGGGTTCTTATAACGTAGGGCGTGGCAAGACCCCATCAAGCCGGGGATATCGTACGACAGGCACATTCGGCATCGAGCTGAACCAGATGCTGTTCGATGGATTTCAAACCAAGAACAATGTCGCCGCTGCCGAAACGCAAGTCTTTGCCCAGCGCGAAAATCTCCGCAATGAAGAGCAGAACAGACTCTACGAGGCGGTAACCGCTTACATGGATGTCTATCAGGCTCGCCAGATCGCAGTCCTTCGTGAACGCAACCTTGCAGCCCTGAACGAACAGGTTCGTGCCGCCCGCGCTCGCCTCGATGTGGGCGAAGGTACGCGTACCGACGTTGCGCAGGCAGACGCCAGCCGTTCGACTGCGGTTGCAGCGCTCAATTCTGCGCGTGCGGATGTCAAGTCGGCCGAAGCTACCTATGTGCAGGTGATAGGCGTCCAGCCGGACAAGCTTGCAACGGCTGCGGCAGCCAAGAATCTGCCAGCCTCGCCAGATCAGGCATTCTCCATTGCAATTGCCGGTCATCCGGGCATTCTCGCGACGCAATATGCCGTCAACGCCGCCGGATACAACGTAAAGGCCAAGGAGGGCGCTCTGCTTCCTTCCGTTGGACTTACGGCAAGCGCCAGCCGCCTTGATACTTATGCCGGTGAGGGCGGTTCGCAGACCGACGGCAATTCGGCTTCTATCGGTGTTGGTGTGAGCATTCCCATCTATACCGGTGGCCGTACTTCGGCACAGGTCCGCCAGTCCAAGGAACAACTCGGTCAGGCGCGCATCGAAGTCGATGTGGTTCGCGATCAGGTCCGTCAGGCGATCAGTTCGGCATGGTCGCAGCTCGAAGCGGCTCGCGCGTCGGTCAAGGCAAACCGTGACGGCATTGCCGCCGCGCAACTCGCTCTTGATGGCGTCATCGAGGAACGCAAGGTTGGGCAGAGAACCACGCTCGACGTCTTGAATGCGCAGAACGACCTCATCACGGCGCAGATCGCTCTGGTCCAGTCCGAGCGCGACGTGGTTGTTGCAAGCTACGCTCTCCTGAATGCGACTGGTCGCATGACCGCCAGCCAGATGGGGCTACAGGTTGCCGAATACAAGCCGGAGGAACACTACAATGCCGTCAAGGACAAGTGGTTCGGCTTGCGTACGCCAGACGGTCGCTGACCGTAGCTCTGAATAAGAATGGAAAGGCACCTCCGGGTGCCTTTTATTTTACCGCCGATTCGGGGTGACACCGTCAATTCTTAACAAATCCATAAAGCTGTGAGTTTGAGTGCAGGCGTTCTGGCCGGGGATTCTCAAACGAGGGTTCGTCCGCTACCCTTAATCCATTGATTCTCTGTCTTTTGCAGACAATGTCGCAATACAGGAAAGCGGATTAGCCATGGCACAGACATCCAGCGCAGCACGTGAACCGTCTATGGAAGAGATTCTTGCTTCCATCCGCAGGATCATTGAAGACAGCGATGTCACCCGCCAGCCCGCGCCGGTGTCGGCAAGCGCTCCGGTTCGTGGAGAGGTTGCCGAATTTCGTCGTCCCGTCACCGAGCAGCCGGAGAAGCCCGCAATGATGCGCAATGTGTTCCAGGACGAACCGGCATTGCGCGGCCCGATCAGCGAGCCGGTGCAGGCAACGCCCGAACCGGAAATCGAGACCGACGATGAGGATGAAATTGTTCTCAACGCCGGAAACGACGATCATTCGTTGCGCGAGCCTTCGGCCTCGTCGCAGCAGCTTGCCGGAACGGATATTTCCTTGGAAGAAATGGATCTTTCGGTAGAAGCGGAGATCGCCAAGGCAGTCGATACCTTGCTGGAACCCGAACCCGATGCGGAGATCGAAGAGGAAGTTGCCGTTCAGCCGATGGCAACTGCCCCGGTGGCAGATGTTGTTGCAAAGCCGCAACCTGCTCCCCATATGCTGTCGCAGATGGCTGAACGCCAAGTTGCTGCTGCATTTCAGGATTTGAACCATGCAGTCCGGGCTGAGCCGCGCCGCTCGTTTGACGATATCGCTGCCGAACTATTGCGCCCGATGCTGCAGGACTGGCTCGACAACAATTTGCCAACGCTTGTTGAGCGGCTTGTTCGGGAAGAGATCGAGCGCGTGGTGCGCGGCGAGCGATAAGCGGTATCAGACCTGATTGAAATCTTGCCCGTCTGTCCAGCAGGCGGGTTTTCACTTTTAGAATGGCCGACAGTGGTGCTGTCACTTTTAAAGTGATTTGTCAGCTGTTAGTTGCTATTGAGCCTTCAATTCATTCATCGCGCATAAAGACCGGATAATTCCATGCTTGAGAAGACCTATGACGCCGCGGCCATAGAGCCGAAAATTGCTGAACGCTGGGAAGAAGCGGGTGCATTCAAGGCGGGTGCAGGCGCGAAGCCGGGAGCTGATCCGTTTGCCGTGGTCATTCCGCCACCGAACGTTACCGGATCGCTGCATATGGGCCACGCGCTCAACAACACCATCCAGGACATCATGGTTCGCTTCGAGCGCATGCGCGGCAAGAATGTGCTGTGGCAGCCCGGCATGGACCATGCGGGCATTGCAACACAGATGGTTGTCGAGCGTCAGCTGGCCGAACGGCAGGAGCCTAACCGCCACGCCATGGGCCGCGAGAAGTTCATCGAACGCATCTGGCAATGGAAAGCTGAATCAGGCGGCATGATTTCCAATCAGCTTCGCCGCCTTGGCGCCTCGTGCGACTGGTCGCGTGAGCGCTTCACGATGGACGAAGGCCTTTCGCGCGCGGTTCTGGAAGTGTTTGTTTCGCTCTATAAGCAGGGCCTCATCTATCGCGACAAGCGTCTGGTCAACTGGGACCCAAAGCTGCTGACAGCAATTTCCGACATTGAGGTCGAGTCGCGTGAAACGAAAGGCCATCTGTGGCATTTCCGTTATCCGCTTGAGAACGTCCCCTTCGACCCGGAAAATCCGCACACCTATATCGTCGTAGCGACGACGCGACCGGAAACCATGCTGGGCGATACCGGCGTGGCGGTCAATCCGAAGGACGAGCGCTACCACGCACTGGTCGGTAATGATGTCGTGCTCCCGCTCGTCGGCCGCCACATTCCGATTGTTGCCGACGATTACGCCGATCCGGAAGCTGGTTCCGGCGCCGTCAAGATCACGCCGGCGCATGACTTCAACGATTTTGAGGTCGGCAAGCGCAACGATCTGCGCGCCATCAACATCCTGACGCCCGAGGCGGCGGTTACGCTCAAGGGTAACAATGACTTCCTCGAAGGTCTTGAGCTGACGCCTGAACTGAAGGCGCTCATCAACGAGCTGGATGGTCAGGATCGCTTTGCGGTTCGCAAGCGCATTGTCGAACTGATGGACGAGCGCGGCTATCTGGAAAAGATCGAGGACCACACACACGCTGTTCCGCATGGCGATCGCGGCGGCGTGCCGATCGAACCTTACCTGACCGACCAGTGGTATGTGAATGCGGCAGAACTTGCCAAGCCGGCAATGGCGGCTGTTCGCAACGGCACCACGCAGATTGTTCCGAAAAACTGGGAAAAGACCTATTTCGACTGGATGGAAAACATCCAGCCATGGTGCGTCTCGCGCCAGCTCTGGTGGGGACATCAGATTCCGGCCTGGTATGGCCCGGACGGAAAATGCTTTGTTGAAAAGAGCGAAGAAGAGGCCAAGGCCTCTGCACGCGCCCATTATGGCGAAGACGTTGCGCTGGAGCGTGATACCGACGTTCTCGACACGTGGTTCTCGTCTGCGCTGTGGCCGTTCTCCACGCTCGGCTGGCCCGACAAGACGCCGGAGCTTGCAACCTATTATCCTACCAGCGTTCTGGTTACAGGGTTCGATATCCTGTTTTTCTGGGTCGCCCGCATGATGATGATGGGCCTGCATTTCATGGAGGAAATCCCGTTTCATACGGTCTATCTCCATGCTCTGGTTCGCGACAAGCACGGCGCGAAGATGTCGAAGTCGAAGGGCAATGTCATCGATCCGCTTGAGCTGATGGATGAATACGGCGCCGACGCGCTCCGGTTCACCCTTGCGATCATGGCCGCGCAAGGCCGTGACGTAAAGCTTGATCCGGCGCGTATCGCAGGTTATCGCAATTTCGGCACCAAGCTCTGGAATGCGACCCGCTTTGCGCAGATGAATGGTGTGAAGCTCGACGCCGGTTTCAAGCCCGAAAACGCCGGGCTCGCGGTCAATCGCTGGATTCTGACCGAACTGACCAAGGCGACGCAGGCCGTTACCGAAGGCATTGCCAATTATCGCTTCAATGAAGCCGCCGGTGCTGCCTATCGCTTTGTCTGGAACCAGTTCTGCGACTGGTACCTGGAACTGCTCAAGCCGATCTTCATGGGCGACGATGAAACGGCCAAGGCCGAGGCCCAAGCCACGGCCGCCTATTGCCTCGACCAGATTTACAAGCTTTTGCATCCGTTTATGCCGTTCATGACGGAAGAACTCTGGACGTTAACCGCAGGCGAAGGGCAGAAGCGCGATACGGTGCTGGCGCTCGCCGCCTGGCCAGAATTGTCGTTCCAGGATGAAGAAGCTGCTGCTGACATCAACTGGCTGGTTGATCTCGTCACCGGGATACGTTCGGTTCGCGCTGAAATGAACGTTCCGGCTGGCGCGATTGCTCCGGTTGTCGTGCTGGATGCCAATGCGGCGAGCATTGACCGTTTTTCCCGTCACGACGCGGCAATCAAGCGTCTTGCGCGCGTGGAGAGTGTTTCATTCGAGACACAGGCACCGAAAGGTTCGGCACAGATGCTGCTGGGTGAGGCGACAATCTGCATCCCGCTGGGCAATCTGATCGACCTGAAGGCGGAAGCGGCGCGCCTCGCCAAGGAAGCTGGCAAGATCGCTGCCGAAATGGATCGCATTGAGAAAAAGCTCGCCAATGAGAAATTCGTTGCGAATGCGCGTGAGGAAGTCGTTGAGGCAGAACGCGAGCGGCTGGCCGAACTGAAGGAAGCCGCGCAGCGCGTGGCGACTGCGGAGTCACGTATTCGTGACGCGAGCTGATTGATCTGACCTGAAAAGCGATCCGCTATTTTCGAATCAAGCACCCGGCAGTGTCTTTCACTGCCGGGTCTTTTTTGCGCCAAAGACGGATTTGGGCGCAATTCAATCGTTGGAACCGTTGATCGAACCGCCGTTTCGATTGTTTTTGAGTAATGTTGCGCTTTCGCAACAAGGCGAAAAAGAGGCTCAAAATTGGCCAATTTGGACATATTTTGGCACCCGCTTCACTGAATATCGCTAACAAACGGCGTTCTTATTGAGGTTTTAGTCATTTTCGACAGATGCTGCGAAAATTGGATGCTGCTAATACAGATTAATGGATATTGCGGCCTGAAACCTACCTGATTTACGTTTCCGTCAACGTTAATATCGTTGCTGTGTGGGAGGACATTTATGAGTGTACAGCGCGTTAAAATAGCGGGAATGGTCGCGGCTCTCCTCGGGAGCGCGGTTGCTGCCAATGCGGGCGGTTTCGAGCGAAGCTCGCAGGATTTCGATATTCTCTTTGAACAGGGTACCGTAATCGATACCACGGGCACATTCGTTGCTCCGCAACGAAAACTTAAAAACATTCGTGGTTCGGTAGTGGGGGCGGCAACCGGCGGCATTAATCCCATAACCAGACGGCCTTATGATACAGAAGTTGACGAAGCCAAGAGCTATTGGGTGCCCAAGTTTTCCGCTAAGGTCGATCTGTCTGATGACCTCGCGTGCGCTGCGCAGTACCGTCAGCCTTGGGGTATTCATACCGACGTTGGCACTGATACCGTGCGTATGTTTACTGCAATTGAGCAAAAAATATCATCACATGACTATGGCTTGAACTGTTCGTACCGTTTCTCTGCAGGTGAGAAAGGTTTTTTCCGCATTCTTGGTGGCGTTAGTTATCAGGAACTTAGAGGCGAGCAAACACGCATGTTACCGATGCAAGGTCCCTTGCCTTTCCGTGTCGGTACTCTGGATGTTGAGGACAAAAGCGTCGGTTGGCGGTTGGGTGCTGCCTACGAGCTCCCTGAATATGCAATTCGCGCCAGCTTGGTCTACCAGTCCAAGGTAAGTTACGATCTGGAAGGTAAAGTCGGCAATGTCATACCGGGAACAAGCGTGAACGTTCTCGGCGAAGTTGCAACTCCACAGTCTCTGGAGTTTAAGTTTCAAACAGGTATCGCACCGGATTGGCTAGCTTTTGGCTCTGTGAAGTGGGTTGATTGGTCAAGTATTGATCGGGTTAGTTTTGTAAATGATAGCGGAGCCCCTTACGCCCGCTTCCAGCCAGGGCAGGAAGTAACGGCCCTTAATTTGTATTTCAAAGACGGTTGGACGGTTAGTGGTGGTGTAGGCCATAAGTTCAATGATCAATGGTCTGCTGCTGCGACCGTTACATGGGACCGTGGAACCACGACTGGTTTGACTTCTCAGACAGATGTTTGGCTGTTTGGTCTTGGAACAAATTACAAACCAACAGAAAATGTTGAGTTTCGTCTTGCAGGTGCAGCAGGCATGCTAACCTCGGGATATCTGGATGATAGCGTGGTTGACAACCAACCAAGCCCCACAGGCTCCAAGGGCGAATTCGGAAATGATTTCGTTGGTGCGCTTTCGCTTACCGCCAAGGTCAAATTCTAAAACTTCGATACTCATGAAAAAGCCCGGTATTGCCGGGCTTTTTTCGTTTGGCGCGGTAATGAATTACTGTTCTAGCCGGGCAAGGAGTGAAGACGTATCCCAGCGGCCGCCGCCGATTTTCTGCACTTCCTTGTAGAACTGGTCCACGAGAGCCGTAACCGGCAGAAGCGCACCATTGCGGTCAGCTTCCTCAAGGCAGATACCAAGGTCCTTGCGCATCCAGTCGACAGCAAAACCGAAATCATATTTGCCCTGGTTCATAGTGCCGGAGCGGTTTTCCATCTGCCATGAGCCGGCTGCTCCCTTGGAGATCACCGAGATCAGCTTTTCGATATCAAGACCAGCCTTCTTGCCGAAATGGATACCTTCCGCCAGCCCTTGAACGAGACCCGCAATGCATATCTGGTTGACCATCTTTGCAAGCTGGCCCGAGCCGACCGGTCCCATGAGACCGACCATGCGCGCATAAGCATCAATAACCGGCTTGGCGCGTTCGAAAACCGCCTCCGATGCGCCGACCATGACCGTCAGCACACCGTTTTCAGCGCCTGCCTGCCCGCCGGAGACAGGTGCGTCGATGAAGTGAAAGCCACGCTTCTGTGCTTCGGCGTCCAATTCGCGGGCAACTTCGGCGGATGCAGTGGTATTGTCGATGAAGATCGCGTCCTTCTTCATGGCCGAGAAAGCGCCATCCGGACCGATGGTGACGGAGCGAAGATCATCGTCATTGCCGACACAGGCGAAAACAAAGTCCGCGTCGCGCACTGCTTCGACCGGCGTTGGCGCAAAGCTGCCGTCAAATTCCTTCGCCCATTTTTCGGCCTTCGCCGTCGTGCGGTTATAAACCGTGACGTCGTGACCGCCCTTGTTCTTGAGATGTCCTGCCATGGGATAGCCCATGACGCCCAAACCCAGAAAGGCGACTTTAGCGGGTGTCGTCATTCGTTCATTCCTCTGTATAGATGTAACCATTCAGGTGAGAGGCGTCATAACGGCTGCCTGATAGGCCGGACGCTGTTTCAAACGCTCATACCAGTCTTCCAGTCGCGGAAGAGAGGGGCGCGTGATCGGAAACTCGAACCATGCATATGCATAACACCCTATGGGGATGTCACCGATCCCGAAATGGTCGCCTGAGAACCAGGCAGCACCCTTGAGGCCGTCATTGGCAATGCGCATCGATTGAGCAAGCCCCTGAAGACCGCGTTCCAGAACAGCGGGATCGCGTTCCGCTTCCGGCAGCCGGACCAGATGCTTTATGACATCGCTGAAATTGGAGGCGAGGGATGTGGAAGCCCAGTCCATCCATTTCTCAGCCTGTGCCCGCTTGGCCGGATCTTCGATCCACAACGTTCCCTTGCCGTAAACTGCCGCAAGATAGCGGGTGATGGTATTGGATTCCCACAATACAGTGTCGCCGTCTTCCAGCAGCGGGATCAGCCCGTTTGGATTGCGAGCAAGATAAGCGGGATCTTTCAAGCCGCCGAATTGGCCGCCCACGTCGATCTGCTCATAGGCAAGATCAAGTTCGCGCGCTATCCAGAGCGCCTTCTTCACATTCGTGGAATTGATACGACCCCAGATTTTCAGCATGACTCAGCCTGTTGCATTCCCGTCGAAAGCTGCATTCTAAACAGATCGTCCCCGAAAGCCACAAGACTTCCGGGGACGATATTTTGGATTATGCCTATTTAGTGATCTCCAGAGCATTTCCGGCAAAACTGCGAACAGGAATTGCTCTAGCGAACAAGATGACGTGTCAGGCGTCGTTCGAGAAAATCCCACACGTGCCGCAAGCATTCGACGATCACCAGATAAATGACCGCAGCCCAGAGATAGGTCTGGAAATCGAAAGTCCGCGAATAGGCGCGGCGCGTTTCGCCCATCAGGTCGAGCACGGTGATGATCGCCACAATGGCCGACCCCTTGATCATCAGGATGATTTCGTTGCCGTAAGGACGCAACGCCACGATAAGCGCCTGCGGAAGAATGACCTTCCAGAAGGTCACACGCTTCGAGATGCCAAGAGCGGCGGCACCTTCCCATTGGCCGGGCGCCACGCTCTGGATGGCGCCGCGCAGAATTTCAGCCTGATAAGCCGCCGTATTGAGCGAAAATGCCAGAATTGCGCAATTCCATGCGTCGCGGAAAAACACCCAAAGCCCGATGCTTTCAAGAAATGGACGAAAGGTGCCGAACCCGTAATAGATAAGGAAGGTCTGGGCGAGCAGTGGCGTGCCGCGGAAGAAATAGACATAACCGAAGGCAATTCCGCGAAGCCACCGATTGCTGGACATGCGTGCGGCGGTGATCGGAAGCGAGAGCAGCGCGCCTATGACGATGGAGATGGCGACCAGCTTCAGCGTTATCAGGAGCCCGGACCAGTAGCGCGGCCCGTAGGTTTCAAACAGATCGACCCGCCATGCATTATAGAGATAGATCGCAAGACCGGCGAAGAGGAGAAACCAGAGAGCAACTATGATGTGACCCGCAACGCGCATTCGCGTCCATTGCTTTTCTACTGGCGGCGGGGCCATCGCCGGAATTGTCGTGTTGGAAACCGTCTGGCTCATGTCACGCACCTCGCGAACGGTTGGCGCCTGCATCGGCCCAACGGGCAATGCGGTCGATGAAGTAGGACGAGATGATTGCGAGGACCAGATAGAGCAGGCAGGCGATGCCAAAGAACAGGAACGGTTCCTTGGTCACGCGCGCGGCAATGGAGGTCTGCCGCAGGATATCGGATAGGGTGATGACCGAAACCAGCGATGTATCCTTGAGAAGCACCAGCCACAGATTGGCAAGCCCGGGCAGGGCGATACGGATCAATTGCGGCAGGATGACCTTGCGCATGGTCTGCCAGTGCGACAGGCCGACCGCATAGCCGCCTTCATATTGCCCGCGCGGGATGGCGCGGAATGCCGAGAGGAAGACTTCGCTCGAATAGGACGAGAAGACGAAGCCCAACGCGACCATGCCTGCGCCGAATGCATTGATTTCGACATTGGCGTCGACACCGAACAGGCTCAAAAGCCGTTGAAGGCCAAGCGAGGCGCCGAAATAAACGAGAAAGAGGGTCAGAAGCTCAGGCAGACCACGAAAGATAGTGGTGTAGATATTCGCTGCGAGCCTTATTGACGGTTCGCTGGATTGTTTGCCGACGGCAACCAGAAATCCGAGCGCGAGACCGACGGGAAGTGTTGCGAGAGCCAGCGAGACGGTAACCAGAAGGCCCCAGGCAATGCTTGCCCCCCAACCGTCCGGGCCGAAACCCAACAAAGTGGCGTAATGTTCCATGCGCCTGTTCTTTTTCCTGAAGGCATTTGCCTGTGTTTTTATCGCCCGCGAGGATCAGCCCCGGCCAGGCTTGTGCGGCATGCCCGTAAAAATGTTTTGCGCCGGTTTGACGAAACGCAAACCGGCGCATGTCTATCATTTCGGATTAGTTTTCAGCGCCATAAGCGTCAAAGTCGAAGTACTTGTCGTTGACTTCCTTGTACTTGCCGTTCGCGCGGATGGCCTTGATGGCCGCGTTGAACTTTTCAACCAGTTCCGGGCGGCCCTTCTTGAAGGCGACACCGGCGCCCGGACCGTGGATTTCGACAACCGGCGGGAACGTGCCGACCATCTTGCAGCAGGCGCCATCCGGCGTCTTCAGCCATTCGGCCAGCGTCACGCTGTCGTCGTTGACGGCGTCGAGACGGCCATTGGCGAGATCAAGGCGGTATTCTTCCGCCGTCGGATAGGCCTTGATCGTGCTGTCGGTAAAGGTCTTTTCCGAGTAGTTGGAGTGCGTGGTGGAAACCTGTACGCCGATGGTCTTGCCTGCGAGGTCTTCCTTGGTCACACCCTTGATGTCGGTGTCTTTGGGAGCCGCAATGCCGGGAGGCGTGTTGTAATATTTATTGGAAAAGTCGACCTGCTTCTTGCGCTCGTCCGTAATGGACATGGAGGCGATGAAGGCGTCGAACTTGCCAGCCTGAAGCGCGGGAATAGCGCCATCCCACTCCTGGGTGACGAATTCGCACTCGGCTTTCATCTCCTCGCAGAGGGCCTTGGCGATATCGACGTCGAAGCCCGAGAGGGTACCGTCCGGCTTGATGAAATTGAAAGGAGGATAGGCGCCTTCGGTGCCGATCTTGAGCTTGAGGGGCTCTTCTGCATGTGCAACGCCAGCAGCCATGCTGCCAATCGTCATTGCCAGTGCTGCAATCGATGCTGCAGCGGCGATACGCTTCATTACGCGCATTTTCAGTCCTCTCGTTTGTTCTGGCTGGTTCCCTGATTATTTCTTCTGGTTCAGCCGCTTAAGGGGTAGTCGCGACCGTGTAACTTAAAATTGCACGTTTGGCAGCGGATTCCCCCTGTCATTACCAATAGATGGTTGAGCCGATCATGCGCAATATTTTTTCGCGCTTCCATCTCCACCATCGGGTCTGCTTGCGATATTCCCACCATTTTTGGACAATTGGCAAGATGGTCCGTGTAATTAAATTGTGTGTCTTAAACGTGGATTCGTCGGCTTTTTCCGTATGTTTTTAAATCAGCATAACGGAAATAACTATCTGTATGGCAATCTATAGGGAGTTACTCAAAGCCCCATCTCACATTCGATAAAATCGGCTATTTTCTCAATATCATCGATGCTGAACACGGGGACTTTTTCCATGGGATATGGCTCGTCGCTGGCGACGGCGACGACAGTCGGATCGTCGGCGGAAAGCGGCGGACCTTCATGGCTGCCCCGGCGGCGCAACTCGATTTTCTTATGCGTTTCGCGCTTGTAGCCTTCGACCAGAACCAGATCGCAGGGTGCCAGCTTGGCGGCAATCTCATGCAAAGAAGGCTCTTCTTCGCCCAGGCTCTCATGCATGATCGCGTAGCGTTGCGACGAGACTATTGCGACTTCCGCCGCTCCCGCTTTTCGATGTCGCCAGGAATCGGTTCCCTCATGATCGATGTCGAAATTGTGATGGGCGTGCTTGATCGTCGCGATGCGGTATCCACGGGCGGTCAGGCATGCAACCAGACGCTCGGTCATCGTCGTCTTGCCGGAATTTTTCCAGCCGGTAATACCGAAAAGCTTCTGGTTCATTTCATCGACCCAGCCAGTTTTCGGGCCGCGACGAGATCGTCGGGCCGGTTGATGTTGAAGAACGGGTCATATGTTTCCGGGCTGTCGCCAGCGAAGGCAAGCGGAAAATCGGCAGTTTCAAAACCTATGTGTTTAGCGAACGAAAGGACGCTGGCCTTGTTCGTATCGGCGAGCCAGGCGGACAGTTCCTTTGCGAGCCCCGTTTCCCACAGACCGAAAATCGGATGGATTTGTTCAAGGGATGTGGCGAGAACGATGCGCGCTCTGGTCTGATTGCGGCATGCAAGAAGGCGGTCGGCGAGATCATGTGGCACGAATGGCGTATCGGCTGCCGCTGTCAACAAAAGAGAAGTCTCGTGCGCGTATGTCAGCGCCGTCAGGATGCCGACCAGCGGACCGCCATGTTTTGAAGGCAGGTCCTTTATGACCGGAAAGCCGAGGTCGCTGAGGCGGGTATCCTCGGTATTCGCGTTGATAATCAGAGTTTCGACCTGTGGTCTGAGCCGCGCGATGACATGGGCAATGACGGAGCTGGTGCCATCAAGTGGCTGAAGGAACTTGTCGCCCGCGACGCCACCTTCCTTCATGCGGCTGGAAAGCCCGCCGGCAATGATGGCTCCTGCAATCATGAGGGTTCCACGCCGGTCGGGATTGTCGCGAGCGTGCTTTTGTTGCGCTCGCGCTTCTTCAATACGTTTTCGCGATAGACCATGTAGACGCCGCTTCCGACCACCAGAATCGATCCGATGATCGTGTATATGTCAGGCGCTTCGCCGAAGACCAGAGTGCTGAGGCCGATTGCCCAGAGCAGGCTGGAATATCGGAATGGCGAAACGAAGGAAACTTCTCCTTCGCGCATCGCCAGAATGATAAAATGATAGCCGACGAGAAGGAGAACGGCAGCAACCGCCATTGCGCCGACAGCTGACATTCCAAGCGGCTGCCATCCGCCCATGGGAACTGTCAGCGCGCCGCCTGTCAGCGATATCGCGCCTGCCGTCAATGTCGACAGATAGAGGGTCGGGACATGCGCCGGCACGCGGCGCGTGGCAATGTCTCGCGTGGCAGCAAAACAGACGCTGGCAAGAAGCACGCCGACAGCGGTAAGACTGGCAGCGCCATCCGTTCCGGGGCGGATGATGATGAGAACGCCAGCCAGACCGGCAAGAATGCAGCACCAGCGGCGCCAGCCCACTTTCTCCTTCAGGAACAGAGCTGCTCCAAGCGTCACGACAAGCGGCGTCGCCTGAAAGACGGCAGAACAGAATGCCTGGGAAAGATGGCCAAGGGAGTAGATATAGGTGATCGTAGCAACGACTTCGCCCACGACCCGCAGGATTGTCATCTTTTCCAGCGAAAGATTGCGCAACGCCCCGCGGCGCCAGGCCAGCAAACCGATCAGCACCGTCGCGAATATGCCGCGGACCAGCATATACTGCCCGCTGTTCATCTCGGTCAGGAGATATTTTGTGATTGTATCGCCAATGGTGAAGGTCCCCATGGCGAGAAGCATGAAAATACTTGCACGAAAATTTGCTGACTGCGGCACGATACAGAATCCGGTTTAGGCCCTGAGCCTTGGATTGCATAGCGTGTTAAAGTCGATCTCGCGACAATTATTTCGGGCTGTTGGTTCTTTTAAGTATAAAGCAGCTCAACCGCCGGTAAGGCTCATGTGGCGCGCAACCGCCGGGCGGTTATGATCGCGGTCGATGATGAAATCGTGCCCCTTCGGCTTGCGCGAAATGGCTTCATCGATAGCCTTGCTGAGCAGCAGATCGCTTTCGCTTTCCCGCAGGGCCTTGCGCAGATCGGCATCGTCGTTCTGGCCGAGGCACATATAGAGCATGCCGGTGCAGGTGAGCCGGACGCGATTGCAGCTTTCGCAGAAATTATGGGTCATCGGCGTGATGAAGCCGAGCCGCCCGCCCGTTTCTGCAATCGTCACGTAGCGGGCAGGGCCACCCGTGCGAAACGGAATATCGGACAGCGTGAACTGCCGCGACAGATCCTCCCGCACTTGAGAGAGCGGCAGATATTGCTCTGTGCGGTCGAACTCGATCTCGCCCATCGGCATGGTTTCGATGAGGGTCATGTCCATGTCGCGGCCATGCGCCCAGCGGATCAGTTCAGGAATTTCGTGTTCGTTGAAATCCTTCAGGGCGACGGCATTGATCTTGACGCGGATACCGGCACGCTGGGCGGCTTCAATGCCCTCCAGAACCCGGGGCAGATCGCCCCAACGGGTAATCTGATGAAATTTTTCCGGATCGAGCGTGTCCAGCGAGACATTGATGCGCCGCACGCCGCAATCCGCCAGTTCATCGGCAAAACGCGCGAGCTGCGATCCGTTCGTGGTGAGAGTCAGCTCATCCAGCGCGCCGGATTTCAGGTGGCGCGAAAGCTGCCGGATGAGATGCATGATATTCTTGCGCACCAAAGGCTCGCCGCCGGTCAGGCGCAGCTTCCGCACGCCCTTGTCGATAAAGGCGCTGCAGAGGCGATCCAGTTCCTCAAGCGTCAGCAAATCCTTCTTGGGCAGGAACGTCATATGTTCCGCCATGCAATAGGTGCAGCGGAAGTCGCAGCGATCCGTCACCGAAACGCGAAGATAGGTAACGGCGCGCCCGAAAGGATCGATCATGGGTCCATTCGGGGAAACAAGTGGCTGGGCTTGGTTTGTGTGCATCATAAGCCGTTGTTTCCGCTTGGTGCGGAGGAATGTCCGCATCGTTTCCCTAGAAATAGGACCTACAGATTGCATTGTCCAGTTTGGCGCGCTCGAAGCTCTTTCAATAATGACCGCGGCTATTGCGATATTTTAACGCGGGGCCTATCAAAGCTGGCGACTATCCAAGCTGGAGAATGGTTATGAGCGAGGTCTGGCCGACTGAATTGCGCGTTTCGCACGACCGCAGGCTGCTGACGGTGGCGTTTGATGATGGCCAGAAGTTCGAGCTGACCGCCGAATTGCTGCGTGTGCTGTCACCTTCGGCGGAAGTGCAGGGCCATTCACCGGAACAGCGCGTGACGGTTGGCGGCAAGCGCGACGTCGAAATCATGAAGGTCGAACCGGTCGGCAATTATGCCGTTCGAATAACCTTCGACGACATGCACGACACCGGCCTGTTTTCGTGGACCTATCTCCTCAAGCTCGGAACCGAGAAGGACACTCTGTGGCAAACCTATCTCGATGAACTGGCCGAAAAAGGGCTCAAGCGGGATCGCTGAGCCTATTCTTTTTCAAGCATTTCGCAGATGCGGCGCATCACATCGCCCATTGCGTTGCATTGCGCGGCTGTTGACTGCGCCATGACGCGGTCAATCAGTTCCGTGTAGACTGTCAGCGCGTGTCCGAGCAGCTTTTCGCCCTTGGCGGTCAGGGTCAGGCGCATCACGCGCTTGTCCGCCGGGTCGCCCTCGCGCACCAGCAGGCCGCGTTTTTCGAGCTTCGGCAGCAGCATGGTGATGTTTGAGCGCCCGACCAGAATGCGGCGCGCAAGATCGTGCTGGGATTCGCCGGGATGGCGATAAACATTCATCAGCACATCGAGGTCGGCAATTTTCAGATCGAATGTCGATAGTCCCTGGGCGAGGGCGCGTTCCACCGCCTTTCCGGCGCGAGCGACGGCGATCCAGTTCTTGAAGCGGGGATTGTCCCACGGCAGTTTTTGAGTCTCGTCTTGCATTTTGTTCATTCTTGTACAATTATTTGTTCAGGATTGAACATAATTGAGGCCCTGTCATGACATCGTTTTCTTTGCAGGTTACGCGATTCGGCCTGGGTGTGCTCGGGCGCATTGACGCCGATAAAGCGGGCCGCGCCGCATTCAGGATTTTTTGTCGAACGCCGAGCCGCAAGCCGAAGACCAAGGCCTATGCGGAGCGTCTTCAAAAAGCGAACATGGAACTCGGTCAGGCAAAGCGGCTCGATCTGATCATCGACCGCGGGCTTATCGCAACCTATCTGTTCGAGCCGAAGGGGCATGTGGGGCGAACGTCGCTCGTCGTCCACGGATGGGGATCGCGAGCGGCCGATATGATGACGATCATCCGCGAGCTTGTCGCGCGGGGCGAGCGGGTCGTCGCCATCGACTTGCCGGGACATGGCGCATCGGCGGGGCACACGCTCAACATGATCCAGGCAATCGCAGCCGTCGATGTGGCCTGGCGTCAATATGGCCCCTTCGATGCGATGATCGGCCATTCATTCGGTGGCGCGGTCATCATCAATGCGGCTGCGGGTTCCGTCGGTTGCTACCGGTCACACCGCCCGGCAAAGCTGGTGACGATTGCCTCTCCGCACTCGATGGCGGGTGTTTTTGACGGTTTCGGCAAAGTGCTGGGTCTGGGCCGTGATGCGCGCAACGCCATGAAGGAACAGGTCCGTCACATCGCCGCGCGCCCGATTACGGACTTCGATACCGATGTGCTCCTGCGCCGCATGACGATACCGACACTTGTCATCCATGCACATGACGATAAGGAGGTTCCTGCTATTTGCGCGGAAGCGGCTGGCAAGGCAGGCTCTCATGTGACGGTGCATTGGGCGGATGGCCTTGGGCATCGTCGCATCATCGCGAGCGCCGAGGTGGCGTCATTGGTGGCGGAATACCTTGATGACAGCCCGCGATTGAGGCTGGTTGCCTGATTATGCTTCGGAGAAAACCAGTTTCTCCCATGCAGCCATGGCGCCCATCGCTGTTGCGGCGAGGTCTTGGCGCGTTCCGCCATCGCGCGCGAGAATAGACATGCCGTTCTGGACCGTCGCGTAAAAGGTTGCGACCGCCTCGCAATTGACGGAGGGTGGAATATCTCCGTCGCGAACGCCGCGTTCCAGCCGCTTCTTCAGGGTCTCAATATTGGACTGGCGGCGGCTGCGCAGCACGGTGCAAACCTTGTCGCTTGAGTGCGTTCGATGCAGCGCGTCCAGCGTGATCATGCAGCCCCGTGGCACGGTTTCCTGGCAATAGGCATCTATCGTTGCGAACAGGAAACGCTCGAAAGCCGTGCGGACATTCGGCGTTTCATCAAGGCTAGACCAGATTTCAACGCCAATTTCTCCCGCATAAAGCGCTAGGGCTTCCAGATATAGCTCTTCCTTGCTTTTGAATGCAGCATAGAGGCTGGGAGCGTTGATGCCCATGGCCGTCGTCAGATCGGCCAGCGATGCGCCGTCGAAACCTTTTTCCCAAAATACGAACATCGCAGCCCGAAGCGCTGTTTCACGGTCAAAGCTGCGGGGACGTCCTTTTTCTGCCACGTCTGAACCTTTCTGTATCGATCAATAAATAAATCGCTTGACGGTTCCGCGCAAGCTATGTCAGCAATTATGTATCAATCGATACAGAAAGGAAGTGGCATGCCAGCAGAAGTTCTGAACGGAAAGGTTGCCTTCGTCACCGGTGGAAGCCGCGGCATAGGCGCTGCGATTGCGCGCAGGCTCGCAAAAGATGGCGCGGCAGTCGTCATCACTTATGTGAATGGCAAGGAAAAAGCCGATGCCGTGGTTTCGGAGATCGTAGCCAATGGCGGCAAGGCGCTGGCATTGAAGGCTGATAACCGCGACGCCAGCCAGATTGCTGCGGCCATCGAAGCAACGGTCAAGGAATTCGGTCGTCTGGATATATTGGTCAATAGCGCCGGTATCTGGCATGCGGCCCCGTTGGAAGAAGTCACGCTTGCCGATTTCGATGATGTGATGGCGGTGAATTTCCGCGCCGTCTTTGCCGCCGTTTCCGCAGCCGCTCCGCACCTTAGCGCTGGCGGGCGGGTCATCACCATCGGCTCCAATCTGGCGGAAAGTGTGCCGTGGCCGGGCATCAGCCTTTATGCGGCCAGCAAGGCGGCTTTGATCGGCCTGACGAAAGGTCTGGCGCGCGATCTCGGTCCGAAGGGCGTTACGGTCAATGTTGTTCACCCCGGTTCCACCGATACCGACATGAACCCGGCCGGTGGGGATCATGCCGAACAGCAGCGCGAGCGCATCGCTACCGGCAGTTTCGGTTCGCCTGACGATATTGCAAGTCTGGTAGCCTGGCTTGCGAGCCCCGAAGGACGTTTCGTGTCGGGCGCTTCGCTTACTGTCGACGGCGGGGCAAACACCTGAAACGAAAAGGGCGGCTCGCGCCGCCCTTTCATTTGCTTGGAGCACAGATCTGATTCAATCAAATCTGTGCTCCAAGCGTTTGTTTCGTCGCATTATCCTACGCAAAACCGCTTCGCACTTTTGCTGGAAATGCTTTAACCCAGATTGAGCTCCTTGAAGAAATCATTGCCCTTGTCATCAATGACGATGAAGGCGGGGAAATCTTCCACTTCGATGCGCCAGATGGCTTCCATGCCGAGTTCCGGATATTCGACCACCTCGACCTTCTTGATGCAATCCTGCGCCAGACGAGCAGCCGGACCGCCGATGGAGCCCAGATAAAAGCCGCCGTGCTGGCCGCAGGCCTCACGCACCTGACGCGAACGGTTGCCCTTGGCGAGCATGACCATCGAACCGCCGAAGGACTGGAACTGGTCAACATAGGAATCCATGCGGCCAGCCGTGGTTGGCCCGAACGAGCCGGAAGCGTAACCGGCTGGCGTCTTCGCAGGACCTGCATAATAGATCGGATGGTTCTTGAAGTAATCCGGCATGGCTTCGCCGTTTTCAAGCCGCTCGCGAATCTTGGCATGCGCCAGATCGCGCGCCACGATGATTGGGCCGGTGAGCGACAGGCGCGTCTTGACCGGGTGCTTTGACAATTCCTTGAGGATGTCCTGCATCGGCTGGTTGAGGTCGATCTTGACCACATGCGACGACAGTTTTTCCTCGTCGATATCCGGCATGTACTTGGCCGGATTGGTTTCCAACTTTTCCAGAAAGATGCCGTCCTTGGTGATCTTGCCCTTGGCCTGACGGTCCGCAGAGCAGGAAACGCCGATGCCGATCGGCAGCGAAGCACCGTGACGCGGCAGGCGAATGACGCGCACGTCATGGCAGAAATATTTGCCGCCGAACTGCGCACCGACGCCGAGCGATTGCGTCAGCTTATGGATTTCAGCTTCCATTTCGAGGTCGCGGAAGGCGTGGCCGGTTTCCGAACCCTTGGTCGGCAGGCTGTCCAGATAGCGCGTCGAGGCAAGCTTGACCGTCTTCAGGTTCATCTCGGCAGAAGTGCCGCCGATAACAATCGCCAGATGGTAAGGCGGGCAGGCGGCTGTGCCGAGGCTCAGGATCTTGTCCTTGAGGAAGTCGATCATGCGGTCGTGCGTCAGCAGTGATGGCGTTCCCTGATAAAGAAACGTCTTGTTTGCCGAACCGCCGCCCTTGGCGACGAAAAGGAATTTGTAGGCGTCTTCGCCTTCTTCATAAATGTCGATCTGCGCGGGCAGATTGTTCTTGGTGTTCTTTTCCTCGAACATCGACAGAGGGGCGAGCTGCGAATAGCGCAGGTTCTTTTTGTTGTAGGCATCGAGAACGCCCGCGCCCAGCGCGTCGGCATCACCGCCTTCGGTCCAGACGCGACGGCCTTTCTTGCCCATGATGATGGCCGTGCCGGTATCCTGACACATGGGCAGTACGCCGCCAGCGGCGATATTGGCGTTCTTCAGAAGATCGTAGGCAACAAAACGGTCGTTGTCGGTCGCTTCCGGGTCTTCGAGAATTTTGGCAAGCTGCTGAAGATGGCCGGGGCGCAGCAGATGGTTGATGTCGGCAAAAGCCGCTTCCGAAAGCAGGCGAAGCCCTTCCGGATCGACCGTCAGTATTTCCTGTCCCTTGAACGTATCGACAGAAACATGATCCGAAGTCAGCTTGCGGTAAGGGGTGTCGTCTTCACCAAGAGGGAAAAGATCGGCGGCGCTTGCTTCTGCCATCGCGGTACCTCGCTTGCTTGCCAGCTGCACCAGCCGGAGATGGTCGTAATTCCGGCTCGCGCGATATGTTGATCGAAGCCCCGAAGGGAGCTTCGGAACCAAAGTCTGACGGGCTTTTAGCGCGATGCGGGATGGATGCCACTGCGTCAATTTGTTCACCGGGGGCATTCCGGGCCGGCCTCCCAGGAAGTTGCCTCAAACAATTGTGATCAATGCAGACCGCTTAATTGCTTCCGGAAACATTAGCGTTAAAAGTTTCTATACGAGATTGGTAAATTCTACCTGCGAGATTCGGACGGATTCGCTTGTTTAGCGAACGCATCAATTTGGGCGGTTTGAAATGCACTTTCCCAGACACTCGCAGACAGATGAGAAGAGCGGCGCTGGGCGCGGACCAGCCATCCGCCGCGCAGCCGCGCTGGCTCTGGCAGCTTCGGTATTGCTTCCCTCAGCGCAGGCGCAGGCCGCAAATTCGTTATTGGAGCTTTTTCAGCAGCGTCGCCAGCAGCAGGTGCCACAGGCGGCTCCCCAGCCGGAGCTTCCAAAGGCAGCAGCACCGAAAGTCGTTGCGGCTCCGCGTCCGTCCACGCCGAATACCGCCGCACGCAGCGTCCCGCCAGCGCAGCGCGTGACGGTGAAGGGGCCGCAGATTTACGATTATAAGCCCGACGCCCTGGTCAATGTAGATTTCAGCGCGCTCGACATGGGCGTCACAGCCGCAACCGGGCCTGCCACCGTTGATCCGCTGACATCCGGCATGTCACCCATCCGTCCAAAGGTCCGTGAGGAGACCGCCGGGCAACGTGCATTCGATGCAGCGGTGGACTATCTGAAGTCCGTCAACGTCAAGGCCGAAAAAGAGATAGCACAGGCTATCGTCGATTATTATTCCAACAAGCGCAGCTTCATGTGGTCGGCTGACGACAAGGTGCTGGACCGCGCCAAGGACGTCGCGGCCTTCTTTGCCCGTGCCGATGAGGACGGCCTGAACCCCGACGAATATGCGGTCACGATTCCGGCTGATACTTTCGATGCTGCCGCAGGTGCCGAACGCCAGCAGAAGCTTGCCGAATTTGAAATTCGCATGTCGGCGCGCGCGCTGCGTTACGCCATCGACGCAGGTGAGGGGCGTGTCATCGCGGACCGGCTGAGCGGTTTCCACGATTTGCCGCGCAATCGCGTCAATCCCAAAGCGGTTCTCGAAAAACTGGCGTCGGAAAGCGATCCAGCTGCCTATCTGCATGGCTTCCAGCCGAACAATGAGCAATATGCGGCCTTGAAGCGCGAGCTGGCGAATACCGAGCCGCCAACGGCCGAACCGATCCGCATCTCCCTCAACGGCGTCATCAAGCCGGGCGACAGGAACGATCAGCTCAGCAAGGTCGTTGCCCTGATCTCGAGACACGCGCCCCCAAGCTATCTGGCAGACCACCAGCAGGTGCTGGACAAGCATGCGAGCGGCGACGTCTACGATCCGGAGCTGGTTGCGGCCATCAAGGACTACCAGAAGCTTTCCGGCAGCACGCCGGATGGCGTCATTGGCCGCAATACGCTTTCCGCGCTTCAGGGTGAGCAGTCCTCCATCAAGCGCGACCGCATCCTTTATTCCATGGAACGCCTGCGCTGGTTGCCGCATGATTTCGGCACGCGTTACGTGATGGTCAATCAGCCGGCTTACCGTGCGGAATATTTCGAGGGCGGAAAAGAAAAGCTGGCCATGAATGTGGTCATCGGCTCTCCGAGCCACCAGACCTATTTCTTTTATAACAAGGTCCAGACGGTGGTTTTCAACCCGTCATGGGGCGTGCCGCGGTCCATCATTCTCAACGAGATGCTGCCGAAAGTCATGCGGGACACGAGCTATCTCGAACGCAACGGCTATGAGGTCTACGCGGATGGCAAGAAGGTTTCGGCCAGCGCCGTCAACTGGAGCGCGGTTGCCGCAGGCAAGGCCCATGTCGGCATTCGTCAGAAGCCAAGCCTCGACAATGCGCTGGGTGAACTGAAGATTCTGTTTCCCAATGCGCATGATATCTACATGCACGACACTCCGGCCAAGTCCTATTTCAGCCGCGACATGCGGGCGCTCAGCCACGGCTGCATCCGTCTGGAACGCCCGCGCGACATGGCCGCTGCCGTCATGGGAACAACCGTGCAGGATCTGGACAAGTATTTCGGCAAGAACGAGCGCGGCATCAAGGTGAAGGAGCCGGTTCCGGTCTATATCTCCTATTTCACCGCATGGCCGGATGCGAACGGACAGATTCGCTACTATGGCGATGTCTATGACCGTGATTCCGGCTTGCAAAAGGCATTCGACAAGACGGCGGATTCGCGTCTGGCGGCGCTCTGAAATCCTTTGCCATATGAAAACAGAACGGCAATCATCGCTGGATGGTTGCCGTTTTTCTTTGTTGATGGGGCAGACGGGCAGGAGATAAAATCTCTTTGGGAAGTGGTACGCGAAACGCTTGACTTATGCAGCCGCTGGCCAGTATATCCGCACCACCTTGATTGAGCGCTGCTCATCGGGCGTGTAGCTCAGCGGGAGAGCACTCCCTTCACACGGGAGGGGTCACAGGTTCAATCCCTGTCACGCCCACCATTCCTACTTCAACGCCGAATGATCCGGCTCACCGCACCTGCCGCGAGCGCGCAAAGAAGCCGAATTCCAGCTTGATCGATTGCGAGTTCTAGAAGCCACTGGTTGATGGTGCCATCGCTTATATGAGTTTTCTGTCGAAGGCGGCGGCAGCGCGTCAAACTTTGATCGGTCTCAGGAACGTTCATATCTCCAAAGCATAATGCACGCGGCGATCACCGCCGCTGATGTCAGAACGCCTATGACAATAGAGAATAGAACCACTGCTTCACCCCTGCGACGTTTATTTTCTTTATGAGACGACACAATGACCGAGGAAAATCACTTCGTCAGGTCCGCAATGACGAATCAACATTCTTGACGGTTGAATTGACAGGGTCGCGGCTTTCGCGCCTGAGACGCAACAACGGCCATTATCGGCGTTACGACGTATATTTCTTCATGCTGTTATAAAACCTTCACCGTCGCCGGTTAGGCGAGGGCGACCGCTTCTCGAGCGGATCGGACGGGCATCAAGGGGCAGACTAACAAAATCGCTGGACTGGTGGATTCGTTGCGTGTTGCGACGATGAAAAGCATTATTTTGTCTATTTCTGAATATATGAAGTATATATAATATTATATGAAGTAGTTTTTATATCGCATATAAATAATTCACAAAACTTACATCGAATAAACATTGATCAAATTATGGTGAATAAATATAGCGGTGGCGTCTAACTCTTCCATTGGAGACGCATTTTATGAATATCAGAAAAATACTTCTTGGTTCAGCTGCATCGCTCGTAGCGATTTCCGGCGCGCAGGCAGCCGATGCAATCGTGGCGCCTGAACCCGAAGCAGTCGAATATGTCCGCGTATGCGATGCATATGGCGCTGGCTATTTTTACATTCCGGGAACGGAAACCTGCCTGCGCATTCATGGCTACGTTCGCTATGATGCAAGCGGCGGCGACAACAACTATGCCCGCACACCGGCACAGCTGGAGCGTGACACCTGGAACAAGCTGGCCCGCGTCAGCCTGCGTTTCTCCACCGCTTCCGAAACGGATCTCGGCACGCTCAAGACCTACAGCGAACTGCGCTACGACTGGACGGGCGACGGCAACGGCAAGGCCGACAATTATAATGGCGGTTCCACCAGCACGTCGCTGCGTTATGCCTATATCCAGCTTGGTGGCCTGCGCGTCGGTCTCGATGAATCGGCCTTCGTTACCTTTACGGGTTATCTCGGCAACGTCATCAGCGACGACGTGATCCTCGCTGGCGGTTATCGTACCAACCTCATCAGCTATACCTTCAAGGGCGGAAACGGCTTCTCGGCCATCGTTTCGTTCGAAGAAGGCGGCAACTCCGATTCCAACGTTGATGTTACCATCAAGGACTACATGCCGCATGTGGTTGGCGGTCTCAAATACGAGCAGAGCTGGGGCAAGATCGCCGGCGTCGTAGCCTATGATGCCCGCAATGAGGAATGGGCCGGAAAGGTCCGCGGCGATGTCAACATCACGGATCAGTTCTCGGTCTGGCTGCAAGGCGCCTACAAGTCCAACGACGACCATTACGGTACGTCAGGTGGCTATCGCGTCCGTATCGTCGATTCGTTCTACGGCACGTGGGGCGGTGACTGGGCAGTCTGGGGCGGCGCAGCGTTCAAGGCGACCAGCAAGGCCACCTTCAACGTACAGGCTGCTTACGACGACAGCGAAACCTTCGCCGCAACCGCCAACGTCGCCTATCAGCTCGTTCCTGGCTTCACCATTACGCCTGAAGTTTCCTACACCAAGTGGCAGGACAAGAACACGAGCATGGACGGCAAGGACGCCTGGCAGGGCAAGATCCGTTTCCAGCGCTCGTTCTAACAGCCTGGCTGACAGTGCCGCCATCGGCACAAGCATTGTCGTAGAACTATGATGACCTCCAGTCCATGTTTCTAACGACAAAGGCGGCGACCGATCCGGTCGCCGCCTTTTTGTATTTGTATCGAAACGCCTGGTCGTGCGTTCGATTTTCAGTCGAGAACGTAGCAGGTCTTGGACTTGCCGCGTGCGGGATCACCGAAGGTGCGGTTGTCGCAGCGAACGCCATTGCGGAACACGCCTTCAGTGAAGCGGCCCTCGGCGCCGTAGCGGACGCGCTTGCGCCCGTAAAAATCACAGAAACCGCCTTCCTTTGCGCAACGACTCCAGTCACGGTCGCGATCTTCGTAGCGGTCATACGGGTCATACCGGCCCGGACGATCGCGGCGATCAGGACGGCCCGGACGATCCGGCCTGTCCCAGCGATCCTGCACGACGAAGGAGCAGCTCTTCTTTTGACCGGGCGCGGGATCGCCGAAGACGCGGTTGGAGCAGTTGACCTGCGGGCGGTCGATGAAGCGTGAGGTATTCCGTCCGCCAGTGCCGTAAACCACTTCGGCCGGGTAGGGCAGCTGGCAAATTCCGTTCTCGCTAGCGCAGCGCTGCAGCTGTGCTGCCGATGCCGGCGCAACGAGCGGGGCGAGGACGGTTACCAGGCCGCCAAGGCATATTGAAGCAACGGTCGTCTTGAGTGCAGGTATCATGATGAGTCCCTCTGATATCGGTGAAATATGCTTTAGTTCCGGTATCTTGAACAGAGGATGAATGTGCTGTGTCCAATGGGAATTTTGCCAGCTGGTTAAGAATTCCATGAAGCGGGGTCGACAAACATTTTCTGCTCTGGTTTGCTGCGGCAAGAATGAGGTTATGAAATGCACCGACTGCCTTTTCGTTTCAAATCGATCATCGTTGTTCTGGCGGCCATGGTCGCCGTTGGGTTTTATGTCGGCCACAAAACGAAAGAAGCGCGCCAGACATCGATTGTTCAACGTTCCGCGCCGTCTGAAGCTGGAATATAGTCCGCTCTTTGCTCGGAACGAGCTTCCTTTCCCGCAGGTTTCATGAAATGAAACACTCACGTTCACTGTTCGGGAGGCTGCACACATGCACGGCGAATATAAAGTCCACGGTGGAAAACTTGTCGTTGTCGATCTGGATGTCCGCGACGGACGCCTGAGCGATGTGCAGGTTGCGGGAGATTTCTTCCTTGAGCCGGATGAGGCTTTGCAGGATATCCGCAACGCTGTTGAAGGTCTCTCCGCCGATGCCTCGTCGGAGCAGATCGCAGACGCGGTGAGGGCGGGTCTTCGTCCGGATGCCATGATGCTCGGTTTCAGTCCGGAAGCGGTGGCGATTGCCGTCCGGCGCGCACTGGGTGTTGCGCGCACATGGCGGGATTTCGAGTGGCAGATCGTCGAAATGCCTGCGGTTTCGCCCGCCATGCATCTCGCATTGGATGAAGTTCTGGCACAGGAGGTCGCCGCCGGACGCCGCGCGCCAACATTGCGTTTCTGGGAATGGGAACGCCCCGCCATCATCATCGGCGCGTTCCAGTCGCTGCGCAACGAAGTCGATCTGGAGGCAACGCGCGAATTTGGCGTCGAGACTGTCCGGCGCGTGACCGGCGGCGGCGCCATGTTCGTTGAACCTGGCAGCACCATAACTTATTCGCTTTATGCACCCGGCGAACTTGTCCGCGACATGAGCTTCGCCGATTCCTATGCATTTTTGGACGATTGGGTGCTGAAAGCGCTCAATTCGCTCGGCATCGATGCGTTTTACAAGCCGCTCAACGATATTTCGAGCTCCAAAGGCAAGATTGGTGGCGCGGCGCAGAAGCGCTTTTCCAAGGGAACTGTCCTCCATCATGTGACCATGGCCTATGACATGGACGCCGAGAAAATGGTGAAAGTCCTGCGCATCGGGCGCGAGAAATTGAGCGACAAGGGCACGGCAAGTGCCGTCAAGCGCGTCGATCCTGTTCGCAGCCAGACGGGGCTGCCGCGCGAGGAAGTCATCAAGCGCATGAAGGACACTTTTGTGTCACTCAATGGCGGCGTCAGCGGCACCATCACGCCGGAGGAATATGTGGCGGCCGAAAAGCTCGTAATCGAGAAATTCTCGACCGAGCAGTGGCTCCACAACATTCCCTGAACATTCTGTCACGCTCACAATCGCGAAGTGGGGTGACTTGCCCGTGCTGTCATGGCATAGGGTGGCCGCAACGCGACCGCCTTAAGTTCCCCATCCTTTCGCAAAGTCCTCCCGTTTCATGATCCGTATCGACAATATCAGCAAGTCCAACAGCCATCGCATTCTCTATATAGAGGCATCCGCCGCTTTGAACCGCGGCGAAAAGATCGGCCTTGTCGGTCCAAACGGGGCGGGAAAGACGACGCTGTTCCGGATGATTACGGGCGATGAACAGCCGGACGAAGGGCAGGTTTCCGTCGAGAAAGGCGTGACAATCGGCTATTTCGACCAGAATGTCGGGGAAATGGGCGGGCGTTCTGCCGTGGCGGAAGTCATGGAAGGTGCTGGCCCCGTCAGCGTGGTTGCGGCGGAACTCCGCGAGCTTGAAGCCGCGATGGTCGATCCGGACCGCATGGACGAGATGGATGCGATCATCGAGCGCTACGGTGAAGTGCAGGCGCGATATGAAGAGCTGGACGGCTATGGTCTGGATGGCCGCGCGCGAGAGGTTCTGGCGGGCCTGAGCTTCACGCAGGAAATGATGGACGGTGACGTCGGCAAGCTCTCCGGCGGCTGGAAAATGCGTGTTGCGCTGGCGCGCATCCTGCTGATGCGCCCGGATGTGATGCTGCTCGACGAACCGAGCAACCATCTCGATCTGGAAAGCCTCATCTGGCTGGAAGCGTTCCTTAAAAATTACGACGGCGCGTTGCTGATGACCTCGCACGACCGCGAATTCATGAACCGCATCGTCACCAAGATTATCGAAATCGACGGCGGCTCGCTGACGACCTATTCCGGCGATTATACCTTCTATGAGGGCCAACGGGCGCTGAATGAAAAGCAGCAGCAGGCCCAGTTCGAGCGCCAGCAGGCGATGCTTGCCAAGGAGATCAAGTTCATCGAGCGCTTCAAGGCGCGTGCTTCCCATGCTTCGCAGGTCCAGAGCCGCGTGAAGAAGCTGGAGAAGATCGATCGCGTCGAGCCACCGCGCCGCCGCCAGACGGTCGCCTTCGATTTCGCGCCGGCGCCCCGTTCGGGCGAGGATGTGGTGAGCCTGAAGGGCGTGCACAAGACCTATGGCAGCCGCACGATCTATGACGGTTTTGACTTCATGGTGCGCCGCCGCGAACGCTGGTGCATCATGGGTGTCAACGGTGCGGGAAAATCGACGCTGCTGAAGCTGGTTGCCGGCGCTGCCGAACCGGACAAGGGCAGTGTCAATATCGGCGCCAGCGTCAAGCTCGGCTATTTCGCGCAACATGCGATGGATGTGCTTGACGGCGACGCGACGATACTTGAATGGCTGGAAGAGCGCTTTCCAAAGGCGGGGCAGGCGCCGCTTCGTGCGCTCGCCGGCTGCTTTGGTTTCTCCGGCGACGACATCGAAAAGAAGTGCCGTGTGCTTTCGGGCGGCGAAAAGGCGCGCCTTGTCATGGCGGCGATGCTTTTCGATCCGCCGAACTTCCTCGTTCTGGACGAGCCGACCAACCACCTTGATCTCGATACCAAGGAAATGCTCATCAAGGCGCTTGCAGCCTATGAAGGCACGATGTTGTTCGTATCGCACGACCGGCATTTTCTCGGCGCATTGTCGAACCGGGTTCTGGAACTGACTCCTGACGGCATTCACCAATATGGCGGCGGTTATACGGAATATGTCGAGCGGACGGGGCAGGAGGCCCCGGGCTTGCGTTCGTAACAGCGGAAGCTGTCGCAACTTTGCTCTGATTTCTCAAAATAAGTCGTTGATGCACATGCGCGGTTCGGTTAGAAACGCGCATGTAAAGGCTTCGAGCCTTCCGGCTATGCACCCGTAGCTCAGCTGGATAGAGTGCTGCCCTCCGAAGGCAGAGGTCACAGGTTCGAATCCTGTCGGGTGCGCCATAAAAATCAA